>Ga0116202_10000102_pt1 | contig 40078 bp, 32 predicted proteins | sample LakKivw325mmetaG_FD_94479 | JGI IMG/M metagenome (GOLD analysis project Ga0116202, IMG submission 94479) | Anoxic lake water microbial communities from Lake Kivu, Rwanda to study Microbial Dark Matter (Phase II) - Lake Kivu water 325m metaG | ecosystem: Environmental > Aquatic > Freshwater >... | reverse complement strand
TGTCCACCAGCACATCCGTAGGGGGTGCGAAGCGAGCATCCACGCCCAGCAATCGCAGTCCCTCGATCACCCCGTACGAGATGCGCTCGTACGAATCCAGCACGTTCGAAGGGATGAGCGTGTCCGACAGCGACACGATCAGACTGTAAGCGAGATCGCCTCCGTGCGCGCAGCCTTGGCCTCCGGTCAGACGCCGAACACACGCGCCTCCTCGACGTCGCGAAACGCCCTTTAGTTGGGAGACCGGCTGCAGATAGCCCACGGTGTAGCAGGGCGTATCATAGTAGTAGATACGTACGCTGGGTGGCACGCGATGCTCGGCCACGAGCGTCACAGTGGCTTCGTCGATGGCCATGTTCACATAAGCATTGGAGGCGCCCGTGAGAATCAAGCGCCATTCGGCAAAGAGCATACCGTCCTCCGGGCCTGCGAGCATAGCAGCTCACAAAGGCTAGCCGGTCACCAACTCCTGCAAGACCAACGCGATTGCTGCCTCTATCTCTTCAGGTCGCAGCTCGCGGGGATAGTTGTATGGCACTCTTCCGGGCCGCTCGTTGTAATAGGGACGATTGCAGCCGGGGCAGCCTGACGTCTGAAACGCACGGCCGTCGCCCAATAGCTGCCGCAGCTCTTGATGGCCCAGCCCATAGGACACGATCTGGCCCGCTTCAGAGAACGCCCAATCGCGCGTTCGGCATGCGGAGCCAGACAACAGGTACAGGGCCGTCTGCACTCGCCGGTACGAAGCGAGAGGCGGAGCCATCCGACCAGCCCAAAGGGTACCTGGCACCGGCGTGAAGGCGAATAGGCCAACGGTGATGCCACACTGTGCCAACTCTTGTAGCATCCCGACCATCTCCCGTTCTGTCTCACCCAGGCCAACGATCAAGTGCGTGCCGATGCGCCCGGGAAACTGGCGAGCTGCAATCCTGAGCAGCTCTACACGATTCTGCCATCGGTCGCGCTTGACCTGCTGGAAAATCCGCTCGCATGCGGCATCCAGGGCCAGAGTGACGCGCTCGACACCCTCCTGCAGCAGCCCTCGGACCTCGTCGAGAGATTTCAGCGCCACCGATGCACACACTGGCACAGGTGAAATGCTTCGTAGTTGCTGCACGACGCCCAAGGTGCGATCCAAAAACCCAGGGAAGGCCGTCACCTGCAGGCAACAACGTACGATTTTGCCTTGCCCGTAGCTGTATTTGACCGCCTGCAGGGCCTGCTCCTGTGGGTACAAAGGCCAGACTACCCGTGAAAGGTAGTGCAGGCGTGCCGAACTATGGCGCGCTTGAGCACAGAAGGCGCAATCATGGCTGCAGCGATCGCCCAGCATCAGATATGCCGTGGTTGGGGCATCCTGCTGCCTCAGACGTCTGAGGCCCAGCACAGCCGCAGTGCCAGCAGAAACCCCCAGTGCTGGACGTGGTATGCTCAGTGCCTCTGAATCACGCAACACTCATTCTCCCAGCGTGCACACAGGCCCAGCTGATCTGCCATCGCCACCGCTGTAGCCGACGGATTGACAATCTTGCTCACCCCAGCTTGCACTGCCAGGGGGTCCAGATAGCGCCGATACGACCCACCCGGTCGCATGCACCCCAGGTAGATCGGGATACCTGGCAGCATATTGTGCGCAGCCGTCAAGAAGGCCACAACCTCATCCGGAGAGGGAGGCGGGCAGTGCGCATAACGGGTCCCGGCCGTGGGGATGAACACCAACACAACCAGCTCTCCCAGGCCAGAGGTCCTCAGCGCTTCGAGCGCCCGGTACTCGCCGCGAAACTGCCCCCGGAGCAATCCAAGGGTAAGGTGCGGGACCACTCTGGCATAGCGCCGCAGCATGTCATACGTGCGCAGGTAATCACCTGCGGTGTAGTCGAGGCCGTAGACCTCCCTGATGGTCTGTGCGTCGACGAGGAAGTCGAAAGAGATGACATCCACCAGAGGGGCAATCGCCCGCATCTGCTCTTCGTCGATCATCCCTACGTGCCAATTCATGATGCGGCCCGGTCGCAGCGCAGCCACGCGTTCGAGTTGCGAGCAGAACGGGACCCGCCCATGCCTGTCGCATCCACCTGAGATCAGGCAACTGCTCATGCCCACGGCATCCGCCTGTTCTATGCTGGTCATGCCCCGCAGGTAATGCCCGCCGCAATGGGCACAATCCAGGGAGCAGCGCATTCCTGTCAGGCTGACCGCAAGCGTGCACCTGGGGCGGGCAAAACCGATTTCCAGCGCTTTTCGCTCCGCGTACGATCTCCGCTCCCGCTCCGATGCTTCCATGACTGCTCTAGGCAATGGTGTCCTGAGCGGATATCTCCAACAAACCGGCCTCTTTGGTCTTCGGGCAAATGAGCAGTCTATGCATGCCTGCGGCCAGAGGCGGGCATTGCACCTGGATCGTGACCTGGTCACCTACCGAAAAGCGCAAGGGAGTGGAGGCAGAGACCTCGGCCGCCGAGACCCTGGTTCCATCGCTCAGAATCGCGACGGTATGCTCAAGCGGATACTCGGCGCCATCTACCTTCAGGGCCATGAGACCCACGATGGTGCCAGGAGCAAGGGTATTGCGGATACTCAATTCGAATCCGGCAGCGATGTTCTTGAGGCTACCCTTCACGTACAACTTCTGCAGGAAGAAAGCAGGCACAGAACCCATCTCATCCTCCTTGGGCCTTGCAGGCATATGTGGCTGCGCTTCGGATGGGTGATTTTTTTCACAAGAAGTATAGCAGATACGTTGCCCAAAGTCAATCGCGCCGGGCGAGGGCGCTTGGAGGACCTGCGAGAGCATGCCGTGCGGCTGCTGCGCGCGGCAGCAAGCATCCTGAGAGGCCCCTCCAGGCGCCCAGGGGTAGTGGTCAATTCCAGTTGCGACAACGATTGACAAGTGCTCACATATGATGTACAATATGCACAATCCAGCTTGAAAGTTGGGAGTCCTAATCTTTGCGTTGTGAGCCGTTCGGCTACGCCGGGGCCGGACTAGGAACTGGACACGTTATTCAGGGTGTTGGTGAGTAGGGGAAGCTCCAGCGATTAGGGTAATCGTTTGGAGGATCGTCGCGAGCTCTTTTCTCTGAGCCTGTGTAGATCAAGTCTCCTGATCTCGAAAACCAGTCAGATTCTTGGGCACTCGGCTTCCGACTTGTGTGGCGAGGCTGGATACCGAGTGCTGTTTTTTTCTGTGCGAAAACGCAATCATGGAGGGCTATGTATGAGTGACGATCTGGCTACCTTCGAAGCCATTCCCGTGCCGCCCGCTACTGAGCAACCTGCATCGGAATCGCAGTCCAATCCTGCTGCGCAGCAGTCTGCTGTGGACGTCACCCTCCTACCGGCCGTTACAGACGTCGAGAGCATGCCCATCGTCCCTGAGCCACACGCAGCCAACGCAGTCGAAGGCGCAAAAACCAAAGAAACCTCGCTACCGGCTCCGGAATCAGAATCGGTCCCTCAGCCAGAAGCACACCGAGGCGACATGCACGAAGCGCTGGCAGAGGACTATGCCTACCAGCGCCCCAAGCGCGGCGAGATCCGCGAGGGACACATCATCGCGATCCGCGCGGATTCGATCGTCGTCGACATGGGCCTCAAGCGCGAAGGTATCGTCCCCGCGGACGACATGGAACGCCTGGGACCAGAAGTGCTCGCTACACTCAAGGTCGGCGATCGGATCCCTGTGTACGTCCTCAGACCGGAGGACGACAAGGAAGGCATTCTCGTCTCGCTGCACCGCGCCCGCCAGGAACAGGACTGGATCGACGCACAGCGATTGCTGGAAACCGCCGGGATCTGGGAAGGTACCATCAAAGGCTTCAATCGCGGTGGCCTGATCGTTCACTATGGTAAGATACGCGGCTTTGTTCCAGCGTCGCAAGTGACAGGCATTTCGCGGCGCATGGACTCCACCGCTCTGCAGAACCGGCTGTCCGAGATGGTGGGGCAAAACATGCCGCTCAAAGTGATCGAAGTGGACCGCCAGAATCGCCGGCTCATCTTCTCCGAACGCAATGCGCGACGAGAGTGGCGCTCCCTGCAGCGCGACAAGCTGTTGGACGAACTGCGGGAAGGCGATCACGTACGCGGCCTCGTCAGCAACGTGTGCGATTTCGGCGTTTTTGTGGATGTGGGAGGCACAGACGGGCTGGTGCACATTTCGGAGCTCTCCTGGCGTCGCACGGGTCACCCCAGCGAACTGCTAAAGGTGGGCGATGAGGTCGAGGCCTACGTTCTGCGCGTGGACAAGGAACGCAAGCGCATCGGCTTGAGCCTCAGACTCATGGAGCCAGACCCCTGGGAACACGCGGAAGAAAGATACCAGGTGGGCCAGGTAGTCACCGGCGTTGTCACCAAGATCACGGCATTTGGAGCGTTTGCCGCCCTCGACGATGGCATTGAGGGTTTGATCCATGTCTCGGAACTATCAGAGACACCACCCAGGCATCCGGAGGAAGTCCTCAGCGTGGGAGCGGCCCTGCCGCTCTGCGTCGTGAGAGTTGAGGGTAGCCGGCGCCGGATGGGCCTCAGCCTGAGGCGTGTATCAGACGAGGATCGCGTCAAGTGGGAACAGCAGAACAAGCCGGAAGTCCAAACGCACGAAGGCGAAGAACCCGGTGGTGAAGCACAAGCCGTGGCAGAGGAAGCACCCGCCGTAGCATCCCTGGATGTGACGCCGACCGAAACTCCTGCTGAAGCCGCGGTGGAGCCCTCCGGTGAGGCCCGGCCTCAACAAGTCGTTGGAGAGGAAGAGCCCTCACCCGCATCCCCGGATGTGACGCCAGCCGAAACTGCTGCTGAAGCCGCGGTGGAGCCCTCTGGTGAGGCTGGGCCTCAAGAAGTCGTTGGAGAGGAAGAGCCCTCACCCGCATCCCCGGATGTGACGCCAGCCGAAACTGCTGCTGAAGTCGCGGTGGAGCCCTCTGCTGAGGCTGGGCCTCAACAAGTCGTTGGAGAGGAAGAGCCCTCACCCGCATGCCCGGATGTGACGCCAGCCGAAACTCCTGCTGAAGCCGCGGTAGAGCCCAGCAGTGAGGCCGAAGCTGGGTTTCAACAAGCCGCATCGGAGGAAGCGCCCTTACCAGCATCTCCGGACGTGGCGCCAGCGGAAACCTCGGATCAAAGCCTGTAATTCGGGAATTGCAGCAAGCGTCCCCAGCGGATTGCCTGCCGGCTCGGCAAGGCAATTCCGGCCAGCAGTCTTGTCATGGCCTCTTGTGAATGGCCCGGATAACCGGAGCGGAGGGTCAGGTTCGCCATGCAGGATCCAAGAAAGAAGAGACTGCAGCTTCAGCTAAAAGAGGCCTTGAAAGAGCTCGAGAAGCTGGACAAGCGACTGGAACAGAAGGCAGAGTATGGCCCTGGCAAGGGAGATCCCGCCATCTACGAATGGGAACTCACGCTTGCACGGCGCCAGCAGGCCTACGCCCAGGTGGACACGATCCGGCAAGCTTTGCAGAACCTGAAGGAAGGCCGCTATGGCATCTGCGCTCGCTGCGGACAGGCCATTGATCCTGAACGCCTGGAGATACTGCCACTGACCACCTTGTGTATCCAGTGTGCGCGTTCAAGCCAGACCTAGGGCGAGCCATAAGGAACCGGCTGCCTCGCATGTGGGGCAGCCGGTTCTGCTTTCTTCGAGAGGCTCTGCAGCAAGGGCTCGACCGCCTCAAAAGAGTCCCCACCGAGACGCCCGGGAGGAAAACACCGGAAACAAGAACAAATAGTCCGCCACCACCACCGCACCCCACACAGGCTCGGCCAGCGCCGCAATCACAGCCAGCGCGAAGGCCATCAGCGCACTGCCTGCCCAGCCGCGTCGCGTCAGTCTTGGTCTCCAATACACGATCGCCCCAACAAGCAATGCGTAGGCCGCCGTCATGACCCACACGCCCGTCAGAGCGGCATCCTTCGTCAAGGCAATCGGTCCACTTGGGTCCACCCAAAAGACAGGGGCGCCCTCGAAGCGCACGTGAATGCGGCGCACGATGCTCAGGAAGAGCATGGTATATTGCCCCACTGCAGCCACGCTACCCCAGAGCAAGCTCTGGAGCACTCTTTCTTTCGTTGCTTCGTTCATGGGATCGCGCCTCTCTTGGCCAGTCTTGCGGGCGCCAGGCCCACACCACGACAGGCCGAGCCTGCTGAGGACATTATACCCGCACATGCGCCGAGATCGAACTTGGCTCATCGCACCTTGCGCCGGCACGCATAGCGTCATGGTCGCGTCGCAGGCCTTGGCAAAGCCGGGGAAAGTTGCTATAATATACACGACATACCCCTGATGATCCGGGGATTGGACAAGGCATGCCGACATTGAGGCTACACGTCTTCAACACGGGTTGGTTCACCAGACAGGAGAAGCAGCTCTACTTGGGTGGAGGGGAAACCAGACGCATTCTGCCCGTCTTGGCGTTCGTGATCGAGCATCCGCAAGGACTATTGGTATTTGACACGGGCCTCAACGCGGCCATCGCCACGAATCCACGCAGCTACCTCAGGTGGATCGACAAGCGCCTGCTATCATACCATTCGAATCCAGGCATGCATCTCTCTGCGCAGATGCGTGCACGCGGTCTGGCTCCCGAGGACGTCACCCACGTCGCTCTGTCTCATCTGCACTATGGTCACACGGGCGATCTGCACGCATTCCCAAGCGCGCGCAGGCTGCTATCCTGCCAGGAGTGGCAAGCTGCGCATTCGCGCATGCGCCGACTGCGGGGCTACCTGAGCCAGGAGTACGCTGCATTGCAGTTCACGCTGATCGAGTTCTCCATTGACAACCCTGTGACCCTTGAGGAAGTAGCTGCGCATGGCTATGGCTTGGATGTGATGGGAGATGGCAGCCTCGTTCTCGTGCCGACCTTCGGTCACTCGGATGGCCATCAATCCCTGCTGGTCTTTCTGCCACACGGAGCCGTGCTCTTGGCCGGGGATGCAGTGTACGTGCAGGAGAGCATTACCAGGCCCGTGGCGCAACCGCATGCACGCAGCTCAGACATGGCATGGCGCAGTCTGATGGGGCTGCGCGCGCTGGCCAGGGGAGATCACAATGCTCTGATTGTGCCCAGCCATGACGACTCTGTGCTGCACGGCCTTGAGCGGCCCGACATCGTCATGCACCGCGAGCATGCGAACTAGCCGGGTGAATACCCTGTCAGGGTTCGGGCTGGCGGCCTAGCGCGTCTCCTTGTAGAAGCCAGGTTTGCACAGAACTTCCATGATGCGCAGGTCAAAGAAAGCCTGCGCATTTGCAGGCTTGAGCACCACCGCAGTGTCCGCTCCGGCTCCGCTGCCGGCGATGGCAATGGCTGGCTCACCGGCCCGCACCAGACCGGCATCCGCAGCCATCATGGCAATCTCGCAGACCACCTTCATGCCCTCGCCGAACACGCGCAGGGTGAAGGCGATGATCTCCTCCAGCTCATAGGTTTGCAGCTTCTTGCGCACGGCCCGTCCCACTCCGCCAAAGGGGTGCTGGCAAGTGAGTATGCGGCCGCCGTTGGCCTCGATCGCGGCTCGATTCTCATCCGTGAGCTCTTGGTGATTGGGTTGCTTGAAGCCGGTCGCGTGCGTGACCAGGACCAAGTCATGGCCCTTGAACACCTGGCTGGCGCGCACGCCTGTCGCACCGGTTGTCGTGGCCACCAGGATCGAGCGGATGCCAAGTTCTGCCGCGCGCGCCTTGGCGATCTCGAAGACGCGCTCGGTGTTATCCGCTCCGCTCCGATGGAATAGGGTGCTCTGGATCACGGTCTGACTCACTCTACACCTCCACTGGGTTGCCTAGCTGGCTGCGCTGGCGGCGGGTAGGGGCTTCCAGCGCCACATGGCGATAGCCGCCAACAAGGCCAGAGTCGCGCCGAAGAAGAAGGGGGCAGGCGCGCCAAATCCGCTAAACCCCAGGGCAGGCAGCCCGTCCCAGAGCAGTCCGGCGATTAAGGAGGCCGGGAGGTCGAGGATGCCGAGCACAGCATTGTAGGTGCCGTAAGCCGTGCCGCGCACGGCCTCTGGCACAATGTCGGCGATCATGGCTTTGGCCGTGCCGTACGCCAGCCCGTAGTACACTCCATACAGGGCATATAGAACCCACACCTGCCACGCCCTGCCGGCCAGCGCGAAGCCGCAGTAGATCAGCGCATACACCAACCAACCGCCGATCACCAACTGGCGCCGGCCGATGCGATCTGATAGCAGACCAGCCGGCGCGGATACCAGAGTGTAGACCAGATTGAACGTGGCCAGCATACCCAGTATGCCCAGCACGTTCAGGCCACGCTCCTGAGCGCGCAACACCAGAAACGCGTCGGACGAGTTGCCCAGATCGAACAAGCCCACGATCAGCATAAAAGTCACAAACTGCCGGCCAAGGCTACGCAAGGCGAACTTGGGTGCTGGCCTCTGCTTGGTGACGCTCACGTCTCGAGCGCCCACCGCGAGCGAGGCCACAGCCAGCACAGCAGGCACGAGGCTGATCAGCACAATGGTGCGGAAAGTAGCAGCGGTCAGTCCCAGATTCCCTCGCTGGCTGAGCCACACAACAAGCATCGCCACCAGAATGCCGAGGAACGCTCCGGCCGTGTCTGCTGCTCTCTGTATGCCAAAGCCCAGACCGCGCTGTTCTTCGCTGACCGAGTCGGCCACCAGGGCATCGCGCGGAGCCGTGCGGATTCCCTTGCCAAAGCGATCCGCCCAACGCACGGCAGCCACCGCCTGCCAGGAGTTGGCTACGTAGAAGAAGGGCTTGCTAAGAGCAGAAAGCGCGTAACCGGCCACGGCCAACCACTTGCGTTGGCGCAGCTTGTCCGACAGCCACCCGGAAAACAGCTTGAGCAGGCTGGCCGTGGCTTCAGCCACGCCCTCAATCAATCCAATCAGGTTCGTCCTTACGCCCAGGACGTTTGACAGGAACAGCGGCACCAGGTTGATGACCATCTCGCTTGAGATATCCATGAAGAAGCTGGTCAGGCTGGTCGCCCACACGTTCGGGTGCAGCCTTCTCCACCCTCGAGCCTGTGCCCGTGTCGAGTCTGTGCTCATGTTTGGGCTCCATCTCTTCTTTGCGCGACATCTCGTCGCCAAGCTCGCCGAGCTTGATACGAAGTTGCTGTAAGGTCTCGTTCCCCTTGGCCGTCAGCACGTAGAACTTGCGCCAATGTCCGCCATCCTGTCTGCGCTCAACCACGAGGTATCCGGTTCGCTCTAAACCGTGCAGTGCAGGGTAGAGCGTGCCCGGGCTGATGCCCTCGTAGCCATGGCGCCTCAATTCGGCTGCCAGCTCCGAGCCATAGACTGGACCCTGCTCAGCGCGCTGCAGGATGTGGATTCGCATGAAACCGCGCAAGAACTCTTGCAGCATAGTGCATCCTTCACACATCGAATTATCCGATTCCGTTATCGTTGTTCGATAGTGTACCGCGAAGTGCAATCCGTGTCAAGCGGGGGAATCGGTCGCACGCACGCTCAAGAGAAGGGGATGGCCCTGTGCAGCGCCTCCTGTCGGGTCAGCATGGCCTCGAGCGGGAGATGACAGCCATCCCCGGAGTGCCTTTGACTAGACCTGCTCACGCTCCAGGATGGTGGCGATGCCCAGGCCGCCGCCGCAGCACATGGTTTGTAGGCCATAACGGCTGCCCGTGCGCTCCAGGGCGTGAATCAAGCTGACCATTACCCTGGCTCCCGTCGCTCCCAGGGGGTGACCAAGAGCGATGGCGCCACCTTGCGGGTTCACCTTGGACATGTCGGGATGCAGCTCGCGCTGCCAGGCCAGCACGACCGAGGCAAAGGCCTCGTTGATCTCGATCCAGTCCATCTGCTCCAGCTTCAAACCGGACTTGAGCAGAATCGTGCGCGTGGCGGGGATGGGGCCGGTCAGCATGCTGTGCGGCTCCACGCCCACCACGTGCTGCGCCAGCACCCGCACGCGCGGTTTCAGACCGAAGGCCTGGGCAGTGTCGCGGCCCATCACCAGCAGCATGCCTGCTCCGTCGGAGATTTGGCTGGAGTTGCCGGCAGTCACTACTCCACCCTCTTTGAAAGCCGGTTGCAGCGCAGCCATCTTCTCCAGGGAAGGATTGTAGCGGATGCCTTCGTCGCGATCCATGCTCACGGGCGTGCCATCATCCAGCTTGGAGGGCAGCGGGATGATCTCACGTCTAAAGTGGCCGGCCAGCGTCGCCTGCGCCGCGAGGGTATGGCTGCGAAAGCTGAATTCGTCCAGCTCCTGGCGTGTGATATGCCAGCGCTCCGCGATCACCTCGGCCGAGATGCCCTGTGGGACAATGTCGTACTGCTGCATGATTTCAGGCGTAAAGGGCGTGCCTGGGCCGTTCATGAAGTTGCTGCCCATGGGCACACGGCTCATGTTCTCCACGCCACCCGCAATCACAATGTCCGCATGGCCGCTCTCGATCAGCGCCGCCGCCAGATGCACAGCTTGTTCGCTGGACCCGCACTGAAAGTCCACCGAAGTGCCGGGCACTTCCATGGGCAGCCCAGCCTGCAGCCCGACCTGGCGCGCCACGTTCGCCCCCTGCTCGCCCACCTGGCCCACACAACCCACGATGAGTTGGTCAATCCGCTCTCCTGGCAATCCAGTACGCGCCAGCAGCTCGCGCACTACGACCGCGCCAAGTTCCACCGGGTGGTAATCTCGTAACAGGCCGTTCTTCCGGCCCACTGGTGTGCGCACGGCTTCGACAATCACAGCATCGCGCATGGGGTCACTCCTTCGTAAAGTATGTAGCAGCGTGTGTGTATGGGTGTGCGCCCAACGAGCTCAGCCTTCTGTCTCTTCAGATCTGGGTGGCTCCGCAGTGCTGGCCGCCTGTTCGCCAGCTTGTGCCGCGCCCTTCTGGGTGGCGATGACGTCATCCAGCACCCTCTGCACCTTGTTGGCGATCTTGTTGCCGATAGCATTCCAGTCATCCGACGGCGAGGCCCCAGCCCAGGTGCCCAAAGCGCTCTTTACTTGCGACTCAATCGTGCGTCCGATTACATCCCAGTCCGCAGTGGGTTCGGCTCCCACCCCGGTAGCCACGGCTGCGCGCACCCGCCGTTCAGCCGTTTGGCCCACATCCTCCCAACTGGCGTCTGGCGCGGCGCCGACGCCGCTGGCCGTCTTGGCCCTGATCTTGGCATCCCACTTGCGCCCGATGGTCTCCCAATCGGCATTCGGGTCGGCGTCAGCCAGCTTCGCGAACTCGCCCCGAATCTGCGCTTCGATGCGCTGCCCCAGATCGGCCCACTCCTGTTGAGTTGTTCCCTGCGCGGTCGATTCGCTCTCGCTCTGATCTGTCTTGTCTTGCGCTTGCTCCTGAGTCATGTCTAGCTCCTTTCTGTGTGCATGCTGCCATTCCCTCCGGCCAACCCTAACTCATCTACGCGAAACGGATTGCCTGGGTTGCATGAACCAGTCCCCGGTCGAGCTGCAATACTGCCCTGCCACCAGAGCCGCGCCGACCCAGGATTCATAGCCGCGGCTTGGCCATGACCTCCTGAGCCACGCGCAAAACTTCGGCATGTAGCAGCGGTCCACTGGCGGCAATCACATCCTGGGAGGTAAGCGCGACGGGCCTGCCAGAGAATTCGGTGGCCACGCCGCCGCTTTCTTGAACCAGCAAGACTCCGGCAAGCATATCCCACGCGTTCAGCCGGTCATGATAGGCGACGTCCAGACGGCCGCAGGCAACGTAGGCCAGACTCAGTGCCGCTGAGCCGCTGTCGCGCACCATGTCCAGCATGGGATAGAGACGCAGCAGCATGGGCAAGGCCAGCCCTGGATTGCCCGGTCGCCTACACGGATTCAACCCAAAATAGACGCTGGCTTGCTCCAGGGAAGCCTTGGGCGCCAGCCGCATCCTTTCGCCATTCAGATACGCGCCCTTGCCTCGTTCGGCCGAGAAAGTCTCTTCGTGCAGGGGGTCGTAGATCACGCCCAGAACCGGCTGGCCCTGGAACAACAGGGCGACCGAAACACAGAAAAAGGGGATGCCCTTGGCATAGTTGCGCGTCCCGTCCAGCGGGTCGATGACCCACAGATACTCGCCGTCGCGCCGGGCGGAGGCTCCCTCTTCACCCCACACTCCATGCCCCGGAAAAGCCGCGCGTATCCTACCCACGATGAGCTCTTCTGCATCACGATCCACCTGCGTGACGATGTCGGCAATGCCTTTGGGGCTGACCTCCTGGGGGCGATGAAACTGACACCGGATCAGTTCCCCTGCCCGCTGCGCGGCTTCGAGGGCGATTGCGAACGGTTCCATGCATGCTTCCTTCGTGCTCAGAATGGGCGTGCGAATGAGGGTTTCGCACGCATCTTCTCCAGTATAGCGCATTCTCAATCAGACACCAAGGTCAGACAGCCCAGCCAGCAAGCGCTTTGCTCCACGATGCTTTGACAAAAGGCCGTGAGAATCCTACAATCTGCAGCAGCATCGGCAGCGTGCCGGGCTACTACAGGTCAGGAGGTTTGACGTGCCCAGATTGGGTCTGCCCGAGTTGATCGTCATTCTGGTGATTGTCGTGCTCATTTTTGGTGTAGGGAAGCTGCCGGAGGTGGGTGCGGCGCTGGGCAAGGCCATCCGTGGCTTCCGCGAGGCTTCTTCCGGTGACACCCAGGATGACAAGCCCGAGAATCAGAAGCCACAATCGCCCAGTTGACCCACAGAACCTGCGCGCAAAGGCGCACAGAACGAGACCTGAGGGCAGTTCCAGCGATGAGTGAAAACCAAGAAATGACCCTGCTTGAGCACCTCGACGAGCTGCGCTCGCGACTGGTCAAGTCGCTCATTGCCATAGTGGTCACAACTGCCTTCAGTTTCCTGTTCGCTGAACGTTTCTTGAAGCTGCTGCTTGTGCCTGCGGGCAATGTCCAGACGGTGTTTCTCACGCCCACAGAGGGCTTCCTCACCTACATGCGCGCGGCCTTGCTCAGCGGGCTGGGGCTGGCCATGCCCGTGATTGCTTACCAGGCGCTGCGCTTCGTTGGCCCCGGGTTGAAGGCGAACGAGAGGAAGTACCTGTATCTTGCCTTGCCTATGGCCGCCCTATCGTTTGTGGTCGGGGTGGCTTTTGCCTACTTTGTGATGCTCCCGGCGGCTCTGGGATACCTGGGGCAATTCGGAAGCGAGATCGCTGAGACGAACTGGGCCGTCGGCGAGTACATTGCCTTCGTGACGAATCTGGTTTTTTGGATCGGAATCGTGTTTGAGACCCCCCTGTTGGTCTTTGTTCTATCCAAGTTGGGACTGGTGAAGCCCGCATTGCTCTCCAAGAACCGCCGCTACGCCGTTTTGATCATCGCCATTGTCGCGGCCGTCATTACTCCCACGGCCGACCCCTTCAACATGCTACTGCTGATGGGGCCCTTGATCATCCTGTACGAGATTAGCATTTGGGTAGCCAAGCTGGCTTGACAAGCGCGCAGCCGCGGCAGTGGTTGGCACGGCCAGCACCCCCACGCAGCACCTCCAGCCGCTCCGAGGCTTGGCTCACGATTGTTCTTGACGCGTTGTCTCTGGAGTAAAAGCCCCTCGAACGTTTCGTAGCCGTCCACATGTAACCCCCAAACTATCTCCGGTGTTTAGCCTGCGACCGCGCCGCCGTCTGCTGTGCTGGAACGCCCCCTGGAAGTGAATTCTCAGTCCTTGCTTGCCACCTGCAAAGCACAACCTTTCGGAAGCTTGTTCCGCGAAACTTGACAGCCAGACGATCGTCTATATAATAGGTGACAGAACATATGTTCTAATGCCTATCAGGCATCGCTTGAACTGCGCCAGAGGCAAAGATGAGTTCTGACAAAAAGAGGCACCTGGAGATGACGGTTGCCACAGTTCAGCAGCGCTGGGGGTGGAAGGCCCTGCGCAAGCTGGAAGCTTCCAGCGTCACAGGGCAAGTCCCGCACATTTCCACTGGATTCCGTGCTTTGGACAACGCGCTGGGCATCGGTGGGCTGGCCAAAGGCAGGATGAGCGAGCTTCTGGGCCCCGCCACTTCGGGCAAGACCACACTGGCGCTCAAGTTCCTGGTTCAGGCGCAGGTAGAGGGGAGATGTGTAGGTTATGTAGACTATGGCCGCTTCTTTGATCCCGACTATGCCCACCGCTGCGGCCTGGATCTCTCTCGTCTGCTCATCGCCACTCCCTATGACCTGAAAGAAGCGCTGTGTATAACCCAGGCCCTGGCAGAAAGCGGCGGCCTCTCGGCGCTGGTCTTTGACGGGCTGGATGCGCTCTGGAGCGACGCCAGCGCCACGCAACTGCTTGCCGCACACCTCGACCACCTGGCGGCCCTGCTGGGTCGTTCAGGCACGGCGGTTCTCTTCCTGCATGCCCCGCTAGCGATGGAGGCCCCTGCTCTTTCGGCTCTGGCCCACCATGCCAGCGTGCGGCTACACGTCGCCAGAGAACGCTGGCTGCGTCGCCATGGGGATGTCAAGGGCTATGAAGCCAAGGTGGAAATCCTGAAGAATCGCTTGGGCCCGGCCAATCGCGCAGTCACCATCACCATCGAGTTCAACGGTACGGTGCATGGTGATGGTCTTTGATCATGGCAACGAGGATGGGCCATGTCCATTCTGTATTGCTCGATCCCGAATTTCGCGGCTGCTCTGGCGCGCAGAAGCGATCCCAGTCTGCAGCGGCACCCGCTCGTTTTGATTGGCCCCGACAGACACGTCTTTGCCATCTCGGCGGAAGCTGCGGCTTGCGGTATCGTCGTCGGATCCACAGCCAGGACTGCAAAAGTGCGCTGTCCAGAAGCGCGGCTGCTGGAAGCAGATGTGGCCTGCTGCCGGAGCGAGTTTGAAACGCTTTTGGAAGTGCTGGAGCTCACCAGCCCACAGGTAGAACCGCACGGCTGGGGGGCGGCCTATGTGGACCTGGGCGATTTGGCCCCACACCATACCGGCGCGGTTGCCGTCTGCCAAGACGTCGGGCGAGCTGTGCGTCGCGAGTTGGGAGAGGCACTACAACCGGCACTGGGCTGGGACAGCACCAAGTTTACCGCCCAGGCCGCCACCCAGTACACGCAACCTGGTCGACTCCTGGCTGTGGCCACGTTGCGGGAGCGTCCGTTTCTCCAGCCGCTGCCGGTTGCCCTGTTGCCGCTGGAGCAGGACGCCCTACAGCGTCTGGGATTCCTGGGTCTGCGCACGCTGGGGCAGTACGCTGCGCTGCCACCCGGCGCAGTGTTGCAGCAATTTGGCCGGGGAGGCAGGCTGGCGCAACGCTGCGCCCGCGGTGAAGACGATCGCCCGGTTGTGCCGCGCTCGCGAAGGCGACGTTTGGCTGCTCATTGTGACCTGGAAGCCCCGCTGGCTGAACGAGAACGCCTGTTGGCGGCCTTGCAGCATCTGATCGCCCCCTTGCTGCTGCGGCTGAGGGAAAACCTGCAGGCATGCGCCCAAATCCGATTGACAGTGCATTTTGACAGCGGCGCCCAAGAGCGTGAGCACTCTTTCCTCTTTCCTATGGCAGAGGAAAAACGAAGCTTGTTGATACTGGCACAACTGTTGGGCCAAATGCACTGGCGCTCAGGCGTCACGGGGCTTGAAGTAACGCTGGAGGGCATTCAGGATGCCGTGGTGGAACAGTTGCCACTCATCTCAGGTGCAACGGAACAGGAACGGAAATTGCACGAGGTCCAACGCTATCTGGCAGCTCGCTTTGGAGCAAGCCGGCTACGGCGAGCCACGCTATCCCAGCCAAACGCCCCGCTGCCAGAATGGCGCATCGCTTGGCTCGCCCGGGACGGGGCATGACCAGACTGTGGCCGGAGGGAGAAACGATAAAAGTGCGCAGCGGGGAAAAACCGCCCACCTGCTTCTTCTGGCACAGGGAAACACATCAAATCCTGGACACCTGCAACTGCTGGCGCATCCACACGCGCTGGTGGGAGCCGGAGCATGCCATTTGGCGAGAATACCTGAAAGTGATCACGGATACAGGACTCTTGTGCCTCATTTACCAGGACCTGCCCTCGGGCGCATGGTTTCTGTGCAGACTATACGATTAGGTCGACGGACGCAACCAATCGGCGATCATAGAGCCATCTTGGTTCACCCTCCGTGGCCTGCGTGTCTCAGTGTTTTGACACAGGCGTCAGGGCTCTGGCATGGCCGAATACGTTGAACTGCATTGCCACAGTTACTTCTCGTTCCTGGACGGCGCCTCATCGCCCGAGGCCCTGACTGCCCACGCGTTGGCATTGGGCTACCAAGCCCTGGCGCTCACAGATCATGACGGTCTGTATGGCGCCGTGCGTTTCTGGCAAGCAGCTCAGCAGCATAGCGTCAAGCCCATCATCGGGGCCGAACTCACACTTGCAGACGGGCAGCACCTGACCCTGCTGGCAGAGACACAAAATGGCTATGCCAACCTCTGCCGGTTGATCAGCAGCGGTCAGTTGGCGGGACAGAAAAGGGAGCCGGTGTTGACATTGGAGGTCTTGGCCCAGCACGCGCGCGGGTTGCTCTGCCTCTCGGGCTGTCGAAAAGGGGCTGTTGCCGCCGCACTGCTGGCAAAGGACCGGGAGAGAGCCGATGCCGCCGCAGGTCACTTGCGCGACATCTTTGGCCCACAGTGCTTCTGGGTCGAACTGCAGCGCCACTACCTGCCCACGGATGTCAGCATGATTGCCGAACTGGTAGACTTGGCACACCGCATGGGGGTGGGGCTGGTAGCCACAAACAACGTGCATTATGCCCGGCGCGCAAGTCAACGCCTGCACGACGTTTTGACCTGCATCCGCCAGCATGTCACCCTCCCCGAGGCGCTACTGGCTGGGCTATTGCATCCCAACTCGGAGCTCGCTCTCAAGCACCCTCACGAGATGGTTAACCTCTTTGCCGATTTGCCCGAGGCGACGCGCAACACGCTGCGCATTGCCGAGCGTTGCAGCGTGGAGCTGGATTTCTCAAGACAGCCATTGCCATCCTACCCTATCCCCGCCGGACACACCTCGGCGACCTACCTGCAGGCCTTGTGCGAGCAAGGGCTGCGACGCAAGTTCGACCCAGTGACCCCGGAGGCCGAGGCTCAACTGGCCCACGAAATGGCGGTCATCGAGCACACCGGCCTGGCCGGCTACTTCCTCGTAGTCTGGGACATCGTGCGCTTTGCGCGCTCGCAGGGCATCCGCTGTCAGGGACGCGGGTCAGCCGCCAACTCGCTGGTCGCCTACTTGCTGGACATCACCCCCGTGGATCCGCTGCGTCATCACTTGCTCTTCGAACGTTTCCTGAGCGAAGGGACGCGCACCATGCCCGACATCGACGTGGATTTTGCCTCGGATCGACGGGAAGAGGCCATCCAGTACGTATACGAACGTTACGGCGAGGAACGCGTGGCCATGGTCTGCAACGTGGTCACTTACCGTGCACGCTCGGCGGTGCGGGAGGTGGCAAAGGCGCTGGCTTTCCCAGACGATGTGATAGATCGCGCGGCCAAGGCCCTCGAGACCTCTTCCACTGCCATGGCCGCGGAGCAGATTCAGGGCTTGATAGGCCAGAGCACAGACTCTACAGCCGGCCCTGCTCTTCCCTGGCAGCTTCTGTTCGAATTACTGCGAGAGATGGATGGCATTCCTCGACACCTCTCCATCCACGTGGGTGGTATGCTCATTACCGCCGCACCTTTGGTGGAGATAGTGCCGATAGAACGCGCCACCATGCCTGGCCGGGTGGTGGTACAGTGGGACAAGGACAGCGTAGAGGACGCCGGATTGATCAAGATCGACCTGCTCTGTCTGCGTACGCTGGATGTGGTGGAAGAGACACTGTGCAACATCCGAAAACGTGGCGGAATAGCCCCTAACCTCGCCCACCTATCGCTGGATGATCCGGCTGTCTATGAGATGCTGCAGAGAGCCGACACCGTCGGCTGCTTCCAGGTCGAAAGCCGCGCCCAGACGCAGATGCTCCCCAAGCTGCGGCCGCAGCGTTTCGAGGACATCATCATCGAGGTGGCGCTGGTTCGTCCCGGCCCCATCCAGGGCAACATGGTGCATCCCTACTTGCGCCGGCGGCAGGGGCTGGAAGCGGTAAACTATGTCCATCCCGCACTGGAGCCAGTGCTGGCAGAAACACTGGGGGTGATCCTTTTCCAGGAGCAGGTCATACGCGTAGCGGTGGCCATCGCTGGTTTCACTTCTGCCGAAGCTGATCGCTTGCGGCGTGCCATGAGCCGCAGTCGATCGGAGGAAGCCATGGCCGAGTTGCGAGAACGATTCATCGCCGGGGCGCGCAAGCAAGGCGTGGCCGAGGCCACGGCAGCGGAAGTCTTCCGCCAATTATCCGCTTTCGCCGAATTCGGCTTCTGCAAGTCGCACGCAGCTGCTTTTGCCCTGGTGGCCTATCACACTCTGTATCTAAAGCTGTACTTTGCGCCCGAGTTCTACTGCGCGCTGCTAAACCATCAACCGATGGGATTCTACTCGCCCGAGGTGCTGCAGGGCGACGCCAGACGGCACGGCGTACTTGTCCTGGGCCCGGACGTCAACCGCAGCCAGGACGAGTGTACCCTGGAAAGCATCGAGACCGCCCAGGACCCACAACCCAGACCCCTGGGCATACGCCTTGGACTGCGCTATGTGCAAGGCCTGGGCAATGCGTGGCTGAAGCGCGTCGTCGAGCGACGAGGGGAACAACGCTATCAAGATCTGCCAGATTTCTGCCAGCGCACGCGCGTTCCGCGCTCAGTAGTGGAGAACTTGATCCGCGCAGGGGCCATGGACAGCTTCGGGCAGTCGCGACGCGAGCTGCTGTGGAGACTGGGCGGGCTGGAATACCACGAGGAAGAACTGAGCATTGAGGTGCCAATCGAAGCGACGGCGTTACCGGAACTGAGTCGTAAGGAGCGGATGGGTTGGGAGCACGAACTGCTGGGCATGGCTCCTGGCGAGCACGTCATGCAACTCTACCGGGAGCGCTTGCAGACGCGTGGCGTGCTCACCAGCGCTGAGCTTATGGATCTGCCAGACGGACGCACGGTGCAAGTGGCCGGTCTGAGCGTCATCCGCCAACGCCCACCAACGGCCAAGGGGCACGTATTCATCACGCTGGAGGACGAACATGGCCTGCTCAACCTGATCGTGCGGCCGGCTGTCTACGCGCGCTATCACGATGCGCTGCGGAATGCCCCGCTGCTGTGGGTTGAGGGGCGTTTGCAGCGGGAGGGGCGCGCGATCAGCCTGCTGGTATACAGGGCAGCGGCCCTCTAGCGCAGCAGCCCCGTGTGGTCCAAGATGGTCCCAGCCAGGTATGACTTGCCGCGGCGTCGGTGTCTTTCACTCACCGCCTTGTGCAGAAGCAACAGCAGGCAGGGTTCCAGAAAGCGTTGGATGCGACGCGGACAGGTGCGTCCCTCTTCTGCACCATCCCAGGGTCTTCCTCTTCGCATTCGCAAGACGCCCTGCACACCTGTTGCAGTTTGTGAGCGCATGCGTTACAGTACCTGGGCACAATGCCGTGACTGGTGCCAGGTTTCGCCGAGCTCCCCCAGGCTGCCCGAAAGACGCCTGGCAGCGAGAGCTAGACCTGGGACGGCCTGATGCAGCCCCGATCCACAGTCACTCACATGCTTCTGTGATGCCGGCTGTTGCGTTGGACATGCAGACACATGGAGGTGCGAACTATGCCAAGCAGACGTGCACTGATAGGCCTGACTGCCCTGGTGCTCACTGTCACCGCGACCGCCATGCACTCATTCGCCTCATCATCCCCTCTGCCTGCTGGCCGCAGCGCTCACGCCAACGCGGCTGGAGCCCCATGGCCCATGTTCGGGCACGACGCACGGCACACGGGTCGCAGCTCTTACGTGGGGCCAGCCTGGCCGCGACTGAAGTGGCGCTACCAGATCGGCTGCTGTGGCGAGGTTCGGTCGTCTCCCGTCATCAGTTCCGATGGAATCATCTACATTGGTTCTTCGGATGGAAGTCTGTACGCCATCCGCCCCGATGGCACACTCGCCTGGAAGTACGCCTCGGGGTGCAGGATGAATGCTCCTCCAGCGGTTGAGGACGACACCATCTGCATCAGTGTGAGAGACTGCGGAGCAGTCCTTGCCATCAGAGCAGATGGCTCGCTGCGTTGGCGCTTTAGCACCGAGTTTGACGTACCGCTCACGATCGGTTCAAATGGCAGCATCTACGCCCTCAACTCGCAGTTGGGATCATTGGATGCCTTGGCTCTCGATGGCACGCTGCTTTGGCGTTTCGAGGTGGCAGGCAGGGCCTCGTACTCTCCCGCTGAGGACGCCAACCGCGGGAGGGTCTACGTCGCATCGGCATCCGGGGACCTGTGCGCCTTGTCCCGCGAGGGTGTCGAACAGTGGCGCCTCGGCCTTGGAGCGCGACCCAGTTCTGCCCCCACCATAGCCGACGACGGGACAGTCTACGTATCTGGCACGGACAGTCGCCTGCGCGCTGTGTCGCCTGAGGGCGTCCTACTTTGGTCGTGCCCCGTAGAAGCCGGGATCACCACACCGCCGGCCCTGGGCACAGATGGCACTATTCTCGTGGGGTCCACTACCGGTTGCACGGCCATCGGCTCCGATGGCACGCCCACCTGGCAGTCCGTTACGCTCGGCAGCATCTATACGGCCCCCGCCGTCGGTGCGGACGGCACTCTCTACGTCGGAGCGAACAACGGCAAGGTGTATGCCCTCTCCCCCGATGGGATTGTGCTCTGGCAATTCGAGACCGGCGATTGGGTGGCTTCCTCTGCGGCGATTGGTGCAGATGGCACCCTCTACGTCGGCTCAGACGATGGCTACATCTATGCGATTGAGAATGCCCCCAACTCTACGCCAACCATTGCAGTCCCCACTCCCGTGCCTACCGTGCAGCCGCTGGACGTGATCGCCATGCCAGACCGCGACGCCTGGATCGGGAACCCGGTGCTGCTGTGGGGCAGGGCCACGGGCGACAGTGTCGGCCTGCCATACGAGTGGTCATTTGGGGATGGGATGAGTGCCCGAGTTGGCACTGTCACCAATACTCGCGACATCACTGCCACGCACGCCTTTGACGCTCCTGGCATCTGCAACGCCCGTCTGACGGTTGGAGAGGCGAACAATCTCATCAGCGATGGCGTCGAGATTCATGTCTACGATCAGTTGGTCGTGACCGACGTTCTACCCATCGAGGTGAACGTCACGATCGAAGAGGCTCTGCACTGGCTATACCTACAACAAGACCAGCAGAGCGGTGCCTGGTCACCCAGTGCCATGCCGATTGCGCACACGAGCGAAGCAGTCTTGGCCTTTGAGGTCATGGGGCATTTGCCCGACAACGATCCCCAGAGCGACGTCTACGTGGACACGGTGCGCAAGGGGCTGGATTTCCTGTTGTCCCGAGCTCTCGCCGTAACGCTTGAGCCGCAGCCAGCGGGGAATCCGGACGCGAATGGCAACGGTTTGGGCATCGCGGTGTGCGGTCGCGGTCAGATGTACGAGGCGGGGATGTTCGTATCGGCTCTGGCAGGGAGCTGGGCCCCCAGTCGCACGGTGACTTCAGGTCCATTGTCCGGGAGGACCTATGCAGAGGTCATGCAGGATTGCGTGGATTACTTTGCCTATGCCCAGAGCGAGGCAATGGGTGGGTGGCGCTATGCGCCGAACGGGCTCGGCAGCGACAACTCGGTGTCACAGTGGCCTGTGCTGGGGCTGCTGGGCGCCCGGCTGTGGGCCGAGCAAGTCACAGTCCCGTCGTTCGTGGCCGCAGAGCTGGAGCGTTGGGTCAGCTACATCCAGAGCGAAGACGGCGGCTCCGGCTACTTGACCCCCGGGCTCTCCAACGTGGCGCGAACCGGCAGCTTGCTGGTCGAGATGGCGTACCTGGGCGACGACATGCGCACAGCCAGAGTGCGGCGGGCGCTGGGTTGGCTTGGGGAGCACTGGAATGCCCAGCCTGGCGAAGAGCCCGGGGAAGGGACGGGAGGGAACAAGGGCAACCTGTACGCCATGTACGGAGTGAAAAGAGGTCTTACTGAACTGCAGGTGCGCTCAGTCCCCACACTCGATCAGCCAGAGGGGTTGGAATGGTACAGGGACTATGCGGTCTGGCTGCTCCAGCGGCAGGAACAGGATGGCAGATGGCAAGCTGGAAGCGTGGGCGAAAACCAGGATGACGTGCTGACCACGGCCTGGGCACTTTTGATCTTGGAACCCACCACCTTCGGGGAACCCCCTCCCAGGCCTCCAATCGTTCAGGAGTTCTGCTGCTGTGCCGGCGATCCAATCTACCACATCGATCTCTCGCAATTCTATGGCTATCACACGCGCTCGGCCTCGGAATCTGCACTGATCCGCGTGACGTCACCGCCCGCACCCGTGGCCTGGAACCTCCCCAGTTTCCTGGCAGATGCTTCGTGGCAGCCCGGACGCGAAGTCTGGTGGGATGCCTGGCTAGCTCCAGGCTGGGGACAGCAGCTCGCACCCTGCCGGCCCATCGGACTGGTCACAGACGGCGAACAGCAAGGTCAGGACGGGGCTACCCACCTCTACCGGCACACCTTTGTGCTATCGCCGCCCGAGAGCGAGGGACGCATGACCAGCGCCGTCCTGGAGATGTGGAGTGACAACAAGACTGAGTGGTGGTGGCAGGGCAGGGTAATCAAGAGCGGCAGGGAAGGCTATCTCGGTTGGGTCGAGCTGTTGCCCGGGGACGTTGATCCTTTGGGAGGCACGTACGTGCTTGCAGTTCAGAACAGCAACGACAGGACCTGCCCCGGCAACTGCAACGCGCACGCCACGGCGTGTCGCTTGCGCGTGACGTGGTCCTTCCCAGGCGCAAAGGCGAATGCGCTCTACCTGCCTCTCATCATGAGAGCAGGCGCTCTGCCAGGTACGCCGGACTAGCAGGTCACGCTTTCTGCACATCCTTTTCGCGCACAAGCACCATCAGTGCGATGTCGTCAGACTGCAGGGTGCCGTCCGCGAAGGCATGCACAGCCGCCATCACCGAGTCCAGGATCTCGACAGCCGGGCGTCCGAGACTGCGCCGCACAGACTCGTGCAGTCGCTCCTCCTCAAACAGGGCGGCCTCCCCATTGATGGCCTCAGTCACCCCATCTGTATACAGCACCAAGGTGTCTCCCGCTGACAGCTGAACCAGTCCCTGCTCCCAAATCTGGTCTTCGAACGTCCCCAACGCCATGCCGGTGTGTACCAGGCCCTGTACTTCTGAGCCGTGCGTGCTGCGAAAAAGGCATGGGGGCGGGTGGCCTGCATTGCAGTAGGTCAAAATCCCACTGACGGGATCGAGAATTCCATAGAAAGCGGTGACCAATTGGGCACACTGCGTATCCTTGATGAGGCGACGATTCACGGCGCTCAACACCACCTCGGGCTGCGATGGGTACTCTTCAGCATAGGTCCGGAGCAGTGTGCAGCTCAGGGCCATGCACAGGGCAGCCCCAGCGCCCTTGTCAGTCACGTCGGCCACAACAATCCCCAGCAACCCGCCGGGCAACGAGACGAAATCGTAAAAGTCGCCAGACGTCTCACGGGCCGGACTTAGTCGCGCTGCCAGTTGCCACCCCCGTAGCTCGGGCAGGCGGCGCGGCAGAAAGCTTGCTTGCACCTCACCCGCCAAGGCCAGCTCGCGTGCCATTTTCTCGTTGGCGTCCTCAAGCCTCTTCTGCAATTCGCGTAACGCCAGGTGCGTCTGAACTCGTGCCAGTACTTCCTCGACCTGGAAGGGTTTGGTCACATAGTCCACGCCCCCGGCAGCAAAAGCCTCAACCTTGTCCTGCGCGGCATCCAGCGCGCTGATGAAGATGACGGGTATGTCGCACGTCGCGGCATCCGTCTTGAGCTTCGCGCACACCTCATAGCCATTCATGCCTGGCATACGGACGTCGAGCAGGATCAGGTCAGGCACCTCCGCGCACGCCGCAGCCAGCGCTGCTGGTCCATCCGGGGCCGGCCGCGCCCGATACCCATGCTCCGTCAGCATCTGTGAAAGGAGTCGCAGGTTGGCAGGCGTGTCGTCCACGATCAGGATGCTTGGCCCAGTTGCAGCATCGGCGCTAGGTGGCATTTCGACCCTCCCGGTTCTCGAGCCAGCTCAGGATGCGTTTGTACTCGAAATCCCGTGCCAGAGCTTCCAGAGTATTCGCCACCGCGGGGCTTTCCTGACGTATCTCGCCAATCAGTGAGAGCATGCGGCTCAGGTCGGCCTTGACGGTAGCCTGCTTGAGTTGGGTGACCCAGCCTTCGGAAAGGCTGGGAAGCGCGCCCAAGCCTGGCAACTCACGCTGTTCTTCTGCCCGCTCTGTATATGCCGCAGCTACATCAGCATACAGGAAGCGAATCCCCAGATGTTTGGCCAGCATGTCCAGAATCTCCGCTCTGCGGAAGGGCTTACGCACGACGTCGTCGCAGCCCTCTGCCAGCATCCTCTCTCGGTCCTCTTCGAAGGCAGAAGCTGTCAAGGCGACAATGACCGTGGACTTGCCCTTGGAAGTGGCCTTGATGCGTCGCGTGACCTCGTGGCCGTCCATCACCGGCATGCGCATGTCCATCCAAATCAGATGCGGATTCCACTGCTCCCAAACCTGGAGCGCTTCGCGACCATTCACTGCTTCCCGCACTTCGAACCCGAAGGGCTCCAGTACTTTGAGCAAGAGGCGCCGGTTCGTCTCACGGTCTTCGGCCACCAGCAAACGGAAGACAGGCTGTCCGGGAAGCAGACCCAACACCGAGCGCTCGGGCTTGGCACTCACCACCAACGTCGCTTCCGTTGTGCCGATGCCCACATCAAACTCAAAAGCGCTCCCCTCGCCCACTCAACTGTGCACGGCGATATCGCCACCCATCAAGCGCACAAAGCTGCGCGAAATGGAAAGCCCCAGTCCCGTCCCCTCACGAGACTGCTGCCCGCTGCTCGTCTGCACAAAGGGTCTGAAGATGCGGTTCAGGTCCTCTGGTGAGATGCCTGGCCCGGTGTCCTCAACTTCGAAATGCAGCACACGCCTGCGCGCTCCGCCAGGCAACTCCGCCGGCGGGGCACTCACGCGTAGCGTCACGCGTCCTTGCTGGGTGAACTTGACTGCGTTGCCCAGCAAGTTGCTCAGCACTTGGCGCAGTTTGCCTTCATCCGTCACTACATAGCGAGGCACGTCTTCTGCCCGTTCACAGGCCAAGGCCAGTCCCTTGTCTTCAGCGCGCAAACGGAACATCCCTTCGAGACCATCGAGCAGATCGTACAGATCAAAGCCGTGCTCCTTCAGGTTCACCTGTCCAGCTTCGATCTTGGACATCTCCAGCACATCATTGATGAGCGCCAGCAGGTGCTCGCCGCTGCGGTTGATGATCTCCAGATTGCCTCGTTGCTCTGCAGTGAGGTTGTGATCGTCGGTCATGAGCTGCGTGAACCCGAGGATGGCGTTGAGAGGCGTGCGCAGCTCGTGGCTCATATTGGCCAGAAAGGCGCTCTTGGCCTGACTGGCGGCTTCGGCTGCCCGTCGTGCCTGTTGAAGCTCGGTGATGTCGTGAAAAATGCCGATGTAGCCCAACTTCCTGTTGGCGACCAGCACCGGCACGGCAAAGACTTCCACATCAACCAGAGACCCATCCTTGCGCGTGCGCTTGGTTGTGGCCTGCACGCGGCCCTCCGTCGTCAACTGTCGAGTGTATCTCAGTGCCTCCTCACGGATGCTGGGGTCCGTGGCCACCAGATCGTCAATATGCCGCCCCATGGCCTCCGCCTGCGTGTACCCGAACAGCTTCTCCGCCGTGGGGTTCCAGGAGACGACCCTGGCGTCGAGATCCACCGTCATCACCGCAGCCGGGCTGTTCACCAGCAGCGCCTCAAAGTACTCCTTCTGACGACGCAACTCCTCTTCGAACTGCTTGCGCTGCGTAATGTCATGGTAGATCACGACAAAACCCGCGCTTTCGCCTGCCAGTTTCAGCGGAAGCGCCAGCAGGTCGACATCCACAAGCGAGCCATCCTTGCAGGTACGCCGCGTTGTCACTTCGACCCGCCCCACATTGGTGGCCTGATAGCTGTAGGCAGCGGCTTCAGCACGCAGGGAAGGATCGTTGGCTACCAAGTCGTCAATGCGACGTCCGACTGCCTCTACCGACCGGTAGCCAAAGAGCTTCTCTGCCATCGGATTCCATGCGACGACAACCGCATCGCGATCTGCAGTCACGATCGCCACCGGGCTATTGACAAAGAGAGCCTCGAAGTAGTCCTTTTGCCAGCGCAACTCAGCCTCGAACTGCTTGCGATCAGTAATGTCCTCCAGACTGCCTTCGTAGTACAGAATGTGGCCCTGCTCATCCTTCACCGCTCTGCCGCTGTCATTCACCCAGATGACGGAGCCATCAAGGCGACGCACCTGCGCCTCAAAATCATGCACCACTGCGTCACGTTGCATCAACATCTCCCAGCGGCCGCGGTCTGCCGGGTCCACATACGCCTGCCTGGGATTGGCCTCTCGCAGGAACTTCTGCCGCCCGGGATAGCCCATCATCAGGGCGGCAGCAGTGTTGGCGTCGAGCAATCTCCCTTCCGGCGTGCTGCGGTACAGGCCCACCGGAACGCCGTCAAACAGAGTGCGGTAACGTTCCTCACTCTGGCGCAACTCGGCGGTGCGCTCTGCCACCAGCTCCTCGAGTTGCTCCTGGTATTTGCGTAGCTCGGCCTCCACACGCTTGCGCGGCGTGATGTCTTCGATGCTACCCTCATAGTACGCCACTTGGCCGCTCTCGTCTTTGACGGCACTGGCCGTGTTGTTGACCCAGATGATGGTGCCGTCCCGCTTGCGCAGTTGGATCTCATAGCCTCGCGCCACCCCTTCTCGTTCCAGCAAGGCCTGCCAGCGTTGGCGTGCTGTTGGATCGACGTACATGCTGGCTGCGTTCACTGCCATTGCCGCTTTGCGGCTGGGGTAGCCCATCATCTCCACGAATTGCAGATTGACGTCCACAATCTGTCCGGCGGGGGTCGTCCTGTACAGCCCCACCGGCACGTCATCGAACAGAGCACGGTAGCGTCTCTCACTCTCCAGCAATTGCGCCGTGCGCTCTTGCGCCAGTTCCTCGACGTGTTCGCGGTACTTGCGCAGAGTCCCCTCAATGTGCCGTCGCTGCGCTACCTCGCGCTTGATCTCCAAGCGGGCCTCGCTCAGCGCCGCGCTGCAGGCTGCATTGCGCTCCTCAAGCTGGGCGATGCGCTTCTTCAGATCCTGAGGCCTTTCCACCGCTCGCCTCCTTCCCAGTCTGTCTTGAGCCTGCTCATGCGTATTCCGCGACTTGGTCTACCGGAACCGCTAGCACAGGCTTGGCGCCCTCTATGCCACCGATGCCAACTAGGTCGATTCTAGTGTAGAAGAACATCATAGCCAAAACGAGAATCCCCGAGCTGCGACGTCGGGGATTCTGCCGTTCGAGAGCCAAGGACTGGATCGAATCTCGGCCCATGGCTGGCTAGGCGTACTGCACACGGCCAACCGAGTCCGTTCGGGATCAGGCTTCGCCGTCCGCCTCAGGTTCCGCGGGCTGCACCGACAGGAGCGACAGCCCAAGATCTCGCAGGCGGGCCAACACGCCGTACAGCGCTGCCTGGTCCGCGACCGTGCCGGTCAGAACCGTGTCGTCGCCGACATACGAGATATTCATCCCGTCGAACCACTGCGACCAGTGCGGGTTGATCTGTCCCTTGACCCGAATATGCACTCTCTGCATCTTTCACACCCTGGGCAGCCGCTAGTCGAGACGCAGGCGCCGTGCGGCAACCATGAAGAAGACAGCCGACATCAGAAGCAGCACCCCCACGTTCGGCAGCACCTGCGTCACAGGGGCATTCTCGGCCATCAGACGGATGAACGCGTCCACGGCATGAGCCTGAGGCGTCAGCTTCGAAAGCGTGCCCATGAACCCTGCAGAACGGAACAGGGGTGTGGGAGTGACAGAGATAGCGCCGCCGAGACCGCCCAGCACAAAGCCAAGCAGTGTGGCGAGGTTGTCGGCTTGCTTGGACGTCTTGCACAGGGCCGCGAGCATCAGGCCCAAAGTCGCGGACGTCAACGCGGTGGCCAGGGTAACGACCACCAAGCCCAACGGCGAGCGTCCCAGGGGCATGCCAAAGGCCACGCGTGCCACACCGAGAAGCACGGCTACCTGCGCGCAAGCCACCAGGATGTGGGCCACCATTTTGCCTGCGATGATCGAGCTGGTCGACAGCGGCGCCGCCATCAGCCGCCTCAAGGTCCCTGTTTCGCGCTCGAGCAGCACACCGCTGGCCACGAGGCTTACCCCAAAGAAGACGAACATGACGGCCAGCCCGGGGAACAGGTAGGCAAAGTACGCGCCGAACTGAGACGACACCGGGATGCCTTCCAGGTCCTGGCTCTGAACGGCGATAGCCGGAGAACGTCGCAGCTCGTTCAGGCGGGTCATGATCACCCCCAGGCTTTGGGCCTCGACCGCAAGCTGCTGTTGAGGGCTGGCATTGGCCAGCACCCCGGATTCACTGAGCACATTGCGGATGCCGTATTGCACCTCACCCCAGATGGTCACTTCGCTCACGACCTGATTCATAATACCCGTGACAATGCTAGTGCTCTCGGGCTGGGCCGGATCGACAATCACCTCGATGGATGTGGGCATATAGGCATCGATCTTCTGGCTAAAATCGGGTGGGATCACAATCGCCGCCGCTGCCTGGCCCTTGGCCACGCGTTCCTCAGCCGTTGTCGCTGTGGCAAAGCTCTCCATTCGCAACACGTTGATGCCCTGCAGCGCCTTGCTGATCTCCTGTCCAAAGGTGCCAGCATCCCGATTGACTAGGCCCACATCGAGCAGGATGGCACCTCTTTCGCCGCGGGCGCTGGCCGCCATGGACAGGTTCATGCTGGCCATCATCGAGCCGACGAGCAGTGGCAGCAGGAAGAGTACCGCCAGTGCACCACGCTCCTTGGAGAGCACCTGGATGTCCTTCCAGACGACGCTTTGTATGTGGCGCCAGTTGTTCATGGGAATCTCTCCTAGTCAAAGTCGAATCGCCACAGGCCGACTGCGAAGAAGAGGCCCGTGAATGCCAACAGCGCGCCCAGTTGCGGCGCCACATCGGCCATGCCCAACCCGCGAACCATCACGTTGTCGAGAAGCAGGTTGGCCCAGTAATGGGGCACAATCCTGGGGAGAGGGCCCAGCACCCGGTCCAGAATGAACACGGGAATCAGGGACCCACCAACCAGACCCGCGCCCCACAGCACAACCGCGCTCAGACCGCCGATCTGGTTCTCGGTGCGGGCCAGGGCGGCGATAACGATGCCCAAGGCGCTCGAGCACAGCGCGACGAGCAGTACCGATACCAGCAGTGCCAACGGGTCCTTGCCGAGCGGCACAGGCGACATTCCCAACGCGCGCAGGCCGAACACTCCAAAGGCCAGAATGACAGCCATCTGCACCAAGGCAATGAGGAAGTTCGGCAGGACCTTGCCGGCCAGCAGAGCGGCCTTGTGTAACGGAGCCGCCAAGAGGCGACGAAAAGAGCCGGTCTTCTTCTCTTCATAGATCGAGCGCGCGGTGGTCTGCGCCGTCAGAAAGATGAACAGCACCGCAAAGCCTGGCACAGCCACTTGAGACATGTCAGGATCTTGCTCGCGCTCTTCTTCCCGGCCTGGCACCCTTTGGAGCAGCGTGACCAGTGGACGGGACTTGGAGCTTTCGAACTGGGCGCGCGCCTGGGCCTCCATGCGCTCCGCCGTGAACGGCTGGCTGTACTCGTCCGGGGCTGTAGCCTGCATGGCAGCCATCTGCTCCAGACTGGTGAGGATTTGACTCTGCAGCGACATGTCGCGCGTCACACCCTCCACCACAAGGCGCACCGCTTCGGTCTTTTCCTGATCGGCGTCGGGGTGGTTGACCAAACTCACCGTCTGCTGCTTGCCTTCAGCGATACCTGTGGTGAACCCAGCCGGAATGGTCAGCAGGCGTGGCAGCTTGCCTTCCTTCAACAGGGGCATTGCCTGGGCCTCTTGGTAGGGCTCGACCTTCACGCCTCCTGCGGCATCCAGGCCAGCGATCAGGGTCTGCGCCAACCGGCCACCATCGAGATCCACCACGGCCAGCTTGATGCGGGTATCCTGCTGGCCAGCTCGGCCTACGGCGCTCAGCGCGCCGCTGTAGACGATGATGAACACCAGGGGCAACAGGAAAAGCTGAATCGAGGAGCCGCGATCTTCCAGGAAAACCCGTATATCCTTCAACGCTATGCGTAGGGCGTTCATCGGACTACTCCCGCAGCTTCTTGCCGGTCAGATGCAGGAAGACGCTCTCCAGGTTGGGCTCCAGAATCTCCAGCGAAGTCAGATCCACGTTGCGCTCGTTGAGGTAATGGATCACGTTGACGATGGCCTTCTGGCTGTGCTCTGCCACGATCTTGACCGTTTCGCCAGCAGCCGGCTGAACCTCTCTCTGCGGCTCCTGGCCGGGGGCCAACGGAGGGGCGGCAGGTCGTGGCACCAGGGTTGCCTCCTGTACCGCCGGCAGTGCGGCCATCTCCCTTAGGAGTTGATCGTCCACGCGCGGAAGGCCGATGTAGATCACGCCGCCTCCCAGCATCTCGATCAGGTGCTTGATCGTGTCCATGGCAATGATGCACCCGTCATCAATGATGGCCACGCGGCTGCACAGCAGCTCCACTTCTTCCATGTAGTGGCTGGTGTAGATGATGCTCATCCCACGCTCACGATTGAGGCGTTGGACGCTCTCAAAGATCTGGTTGCGGCTCTGCGGGTCCACGCCGACCGTTGGCTCGTCCAGGAATAGCAGCCGCGGCTGGTGCACGAGACCGGCAGCGATATTGACACGTCGCTTCATGCCGCCTGAGAATTTCTCCACCACTCCGTCAGCCCTGTCTGTCAGGGCCACAACGCGCAGCACGTCTTCCACGCGCTGCTTCAACTCCCTGCCGCGCAGGCCATAGATGCTGCCAAAAAAGCTCACGTTGGCGCGCGCGCTGAGCGTGGGGTAGAGGGCCAGGTCTTGCGGAACCAAGCCGTTGAGCTTCTTGGTCTCGTTCGCCTGTTTGCGGATGTCGTAGCCGCCAATGCGCGCCGTGCCGGAGGTCGGCTCGAGCACTCCAGTCAGCATGCTGATGGTAGTAGTCTTGCCTGCACCGTTCGGTCCCAGCAGACCAAAGACCTCGCCTTCTTCTACCGAGAAACTCACTCCCTTGACGGCTTGAAAGTCGCCGTACTTTTTCGCCAGGTTGTCCACTTCAAGAATCGCGGCCATGCAATCGCTCCTTTCGAGATTGATCATGCGCCCCGACGATTTCGGGGACGCACCTAGAGCTCGAACCCACTGTCCAGATAGCATTGCAGCAGTTCTGGCGGTGACAGCGTCCGGATGTCTTCCGCACGCTGAATCAACTTCCTAAGCCAGTGGTCCGCAGGCAGCAGCTCATCCGCCTGTTGTGCTGTTGCCCAGCGTTGCGCACAGTGTTCGGCACTCGTGCGGATCCCCGCGGAATCGGCAACGGAGCAGCGGAACTCGACGCCGACCATCTCGTTCTCGGGCTTGCGCTCGCCCCGGTACAGATGCATCGTCCCAACGACAAAGTCGATCTGCGCCTCCACGCCCAACTCCTCTCGGATCTCCCGGCGCGCTGCGTCTGCAAAGCCCTCGCCCTGATCCACCCGTCCGGTGACACACTCCCAGGCGCCACCGCCCACATCCTTTTCGGCCGATCGCTGGAGCAGGAGGTACTTGCCATCCGATCTACAGCGCACCAGCGCAGCCACGCCCGCGAAGAAGCGCCCGATGCTCATTCCGACTGCTTGCCTTTGCTTTGCGCGCCCTGCCACCCCTTGTAGAGCATGTTGAGACCGACGACGATCAACAGGATCTCGAGCACCGGCAAGTCCACCCCCAGCATGTCACCCACGCCCGTCACAAGAGCGATGAAGCCCAGGATGATGGTGCCAGTGCTCATCTTGATGCCGTAGTACTTGCGCGCCGCATTGAGACCCAGAAGGATCAATCCCACGCCGATGGACCAGAGGCCCTCAGGGACGCGCTCGTCCGGCACGAGTGCGATCCCGCCGACCATGATCAGAAATAAGGCCCAGCCGATCGTTTCGAGGCGTTTGTTCAGTTGCCGTTTTTCCTCCTCCTTGACGTTGTGAACCTCTACCTCTTGTGCGCTCACGCTTCCTCCTTCTCCTGGGATGTGAAAGCTGGCTACGCGCTTGCCGCACCGCCCTCAGTCTACCTCATGGGAGCGCGCCTGTCATCCGCCAAAAGACGTATCCGGGGGGTTGATTTAGGGGTTGAGCGCCCACAGGCAGCGCGCAAGTGAGGGCTAGATCAGGTGAAGCTCCTGTGCACGCGCGACTGCATGGGCGCGGCTGCGCGCGCCCAGCTTGCTGCACACGTTGTGAACGTGGGTCTTGGCGGTGCCCAGGCTAATGACCAGTTTGTGCGCGATCTCGCGATTGGACAGGCCAGCCGCCAGCAGGTGCAACACCTCCAGCTCACGCTCACTCAACGGCTCAACCAGTCCGGGCGCCTCGGGCGTCATGGGCGTAGGCTTGCGTCCAATCGCGGCCAAGATGCGGCCGGCGTATTCCGGAGCAACGCCGCGCTGTGCCACTTCCTGCAGCAGAGGCTCCAGCGCAACACCTGCATCGGCAAAGGTGCGAACGAAGCCTTCGGGTCGAGCCCTCTGCAGCGCATCAGTCAGGAATTCGAGGGCTGCCTGGCGTGTTTCTGCAGAAAGGCATTGCAGCACGCGCACGGCAATCAGGCCGTATCCCCACCCCGCCTGCGAGGCCCGCTCGTAGCACGCCTGCAATTCCTGGAGAGCAGTCTGTTTCTGGCCCTGCGCGATCAGCAGGCGCAGGCGCGAGAGGCTAAGGTAGCGGTAGAAAGGATGGGCGTCCGAGTCGACTACAGCCTGCCTCGCCCATGCCTCGGCTGCCGCCGCATCGCCCTGCGCCAGCGCAATTTCCAGCGCGCAGGAGGCGATACGGCTCAGCGTCTGCTTGGATAGGTTGCTCACCTGCGCCAATTCCTGACATGCCCGGGCAGACTCTGCCACGGCGGGGCGCTCCCCGCGGGCCAGCGCCAGACGCGCCTGCATGAAATAAGCAGCGACCAGGAACTCGGCATTCCCGCTGCGCCGGGCGAGCTCCATACCCTGGAGCAGATGGTCCGCGGCGCGCTCCAGTTCATTCCATTCGTAGTGCAAGACGCCTAGATCGATGTGAGCCACACTGAGGATGGCGTACTGGCCACCCTCGGCAATGATCGCCCGAAGCGCTTCAGCGGCCTGATGCAGCTCACCTCGCACCGCTCTGACCCGCCCCAGAAAAACCCGGCTGGTGACCCTGGCGTATTGGTTGTTCGATCCCAGCGCGGCGCGGTGAGCCTCATTCAGGGCTCTTTCAGCCTCCGCCATGAAGCCGGCATGCCAGTATGCCAGCCCCAGGTTCATGGCCACGAGGCCACGCGTTGCCACGTCAGACTCGGGCAGCAGGGACAGTGCCTTCTCCCCCGTTTCGACCGAGCGCCTGTGGTCGCCCCGTGCCCACGCCAGATATGACTGCGCAGACACCACCTGGCCGAGGAAGCCCACATCGTGCATACCAGATTGTGCCGCAGATTGCAGAAGAGGTTCAGCCGCATCCAGGCACCCTGCCAGCAGCAGTGCCCATGCGTGGTCCAGGCAAAGCTCTGGCCGCAGGCGCACGACATCTACCGGGAGCTTGGCACACCAGCTCAACAGCGTAGCTGCCTCGCCACGCCGCAACAAGTTACTGGCGGTCGCATGAATCAAACGCGCAGCGTTCTCCCAGTCCTGAGCAGCGATCGCGTGACGCACGGCTTCGGCAGGGTGATCCTGCGTTTCGTACCAGCGGCTGGCGCGCCGGTGCAGGTTAAGAACTTGGTCCTCCCGCATCGATAGCTGCAGCTGGTGGCGTAGCAGATCCGCAAACAGGCCATGACAGCGGTACCACTGACGCTGGTCATCCAATGGTGCGACAAAGAGGTGCGCCTTCTCGAGATACTCCAGGATGCTTTGTGACGAGGGTCGCGACGCCTGCATGGTATCAGGTCCGGCTGCTGATACCTGGTCACTCGTCTCTGCTGGCTCTCGAACCGCGTCGCACAGTGCGGCCGTGAACTGATCCAGGATCGCCGTCCGCAGCAGGAAATCGCGTACCACCGCAGGTTGCTGACGGAACACCTCTTCCATCAGATAATCCAGAACATAGTGGTGACTGCCAGTAAAGGACGCCACGAACTGCCGGGTATCGTGGCGACCCTTCATGGAGAGGGCAGCCAACTGCAGACCAACGATCCAGCCTTCGGTGCGCGCCTCGAGAGCAGCCACCTCGTCACCAGACAAGCCCAGCCCCATAATCTGATTGAGAAAGGCCGTTGCCTCATCCAGGGAGAAACGCAGGTCGTCCTCGCGGATTTCGGCCAACTGCCCGCGTCCCCGCAGGCGTGCCAGAGGAAGCGGCGGGTCTGCCCGGCCACCGATGACCAGGTGCATCTGCCGAGGTAGGTGATCAAGCAGAAAGGCGAGCGCGCCGTGGACGGGTTGGGCCTCTATTGCGTGGTAGCCATCAAGCACGAGCGCGCAGGGCGTTGAAAGGGTCGCGACGTCGTTGAGGAGGGCTGTGAGAACGGCCTCCAACGGCGACGGCTGAGGAGAGCCCAACATGGCGAGGGCGCCTGCGCCGATCCCAGCGTGGAGCTGCCCGAGCGCAGCCACGAAATAGCCGAGGAAGCGCACCAGGTCGCTATCGCCCGCATCCAGCGAAAGCCAGGCAACGCGCGTCTCACTATGTCGCGCCCAGTCGCTCAGCAGGGTGGTCTTGCCAAAACCAGCCGGCGCGGACACCAGAGTGAGGGTGCCAGCAACTCCAGCGTTTAGCCGCTGTATCAGGCGCGGCCGCGGCACCAATGCCGATTGCATGGGTGGGGGGTGTAGCTTGGTAGTCAGGAGCAGCGCGGTCACCACAACCTCCCTGGCAGCTGCGCAGATAGGCTTCGTGGCTTGTTACCAGACAACGTCGGCGTCAAATATTAGCACATCTCGCGCCCACTCGCAACAAGGCACCTGGTGGGTATTCTCGAGGCGGCCCTTTCCGAAAGGAGCACCGGCTCGCCGCAGAAAGACTATATGTTCTTGCAGGGCAGCTTGACACCCCAGAACACGCACGCAAAATGGCTGGGCAGCGTCACCAGGCGGGAATGCCTTCAGGGAGAGCTCAATGATCCAAGCCACCTATCGCTCGAGTGACAATCAGGTCTGCAGCAGTCTGCCGCCGCATCACTTCGCCGCCGCTCTCCAGGACGAGCATGGAATGCTGTGGATAGATCTCAACCAGGAGCCCGCGGAGAGCTGCGAGCACGTGCTGCGCACAGTCTTCGGCTTTCCGCTGGCTGTGGAGGACGCGCTACACGAGTCGCACGTGCCAAGTCAACGACTGGGGCGGCTATCTGAACATCGTGCTTCACGGGTTCGCGTTCTACCGTCACAGCGACCCGGCCCTGGTCACCCAAGAGCTCGACGTGTTCCTGGGTCCCAACTACGTCGTGACACACCACTCGGATCCCATTCGCACCGTGGAACGCACCCGCTCCATCTGCGAGCGCGACGAGCGGCACCTGCGCCAGGGCCCCACCTACTTTGTCTACCGGCTCTGTGACGAGCTGGCGGCGGACTATATGGCAATCATACATCAACTCGACGACGAGGCGGAGGCGCTCGAGGACGCCATCCTCGATAATGCGGGCCCACATCTGGTGCAGGACATCTTCCAGTTCAAGCGCGCGCTCATCGCGCTGCGCAGAATGGTTGCTCCGACGCGCGAAGTAGTCAACAAACTAGCTCGCGGAGACTGCCGTGGTGGACAGCGAGCGCAGGGTCTTCTTCCGTGACGTGTACGATCAGCTCGTGCGGCTGCATGACTTGACAGAGAGCCTGCGCGACGTGCTGGGGGGCGCGGTGGATACCTACCTGTCTGTAGTCAACAACCGCATGAACGAGATCATGAAGACGTTGACCGTCATCACAACGCTGTTCCTGCCACTGACTTTCGTCGTGGGTTTCTTGGCATGAACTTCTTCCAGCCCGCCTCGCCACTGCCCAAGTGGACTTCCTTGTCATCCTTTGTCGCTACCCTGGCGGCCATGGCGGCCGTTCCGTTGGCCATGTACCTGTGGATGCGACGCCGGGCCTGGATGTAATGCCAATGGCTGCCTTGGCTGCTTGCCTGGAGGATCAGGTGCGCTCGCTCCGTACCTTTCGTGACCTTGCAGCAGGCGCCTCGGCGAGATCAAGCTGCGCCAGTCTGAGCAGTTCCTCCAGCCGATAGCCGGATTGGAGCGCATCACCGTTCAGCCGCCTGATTACCTGATAGGCGGCCAGCGTCTGCCTGCCTGCTTTGTCCGTGCGCTCTGTGATGGCTTCGTCGACACGTGCCACCAGCAGCAGCCACCACATCAACTCCTCAAAGGCTTCCTTGTTGAACCACAGCACATCCTGGTAGCGATTCACGCCCACAAACTGCTGCACTTCGCTGTCTCTGAGCAAAGCCTCCAGGACCGGGTAGGCCAGCGTCGGAACGTCAGCAGCACCACTGGCGAACCAATGCTGATGGGTTGTCAGTACTTTGATCAGTCCCACCGAACGCCAGGCGGTCTGTTCACCCAATCCCAGAGCCTGGAACGTGCCGGCCAGGATCTTGCCAAGCAGCCACTCGTCGATCCAACTGCGACTCTGTCCCTCAAAACCCTGGCCGGGGACTTGCGGCTGTGCAACCAGCCTGCCCAGCGCATGCACTGCCCACCAGCCCAACAGACACGGCCACACCGTTGCATCCTCGCCCAGCCTGGCGCTCAGGTACCTTGATATCTCGGCCGACTCGGACTTGCGCCCTGTACTCGATGTTGCCACAGCAGGGAGGCGCAGCACTACTTCCAGTTCGCGGCGCATTTCCTTGGCGAGTGGCTCGGGGTCAGCGGCAACGCCCGTGAAGCGACCGATCTCCTGCAGCAGCGAAAGGGCCTTGTTCTCAACCTCGTCCAGCAGCACAGAATCGAGGCGTTCGTTTTTGCGCTGCGTCGCTCGCGCGGCGCGATGCCCAGAGCGCTGCACGGAGCCTTCCTTCACCGGAGGGCCATCGGCGCCTACGTGCAAGCGTGCATGCATGAGACGCCGGAACAACGTTGGGTTGACCAGTTCCGTGAACGCTCGATGAATGGGCTGCAGGAAGGTCTCCTTGAGAGCCTCGTCAATGCTTGGCACCCCGCGCCCATCCAGGTATGCTGCCAGATGGGCATAGTGCTGCCACACGTTGTCCTGCAACTCACGAAAACCGAGGAAAACGTGCCGCTGGTAGGCTCCAAGCTCAACATACATTCCGTTCTCGTGCAGCTCCCTGCTGCTGCGGATGTACTCGAGCCGGGTCAGGTGGTCGCGGAAAACGCAGAAGTTACCATCTTGATTATGGAGGCCCAGCCCTTCACCGAGAGACTTTTGCACCAACGCCCGCTCGCCGTTGCCACCCGTTGCCGAGGAGTAGGCCACCGAAGTGCGGATCCAGCCTCTGGCGCTGGCATACTTGTTGTGGTACACCACCAGGGCGCGTTCTTCACCGGCGCGGTTGCTGTAGGCGAACACGTCCTCGTTGACGTATCCCTCGGGACCGAAGAAGTCATACAGCAGGAAATCTCGCACCTCGGCGAACAGGTAGCGCCGGTGTAGCAGCGGGGCAATCTCGTGCTCGTGACGCCGGATCAGCATCTCATCGGGTTGTTCGTCCCAGTAGGCGCGCTGGTACTCCATGCCATACTTCTCGGTCAGGCCCTCGATCTGGCCGTGGCCGAACATAGGAAGGCCGGGCATGGTCACCATCAGCGTACACACCCCGAAATACTTGTCGTCCTTGCCGAATTGCGCTACTGCTGTCTCTTCGTCGGGATTGTTCATAAAGTTGACAAAGCGCTTCAGGATTTCGGGATCGAATTCGAGCACATTCTTGATCGTGGTGCGGTACTTGGCGTTATCCTCGGCCTTTAACATGTGCATAAAGGCGCTATTGTACACGCGATGCATGCCCAGCGTGCGCACAAAGTAGCCCTCCATCAGCCAAAAAGCCTCGGCCAGCAGCAGGGTATCGGGCGCTTCCTGCCCTATGCGATCTACCACTTGACGCCAGAATTCCTCGGGCATAGCGGCGTCGAACTGGGTTTTTGTCAGGCCATGCTCCGAGCGCGTGGCGATGTCCCCGCCTCTGCCTGGCTCCGGGAACCACAGACGCTGGTAGTGCTTCTTGGTGAGGGTCATGGCCGCATCGAAGCGGATGATCGGAAACAGGCGCGCTACGTGCAGGATGGTCTGAATCACTGCCTCACGCGTTTCAGGATTGAGGTAGTTCAGTTGCGCCGTGTCGTTCCAGGGCATGCGTGTGCCATCGTTGCCATGGTAGATATGCTTGATGCTGCCCGTGTGGCGATCCAGGCGCCTGAAGACCACGGCTGCGTCGCTGCGGGTGTAGTAATGATCCTCCAGAAAGATGCCCACGCGATCGTCCCACGACAGGTCGGGACCATTGAAGCTGTAGGAGGGAAAGGGGCTGTGGTCCAGCGCGACGAACCAGTCGGGGTGCTGAACAACCCATCGGCCATCAATGCCCACGTGGTTGGGAACCATGTCGCCCGCCATTCGAATGCCCCGTTTCCAGGCGCGCGCTTTGAGATCCCGAAAAGCGGCCTCACCGCCAAGCTCATCCGCGATCTGGTAGTCGTAAACTGAGTAGGCCGAAGCCACAGCATCAGGGTTGCCGCAGAGCTGCTTGATGCGTTTCGAAGCCGCGCTGCGCTGCCAAACGCCGATGAGCCATAGCCCGCTGATCCCCCAGCGTGCCAGAGTGTCCAGTTCCTCGTCCGGGATCTGATCCAGACGAGCAATCGGCCGCTGGTACTTCTTGGAAAGCTGATCCAGCCACACGTACGTGCTCTTGGCCATCAGCACGATGCGTGGCATCCAATCGCGATCCAGGGTGTAACGTGAGGCCTCCATGCCCAGGTCCATGCCCATCGCAGCAAGCGCGGCAAAATCGTAGGGCTGCGCGGGACCAGGTCCAATGAAGTACAGCTTCTCCTCTTCCCGGATCAGGTCGAGCCCGCCAAGCAGGCGGTAGAGATAGCGTCCCAGTAGCACACCCCACTCCTGGCGGATGTACTCCAGCTGGCCGGGGAGCGAGTGAGGCACCGCAATGGCCGGCTCGCGCAGCATGTCCACCAGAGGTTGGTGTTTCGGGCCAAAGCCGGGTTGGGTGACAAAGAACTCGTGAAGAGCCGTGATGATTGGCCGGTAGGCGGTTTCGGCCTCCAACACCGCGTCATCGAACAGCTCCAGGAAGGGTGAGAAGGCTGGGTTCGCGTTGGCCAGCCAGAGCATGAGCATTTCTTCCAGCACGATCTGGCGGTTCGGAACCCCCGCCGTTTGTCCCGCCAGGTACGCATCCAACGCGATCTCACGCCGGTAGACCGCCAGAGGCGGGAATTCGTCCGCAAAACGCCGCAGGGTTTCGTCCACGACCTCCTGCCCGAACTTGTCAACCAGGAGGTCCATGGCCTGTCGCATTGCCTGGGGGTTCCTCTGCTCGCGGTAGAGCTGCACGACGTGGTGCAGAATCTCGTCAATCAGGCCCATGGCATTGATCTGCCCGGCCTTGATCGCCTGCTCCGGGAAGCGCACCAGGTCGCGCCTCTGGTTCATCTTCTGGGCAAACAGGCGTGCGCCGTAATAGTTGGCAAACACGACGTTACCACTGAGGGAGAAGAGCGGCTCGTCGAACTGGTAGAAATCGCGCGCCTTGCGAGAAACGTGGAATTCCATCTTCACCTGACTCTTTGTGGGCATCGCACGCTCCTATCGCCTCACGTCAAAGCGAAACAGGGGCTCGTTCGCCATTCAAGCTTTCGGTGGTTCCGAGCCTCATTATACACCAGGCGGGCCAGAGCAGCGAGCCAGTATTGTGCGCAGTCAGGGTTTTTCCAAAGTCGAGGAGAGGGTAGGTAGGGAATAGTAGGAG
>Ga0116202_10000099_pt1 | contig 40400 bp, 32 predicted proteins | sample LakKivw325mmetaG_FD_94479 | JGI IMG/M metagenome (GOLD analysis project Ga0116202, IMG submission 94479) | Anoxic lake water microbial communities from Lake Kivu, Rwanda to study Microbial Dark Matter (Phase II) - Lake Kivu water 325m metaG | ecosystem: Environmental > Aquatic > Freshwater >... | reverse complement strand
GTTGAATATCGCTCATCCACAACATTTGACAATATCTCTATTCTCAAAAATAGTTACCCATTTTTGCATATTCATTATACAAAAAATAATGAATGTCAAGTAAAAAATATCATGAATAGGTAATTTTTATTAACATTCATTAATGTTAGTTGAAAAATGGCCCTACAGGCCGACAGATGGAAGGGGCTGCTGAGGTTCGCCCAAGAGGAAATCACCCCTTTCAATCCATTCCTTGAGAATGAGAGAAATTTCGCGGGCCTTGAAATAACTCGATAAAGGCGCTGTCACAACCCTGGTCCCGTTAATCGTGATCTCGCCGCTTCGAAGGGATTTATAGTTCACTTCACCGAGACTTTTTGCAACACCCTTCGGATAATCCATACTGTAGTCATAGATCTGGGTATAAATATCTTCATCTTTCACAGCGGTATAACGCGCCATTTCTTCATTCAGTATGGGAACGGGAATCCCGATACCGACATACAGGGAAACGCCATACCCCAGCATACTGGCGCCAACAAGCCAGCCTGGCGTCATTTCCTTGAGGTTGCCAATGACCGCAATCGTTCCCGCGCCCTCTTTCGGGACACCGTTTTTACCCCTTTTGACATTCGGGTTGTGTTGGGTTCCCGGCCAGGCCACATAACCCTGTGCTCCTCCAAGGAAGATTCTTGTTCCGATGCCGATCGTCTTGTAATAGGGATCGTTAAAGAGGGGACTTAACTGCCCCGATGTCGCATAATTGGCGTTGGCCATGCGGGGCCTGAGAACGCCCATATACGTATAAATCGTCTTGTCCGACATGTTGACGGCGCAACTGTAATTCTGATAGGCATTTCTCGGATTGAAAAGAATAGCATCGCGCAAATCGTTGATGGTGATATTCTTCTCATATTTCCGTGCCGGATAGCAGTCCGTGCCATACCCTTCAACACGCAATCTGATCACATTGCCTGCAAGAAGGTCTTCAATGACATGCCCGCCCCCATAATGAAATTCTCCCGGATAAACGCTGTTGAGAGGGTCTCCCTCTGCAACCTCGGTTGCCCCGATATAGCAATCCACTGCAGCAACGCCGGCATAAGCAATCACATCGTTGAGCCATACTCTGGACGCTTTTATCCGTGGCGAGGTATGACCGAAATTCAGAAAGGCGCCCGATGAACACATGGGGCTGAATGTCCCCGTTGTAACCACATCGATCTTTCTGGCAGCGTCAACATGGCCGTTTTTCTCTACAATATCGATCATCTCTTCAGCCGTCACGACCACAGCTTTCCCCTGTTTAATCTTTTCATTGATCTCTTGATACGTCTTGATGATCTTATGTCTTTTCATGAAAGGCCTACCCTCCCAAATATTTTCTTCCCGTCAAGCGGGACTTCAAGAATCCGTATGACCAAACCCTCCGTCACCTCTTCCCGTTGGTTTGAGCTGCTCTCTGACTGTCCACTTGACCCTGCAAACCCGGTGTACTACCATCTGTGCGACACGGTCCCCTCGCCTGACGATAAACGGTGCATTCCCATGATTTATCATGACGATACCGATCTCACCGCGATAGTCCGCATCAATCGTGCCCGGAGCATTTACAAGGGTCACTCCATATTTTAGTGCGAGACCGCTTCGGGGTCTGATTTCCGCTTCATAACCAATGGGAATTTCGATCATAAGACCCGTTGGAATCATCCTTCTTTCCCCGGGAAGGATCGTTTCCTCGGCCTCCACAGCAGCAAAGATATCCATTCCCGCTGCATGTTCCGTCATATATTTTGGGAGGGGAATATCATCATTCCCCTGAATTTTCAGGATGGCAATTATCGTATCTTCGATCATCTTAAATCCCGCCTTACCGGCCGAAGGCTATGTCCTTCTCCGATACCCTTCCCGTGGCTACAATTGAAAGAATGCGGGGATCGAACAACTCACAGGCCAGTTCTCTTACATGCTCACTTTCAACAGCCTCGATACGGTGAATCACGTCTTCCGGGGGAACATATTTTCCAAAACAGAGTTCGTTTTTCGCCAGCCTCATCATTCTGTTATCCGTGCTCTCCATACTCAGCAGAAAATTGCCTTTGATTAATTCCTTGGCGGCATGCATTTCCTTTTCCGTAAGTCTTTCATCGCACAGCCGTTTTAACGCGTCTGCAACAAGATCAACAACAACCCGTATCCGATCTTCACCGGTTCCCGCATAGATTCCCAAAAGTCCCGTATCCGCGTAGGGCGCAAGGTAGGAGTGGATCGCATAAGCCAATCCTCTTTTTTCCCTGATTTCCTGAAACAGCCTCGAACTCATACTGCCTCCCAAAACGGCATTCAACAAAAAACCGGGGTACCGTTTAGGGCTCGTTGCAGAAGGAGCAAGCGTACCGATTACCACATGGACCTGCTCCAGATCTTTTTCGAGGACAGCCATTTTTGATGAAACCTCAGGCTGCCCGATTATTGTATCGGCGGTCCCTTTTCTCATGGATCCGAAAGCCTCTTTGACCATTTCAACAAGAATATCATGCTTCAAATGACCCGCCGCACTCAGCACCATGTTGTCCCCCCTGTATCGGGCATTGAAGAAAGAAACGAGACTTCCCCGATTCATACGCATAATCTGATCTTTCGTCCCCAGGATCGGGCGACCCAATGGGTGTCCATCCCAGAAAACAGCCTCAAAAAAATCATGAATATAGTCATCGGGTGAATCTTCGAGCATGCTGATTTCCTGCAGGACCACCGATTGTTCCTTGCCGATTTCCTCCTCCTGAAAACGAGATTTCAGGAGAATATCCGCAAGAAGATCAATGGCCAGGGAGAGATGATAATCGGGTATCTTGATATAAAAAGAAGTCAATTCCTTGCCGGTAAAGGCATTCATGACGCCGCCGACAGAATCGATTTCCGACGCGATATCGAAGGCGGATCTCCGATCCGTCCCCTTGAAAAGCATGTGCTCGATAAAATGGGCCGTTCCGCTCGTGCCGTGACCCTCGTAACATGAACCACTCTGCACCCAGATTCCTATAGATACTGACCTGACATGATTGATCTCTTCAGAAACGACCCTGATACCGTTATCGAGAACGGTTTTATGGTATATTTGCCCCAAGTGCATCTTTTCTGCTCAGACGGATCTTCCCCTGCTTGTCAATCTCAAGAACCTTGACCAGAACTTCTTCGCCTTCATTAAGGACGTCGGTCACCCGATTAACTCTCTCTTTGGCAAGCTGCGAAATGTGCACCAACCCCTCCGTGCCCGGAAGGATTTCTACGAAGGCGCCGAAGTCGACCACTTTTTTGACAATACCGCGATATATCTTCCCGACTTCCGCATCTTCCGTCAACCATTTGACCATGGCCACTGCCCTGGCTGCCGCTTCCGAATCACTGGAGGCAATGGTTACAGTTCCGTCATCTTCCACATCAATGGTCACACCTGTCTCGTTGATGATCTGCCTGATGTTCTTCCCGCCGCTGCCGATCACATCTCTCACTTTTTCCGGTCTGACCTTGACGGTCGTAATGCGCGGGGCATATTGGGAAATATCCTCTCTCGGATTAGCGATGGTCTCTTTCATCTTCTCAATAATAAAACATCTACCATCCCTTGCCTGGTAGAGGGCTTTCCTCAATATATCTTCCGTTACACCGTCAATCTTGATATCCATCTGCATGGCCGTAATGCCGCTTTTCGTCCCGCAGACCTTGAAATCCATATCGCCTGCATGGTCCTCGTCGCCAAGAATATCCGAAAGGATGACCACATCGTCCTTTTCTTTCAATAACCCCATGGCAATCCCGGCAACAATGTCCTTCACAGGGACGCCGGCATCCATCAAAGACAGGGTTCCCCCGCATACGGTGGCCATCGAAGATGATCCGTTGGATGACATAATCTCGGAAACAATCCTGATGGTGTAGGGAAACTGCTCTTCCGAAGGAAGGATGGGCAGCAGAGATTTTCTGGCCAGTGCCCCGTGACCGATCTCCCGTCTGCCCGGACTTCTTAAAGGCCTTGCCTCTCCGACGCAATAGGGGGGGAAATTATAGTGAAGAAGAAATGTCCTCATTTCTTCGCCGCTGATGTAATCCAATCTTTGTTCGTCCGATGATGTGCCGAGTGTCAAGGCCACAAGAGCCTGGGTCTCACCTCTGGAAAAAAGAGCCGACCCGTGAACCCTCGGCAGAATACCGACTTCGGAACTGATCGGTCTGATATCCACACTTGATCTGCCGTCAATTCTTTTTCTTTCCTTCAGGATCATGTCTCTGAGGATTTGACGTTCCATGTTTTCAAAAATGGTCCCAACAAGGGAGCAGCGGCGGGCGTCATCGCCGCCCACTTCCCGGATCACTTTTTCTCTGATCTGGTTAATCTGCTTGTGTCTTTCAAGTTTCATCGGAATGATGTAGGCCTCTTTCAAATTGCCTTCAGCGTTCTCTTTCACCTTTGTTGATAGGGTTTCATCCACGGGTTCTATTTCGAAAGCCCGCTTTTCTTTACCGATGGCCTGACGCATGTGATCCTGAAGCTCAATGATGGATCTCATCGCCTCCAGTCCGAAATTAATGGCATCAACAACGACATCCTCCTGAACCTCACGTGCCTCACCCTCAAGCATGACCAGATTCATATCAAATGCCCGATCACCCGAACCGGGAAGAACCTTTCGTCCAACCAGAAAAAGATTGAGGTCGCTTTTCCCCTGCATCTCCAGAGACAGATTGCAGACAAACTGACCATCTACGCGGCCAACTCGGATCCCGGCAATTGGACCATCAAACGGAATGTCCGATATGGAAAGGGCGGCAGATGCACCCAACATGGCCGTCACATCAGGATCATTCTCATTATCCATCGAGAGCACTGTCGCCACAAGTTGTGTTTCATAGCAGTAGCCCTCTGGAAACAGCGGCCGTATGGATCTGTCGATAATCCTTGATGTGAGGGTTTCCCGCTCATTCGGACGGCCCTCCCGCTTAAAAAATCCGCCGGGGATCTTTCCCGCTGCAAATGTCAGTTCCTGATAATCAACGGTCAGAGGCAGAAAATCAATGCCTTCCCGCTTTTTTTTGAGCGATACAGCGGTTACAATGACCACCGTATCACCGTAGGTTACGAGAATCGCACCATCGGCCTGACCCGCCATATAATTCGTTTTGAGAGAAATGTTTCTTCCCGCAAACTCTGTACTAAATACATCACCCATGAGTCTGTTTTCCCTTCTTTGTTTATGGTTAACCGTTTGATATACAAACTCCAAGGACATGATAAACGGATGCAACCTGTCTGTCCTTCGCCATCACTCAATCGCAGTTGATCCACGTTATTTTCGGAGCCCCAGACGTTGAATGACGCTTCTATACCTTTCCACATCTTTTTTCTTGAGATAATCCAGAAGCCGTCTCCTCTGTCCGACAAGTTTTAAAAGACCTCTGCGAGAGTGGTGGTCCTTTTTATGGGACTTGAAATGTGCCGTCAAATACTCGATTCTCGCACTGAGGAGAGCAATTTGGACTTCTGGAGATCCCGTATCCAATAGATGTAGTTGGTAATTGCTGATGATTTCCTTTCTTTTCTCAAAATCTAACACCGCTTTATGTCCTCCCTAAAGTTAGTAATCAATGGCCTGTGACCAGAAAAAAACGAGTCTGTATGATTTTCGTTATGACCCGCATTGAAACACCCTCAAGATTTTCATAACCTGTTTCTTTCCATCCAAGGTCGAAAACTGATCAGATGAATAAAGCATTTTGGCAATCGCAACAAGGCAACGTCTCTTATCTGTGAACATTACCACATCTCCGGCGTCGATAAAAGGTATATGAAATAATCCGACCGTTTCAGCCACCGGTTGATACCCCTCCCTCAATTTTCCGGCAAAAGCATGGTCCACAGGGATGAAGGGGAAATCAGGAAGGGCATCGACCATGGAAATAACATTGTTCACATCGACCTTTTCAAGGGATACCGCTGCCCCTTCAACAAATCTGCCGCTTCTCATTCTCCGTAATGCGGCAAGGCATGCCCCGCAACCCAGAACGTCTCCAACATCGGAGCACAGGGATCGGATATAGGTACCCTTGGAACAGGATACATTGAAAGTCACATACGGCATTTTTACTTCGAGAATCTCAATATTTGAGATTTCAACCCTTCTCGGATGCAGTTCGACGGAAACACCCTTTCTTGCCCATTTGTAAAGGGATTTCCCGCGGAATTTAACCGCTGAATACCGGGGCGGGATCTGTTCGATTTTCCCGACAAAACCATTCAAGACATGTACAATTTCACCTGAACCGGCCTGCGGTTCAGCGGACGCGGTCACCTTGCCTTCAATATCCTGAGTATCCGTTTTAACACCCAATAACATGGTCACGCGGTATTCTTTCGTATCCAGGGAAAAAAAGGGTGCAAGTTTTGTTGCCTCGTTGATACACACAGGAAGAACTCCTGTTGCCAGAGGGTCCAGAGTGCCCGTATGACCTGCCTTTCTTACGCCAAGCGCTTTCTTGACATCCTTTACCACATCATGTGACGTCTTTCCCGCCGGTTTATCAATGACAACAACGCCGTTCATGATTCTACAACAGCCCCTATCACATCCAGAACCCTCTGTCTGACCGTCTCCAGGTCACCTTCTATATGACAGGCGGCAGCGTTGATGTGACCGCCCCCTCCAAATGTTCTGGCTACACGTTCAACATTCACCTTCCCTTTTGACCGCAGACTCAGTTTAAAATGGCGATCCGATACCTCGCTGAACAGGACAGAAACTTCAACACCCTGAACGGAACGGGGAATATCAACGAAACCCTCCGTGTGTTCCATTAAAGCCCCTGCCTCTTCAAGAGCACTGCGCAAAACAACCATATAGCCGACCTTTTTGGTCCAATCAAAGGCCATAGTATCCAGAGCCATGGTTAGAAGTCTGATCTTGGAAGGAGGATTGTTTTCATAGATATTCTCCGATATCCACTGAGGATCAGCGCCTTTTTCAATCAGGTGACCCGAGGCGACCAATGTTTCTTTTTTGGTGTTCCTGTAACGAAAACCTCCCGTATCCGTCAGAATGGCTGCAAACAGATTTGTGGCTATATCTTTCGTAAAGCCAACGTTCATGGCCCTTATCAACCGATAAAGCAACTCTCCTGTAGAGCTTGCCTGGTGATCAAGATACGACAAAGCACCAAAATTTCCATTGGAGACATGGTGATCAATATTGATGATTCGTTTTATGGCGCCTATACGGGAAGCCTCATTCCCGATCCTTTCCAAATCACTGCAATCGAGAATAAAGGCCACTTCATATCTGTCAAGATCGGGAAGATGGTGGACAATCTTATCACTGCCCGGAAGAAACCGGTAATTCCCCGGAGTTTCATCCTGATTATATACAATGGCATCCTTCCCCATAAGTATAAGCATTTGGTACATGGCCAGTTCCGAACCAAGAGCATCGCCATCAAGTCTCACATGAGACGTCACAAGAAAAGACCGGCAGGTGTTTATGATGTCGATAATCTTATTCAACTTTCTTTTCCTCTTCCCTTCGTATCTCTGCAAGGAGTCTGTCTATTCGACTGCCGTATTCGAAAGATTCATCCACCATAAACATGAGATCCGGCACATACCGCAATTGTAAACGCTTCCCGAGTTCCCTTTTAAAAAAACCCGTGGCGCTCTCGAGACCTGTTTTCGCCTGAGGGTTACTCGTCTCCTTGCCCATTTCAACAAAAAAAACCTTTGCCAGACGGAGGTCATCCGTCAACTTCACCCGGGTGATCGTAACCAGTTGCACCCTGGGGTCTCTGACCTGTTTTAACAGAATATCGGAAACTTCCGCCATGATGAGATCAGCCACACGATTTGCCCTTTTAACACCCATCGTATTTTCCCTCTTCATAGTGGCGGGAATCCATCAGATCGGAAACATGAATCATTTCAATCTTTGTATTCACAATCTCGGCAAGTGTCAGGCCGTCAATAAATCTCAGGATATGGTCGATTTTGCCATTGATATAGCGGCTATCGTTTCCGACAACGGCAAATCCGATTTTTGCCCTTTTCCATTGATCATTTTCGCCGATTTCCGCAATGGAAATATTAAATTCGTTTTGCGTCCGTTTTAATATCCGACTCAAGACCCCTCTTTTTTCCTTCAGAGACCTGCTTTCAACAATCAACAGCTCTATGATGCCTGACCCGATAACCATATTCCGAATAAATACTTACATTGCAATGGATTAACTTACACTGCCGAGCCCTTTGGAAAATGGGTTCTGCAAAGCGAATCGAAGATTTTTCATGACAATTTTCTTTCGACCTTTTCCTGAATATAAGATTCGATGGTATCTCCTACCCTGACATCATTGAATCCCTCGATTCCGATACCGCACTCATACCCTGACGCCACTTCCCTGACATCATCTTTAAACCGCCTGAGAGAAAGGAATTTCCCGTCGTAGACCAACACACCGTCTCTAACCAGTTTGAGATTCGAATTCCTGGTAATCTTGCCGTCCGTCACATAGCTTCCTGCAATAGTCCCCACTTTGGGCACCTTGAACAACTCCCGAACTTCGGCACGGCCCTGAACAACTTCCCTGTAAACAGGTTCAAGGAGACCCTCAATAGCAGCTCTCATATCACCAATGACATCATAGATGACATCGTACAGCTTGATTTCAACACCCTCCTGTTCGGCAACATCGGCTACCCTGCCGTTCGGTCTCACATTGAAGCCTATGACGACGGCATTGGACGCTGATGCCAGCATGACGTCCGTCTCTGTTATCGTTCCTGTTGAGCTGTGTATGATCTTTAATCTGATATCCGTCGTGCTCAGCTTGTTCAAGGCCTCCGTCAAGGCTTCAATAGAACCCTGAACATCTCCCTTGACAATAACGTTGAGTTCCTTAATCCCCTCTTTAATTTTTTGATACAATTGCTCGAGAGTAATTTTTGTGGATATGGAAAGCTCCCGTTCCCGCTCTTTTCTGATCCAGTATTCTCCGATACTGCGGGCTTTTTTCTCATCATTGACAGTCACAAATTCTGCGCTTACCTGTGGAACCCGTGAAAATCCGATGACCTCAACCGGCATAGAGGGTTTGGCTTCCTTGACCCTTCGCCCCTGGTCGTCGATCATGGCCCTGACCTTGCCGAATTCCGTCTTGGAGACAAAGGCATCCCCTTCTCTTAATGTTCCTTCCTGAATCAACACGGTTGCAACAGGTCCCCGCCCCCGATCAAGTTTGGCTTCAATGATCACTCCGCGGGCCAGCCGGTCCTTATCAGCCTTGAGATCCATCATATCGGCCTGAAGGAGTATCAACTCCAGGAGTTCTTCCATGCCCTCCTTCTTTTTCGCAGATACTTCACAATATATGGTATTACCACCCCATTCTTCCGGCACAAGATCATAATCTGCAAGAACCTGTCTGATCCTTCCGGGATCGGCGCCGGGTTTATCCATTTTATTGATTGCCACAATAATGGGAACAGCGGCCACCCTGGCATGGTTGATAGCCTCAATGGTCTGATCTCTGACGCCGTCATCGGCGGCCACGACCAGAACTACGATATCCGTCACATGGGCTCCTCTGGCCCTCATAGCTGTAAACGCTTCGTGGCCCGGTGTATCTAAAAATACGACATCCCTGTCTTTAATATGTACATGATAGGCCCCGATTGCCTGAGTAATACCACCCGCTTCGCCACCCATTACATTGGTCTGCCTGATGGCATCCAGAAGGGATGTTTTCCCGTGGTCGACATGTCCCATAATGGTGACGACAGGCACCCTCGATTCAAGGTTTTCGGAAGGCGGTTGCGTCTTTTGTAAAGACTCATCATACTCCGCTTCGACGGACTCCACCTGATATCCGAATTCGGTGGCAATCAGGGTCGCCGCATCGCAATCGATGGACTGGTTTATGGTTACCATGAGGCCGAGTCCAATCAGTTTATTGATGACTTCACTTGCCTTGACCCCCATCTTTTTGGCAAGATCACCAACAGTCACAGCCTCTCCAACCCTGATCCTTCTTTTGATTGCTTTCGGAATGGTCACAACGGTCTTCTTCATCTTGACCGGCGCTTGTTTTTTTACCTCTCTCCACCGCGGCGACCTGTCTTTTCTATCTTTGTCCTCCCGTTTGTCCTTTTTATCAACCAGTTTCTTTATAAAAGCCTTTTTCCTTGCCGGTGGTTCCTCCATCACCACTTCGATCGGTTTCTTTCCCTTTATTTTTTGCTTTTCAACTTCCAGCTTCAGTGGTTTTTCCACTTTAGGGGGAGCCATCTCCTTGATGACTTTCAGTTCAGGCTTTGGAGGGAACTCTTTCTTAATCTCAATGACCGCTTCTTTCGGCAGTTGGGGGGACAATGCCACTTCCTTCTCCTTCCTTTCAGGTACTCCTCCCTCTCCCACTGTCACCGGAGGAGGTAAAATGGTGGGCAGAGGTTCTTTTTCGATGGGTTTAATCTTTTTCTCAGGCTTTTTCGAAACAACAAAAGCTTCCCCGGCAGCCTTCTTTGCCGTTTCCTCCTTTATTTCAACAATAGTTTCTTCCGGTTGGGTTACTTCAACCCGGGCGATTTCTTCAGGAACGATCTTCGGAGGAACAGTCTCGACAGGGGGTGGAACCTGTGGTAGCGGCGCCTGGGATGGGGGAGTGATTTTTGTTTCCGGAACGTCCTTCGGAACAGGAACTTCCGTTGGTTTTTTCTCAGGCGTAACAGGAGCAATCTCTTCAACAATTTCGATTTTGACATCTTCAACCGGTTGGCGAACAGCCCTTCTTCTGATAATGGTAGATTTAATTCTCTGCTCAACCATCTCACGGGGTTCACCCGATAACAATTCCTGCTGTATCTTCTGTATGTCGCTTTCCTCGAGGGTGCTCGAGTGGGACTTGACAGCAATACCAAGTTTCTCTAAACGAGAGATAAGTTCCTTGTTGTCAAGGCCCAGTTCTCTGGCCAGCTCATAAACTCTTTTTTTAGACATTCCTGACCCCCCGCTTGCATGATTCGCACTGATAACGCCACTGACTGAAAATAAATTCAGGCACTTTTTGCTTCCCCGGTTTCCTGCTCGATAATCTGTCCCGCAGCCTCGATCCACTGGGACGCACTCTTTTCACCCACGCCCTGAACAGAGGAAAGCATGTCAGGATCTGCAGCAGCAATCATGGCAATGCTCTTAAAACCTTCACTAAAGAGACGCTCCGCCGTTGCTTCTCCGACACCCGGGATCTTCATAAGAGATTTATATCCCTCTTCCTCCTGTACTGCAGCCATGGATTCACTTTTTACGTCAATTCTCCACCCTGTCAATTTAACGGCCAATCTGACATTTTGTCCATTTTTACCGATGGCCAGCGACAATTGATCATCGGGAACGATGACCTCCATGGAACGGTTTTCTTCGTCCATAAAAACCCGGTTAACCTTGGCGGGTGAGAGGGCGCTGCAAACATAGGTTACGGCATCCGCGGCATACGGCACAATATCGATTTTTTCGCCTCTCAGTTCCTGAACCACACTCTGCACCCGGGAACCTCTCATACCCACACACGCGCCCACCGGATCGATATCCTTATCCTTCGTTCTGACGGATATCTTGGCCCGCTTTCCCGGTTCTCTCGATACATTCACGATTTCGATCAGCCCTTCAGAAATTTCCGGAACTTCCACTTCAAAAAGCGACTTGAGAAATCCGGGATGCGTCCTTGAGAGAATGATCTGAGGCCCTTTTGATATTTTCTTTACGTCACAGACATAGGCCCGAATTCTTTCCCCCCTCTTATAGGTCTCCCTGTAAATCTGCTCCGATGTGGGAATGACACCTTCCGTGCGACCGAGGTTAACGATGATGCTTCCTCCTTCAAATCTCTGGACGAAACCATTCACCAGTTCTCCCTTTCTGTCTTTATATTCTTCATAGATATTATCCCGTTCCGCATCCTTAACCTTCTGAATGATGATTTGCTTTGCCGTCTGGACAGCAATTCTGCCGAAAGTGCTCGTTTCTATTTTAATGCCGAGGCTGTCTCCCCGCTGTGCATCTTCGTCGAGGTTTCGCCTGGCCTCTTCAAGAGACACCTGAACATCCGGATCCAGCACCTTCTCCATAACAGTTTTAAACTGGAAGACTTCTATTTCACCGGCGTCTTCATTATAGTGAGCCTCAATATCCACATGAGCCCCGAGCTTCTTCCTCGCGGCCGTCAACATAGCGGTTTCCAGTGCCTCTATAATGACGTTTTTGTCTATACCTCTGTCCTTACCCATCTGCTCTATCAGACGTTTAAGTTCCGGAAACATTTAAAAATTCCTCCAAATTTAATCGTCAGAACTCATATTCAAGATGTGCCTTCGCCACCAGATCTCTCGGTATACGATACGTCCTTCCCGCAACATCCACTATCAGAATCTTTCTTCCATTTTCATCCAGATAATCAACCAGTTTCCCCTGAAAATTTCTGATCCCTTCTATTTTCCGGTCAGCCTTGACGCGAACGTTACACCCCCGGTATTTCATGAAATCTTTATCCCTCGCAAGAGGCCGATCAAGACCGGGAGACGAAACTTCCAGGGTGTAGGGACCGGGAGGAATATCATGGACATCAAGGATATCACCCACCTGATGGCTTATTTCAGTACAATCATCAAGCGTAACCCCATCTTCCCTATCCATGAAGATTCTCACTATCCAGCGGGTCTTCATTCTCAGGCACTCAACATCGACCAGTTCCATATCCTCATCTGCAAGAACCGGCTCTATCAATTCCCTGATTTTTTCCTTATATGTTCGATCCGCCTCTCTCATCTCTTGCCCCGGCAACCAATTTTCCCCAGGCAGAATGAAGTTCCTGGAAAAAAAAAGTGGGCACAGGCCCACTCATCAAGAACACACGATGATTTTCCTGATTTTTTTAACACACAATATTTGTCTTTGCAAGAGAAATTTAAGACTTACAAGAGAAGGGGCTTAATAAAAGATTGGAGCGGGCGATGGGAGTCGATATTCCTCAAGAGGCGGGGTAGCTGGGATTACCTTAGGGGAGTGACAAGAGGTAATCCGTTGTCATGAAAAGCTCTTGACAGCAATGACCATCAACTGTTATTTAACAGCCACTACAAAGAATCCTGTTTTCCCATTTGTCGATTGCTCAGAGAGGAGTATGTCTATGAATGACTCGCCGGGTAATGTCCTGACCATAGAAGAACTGGCCATTTACCTGAAGATTTCAAAATCCACCCTTTACAAGCTTGTCCGTGAAGGCAAAATCCCTTCCCAGAAAGTAGGGCGTCACTGGCGGTTTCGTAAAAAATCCATTGATCGGTGGCTGGAAGAAAACGGCCCTGCGTCCGACTCCTTACGAGAGAATGATTGATGGCAGAATCCCTTGCAGAACAGATTCTTGGTAAGATCGGCAATATCTCTGAGCTTTATCATCGCCTTATGATTGTCGCTGCCCCGACCGGCGCCGGAAAAACAAGGACACTCCAGGAGGTTCACAAGCAGATAAGTGCACCGCTCATCAATGTGAACCTGGAGTTATCGCGGCGCATGCTCGATCTCACCGAACGTCAAAGGGCGCTGCAACTTCCCCGTCTCATAGGAGAGATGCTCGATGAGATCAAAGAAAACACGATTCTACTCGACAACATCGAGATTATTTTTGATGTTGCTTTAAAACAGGACCCCCTAAGGCTTCTTCAGGGGCTTTCAAGAAACAAAACAATTGTCGTGAGTTGGAACGGTTCGCTTGAAAATGATTTTCTTACTTACGCTGTGCCAGGTCACCCGGAATACAGACGTTATCCGACGCGGGGAGGGGACTTGCTGATCGTAGGGCCGGCATGAACGGAATAAATTTTCCCAGAACAGGGGAGGAAGGATGAACCCATGAAATACGGTGATTTAATCCAGTTTGAACCGATCGAATCCGTTGTGCAATTACGGAGCGCTAATTCTTCCGCCGCCGCCCGGCAGCTTGTCGAAACCTATGTCATCTCCGTCGAGATGGCTGAAAGGCTAATCGGTCTCGCTATCCCGCAGCTTCAGTTTGACCAGCCCGCAGACAATAAAGGGATGCTGGTTGTCGGCAATTACGGCACGGGAAAATCCCATCTTCTATCTGTCATCTCCGCCCTGGCGGAGAACGTAGAACTCGCCTCCCATCTGAGCGACCAATCCGTGGCCAAAGCAGCAAAAAAGATTGCGGGGCGATTCAAGGTTGTCCGGACCGAGATCGGCGCAACGACCATGTCCCTGCGCGATATTATCATTGCCGAATTGGAAGAGCATTTGGAAGCCATTGGCGTGATTTTTTCCTTCCCACCCACATCCAAAGTATCAGAAAACAAAAGCGCCTTCGAGGAAATGATGGCGGCGTTCCACCAGAAGTTTCCTGATCTCGGACTGCTCCTGGTCGTGGATGAACTTCTCGATTTCCTCCGGACACGAAAAGATCAGGAGCTTATCCTGGATCTCAACTTCCTCAGGGAGATCGGCGAGGTATGCAAGGACCTGCGTTTCCGATTCATCGCCGGTGTTCAGGAAGCGATCTTCGACAGTCCCCGGTTTTCTTTTGTGTCCGATAGCATCCGCCGGGTAAAGGATCGGTTTGAACAGATTCTGATCGCCCGTAATGATGTCAAATATGTGGTGGCCGAGCGCCTGCTCAAGAAGACCGGCGACCAGCAGGTTAAAATCCGGGAGTATCTGACGCCCTTCGCCAGGTTCTACGGCCTTATGAATGAGCGTATGGACGAGTTTGTCCGCCTGTTTCCCGTGCATCCCGATTATATTGATACGTTCGAGCGGGTCGCGGCGGTGGAAAAACGCGAGGCACTCAAGACCCTGTCCCTCGCCATGAAGAAACTGCTCAATCAGGACGTCCCGGACGACTGTCCGGGACTTATCGCTTACGATAGCTACTGGATAACCATTAAAGAAAACGCGGCGTTTCGCGCCATCCCGGAAATCAGGGAGGTCATTGAGTGCAGCGCAAAACTTGAGGGGCTGATCAACAGCAATTACCCGAAAGGCAAAAATAAGGACTTTGCCGGAAGAATTATCCATGGCCTGAGCCTGCACCGGCTGACCGTCGGCAGCATTGAAACGCCTGTGGGCCTGACATCGGAATCATTGAGGGATTCTCTGTGCCTCTTTGATCCAAACGTAGCCGATCTTGGCGGAGATCCTGCCGATGATCTGCGTGGAGAAATTGAATCGGCAATACGAGTGATCAGCCAAGCCGTCAATGGTCAATTCCTGTCGGCAACAGAGACGGACGTCAATGGAAGACTGAGCGGGCAGTTCTATCTCGACGTTCATAAAACCGTGGATTACGCGCACAGGTTCGTAATCGCACCGAGAGTCTCGAATCATCGCAGCTTGATCGCTATTATTATGAAGCCCTGAAGCGGGTCATGGAATGTACTGATTACACCTATGTCACCGGCTACAAGATCTGGCAGCATGAGATCGAGTGGCTGGAACGGAAGGCCGCACGCCTTGGGTACCTCTTTTTCGGCGCGCCCAATGAGCGATCCACGGCAGTGCCGCCCCGCGATTTTTATCTTTACTTCCTTCAACCTTTCGAGGCGCCGTCCTTCAAAGATGAGAAGAAGCCGGACGAATTATTCCTTCACCTGAAAAATGACGATGAAACATTCCGCACGGCATTACGAGGCTATGCGGCGGCCCTCGATCTCGCCTCTACTGCATCAGGCCATGCCAAAAACACCTATGAATCCAAAGCGACAAACTTTCTGAGAGAACTGGTCCAATGGCTCCAGAAGAACATGGCGACGGCCTTCGATGTCACCTGTCAGGGACGGACAAAACCCCTCACCGAATGGGCAAAGGGAAAGTCGATCCGCGAGCTGTCCGGCATATCGTCCCATGAGCGGATCAATTTTCGCGATATGGTGAACACCGTCGCGGGAATGTGTCTCGACAGCCATTTCCGGGATCAGGCACCGGATTACCCCTTCTTTTCGGTGCTCATCACGGGCGCCAACCGCGCCCAGGCGGCACAGGACGCCTTGCGGGCCATTGCCGGCCAGAACCGCACCAAGCAAGCAACGGCGGTTATGGATGCCTTGGGGCTCCTCGACGGGGAGCGGATTGATCCGTATCAGTCAAAATACGCCCGATATATTCTCGACAATGCAAAGAAGAAAGGCGCCGGCCAAGTTGTCAATCGGTCTGAACTGTTCCAGGAGGTTCTCGGGGTCGAGTATCTGGCGCCGCAAACGCTGCGACTGGAACCGGAATGGGCGGTGGTGGCACTGGCCGCGCTGGTTTATGCCGGAGAGATTGTATTGGCCATTCCCGGCAAGAAGTTCGACGCCACTATCTTACCACAAATGGCCGGTACCGGCGTGGAAGAGCTGGCCCAATTCAAACACGTCGAACGCCCTAAAGACTGGAATATCCCGGCGCTCAAAGCACTTTTTGAACTGTTGGGACTCCCTCCAGGAATGGTTCAACAGATTACCCAAGCGGATGAGATACCGGTTCAGCAAATGCAGAAGACTGTCTCGGAAACGGTCAACCGGTTTGTCGTCGCCCAGCAGAATTTACATAATGGCCTGTTCTTCTGGGGGCGAAGTCTCCTGTCCGAGGATGAAGTTCAGAAGTTGAAAGCCCGACTGGAAGAAACCAAGACATTTCTCGAATCGCTTCAGGCGTACACCACGCCGGGGAAACTGAAGAATTTCCGTTACGATGCCCAGGAGGTAAAGGGCCATCACGAAGGATTTCAGTCCCTGAAGGAAATTGAATCCCTGCAGGAACTGGCCAATGAGCTCGGGACGGTCGCGTCGTATCTTTCCACAGCGGAAGCGGTTTTGACTACCGGGCATGAATGGCTCGACAAGGTGAAGTCCGTGCGCGATGAAGTCCTCGGGCAGATCGGCGACCCGGACAAGCGCGGGGCGGCCGCCTTTCGCCAGCAAACCCAACGCCGGTTGACGGACCTAAAAAAGGCCTATAGCCAGATCTACCTCGCCCACCACAGCAAGGCACGGCTGGGTGTAAAGGATGACAAGCGCAAGGTCCAGCTCATGGGCGACGAGCGGCTCAAGGTATTACAAAAACTCTCTACTATCAATCTTATGCCGCTCCAGCACCTGACCGATTTCCAGAACCGGCTTGCAGGCCTGAAAAGTTGCTTCGCCCTCACCGAACAGGAACTCAACGCAGCACCCGTCTGCCCGCACTGCAACTATAAACCGGGATCGGAACCCCAGACGGCGCCCGCTGCGAAGATGCTCGATGCTTTGGACGACGAGCTTGATAAACTGGTCGAGAATTGGACACAGACCCTTTTGACAAATCTGGAAGACCCGACCACTAAAGGAGCCTTAAGCCTGCTCAAACCCGAGCCACGCAATCTGGTAGATGGCTTCATAAAAAAAAGAGCCCTGCCGGACAACCTAAACCAGGACTTCATTTTCGCACTCAAAGAAATCCTCTCGGGACTTACGCCTGTGTCCATCAAAATCGCTGACCTACGTTCCGCGCTCCTTGCGGGCGGCTCACCGGTCACCCCGGCGGAAATGAGAAAGCGGTTCGAAGACTACCTGGATCATCTCATTAAGGGTAAAGAGCCAGGTAAGGTACGGATTGTATTGGAGTAATTTCCAAGTATGCATACGAATGGACAAGGAACGATGGAATGAAGATCGCAGAACTCAAAAAACTGCTGAAAGCTGGTGAATGGAACGATATCGAGTTCAAGGAAGCTCGCACCGCCGTTTCCAAATCCGCGTTTGAGACCGTATCCGCCTTCGCCAACACCCACGGCGGCTGGATCGTGTTCGGCGTCTCCCAGCATGGCGAAGAGTTTAAAGCCACCGGCGTTGAGATGCCGGACAAGGTGTAGGGCGATTTCCTGTCTGTTCTTCATGCCGACGCCAAGGTCAATCATGACGTTCAGGTAACGGAGAAACGGTACGATTTTGATGGTGCAACTGTTCTTGCCTTTCACATTGCTGAAAATCCACGCACCCGGAAACCGGTCTATCTGGACGGCGACATCCGGCGGACCTTCCTGCGCAAGGGCAGCGGGGACTACAAAGCCCAGATGACTGACATCGAGCGCATGTTACGCGACGCCACCGCCGACCGGTGGGATAGCCAGCCGTTTGACCGTGTGCTGCTCAAAGAGGCGTTTCATCCGAGCAGCCTGCGGTGGTATCGGGACCGGTTCCATCAGGTCAATGCCGGCTTCGATCCTAAACAACCCGATCAGGAGTTTCTCTATCACTGGGGCTATCTGCTCCGGGATGGAAAACGTTTCATCCCGATCCGTGGCGCCATCATGCTCTTTGGGTCTCCCTTGGCGGTCCATCAGCTCATTCCGCGACCGACGCTGGATTTTCAGTTTTTAGGCTATGCCACCGACGAGCCCATGCCCGAGACGCGCTGGATTGACCGGATCGTATGCGAGGAGAACATCATCCAGGCCTGGGATCAACTGGTCAGCAAGTACAAGTTCTTCATGCCCAAACCTTTTAAAGATATTGATCCGGTTACCCTGGGCCGCCGAGACGATCCCCCGGGGTTTCGCGTGTTCCGCGAAGCGGCTGTCAACCTGCTGACCCATCAGGACTATGGCGATCATTCCCGCAAGGCTGTCATAAAATTCTTCCGCGACGGCATCCAGTTCTGGAATCCCGGCGACGTATTCGGGGACGATTCCCGGCTGCTTGAACCCGGAGAAAAAGAGGTCCGCAACCCGGTCATTGCCACGGCCATGCGCCGGATAGCCATGTGCGAGCAGGCGGGCACGGGCATGCGCATGATGCGCGAAGCATGGCAGGCCCTCGGACACCCGGCGCCTGTTTACAAGAACGACCGTGCATGGAAAGCATTCGATCTCTTCATCCCGGAACTGGATAAAGAAGTGGATATGGCCTCGGATCTGATGAAGGCCATGTTCGGGAAGACACCGACCCCTTCAGGCGGCACGGATACCGAACAAGTCGAAGCCCATGAGGAGGCCCAAGTCAAGGCCCAAGAGGCCCAAGTCGAAGCCCAAGTTGAACTCCTTAAGTGGCAGCATGACATCCTGACATCTTGTTCTTCCGGCGAGAAGACAGGCAAGGAATTCTTGGAAATTGCCGGCTATAGCAGCCGCACTGGGAACTTCAAGAAGGGTCTGCAAAGACTGCTTGATTATAAGCTTCTTGAATTGACCGTTCCCGACAAACCCAACAGCCGTCTGCAGAAATACCGGCTCACCGACAAGGGCCGTCGGCTTCTGGTCAAGGCGCGAGGAGACGGCGTTTGACCAAGTTTGTGACCAACTACTGCCAACTTGGTTATTGAACAAATCGAAGGAGAAGGAGTATCTAATGAGACTTACATACCTTCGCATACAAAATTTCCGGGCATGTAAAGACATTACCTTAGAAATTGGCGAGATGCATGCGCTCGTCGGCGCCAATAATGCCGGCAAATCCGCAATGCTTCGGGCCTTGGATTTCCTATTCAACCCGAGTACAAAGTCCTTGAATGAAGAATCTTTCTGGAACAAAGACACCAGCCTGGAAATCCGAGTGGAAGCCATTTTTACTGACCTTACAGACAAAGAAAAAGAAGCGTTGGGCGCTTATCTGAAGGCGGATAAGACATTCCACATGGCCCGCTCCGCAAGAGTGGGCGTTAAGAGCGGCGAATCGGAGACCGATTCAGGACAGGACGAAGAAAAGATTGGAATTGGACAACATTACAAAAAACCCATTCCTGAGCCGGAATGGCTCCAGGAATCCAACATCAACGGAAATAACATCAAGGAATGGTGGAAAAACAAAGACCAATTAGCCGTAGGCGGCGTAAGTTTCGCGGATTTTCTCAATGTAACAATCAAGGCACCGACTGTGGGAGATTGGAAAGAAAAGGCCAAAGAATTTATCACGAATCATGCAGACAAGATTCCGATGCAAGACGCATGGACCGATAATCCGAAGGGCTATGCCAATGTCCTAAAGGGGACATTGCCCTTTTTCGTTCTCGTTCCTGCGGTCAGGGATGTGACCGAAGAATCCAAGGGAACCAAAAGCAGCCCCTTCGGCAAACTGCTGTACGCAATCCTTGACACGATTACTCAGGAAAAGAGGGTCAAGATCGAAGGCATTCTCGGAGATGTTGCTAAACAGATGAACCGCGCCGGCGGGGAAGAGCGTGTTCCGTTGATTGCCGACACGGAGAGGCAACTCAACACGCTGCTGAACGATTTCTTTACCGGATGCGACCTCGAGATCGAGTTTGAAACCCCGACGCTGGAAGTCCTTCTCAGTGCGCCAAAACTTTTCGTGGACGACGGCTTCAGGAATGCCGTCGAGAACAAGGGGCACGGCCTGCAAAGGGCAGTCATCTTCACTATTCTGCGGCGCTATGCGGAACACATGACATCCGCGCCCGATGGGAAGAAGCGCAATCTCATTCTCGCGGTCGAGGAACCGGAACTCTATATGCATCCGCAAGCACAACGAATTATCCGACAAGTGTTTCGTAAGATCGCCGAGGGAGGAGACCAGGTAATCTTCTCAACCCATTCGTCACTACTCGTGGATGTTGCCTATTTTGATGAGATCATTCGGATGGAAATCAGTGTCGAGAAAACAGACGGCAAGAAAACGATGATAAGCAGGGCATGGCAGTTGCCCATGTCGAAGATGGTTAAGGACCTTGAGACCAGATTTCCGGCTCTCAAAGGAAAAGCCACACCTGAATCCATGCGTGATCGGTACTCCCATGCTTACAATCCCCGGCGCAACGAAGGATTTTTCGCTTCAAAAATCATCCTTGCTGAGGGTCTGACCGAGGAATACAGTTTGCCTATTTACGCCGATGCGCTTCCGGATTGTTCCTTTGACCCTCAAGGCATCAGCGTTGTTGAATGCGGCGGTAAAGGAGCGATGGATCGCCTCTTCAGGATATTCAACGAACTCCATATCCCATGTTATATTCTCTTTGATTATGACAACGGTAACCCAGACAAGAACATCATTGAAAAATCCAAAGAACTCCTCTCCCTGGTTGGTGAAATTCAGGATGCCCCACAATCGCTTTTAGTCACCGATTGTGTAGCCTGCTTCCCAAAGAAATGGGAATCTGATCTGAAAAGCGAAATCCCGGACATTGAAACCTTAACAGCCGAAGCCAGAAAGGTACTTGGGCTGAGTGACGACACTGGCAAACCGCTGATTGCCCGTTATATCGCCAGAAAAATCACATCCCGCAGTCCGGCAGTTGTTCCACCAAGTCTCAAGACAATTATTGAAAAGGCCGTGGCCGTGACATGGAAACAGAGTTGCCTCAAGACCGGGGCATGCCAGCCCATTTCTGAAGTGCAGGGGAAAAATGATGGATGACCTTTTCGGTAGTCCAGAAACAAAAGCCAAATTAGCAAGGCGGATCGAATGTCTCGGCATGACATTCACGAATGACGAGAAGCGGCGGAAGCACTTCCTGGAGAAACTGAGTGAAAAGCTCAAGTACCCCGATTTTCGCAAGATCGAGGGATTCCCCATCGGCTCGGAAGAGGACATCCTGGCGCTCTCCGACCCGCCATACTACACAGCCTGCCCGAATCCCTTCATCGCGGATTTCATCAAGCACTATGGCAAGCCCTTCGACCCGAGCATACCTTACAGCCGCGAGCCGTTCGCCGCGGATGTGAGCGAGGGTAAGAACGACCCGATCTACAATGCACACTCCTACCATACCAAGGTGCCTCACAAGGCCATCATGCGGTACATACTCCATTACACCGAGCCGGGTGATGTGGTCTTCGATGGATTTTGTGGGACCGGAATGGCAGGAGTAGCCGCGCAGCTTTGCGGTGACCGAAGTGCAATTGCATCTCTCGGCTATACACTAACTGAGGATGGAAGCATCATAGATGAGGACAAGCAGACGATCTCTCAATGTGGGGCCCGAGTTCCTATCCTGAACGACCTCTCGCCCGCTGCAACATTAATAGCCGCTGGTTACAATTTGACAACGGATTCGAAGGGGTTCGCACAATTTGCCAGGAAGCTTCTGGACAAATTCAACCGCGAATACGGATGGATGTATGAGACGCGGGATCACAAGACAGGCGCGACTTGTCCGATTGACTTCACCATCTGGTCGGACATCTTTTCCTGTCCCCATTGCGCCGGAGAATTGGAGTTCTGGGACTTGGCCTATGATGAGGCATCAGGAACGATTGAAGATCAGCCCACTTGTCCACATTGCTCGGCTGAGGTTTCCAAGCGCGATCTCGTCAGACTCACAACCACCTACTACGACAAGGCGTTAAAAGCGACCCGGACACGTCAGGTCTTGCGTCCGGTAGAGATTCGATACCAGCACCAGGGAGCGAAGAAGAGCAAGAAACCCGACAAGGACGATTTCGCCTCCCTTGAGAAAATCGAAAGACTGATCGAGTCCATCGAGTACCCGACAGAATTGATGATGTTTGTGCCGGAGGGAGAGGAATGGGGTGACCTCTATCGCGGATATCACGAGGGGATCAGCCGAGCACACGATTTTCATCTGCCGCGCCAGCTCGTCGCGTTTTCTCTGTTGTGGCAAATGGCTGATGACCTGCCCAAGGAGGAGATGAAGCGGCTCTGGCGGTTTACGTTGCAAGGCATTGTTGTGAGCTTCACGCGCAGGAACCGGTTTCGCGAGAAGGCATACTCTCAAGTAAACACGAACCTCAGTGGCACACTGTATATCGGCTCAAGAGTCAGTGAACCGAGCCCAACCTATGTATTGACCGGCAAGATCAAGAGATTTGGCAATGCGATTCCAAAGGGTGGCTCTGCGGTAGCTATAACCACGCAGTCTCTCGCCTCCGTGCTGATCCCGGATAGCTCAGTTGATTACGTGTTCATCGATCCGCCCTTCGGCGACAACTTGCCCTACGCCGAGCTGAATTTCCTGTGGGAGGCTTGGCTCCGCGTATTCACGAACTCGGGGCAGGATACCGTTGTCAGCGGCAAGCAGCGGAAAGATCTGGCTGTCTACACAAACATGATGACGGATTGCCTGAAACAGGTCTATCGCGTCCTCAAGCCAGGCCGGTGGGTTACGGTTGAGTTTCACAATTCCAAGAACGCTGTTTGGACCGCGATACAGGAGGCTATGGGGCGCGCCGGTTTCATCATCGCTGATGTCAGTGTGCTCGATAAGGGGATGAAGACCAAGAAGCAGATGCATGCCAAGGCAGTCGACAAGGACCTTGTAATCTCCGCCTACAAACCGAACGGCGGTCTCGAAAAGCGATTCCAACTCCAGGCTGGAACCGAAGAAGGGGTTTGGGATTTCATTCGAACCCATCTGCATCAGCTTCCGGTTTTCCTCAAGAAGGATGGGCGTGCTCAGGTCATCGCAGAAAGACAGCAGGTTCTGTTGTTTGACAGGATGGTCGCCTTCCACGTCCAGCGCGGCGTAACCGTTCCTCTGTCCGCGGCGGAGTTCTATGCCGGACTTGTCCAGCGGTTCTCCGAGCGGGATGGGATGTACTTCCTCCCCGAGCAGGTGGCCGAGTACGACAAGAAGCGCATGACCGTCCGAGAGGTTCTGCAGATCCTGCTCTTTGTCACTGACGAGTCCTCCGCGATTCAGTGGCTTCGACAGCAGCTCCTGAGAAAGCCCCAAACGGCAGGTGAGTTGAAGCCCCAGTTCATGCAGGAAATCGGAGGATGGCAGAAAACCGAGAAGCTGCTCGAACTCGATGAACTGCTTGATCAGAACTTCCTACGTTACGATGGCAAGGGCGAAGTGCCGAACCAGATTCACAGCTATCTGTCCACCAACTTCAAGGAGCTGCGCAACCTGCCGAAGGACGACGAAGGTCTCCGCGGCAAAGGCAAGGACCGATGGTACGTGCCAGACCCGAACAAGGCCGGCGACCTGGAGAAGATGCGCGAGAGGTCGCTGCTCAAAGAGTTCGAGGACTATCGGACATCCAGCCAGAAGCGCCTGAAGGTGTTCCGCCTCGAGGCCGTCCGCGCTGGCTTCAAAAAGGCATGGCAGGACAAAACGGAAGAGGGTTACCGCACTATCATCGAGGTAGCAAAGAAGATCCCGGAAAACGTACTCCAAGAAGACCCAAAACTTCTAATGTGGTACGACCAAGCGCTCACCCGCGCGAGGGAGGAATGAGCGATGCCGAATCGAACCGTGCAGCCTGTCCACTTTGAGGACTTCGATGGCCATCAGTTTGAGCGCCTCGTATTCGCTTATTTGCTCAGAACGGACAACTGGCTGTCACTTGAGTGGTATGGGCAGACAGGAAGCGATTCAGGAAGAGACATCTGGGGCATCAGGGAACGGGACGGGCATCCCCAAGGGCAGAAGGTTTGTATCCAATGTGCCAATCAGAAGTCACTTACGTACATGAAAGTACAGGAAGATTTTGAGAAGATTCTTAGCGGGCCTAACGGGAAGCCGGATACTTTTATTGTCGTTGCTGGCGGAACGGTGTCGGCAACGCTGAGAGATAAAACCAAGAAACTTTGTGAAAAGAAACAGGTCTATACGAGCGAGATTTGGTCCGGGAAGGAATTTGAAGAGCGGCTAAGAGCAAAGGCTGAGTCTTTGTTAAAACGGTTCATTGGAGGAGAGGAGTTTCCGGACGTTCCAGCTGACATTCGTGACTTCGCGGAAGCGATCACTCCCCAGTCCGATGATGAGATTCTCGCTTTGATGGCCGGGCTCTTTGACAGGCCCGCCTTTTCTACCCCGTTCCATCAAGAGAGTTCAATTCCAGCTTTCAAAAAAGCGATCACCGACACGATTGAAGCTCTGAACACCGGAATACACCGCCTTAGAGATGGAACAGAAATCCGTCGCATTCCAAGCAGGCACGCAATCCAATCAGTGGAGACCAAGAGGACATTGTCACATATTGAACGAATGCTCAGTGAACTCCGTGCCAAATACGATGAAAGCATCAAGACTGGAGAAATCCGCCCGTGTGGCTGCAATGTTCCAGACTGCCCTGTCTTTTTTGTTTCCTCTCGCGCAGCTAACGAAATAGACCGCCTGCGTGAAGAAATACTGGGAACTTTTCGCAGGCTATATCCTGCTTTCGATGTAAGGCTTGGTTGGAGGCACTGGTGCTAATGGGCGATTGGTACTACAGCCCGGACCACGGGCAGCTATGTCAGGTCATCGACTCTCAGACTCTCTGGAGTGAGACGACCTGCCGGGTGTGGCTGCCATGGTGCAAACGAAATACCAAGCACCTGAAGGGCAGCCGCATTGAGGCGGCCTGCCCCGGACTCGAGAATGCTTGGCAGAAGGGCGGCAGCCATGAGCAACTGGCGTGATCAGATTCTCAAGGAATTTGCACCGCAAGTTTCTCGGCTTACCCTGGTGGCAGACCCGGATGGGCTGCTGTTGGAGGAAGGTATACTGGAGGGCATCCGGGAACGGGGATTCGAGCTCATTCCTTTTGAAGACCCTGTCGCTTTTCGCTATGCCTACGAATCCGGATTCCGTTCGCGATGGGATTGCGGAGAACAAGAACAGACCGACCTTGTGGTAGTGTTGCGATCCCAGACCAGCGACCTTAGCACATTGCCCTTCGATTTGCTTCAGGCGGGTCGCAAGCTGTCTTTCAATCTTGGCGACATCTTTCCCACTCTCAGTTATCCCATCATTACTGCCCTGGATCGCGGCGATCTTGACGCCTTGTACAAAGCCCAGAGACGCCATATGCCCGGTCAGCTCGGCGATAACGCCACCAAGGAGTTCGTCCTTAGGCATGTTTTTGAAATCGCGGTGGAACTCATCAAGGAGCCATCCGATCTGCTGAGGGTACTCCTGCGCCGTCACTACCGCGGACAGTGTATACCCGGGGTTCTCGACGACCGCTTTATCCAGATTCTCCGGCAAACTGACAGCTTCGCCGGGTGGCCTCTGGAGAGAATCGTTCCGGATCGGGAAGCTTTTTTGTCCTTCCTACAAGAACGCTGGCCATTGTTCCTGAACCGGGGGCATGTTCAGGACACCCAGACCGGTGTAGAAGAATATGCCGGATACATCTTCCAGATACCGGGACCGCCGGATCTGCCGTTTGATCACCATGATGTCCGCGTTTACATGGACACCTTCTTTCTTGAAGGTCTTCTGCACCCGGTCACCCACGAACAGGCGGGAATGATCGCCAAGACCTGGGCCGGTATCGGTGTCCGAACCGACTTTGCCGGAGATCGAACGCGTCGTCTGGAAAAGCTGCTTGCCGGCATCCGCACTGCTATTCCGGCTGAGGATGTTCGCTATGGAGGGGGGTTATCATTTGCCCGCGGTTGGGCGGAGTTGATCGTCATTGCCCATGAGGCGCCCGCTGATATCAAAACCGAGCAAGGAATCAAAGAAATTCAGACCCACGTTGACCATGCCTTCACTTCCTGGTTGACCCGGAGGTTCGCCGGGCTGATCAACCTGCCTCCTGCGCCGCCGGTCATGCTCCATCATCTGCCCCGATACCTAGCGCGCCAGGTGATTGAGGACAAAACGTTCAAGGCCGCTCTCTTGGTGATTGACGGGCTGGCCTTGGACCAGTGGATCGTGGTGCGTAAAATAATTGCGTCCCAGCGGCCCATGATCCGCTTCCGGGAAAACGTTGTATTTGCCTGGGTTCCGACACTCACCTCGGTCTCCCGGCAAGCCCTCTTCGCCGGCAAGCCGCCGATTTTCTTTCCGAACAGCATCCTGACGACCGAGAAGGAATCTGCCTTGTGGTCACAGTTCTGGGCAGATCAAGGACTGACGCCGAACGAGATCGCCTACGCCAAGGGATTTGGTGACGGAAGCTTGGCCCATCTCGAAGAGATGCTTACTCATCCCAGAATCAGGGTGGCGGGGCTGGTCATAGACAAGGTTGATAGAATCATGCACGGCATGGAACTGGGCACGGCGGGCATGCACAACCAGGCGCGTCAATGGGCGGAACAGTCTTACCTGGCCTCTCTTCTTGACCTGCTCCTCGACCGGGGATTCCTGGTTTTTCTGACATCAGATCACGGAAACATTGAAGCAGAAGGTTGTGGACGTCCCTCGGAAGGGGCAGTCGCCGACCTGCGCGGCGAACGGGTCCGCATCTATTCCGATCCGCTTCTGAGGAAAAAGGTCGGAGATCGATTTCCGGACGCGGTGGAATGGCCGCCCATTGGGTTGCCGAATGATTATCTACCCTTACTGGCACCCTCTCGAAAAGCGTTCGTTCGTGAAAAAGAACGTCTCGTCAGTCACGGTGGGATATCCATAGAGGAAGTCATCGTTCCTCTTGTTCAAATAGAGAAGAAGTCCGTATGAAACCCAAGAGTCGGATACAGCAGATCGGCATTGACAGGATCGTTCGCCTGGAATGGTTGGAACGAACGGCTCAACTTGCTTTGGCCGTCAATCAGCCAAGCACAGTCAAGCAAAGCATGTTGGAAATTTTAGCGACCAGTTTTCCAACATCCAACCCATCTGTCCGGGGGTCACTTGCCAAAACGGTAACTATTTTGATGAATGTCTGGTTATCCGGACCAAAGGAAATTGCCGATTTGAGGAAAGTCGGATTGGAGTTGCTGCGCATAAAGTCGGGCGGAGATCGTCTGGCGATACATTGGGCTATGCTTATGGCAACTTATCCCTTCTGGGGCGCTGTAGCAGGCCAGGCAGGACGGCTGCTGAGGCTTCAGGAAACCATCACCGCGGAACAGGTTCAGCGCCGCATCTGCGAACAGTACGGCAAGCGGGAATCCGTTTTCAGAAGGGTTCGTTACGTCCTCAGATCTTTTATTGCCTGGGGGGTGCTGCAGGAAACCGAAACAAAAGGCATCTATCGTCGTGGGTTGTCCTTATCTATTGACGATCCCCAACTTATCGCATGGGTGATTGAGGCTGCCCTTCATGCGAACCCCAACGGCTCGACAAGATTCACAGACCTTCTGGAGAGCACAAGCCTATTCCCGTTTCGTCTTGTGACGATTTCCGCGGAACAACTGACCGCAACATCACCCCGCCTGGATCTCTTTCGTCACGGCATGGATGAAGTCCTCGTAATGTTGCGTAAAAAGTAAAATATTTAAGAATAATCTCTGGGAGAATTGATAAAAGATTGGAGCGGGCGATGGGAGTCGAACCCACGACGTCCAGCTTGGGAAGCTGACATTCTACCGCTGAATTACGCCCGCTCATAGAGAACAATCAAGACAATTTGCATGGATACAAATTCGGGAACCATCTTAATCAACAGATACTTTTTGTCAAGGGTTTTTTCGCCCGAGTCTTATGGCTACCGACTTCCCATGGGCATCCAGACCTTCCATTTCTGCAAACCGCAGCGCATGAAAGCCATACCTTCGCAGGGCTTCATCCGAAAAATTAAGCACACTGGTCCGCTTCACGAAGTCGTATACTCCCAGAGGAGAGGAAAATCTTGCCGTTCCTCCTGTGGGAAGAATATGGTTGGGACCTGCAATATAATCTCCCAACACTTCCGGGGTATTGTGACCGAGGAACACCGCCCCTGCATGTCTGATCTTGTCCAGTATTTCCCATGGGTTTTCAACCATCAATTCGAGATGCTCCGGGGCAAACCGGTTGGCTATCTGAACAGCTTCCTCTATATTCCGGGTCAAAACAATGGCCCCAAATGCCTCCAGAGAAAGCTCGACAATGGATCTCCTGCACAGTGTTTCCATCTGGGCATTCACCTCGGACAACACCTCTCCGGCTAATCCCTCATCCGGTGTCAGCAGAACGGCGCTGGCCATTTCATCATGCTCCGCCTGGGCGAGGAGATCGGCGGCGACATGATCCGCCGCAGCTGTTTTATCGGCAATCACCACAATCTCGCTGGGACCGGCAATCATATCGATGGCGACCCGGCCGTAAACCATTTTTTTTGCTGCGGCGACATAGGCATTGCCGGGTCCGACAATCTTCTCCACCCCTGGAATCGATTCCGTCCCATAGGCCAGCGCCGCTATCGCCTGGGCGCCGCCGATTTTGAAGATGCGCGTTACACCGCTCAGTTTTGCAGCAGCGATTACAAGAGGGTTTACCAGCCCATCCCGGGATGGCGGCGTCACCAGAACAATATCTCGCACACCCGCAATCTTCGCAGGAACAGCGGCCATAATCACCGTGGACGGATAGCTGGCAAGACCGCCGGGAGCATAGATTCCCACGCGCTCCAGCGGCAATATGCGCTGCCCCAGTTTGACGCCTTCTTCATCCGAGAAAATCCCACCCCTGATTTCCTGTTTACGGTGAAACATCTCAATCCGTTCCGCGGCCACCTTGAGAACGTTCAGATCCTCGTTTCCGACCCGGCCCAGAGCCTGTCCGGTTTCTTCGGCAGAAACAGCTACTGTATCAGTGTTCAGGGTGCACCCGTCGAATTTTTCGGTATATTCAAAGAGGGCCTGATCTTTCCTTACGGCGACATCTTCGACAATGCCTTTGACAACCGACCAGATTTTTTCATCAAAAACATTGCCGCGCTGTTTGATCCTCCGGAACACTTCTTCAAAAAGCGCATCCGTCGTGCGAATAATGTTCATGTTATTCAGAAATCCTTTTTATATTGGCGCCGAGTGAGGACAGTTTCTTTTCGATCTTCTGATATCCTCTGTCGATATGATACACCCTGGACAGTTCCGTTCTGCCCTCCGCCGCCAGCCCGGCAAGGATCAGGGAAGCCGATGCCCGGAGATCCGTGGCCATCACGGGAGCCCCTCTGAGTTTCGAGACACCTTTGACCATGGCGCTGTTCCCCTGAATCACGATATCAGCCCCCATACGCATCAATTCACTCACATGCATAAACCTGTTTTCGAAAACCGTCTCCGTGATCACGGAAAGTCCGTTGCCAATGGTCATCATGGCCATGATCTGGGCTTGCAGATCCGTCGGGAAACCGGGGTAGGGAAGAGTTTTTACATCAATGCTTTTGATTTTTCTTTTCCCTGCCGCCCTGATACCCCCCTCCACGGGCGTAACGTCCATTCCCGCATCTCTCAGCTTTGCAATCAGGGCGTCCAGGTGTGACGGATCGCAGCCCAGTAGTCTGATATCCCCACCCGTAATGCCTGCGGCAATCATGAACGTCCCCGCTTCAATCCGATCCGGCATCACCGCGGCCTCGACGGAATGCAGACAATCAACGCCGTCTATTCTAATGACATCCGTCCCGGCGCCGGAAATTATTGCACCCATACCGTTCAGCACCTCGGCAAGATTGATGATTTCCGGTTCTCTGGCCGCATTCTTCAGGACCGTCGTTCCTTCGGCAAGACAGGCAGCCATCATGATATTTTCTGTCCCCGTTACGGTAGAAATGTCAAAATAGATCGTCGCCCCTTTCAGTTTACTCGCCCTGGCTTCCACATAACCATCTTTTAATTCCACCTCGGCCCCCAAATCCTGGAGGGCCTTGATGTGCAGATTGACGGGTCTTGCCCCTATGGCACATCCACCCGGAAGAGAAACCCTCGCCATGCCCATCCGCGCGACAAGAGGCCCGAGAACCAGAATGGAGGCTCTCATGGTCTTGACCAGGTCATAGGAAGCCTCACAATGGTCTATGGCGTTTGTATTGATTTCTACGGTTGAATCTCCCTCAACCCTGACACCAAAACTTTTCAAAAGCTTCTTGGTGGTCTTGATATCCACAAGATCAGGAATATTGTGAAAAGTACATGCGCCCGGTGTTAGAAGAGAAGCGACCATGATCGGAAGGGCCGCATTTTTTGCCCCGCTGATATGAACATCACCGCAAAGCCTCTCACCCCCGGAGATGACAATTTTATCCATCGATGATCCTTTCCTTCCTTCTCGCTGTAAAGGCCCTCTCAACACCGGCATAATCGGGAATGAAAGCAATATCATCATAGAGACTCAAGTCTTCCAGTATCTCTACGATCCGGCCTTTGTGCTCTGCCCCCATTTCAAGAAAAAGCCTGCCTCTTTCCTTTAAATAAAAAACTCCCTGATTCATGATGTCCCGGTGGAATTCCGTTCCTTTCAATCCGGCCACGAGGGCCGATCTGGGTTCAAACTCTCTGACACCCGGAGGAAGAGATTCGAACTCGTCCTCGGAAATATAGGGTGGATTGGAAACAATAATATCAAATTTTTCAGAAACAGGTTCGAAAAGTGATCCCCGTCGAAAGGAAATCTGAGGGTCAACACCATTTTCCCGGGCGTTTTTTATCGCAACCAGAAGCGCACCCTGAGAAATATCGGTTGCCACAATCCGTGCGTTTTTCAATTCAGATGCCAGCGCCACACTGATGGCGCCGCTGCCCGTACCGATTTCGAGGATCACAAGATGTTTGCAATCCCTGGTTGAATATTCCCTGAGAATCGCTTCAACCAGTATCTCCGTTTCCGGCCTGGGAATAAGAACCTCCCTGCTCACCTCAAAAGAAAGAGACCAGAATTCTTTCTGCCCGATGATATAGGCGACAGGCTCCCCGGCACGGCGCCTGGCAACCCAGCCGTTAAATTGATGAAGCTCCTCTTCGGTCAGCATCTTTTCCGAATGGGCATAAAGATTGAGACGATCCGTTTTTAGAAAATGGGATAAAAGAACCTCCGCATCAAGCCTCGGCGTGCCAGAACCATGACGTTTCAGATCCAGTGTCGCGCAGTTAAGAACGCTCCGGATGTCCATGTAGCTTGCACCATGCCCCTAAAACTCTTTTTCCTGCTAACCGGTGGACTGTTTCAGGGCTTCAGCCTGGAAATAGGTCGAGAGGGCATTGATGGCAACCTGAATGTCTCCATCAAGAAAGTTTTCCAGATTGTATAGCGTCAGTCCGATCCGGTGATCCGTCATCCTTCCCTGGGGGAAATTGTAGGTTCTGATCCGTTCACTCCTGTCTCCGCTCCCCACCTGGCTCTTCCTCGACTCTGAAATTTCGGCATTCTGCTTCTGAACCATCATATCCATGAGCCTGGCCCTGAGAACCTTCATTGCCTTGGCCTTATTCTTGTGCTGCGATTTTTCATCCTGACAGGTAACAACCAGCCCCGTAGGAAAGTGGGTGATTCTGACGGCTGAGTCCGTCGTATTGACACTCTGCCCGCCATGACCGCTTGAATGGTAGACATCTATCCTCAATTCATTCGGATCAATCTGGACATCAACCTCCCTTGCCTCCGGCAGAATGGCAACAGTTACAGCGGACGTATGAATCCGGCCCTGTGCCTCAGTCGCAGGAACACGCTGCACCCGATGGACCCCGCTTTCGTATTTCAATCGGCTGTATGCCCCCTTGCCTTCAATCAGGGCGATAATTTCCTTGAATCCGCCCATGCCGCCCGCGGGATTGCTGCTCACCACATCGACCTTCCAGCGACATCTCTCTGCATATCGGGCATACATTCTGAAAAGATCCCCTGCGAACAACCCAGCCTCATCGCCACCCGTTCCCGCTCTGATCTCAAGGAATACATTCTTTTCATCATTCGGATCTTTGGGAAGAAGGAGACTCCTTAATGCATTCTCCAGTACAGTCAGACGGTCCTTAAGTTGCGGCATCTCTTCCCTGACAATCTCTTTCAGCTCTTCATCATTTCCATGCAATAAGGCCTGTCCTTCCTCGATGCCTTTCTGCGTTACTTCATATTCTCTGAAGGTTTCCACAAGGCCACGGAGATCGGAATGCTCCACGGCATACTTCTGATAGAGCGCTTGCTTGTTGACAACATCAGGATCACTCAACAATTTTTCGAGCTCTGTATACCTCGTCTCAATGTCCTTCAGTTTCTCGAACATGGTATCCTTAATTTTCGCAATATATTACTTTGGGGGGAAACAGGCGCCGGACACATTGTCCTTTGCATTTAAATAACGATGCAATCTTAAGGAGAAATGGCTCCCTTAATCATCGACAGGCACCGGCGATAAAAAATGTTCTGTCAGACATTCATTGGTGGCGGGACAAGTTAAATCCTGAGTGATCGGAATCTGCTTATTTACAAGAAACGCTTAAGCGGATTTTTCGGCATACTTCCTTTTAAATCGTTCCACCCTCCCTGCTGCATCAACGATCTTCTGTTTCCCTGTCAAGAAGGGATGACATTGGGAACAGATTTCTACTTTAATCTCCTTCTTGGTTGACTTTGTCTTAATTACATTTCCACATACACAGGTAATCGTTGTTTCTGCGTATTCCGGGTGAATGCCTTCTTTCATGGTAAGTTTCTATCCTCCTTAAAAAACGATGTCCTCTTTTTTTCGCATCTTACCACATATATATCAGGTCATGCGGGGGAGGCATTATATACAACCCGATGATAAATTCAAGCTATTTATTTATAAAACCGCACCTGTATCCCTATTGATTCATGGAATTCAGGAAGGCCTGGTTCGTTTCCGTCTTTCTGATCTTGTCCATGATAAATTCCATGGCATCCATGGGATTCATTTCCTGGAGAAGCCTTCTTAAAATCCAGATCCTGTTGAGATTGGTCTTTGGTATCAGGAGTTCTTCCTTTCTTGTACCTGAACGGATAAGGTCAAAGGCAGGGAATATTCTTCTGTCCGCGATCCGGCGATCCAGGTGAAGTTCCATGTTTCCCGTTCCCTTGAACTCTTCAAAAATCACTTCATCCATTCGGCTTCCCGTATCGATGAGAGCCGTGGAGATAATGGTCAGGCTGCCACCGTTTTCAATGTTCCTTGCGGCGCCAAAAAATCTCTTCGGTTTATGCAAGGCGTTGGAATCAACGCCACCGGACAAAACCTTGCCGCTCGGCGGAACCACTGTATTATATGCCCTGGCAAGCCTGGTAATGCTGTCAAGGAGAATCACCACATCTCTTTTATGTTCAACAAGGCGTTTTGCCTTCTCAATCACCATTTCAGCAACCTGGACGTGTCTTGTGGCGGGCTCGTCAAAAGTGGATGATACGACCTCTCCATCCACACTCCTTTGCATGTCCGTCACTTCTTCGGGACGTTCATCGATCAGGAGAACCATCAGAATGACTTCTTTATGATTTGCCCTGATGCTGTGGGCGATATCTTGAAGGAGAACCGTTTTCCCCGCTCTCGGAGGCGATACGATCAAACCCCTTTGCCCTTTTCCAATGGGTGTAAAAAGGTCCATGATTCTTGTCGATAAATTTTCGGGATCGGATTCAAGATTCAGCTTCTCCTGCGGATACAGGGGCGTAAGATTATCAAAGAGGATTTTCTCCCTGGATGCCTCCGGCGTTTCAAAATTAACCATATCCACCTTGAGAAGGGCAAAATATTTTTCGCCATCCTTGGGGGGTCTCACCTCTCCGGAGACGGTATCACCGGTTCTCAGACTGAATCTCCGGATCTGTGAAGGGGAAATGTAAATGTCATCGGGGCTCGGAAGATAATTATAATCCACAGCCCGAAGAAAACCGAAGCTGTCCGGCAGAATTTCCAAAACTCCTGAGCCGGAAATGACCTCATTCTTTTCGGCCTGGGACTGCAGGATCGCAAAGATGAGGTCTTGTCTTCTCATGCCGCTTGCGCCTGCAACACTCAAATCCTTGGCAAGATTTGTCAGTTCACTGATTGGCAATCTTTTGATCTCTTCGATATTCATGATGTGTTCCCTTGAATATTCCTTTCTTTACAAATTCCGAAACCGGAAAAACATTCATGTAAAATATTTTAATTCCTGATTAAATCGCATTATTTCTTGACGAAGATACGGGGCAGTGGCTCATGCAACGAAATATGAAAGAATACCGTGGATTTATAACAATGGGTTGCTCATTTCGAGCTTCAGAAAACGATCCAAAAGGAAGGACTTCTTTTTTACACCTTTCTAAATTTAACTATTCTTTATACCAACCCATGTATCATGTCAAGCATTTTTCATCTCAGACAGATCTGTTTTCCTTTAACATCATGAAATTGATCTGCCTTCCCGTCTTTCCAGCTTCGCCTCGATGAGAAAAAAAGATGTCTTTCCGGCAGGATGTGCAGATGTCTGCAGAAAATACATTCTCCGCAGGAATGCCTGCCTGAATCAATTGCCCTCTGTTGGCTGAGGGGAGATCCAGCATCCATTTTCCCTTTTTTCCGCACGGATTGAACGCGGATTTCCAGCTTCCATCGCCTGCCACCGCACTGAATACGGTCTCATCCACCTCATAGCAGCAGGGGCCGATTGCCGGACCGATCACGGCGACCATGTCCGCAGAGCGGGAAAAAAATGTTTCCGCAAAGGCTGTCACGGTCTTTGCGGCAATATTCAGAGCTGTTCCTCTCCAGCCTGCGTGGACAACCCCGATGATCCTTTTCTCCCTGTCTGCCAGAAATACGGGCACACAGTCCGCCGTTTTAATTCCGATGGCCAGGCCGGACAGGTCGGTAACGATGGCATCACATTGATGACTCTGATCCTTAAGAACGCTTATGTTTGCATCATCCACTATCAGAATCCTGTCGCCGTGAACCTGGTGAACGACAAAAAACTGGTCTGCACGAAGATTGAACGCGGATGCGACAATGCCCCAGTTCTTGCGAATCCTATCGCTGCCGTCGCCCTCGCGCACACTGAAATTCAGACTGGCAAAATGCCCCTCACTGACCCCGCTCCAACGGGTGCAGAAGGCATGAACAAGAAAATCACAACTATTCAGGGCGCCGGACTCCAGATATTCTATGGAATCTTTCTTTGAAAACCGGAACATGGGTCAGTCAAACTCCTGAATGCTTTTCCCCGATATGCGATTCAAAAAACCGCAGAGTTCCGACATATCATCCGGAAGAGGCGAAAAAAAAGATAAGGTTTCATCGGTGACGGGATGAGAAAAAGCGATCTCGCATGCATGCAGCGCCTGTCTGCTCATCTCCTTCAGCTTTGATCTCAGAAGGGGATGATTCACCGTATTGGCCCGTTTGGGACTGCCGTACACACCGTCTCCCACCACGGGATAACCGGCAGCTGCCAGATGCACCCTGATCTGATGCGTTCTTCCCGTCTTCAGATCCACCTCCAACAGGGTTGCGACCCCGTATCTCTCGCAAACACGCCAGTGTGTCAGGGCATCCTTCCCCCGCCTGCTTCCTGTCGACATCTTCTTCCGGTCTGTCGGATGTCTTCCCACCGGCGTCTCGATGATCCCTTCATCTTTTTTCGGATTTCCATATACCAGAGCCCTGTATATCTTTCGGACCTCATGCTGCTTGAACTGCAGGGCCAGTCCCCTGTGCGCCGCATCCGATTTTGCCACCAGAAGCAGTCCCGACGTGTTTTTATCCAGCCGGTGGACTATTCCCGGCCGCAGGACGCCGCCTATTCCGGACAGGTCTCTGCAATGAAAAAGCAGCGCGTTGACCAGTGTTCCCTGTTGATTTCCCGCCGCCGGATGGACGACCACTCCCGCCGGTTTATCGACCACCAGAATATGCTGATCTTCAAAAATGACGTTCAGGGGAATATTTTCGGGAAGGGTCTGATCGATTCTTGGTTCCCGCTTTTGAAGACAAACGACGTCTCCCTGTTTCAGCCTGTAACCGACCCTCGTATGGACATGATTGACCCGGACCAGTCCCTCTTCCACCACCTTCTTGATCTGTGAACGGGATAAATCCAGGCGCTTCCCGGAAAGGAAAACATCAAGTCTCGATCCCGCTTCATGGGAAAGGACAATAAATTCAAAGGTTTCCTCGTTTCGCATATCCACCGGTCATTCCGTCATGATGAAACGGCCTGTTTCAGCCCTTCTTTGATGAATGGATATTCCGCTTCAGCGATTGTCCGCAGGTCAAGCAGCACTTCCTCTTCCGCAATACGCGTAATGATCGGTACGTCCAGACGCCTCAGGCGTTCCTCCAGGTTGACGGGCGACAGGCGTTCGGACACGATGCGGATCAGAACGGTGGGAATGGCCTGAGTGGGGAGAGAACCTCCGCCCGCCATGGAAAATCCTTCCTTCAGGGACAGGGCAACCCCTTCAAGACGCTCACGTTTCAATATGGCCAGCAGTTTTTTTGCCCGTCTTGATACGTCCTGAACCGGTTCGGTCAGCATCCTCAAAACAGAAAGGCTTAAGACAGCCGCTTCCGGTTGCAGGTAATGCATCATCGTTCCTTCCAAAGCGGCCAGTGTCAATTTATCGATCCGCAGCGCCCGGTTCAGGGGGTTCTGCTTGATCCGCCGGAGTACGTCTTTCTTACCGAGAATGATCCCCGCCTGCGGACCGCCCAGGAGCTTATCCCCGCTGAAGGTGATGACATCCACTCCCGTTCCCAGTACGTCACTCACGGTAGGCTCCCTTTCCAGTCCGTAGCGATCCAGTTCCGTAAAACAGCCGCTTCCCAGGTCATGCATGACGGGGACACCCTGCTTTTTTCCTAAGGCAACGAGCTCGCGAATCTCCGCCTCTTCGGTGAAACCGACTATCCTGAAATTACTCGTATGGACCTTTAGGATAAGACCGGTTTCCGGTCCGATGGCTTTCTCGTAATCCGACAGGCGCGTTCGATTCGTCGTCCCCACCTCGCGGAGGCGGGCGCCGCTCTTTTCCATTACATCCGGTATCCGGAATTCACCGCCGATCTCAACGAGCTCTCCTCTGGAAACGATTGCCTCCTTCCCCTGGGCGAGGGTATTGAGGACCAAGAGAACCGCCGCGGCATTGTTGTTGACGACAAGAGCGTCCTCCGCGCCGGACAGTTCACACAGGAGTTTCTGCACATGGTGATAGCGAAGGCCTCTTTCGCCTTTCTCGATATCATATTCCAGATTTGAATATCCTGCGGCGATATCGGCAATTCTTGCCAGCGCTTCTGCACAGAGGGGCGCCCGGCCCAGATTGGTATGCAAAATCACTCCTGTCGCATTCACGACACGCCGCAGCCGATATCGATGCAACTCATCGATGATTTCCATCACCTGTCCGGCAACCCGGCTTTCTTCAGGCAGGCGGATGTCCGTAACATCTTTCTTTGCCTCCATGATGCTCTTTCTGAGTCCCTCGACGACGGAACGGCAGGCAGATTTCACAATATGTCTCGGCGCCTTTGCAAAGGCGCCATTCTTCTCCAGGATAAGCATCACCTCATCAATCTTGGGAAGGCTTCTCAACAATTCTTTTCTGTGATCATTCATCTTTTACAATCCTCTATCAATCCTGTCCGGTTTATGAAGTGATCCGTCTCCTGCAGAAATCACGAAAGTTGTTTACGGCAATGAAAAATTCCCTCATCATGATCACCCACATGTAGCATCCCCGCTTTGTCAGGTAGAAACAGGGGTTGCGATATCGTAAACCACCTGCCAGGGAAAAAGCAAGGATATCGGGCCACAGGAGCCGGGAAAAAACACCGCCGTATTTTTCCCTCAAAGCCGCTGCATCCAGTTTCATGCCGAATAATTTCATGAGGAAATCATAGCGCAGCCGGTCTCTCAGAGAAAATTCCCGAAAGGCCATGACGGGTATTTCGCCCTGATCGATGCGGGCTATGTATTCAGAAATGTCAAATGTGTTCGCATAGCACATCCCGTTCAGGTAGCCGATCGATCCGCTACCGAGACCGGCATATTCATCGTAATCGACAATATACTCATCAATCATGGCGGCTTTTTTCGAGAAGCACCACGCCGAGGAGAACCGATAGGAGGGAACCAGGCGCTCCGAAATTCGATGGTAGAACTGTTCTTCTTTCCCGTAATCGACCTGTCCGAATGTCCGGGCAACGGTATGCCGTGTCGAGTCGGAGACCATGAGGGGGTAATAGGTAATCTGATCCATCCCGATATCCAGCAGGATATCAAGGTCCCTGTCAAGTATGGTCATGGTCTGGGAAGGAAAATTGAACATCATATCGGCGTTGAGGGTGTCAAATTGCCCGAGGGCTTGTGACAAACGCCCGGCAATCATTTCGCCGCTGCCGTATTTTTCGTAACGATCCATATGTTTCAGGAGCCGGTCATCAAAACTCTGTATGCCCACAGACAGCCGGTTCACACCGATTCGCTTCAAGGCAGCCAGGTTATCGTCGGTCAGATGATTCGGGTTGGTTTCAACAGAAATTCCCCGCAGGGGAAATAATTGTTTGGCCAGAAATAGCGTTTCCTCCAGTTCTTCCATGAGCACGGTCGGCGTCCCTCCGCCGACATAGACGCCGCCGAAGGCATAGCCCAAATTTTTATAGAGGATCATCTCTTTTCTGAGGGCATTGAAATAATTGCGACACAGCTTTTCATCAAACACGGTACGATGAAAGGAACAATAGGGACAGAGCTGTTCACAAAAGGGAATATGAATATAAAGAAGGCATGATTTCGTGATATCCCCGGGGACAAGGGCCGGTTCTCTCCGGTCGTGAAAATTCATGGCCCTGGAGAATTCCCGTTTCGCTATTTGTGTGATTATGGCATTCAACAATGTTTTTACTCTTGACGGTTCCAGTGATATACATGCCGGGGAATAACAAACATCCATCAAATTATCAAGGGCAATCGAACGCTTCCATTCCCTTGAAATATCGAACAGGGGATGTTATAGAATTTTATAGCAGCTTTTATCACAGGAGAGCGGCATGTCACACGGAAAAGTATTAACACTATGGAACGATGAAAAGATCAATGAGGAAGAAACCCGCATTTTGAGAAAGCCCTCTTCCGAAATACCGGTTCCGTTTGACGAAGAAAGAAAAAGGGACATCAAGACCCTGATCGACACATTTCTGGAAAGGGAAGACGGAGTGGGGCTGGCGGCGCCTCAGATCGGCATCTTGAGAAGAATCATCGTCTTCAGGAATAAAGGATTTGATGAAAAAAGCTGGTCAAAAACCGAAAAAGACTATGATGTTCTTATCAATCCCCGGATCACCCAGGCCCGCGGAGACATGGTGACCATGGCGGAAGGATGCCTGTCCTGCCCGGAAATTCAGGTCGAAATCAGCAGGTTTCCCGAGATCAAGGTCCGGGCCTGTGATACAGCGGGCCGTAAAATAAGCAGGCGATACACGGATTACCTGGCCCGGATTGTCCAGCATGAGATAGACCATCTCGACGGAAAGCTCATCGTCGATTACGATGGCGCATTGTATATTCCAAAAAAGAAACAGGAATTTTTTGCAGCTTTTTTCGGTAAGAAGTAGACGTGAGATGGACGCATCGCCCCTGTCCCCTGACCTCCAATATCACCTGTCAAAAAAATGAACTACCCCGCAGCAAGCTACGGGATATCAAACCTGTTTTAAGAATCGATTCGCCCCAAGGGGCGGGGAATTATACCCTTAGTACCATATTTCAAAAATACGGTTACGTAAAATGATCTTGATTCACGACAAAATATATGGCATAAATGCAACCAAGGAGGTTGCATATGCCAAGACCAAGCCCATACGGAATAGTTCTT
>Ga0116202_10000097_pt1 | contig 40594 bp, 43 predicted proteins | sample LakKivw325mmetaG_FD_94479 | JGI IMG/M metagenome (GOLD analysis project Ga0116202, IMG submission 94479) | Anoxic lake water microbial communities from Lake Kivu, Rwanda to study Microbial Dark Matter (Phase II) - Lake Kivu water 325m metaG | ecosystem: Environmental > Aquatic > Freshwater >... | reverse complement strand
CCCTCCTACGGTAACATTAATTTTGACGCAAGTACTGCCTTTTCGGTAACAATAATTATGACGCAATGCGCACGTTTGAAATTTTATGTTAAGCGGAATATAATAGTAAAGTACCTGCAGGTGCGGGAGCCCCTCCGGCGTGCAGTCACCATATAAATGTGAGAATGTTGCCATGGCATCCAGTCAATTCGCAGATATCAGCAAAGACCTGTTCAATCAAATCAAACTGATTGAAACCAGGGTCAAGGAAGATTCGTTCAAGGATGCGGTCAAGATGCTGGCGGTTGCCGAAAAGACCTGCCAGCAGCTCGAGTCATTGATGACGCCGGACAACCAGTTGCAGAGCCATATCGTCAGCAACCGCCGCCAGGAGATGAGCTGGCTACACGACAATATACAACAGGGATTGCAGAAGAAAAAGTCCGGGAAAAGACGGACCACCAAATAAAGTACAGCTTTCTCCTTCAGCTCAAGCCGACTATACTATTTCTTCAGCTATTACCTTGAAAAAATTCCCTGCTATATCCATATACACCACTTGACAAAATATAACATGTTATATTACGATATATCGTAATATATCAATCATGGAGGTATAATATGTTTCATGGAAGGCATTTTGAGCGTGATCGCCGTTCCCGTTTTTTCGAAAAGGGCGACCTTAAATACGTAGTTCTCGATTTGCTAAAGGACAAGCCGGCGCACGGGTACGAGATAATCCGCGCCCTGGAGGACCGCTTCTTCGGATTTTACTCCCCCAGTGCGGGCAGCGTTTATCCCACACTTCAGCTGCTGGAGGATATGGGCTACGTAAAATCGTCCGAGCAGGACGGCAAAAAGGTGTATACCATCACGGATTCCGGCAGGGAATTCCTTAAAGAAAGGGGGGAGACCATGGACAAGATAAAAGCACATATGCACGACTGGTGCAGGGGCGGGCGACATGAGGAGATGCATGACGTTATGCATGAGATGGGCCATCTCGCCAAGAGCGTTATGCGGAAAGCACGGCACATGGACGCGGAAAAGCTCTCGGCCATCAGGGAGATCATCAGCCGCGCCGAGCATGAAATCGAAGCTTTAGCCTGATTTCCTGATCCGAAGATCCACTTAATTGAAATTTGGGGGAGTGGCAAGATGAATAAGAAAAGGATGCTCCTGATCGCCGCCTACCTGATAGGAGCGGCGATTGACGCCGCAGTTTCTATCCCCATGTTCAGCATGGCGTTCAGTGGAAATTACGGCAATGAGGTCAGCTATACACTGGCATCCGGCGCCATTCTCATGATCGGATGGACTTTTCTGCTGCTATGGGCGGCTCATAAGCCTGTGGACCGCAGGGGTGTGCTGCTGATCACACTTGTACCCATAGCCGGCCTTTTCATCACCATACTTGTCATTAATTCACAGGATGCATATCCTCTGGGAATTTTCCTCTTTCGCGTAATCGGAGGCCCCTTGCTGGCTGCCTTTTATATTTTTACCTACCGGTTCTCCAAATCCGTTACAATTGAGAAAGCCTGAAGTTTAATTGACGTAGGAGAAGCTCGATATGGAAAAGAAAGTTCACAATGTTGAGGGGCAGGTAAAGGCAGGGCCCTATTCCCATGCTGTTGAGGCCGGCGGATTCATCTTTGTTTCCGGCACCGGCCCGGTCGACGTGGAACGGAATGTTTTCGAGCTTGAAGATGTGAAGAAGGCGACCGCCATCACGCTCGATAATATACGCAGAATTCTGAAAACAGCCGGCAGCGACCTGGACAGGGTGGTCAAGGCCAATGTATACCTGCGCGATATGGCCGATTTCAGCTCGATGAACGAGGTTTACGCGACCTATTTTAAGGACAGGCAGCCGGCCCGGACCTGCATCGCCGCCAAGCAGTTGCCGGCCAACATTTCAGTTGAGATCGAGGTCATCGCCATTAAATAGGCGACGCCTTGTTCGGATTTAGTAGTATTCCTGCTGTCGCCTCCTCCAGACGTAGACCACTCCCATCATCAGAGCAGTGAGCACCAATCCCATGCTGATGAATAGTATGACGTCCGGATTGATATATTCCTCCACCACGAAGCTGCCCGCCTGCATACCACCAACATATACCGTGTAAGTACCAGGCCGGTCTTGAACCGTGGTGAAGACTATGTCCTTCTTTTTTCCGCTTTCCACCGTCACGCTGCGGACGGCGGCCTCCTCCCCATTGATGAACAGCTATTTAATTGGAATTTCGCCGGAATAGTAATCCGGTCTCACGTTATTATCAATTAGATGAGCTATACCGGCGTTCATAACTTTTTTCATCTCGGCCACAATGCCTCTGCCCTTATTCAGCGTCTTAGCATAGGCAATAGCACTGTTAACCGTTTCCTCTGCGGATGGGCAGGCTTCGCGTATGACATGGAGTTTTACAAGCTCGGTTGCAGTATAGCGCTTGCCGGTAAGCTGAGCTTCGACAACCGTTTGCATGGGTAAAGCCCTTTTGATCAGCGCGTCCATGTAGGGCATAAAAGGTATTCGCAGATCAACCTCAGGAAGACAGAAAAAGCCCCGGTCGGAGCGCATAAAAATAAAGTCAAAACAACAGGCGAGCACCGCACCGCCGGCGAATGCATGGCCTGTAATCGCGGCCACCGTAGGCATGGGATAATGTGTTACACGCCGAAAAAAGTGATCCTGCATGTCAAAGAATTCCTCTATACTCGGATCCCGCTCCGCAATTCCCGCCGCCAGCCAATCCAAGTCCAAACCGTTGCACCAGATCTTCTCATCCGTCGCTTTTACAACAAGAGCGTTTGCCCGAGATATATTCTCTATGTCATCAAGGGCTTTGAGCATCGCTTTTAGGAAATTCAGGTTAAGCCTGTTCTCGCCATTATTCATCGCGATAACAGCGACATTTTCATCCATTGACCACTGGATCAGCGCCATGCAAGACACCCCCGTAGTGATTATTTAATAGATCGCAGCGTAAGCATGCCTGGTGCTTAATCTGAAGACCTGCAATTAAAGGTCTATTCCACCGGCCCTTCTTTCAGGGCCGCCAGATTGGCGACTTTTCCTGTTGTAACCTGCAGTGCCACGTGGGTCTGGCTCTTGCGAACCCCTGTGATCTTGGGTAAATAATCCTTGAGAAATTTGGCCATACTGGCCGATGAGACGAACCAGGCGCCGAAGAGTATATCGAAGGGGCCGGTGCAGAGAGCGACGAAGTCCACGTTGCTGCAACTGGCCAGCGACTGCGTTATATCATCCACATGTGGCGCCTCCACCTCGAGCAATATGAAGGCCCTCACAGTGTAACCCAGCTTGGCAGGATCCGGCACCACCGACCAGTTGATCACACCCTGCTCCACCAGACGGTTTATCCTGCGCCTGACGGTCTTCTCGCTCACGCCCAGCTTGCGCGATAGATCGATATTGCTGCACCGCGCGTCGACCGCCAACTCCGCTATCAGTCTGCTATCCAACCCGTCCATGCATAACATTATATCATGTCCGAATCCGGCGGTGGCACACATCCGAATGCCCTTTATGGACGCCGGCGATGCGGCGTAAAAATTTTTACCACGCTGCCCTTTTTGCTTTTTTCGGAACCTTTTTTCAAAAGCATGCCCCCGGTCAATCCCCGGCACGGGACTGGATGTCTTATATTCGGCTATTTATTTTATTTTATGTCCTATTTAAGGCATATTTTTACCTTGACAGTGTCGTTTCATGTGCATAATCTATAATTAATTTCATTCGCCTTTTTAAGAGTCAGAGATGGATTTTAGTCTGGGGAAACAAGAGGAAGCGCTGCGGAGCGAGGCGCGTGAGTTTGCCGAGCGCGAGATACCGCAGTCGTTCATAGCCAATTTCCTGGACGAGGAAAGCCATGATGAAGACTGGGCTTTCAGCCTGTCCATCTCCAGGAAGCTGGCCGAGCGGGGATGGCTGGCTATGGGCTGGCCGCAACAGTACGGCGGACGCGATGCCTCTCACCTGGAACAAATGGTCTTCGCCATGGAGGCCGCTTACCGGGGCATACCCGGACTCTCCATGGGTGTAAGCGGGACGGGATGGGTCGGTCCCTCGCTGATGATGTACGGCAACGAGGACCAGCGACGGAAATACCTCCCCCTGATAGCCTCGGGCAGCCCGGACGGAGTCTGGTGCACGGGTTACAGCGAGCCCAATTCAGGATCGGATTTCGCCAGCATACGCACGTCAGCCGTGCGTCAGGGCGACGAGTATATAGTCAACGGGCAGAAGGTATGGACCAGCTGCGCCCACCGCGCCAGGTGGTGCTGGCTGGCGGTCAAAACGACCCTGAACGGAGGGAAGCCGCAGGACGGCATCAGCCTTTTGATCGTGGATATGAGGAGCAGGGGCATTACAGTCAATCCGCTACTCAACTACAGCGGCGAGCACATCTTCAACGAGGTCTTCTTCGATAATGTGCATGTGCCGGCGGTGAACCTGGTGGGCGAGGAGAACCGCGGCTGGTACCAGCTGATGAAGTCGCTGGCCTATGAGCGCCACAGCTTCTGCGGCCAGTCCTACGGTAGCGCCAAACGCATACTGGACGGCCTGGCCGGATTCGCCTCGCAGACCCGGCGCAACGGCAAGCCCATAGCCGCAGACTCCGCGGTCAGACACAGGCTGGCCGCTCTGGCCATCGAGCTGGAAACACTCAAGATGTTCGCCTATGAGATCGCCTGCAAGCTGGATGAGGGCGCCATGCCGGTCTACGAAGCCTCCAGGAACAAGTCGGTGGCCGACCACCTGCTGGAGGAGCTGGCGCTGGCGGGAACCGAGATTCTGGGCGCCTGCTCTCAGGTTGAGAGGCATTCAAGACTGTCCAGGCTGAACGGGCTGATACAGCGGCAATACCTGATGTCTCCCGGCACGGCCATAGCGGCCGGCACGGACGAGATCGAGAAAAATATCATCGGCAAGTTCAAGCTGGGCCTGCCCAAATCGTATTAAGTCAGAGGTATTACAGTTGAACTTCAAGTACAGCGAGCAGCAGGATATGCTGAGGACCATGGCCCGGGAGTTCCTGGTGGGCGAGTGTCCCAAGTCCAGGACGCGCGAGTTGGAAAAAGATGCGCGGGGCTATGATCCCGGCACCTGGAAACGCATGGCGGAGCTGGGCTGGCAGGGGCTGCTGCTGCCCACCGAGTACGACGGCAGCGGCGCCGAATTCATGGACCTGGTGGTCCTAATGGAGGAGATGGGCCGCAATATTCTACCCGGACCGTTCTTCGCCACCGTGGCACTGGCCGCCCTGCCCATCATGGACTTCGCAAGCCGCGAACAGCAGGCCAGCTATCTGCCCGGCATCGCCGGTGGGCAGACCATCTGGACGCTGGCCGTGGACGAGGACCCTGCGGACTGCGATTACTCGCGAATCAGAACATCCGCCCTGCAGCAGGACGGTGCTTATCTGCTCAAGGGCGAAAAAACGCTGGCGCCGTATGCCGGTGTAGCCGACTATATGCTGACGGCCGCGCGCATCAGACGCGGCAGGATACCGGATAAAGGGCTTACGCTGTTCATCGTGGACATGAAGAAGCCCGGCGTCGAGGTTGAGACCATCCTGACCATAACCGGCGAGACACTTTATCAGGTCAGCTTCAAGAATGTGAAGCTGCACAACGGCGATATACTGGGAACGGCGGGCGAAGGAGAAGACCTGCTGGCACGGATACTGGATAAGGCCGCGCTGCTGAAATGCGCTGAGGTCTGCGGCGCCTGCCAGGCGCTGCTCGAGATGAGCGTTGCATATGCCGGGGAGAGGAGGCAGTTCGGCAAGCCCATCGGCACCTTCCAGGTGATACAGCACAGGCTGGTGGACATGATGATACAGGTGGAGGGTTTGCAGCACCTGGTGTACCAGGCCGGCTGGATGATGGGCGCCGGCATGGACTGCTCCGAGCAGATCGCCATGGCCAAGGTTAAAGCAAACGAGGTATACCAGCACGCGGCCCTGGACTGCATCCGGGTGCACGGCGCAATAGGTTTTTCATTGGACCACGACGCGGGCCTTTACTACAGGCGTGTGCTCGCATCCAGGTTCTTCCCGTACGACTCCGGCCACTACCTGGAAAAGGTGGCCGCCGGCATCGGTCTGTAAGCTCCCTCCAGCATTCAATTACACGCGTTTCCACAGTGCTTATGCCATGTTTACGTTTTGATTATATTTGAACCCCGTGGTTATAATGAATATGTTATGAAGGTGAACAGGAACCATCTGAACGCCTGTTACAACTGCGGCGCGTTGAACGTCACAGGTGTGAGGGCCTGCGGCAGTTGCTATGCGGTGCAGTACTATAACTGCCCGTACTGCCAGGCATGGGTGGACAATTCTTTTGCCAGTTGCCCGAACTGCGGCAAGAAACTCAACTGGCCGAGGGAATCCTACGGCCCGGAGTACGCCTTCAGCCAGAACAGGTCCACATCAACAGCCGTGGTCGTCCTTTTGCTGACTGTCGTAGTGCTCTCCATTGTCGCCTTCAACCTGATAACAAACCATACGAACACGAATGCCGTAACAAATGCTCCCGATGTCGCCCTGTCGGGCGGCCAGCCTGCGGGAGAGATGAAAGTGTCGGCCCAACCCGCCGTCCAGGGGCCAACCCCTGAGCCGCCTGCCATAATCCAAACCGATCCCTCCATATCCTACACCGATACTCAGACCGAGGGGGACAGCACGGGAACAGCGAGTTCATACTTTGTGCCGGACACCCCCCAATCCACACCTGTCAACGCGACGGCTACCGGTACCTATACACCCAAGCCCAGCTCATACCTGAAGATGATGTATCCCAACTGGGGAAGGTGCACGGGAGGCAGCTGCAGCGGCTACTATCAATACACCCAGTAGACAGCTGCTACTCAGCCGCCGCGATCTCAAAGGGGCAGAATATAGCGTTGGAGAGGCAGACCGCCTCGCAGATAGCACACCAGTCGCATTCACCCACCGGCTCCAGTGCGATGCGGCCGTCGTTCAGGTACAGTGATCCGCTGGAGCACACGCTTACACACAACCCGCATCCGTCGCAGTTCTCGGGGAAGAGCACAGGATATTCGGATGCCTGCTTGCCGTTAGCCTTCTTCCTGGCTATGGCGGCATGAATGCTGCCGTCCACTGCCGCAGCATCGGCTGCGAGCGATTTGAAGGTATGCCAGAGATCGTCATTTTTACCCACCGCCGCCTGATGACGGTTGATCACGTCCATCATCTGTGAGGCATTCAGTCCGGGCAGGGGATAGCTGCAGACCGCCATGAGATTTAATCCGCCGATTATGCTGTTGATGTCGCTCTCATATCCCATCACGGTGGACCAGTCGCTGGCGTTCATCCAGCCCAGGTCCCCGGTCACCCTCAGCCCGCGGTAACCGCTGTTGAGTGCCAAGTCGATCCGCTCCAGCCAACCCCTGACCACCCGCTCAGGATCGAAAGAACCGCCACGCAGGTACCAATCGGAATAAGGAATGAACTCGATCTGCGAACCTATCTGCTGTGCAAGCGGTTTGGACAGAGAATTCTGCAGGCTCGACCTCGCCTTTTCCTCCACACCACCCTCTGATGTTATCCAGATACAGAAATCGCCTTTCTCGATGCCGGACTTGAAATACTCGGACATCAGGTCCACAAGGTCGTTGGAGGATTTGTAGAAGAGACAGAAATGAGAGCCCGCCCGGGCTCCTTTGACCAGATCCACAGCGTTTGTCCTGTCCATCGAGTTACGCCTTAAACATTTTAGCACGAAATGCCCGCCGTGTATCAACCGCCGTTGCGTCACATGCGTAACATCGCACCGCTTTTATGCCATAGGCTGGCCGTGGTAAAGTAGTAACATAGTTCAACAGGAGGAGGTTGAGATGTCCGGTTCATCCGCAAAGTGGAAGAGGGGACTTGTGATCGCGGTCTGCATTATCGTGGGCGTGCCGCTGGTGTTGTTTCTCGGCCTGATGGCCACCATCGCCATCATGTACGGGCCCACCTACGCCTACCGCGTGCTGGTCTTCAACGAGGCCACCATTCAGGACTATCAACGCGTATTTCCGTCAAGAGCGGTATCCAACCAGCCGCCGGCCTTCAATTTCGCCCGGACAGAGCAGCCCCTTCAGATAGGGAGACTGTCTTTCACCTACCCCGCCGGCAATACCAGGACAATTGACTTCGAGCCCTATCTGGCGCAGTCGGACTCGACAGCCTTCATCGTGATCAAGGATGATACAGTCCTGTACGAGAAATACCTGAACGGCTACAGCCGGGATTCGGTCCAGCGCTCGTTCTCCATGGCCAAGTCGATTACATCCACGCTGGTGGGGCTAGCAGTGCAGGACGACTATATACACAGCCTGGACGATAAGGTGATCGACTACCTGCCCGAGCTCAAAGGCCGCGGACTGGACGAGATGACGATCAGGGACCTGCTGGTGATGAACTCGGGCGTCGCCTTCAACCTGCTGCCGCGCGATGCCTTTATACTGTCGCAGCCTTTTTACGATGAGGCGTTGATGTACTATCTCCCCGATACGCGGTCGCATATCCTGAAGCTGCATGCCGGCAGGGAACCGCTGGGCGCCTATTTCCTTTATGACGATTATTACCCGCTGCTGGAGGCCCTGATAATAGAGCGCACCAGCCATAAAACGATATCCGCGTACACCGAGGAGAAGCTGTGGAGACAGCTGGGCATGGAGTACCCCGCCTGCTGGAGCCTCGACAGCGAGCAGGACGGCTTCGAACAGGCGGCCAGCGGATTCAACGCGCGGGCCATCGACTTCGCCAAATTCGGTCGCCTCTTCCTTAACGGCGGCAAATGGGAAGGCGGGCAGATACTGCCCGCGGGATGGGTCAGTGAGGCCACCTCGCCCGACCCATCAGACAAAAGGCCGTGGATGAACGACCGGGACTGGAAAGATGCGGGTGGATATTATAAATACCACTGGTGGGGCATCGTCAATGAGGACGGCACCTACGATTACACGGCCACTGGCAGCCCGGGCGGCCAGATCATCTATATCAGCCCGTCGCACAATGCCATCGTGGTGCACAACGGCGCCAGCGGAGACCCCATGGTATGGGCCATGATCGCCCGTTCCATCGTCCACGGGCTTAAATAATAGGCCGGTGAGACGGGGCATATAATCAGCAGTAAATTCTGATCACAGGAGGTGTTCAATGAAACCGATACATCACGCCAAAAAAGTGCTCAACTCGAGCATGCTGACCGATTTCAAGGCGTTTATCATGCGTGGCAATGTGGTCGACATGGCGGTCGGCATCATCATCGGCGCAGCCTTCGGCGCCATCGTGAGCTCGATGGTTAAAGACGTCATCATGCCGCCTATCGGCCTGGTGCTGGGCAATATCGACTTCTCCAACCTGGCCATCATCCTGAAAGAAGGCACGCCTCCCGGGCCCTACACATCGCTGACAGCCGCCCAGACGGCCGGCGCCGTGACGATAAACTACGGCCTGTTTATCAATACACTGATCAACTTCCTGATCATAGCAGCAGTGGTATTCTTCTTTATAGTGCGCCCTATAACGCATCTTCAGTCGCCCAAGAAGGACGCAGCTCCTACCAACAAGGACTGCCCGTTCTGCGCGATGTCGATCCCGGTCAAGGCTGTGCGCTGTCCCAACTGCACGTCCGAGCTGGGTTCCTGAGAGTTGTACAGGCGCTAACTATGCGATAACGGCGTTTATCACCGCTTCCAACCGTTCCGCATGGTCAGAGCCGATGAGATAGCTCTTTCCTTTCCGCGTGGTAACCTTAACGCCCCGGTCGCCCCTGAGGAAATAGCCTCTCATATCCCGGTTGAACCTGATGCCGTATCCGCCGAAGTCCTTCAGCGGAGCGAAGGTGTGGACCCCGGCCGCAGCGATATCCGCGGTCCTGAGTCCCAGCAGGCGAATGCCCAGCATGCCCATCCTGACGATAATGTTTTCCCGCGTGACCAGGGTGCGGAAACCTCCATAGCTCAGCGTTAAAGCTATGGCGACCAGCGCGACAAGCGCGGAGAGCCAGGGCACCTCGGACCAGGCCGTGGCGGCGATGACAACCATCAGTACCGGCACAACCACCGCCAGCACATTTGAATAGACGGGGCTCTGCACCTCCCAGTAGGCCAGCGGCTGTCCCGCCTTCACCATCCTCTCAACCTCCGCTTTAACCTGGCTGACGTCCTCGACCTGGAAGCTCGTCTCCCAGCGCCGGTAGGGCCTCATCCACTCGAGCAAAGCGGCAGCGCCGCCAGCCAGAACGACTGCGATGAGCGTCTCCAGCCAGGGAAACTGGTAAATATAAAGCGAAGATGCCAGCATGTTCACGTAAGTGATCTGCACGGTTGCCAGCGCAGCCACCGTGACGTCGTCGAGCAGGGCGATCCAGTTGAAGGTCTTCACCTTCTCCTGGCGTGCCCAGTTCTCGTCCAGTATGACCGAAAGGATGATGTACAGCACGGCTATGCCCGCCATCCAGACCGTGCTCATCCAGGGCGATCCGAATTTGTCCGGCCGGCCGTCCAATCCGAAATGCAGCGGCGCGGGATCGGGCAGCGGCAGCGCCATGACCGTGAAGGCCACTCCCGCCAGCAGGGCGAGCACGGCCGGGACATGTGTCCAGAACGGGTGTATGAATTTGAACTTCATTATGACTCCTTTGTACGTATGGTGATCTGTTCATCGACTATCTGGCGAAAATCATCCCTGGACAGGCCGAGCAGAAAGGCCTCGGTGATCAACTCCTGCAGTCGCTCTCCGATTACTGCGGCGACCTCGGCGCTGCCGGCCGGACGGCTGCGTAGCCTGGCCACCCTGGCCTGCTGCCCCAGCCTGAAGACCAGCAGCTTCTGATCGCGCAGCACCAGGTATGCGCGCCTGACAGTATGCATGTTTATGCCCAGGCTGGAGGCCAGCTCCCTGACCGAGGGCAGCTCGTCCCCCGGCTTCAGGCTGCCGTCCTGTATCTGCTGCTTGACCTGGTTCACGATCTGCACGTAAACCGGCCTGTAATCCTGCTCATTGATCGATATCAGCATGACACTGCCTATCCAGTGATAACTGTTATATTATATATATAACAGTAAATTTGAAATCTGTCAAGGTGAGGGGTGTAAGGTCAGATGGGCGACGCTGACGGCTATACGCAGCCCGTGGGCGCGGGCAGTCCCGCCACTTTGCAGGCCCCTTTGGCAGGGCCGCTGGGGAAGAGCTTATTTATCGTTTTCAGGTCGATGCCCGTCCGCTTGACCACCATCTTTATGGGCGGGGCTACGCCGAACTGCTGGTAGCATTCGCGAATATAGTCGACCAGCTTCCAGTGGTCCTCGGTCATGGGGTAAGCCCCCTCGGCCCTGGCGATATCCTCGGCCACGCTCCTGTCCCATTTCTCAGGCTCCTGTATGAAGCCGTCCCGGTCTACCTTTATCCGGCGTTCGCCCAGCGTGACAACGGATGTATCATCCTGGACAGCGGATATCTGCGCCCCGATAAGAGAGGCAACGATCTCGGCCGCATCTTTAACCGCCTTGGGACAGACCGCCTGGGGCGCCCGCAGGCCCCCCTTTTTCAGCGCCGCATGAAACGCCTCGCGGTCCTCTATGTCGAAGCCCAGCAGCTCCCTGCATTTGATCGTACCGTTGCGCGCCTTGAACTCCGCTGCGAGCTGTAAAACCTTGTCGTAGGCCGTTCTATTGGTCTGTGAGCCGTCGTTCACGGTCATGCCATAGTGCAGCCCGATCACGATGACAGCGCCGGTCACCGCGCCGCAGGTCTCGCCCAGGTGCCCGATGCCGCCCCCGAAGGCCGCGCCCAGCCGGTAAGCCATTAAAGTATCTATTCCATAATCGGCGCTGAATGTGGACAGCACTGCCTGCGAGCAGTTGAAGCCGCTCATAAAAGTATTTAATGCATCGTCAGCCTTGCTCATCTTATCTTCTCCTGTGCACTTAATAACCCGTTATTGAGTGGTGATACGTCCCTCAACCGCGGGGTTGACCGGTGAATTGAGCTGGATATATTCCCTGACCACGTCATAGTCCACGAAGCCCGGGTACTCTACATTGGCGCCCTTCCCGAAAGCGGAATACCCGTCGCCGCCTTCGTGCAGGTACCTGCTGGTGGCGATGCGATAGGCGGTGGACCTGTCCAGCGGCTGATAACTATCACCGGACCTGATTTCCACACTGCGGACGCGCTGCCCCGGCTCTTCTCCAATTTTCCAGGTGAACCTCATGCCGGCGACCTGGGGGAACCTGCCCTCGACATCTTCGACCTTGCTGACACCGTTCTCCAGCGCAGCCACCAGGTCCTCCCCTTTGAGGTTGAAGACCACCATGTCGTTGTTGAAAGGTATGGCCGTCTGAAGCTGCCCCATGCTTATATCGCCGGCCGGTATGGTGATGCGGATGGAGCCGCCGTTGACAACGGCGATCTGCGCCTTTGCCGGCGCAGCCTTGGACAGCATGGCGTCGGCCACGAGGTTGCCGAAGTTGGTCTCCTCCGTCCTGATGTGGGTACGCTCTGCATCGAGGTCCACCAGCGTCCTGCCCACGATGGCCTTCTGCAGCTGGTCGATGGGCCCCTGGTACTTCGCCAGCATGGCTGCGTACGCAGGGTCTTCGGGCGCATCCTTAATCGTCATAAGCGAGCCTGACTGTTTGACTATCACACCACGCCCGTCGAAGGCGAGGTCCAGACGGCCCAGGTACTTGCCGTAGGCCTCGGCCTGCACCACCAGCGTCGGCTCTTTTTCCCCTATCACTGTGGGATAGACGTCGGGCAAGGTATGGCTGTGGCCGCCCAGTATCAGGTCGATGCCGCTGACCTGCCTGGCCAGCTCCGTATCATAGTCCCAGCCGATATGCGTCAGAGCGATGATCTTGTTGATGCCCATGCCCTGGAGCTGTGAGACAGCCTGGCGGGCCGCATTGATATGATATCCCAGCGTGATATCCTTGCCGGGATCGGATATCTCCGACGTGTCCTCCGTCAGCAGTCCGATCAGGCCGAATTTCTGCCCGTTCCTCTCGATTATCAGGTAGGGCGCCGTTTTGCCGCGTAGCGCCGGCACCTCCGAAAAATCCACGTTGCTGCAGACTATGGGAAAGCCGGCTTTGGCCACAAAGTCGTTGAGGTACTGCGGCGTCTTCTCGTAGTTGTCGAACTCGTGATTGCCGAAGCACATGGCATCGTAACTCAGCGAGTTCATGAACTCCAGGTCGGCCTGTCCCTTCATCAGGCTGAAATAGGGCGTGCCCATGAACACGTCGCCGCTATCGAACATCAGCACTTTGTTTGCGCCCACCTCGTCGCGCACCTTTTTCACCAGTGTTGCGCGTCGTGCCACGTCCTCCAGATGCGCATGCGTATCGTTGATATGCAGTATGGTTATCTCGACGGGCGCTGACTGCGCGGCCTGACCCTGAGGCGCGTAAGCTCCAACGCAGGACAGGAATGCGGTGACGATAATCGCTGTGACGGCGATGACTGTGAGCGGTTTTTTCAATATCGTAAGCATAGTGCTTCAGTATAACACAGGAACTAATGATGCAGCGGTGACAAATCTGATATGATATGTGCTGCCACAAGGATACGAGGAGGCCGGGAAATGTGCGAGTTCTGCCACAAGCACGGTGAAGGAAAGATCTGGTACAAGCAGGTCTCGAATTACTCCGAGGACCTGACGTCCGACATCAACCGCCGCAAATTCGTTAAAGAGTTCTTTATGCACCCCGAGCACCTGCTGGAAGAGGAGAAAGCGGTCATGCATCTCAACCGGGTCCCCTCTTTCATCCGGGCCATAATCCTGCCGTTCGCCATCGGCCGGCAGAAGAGGATACATTACGGGCAGGTGGTCCCTATCGAGGACGTCGAACACGTTCTTGGCTTCGTCAACTCCGTCACGCGTTTGCCCTGCATCTGCCGTCAGGCCACCGTGGGCAGCGAGCAACGCTACTGCTATGGATTCAGCATGGTCCCGCACGGGGAGTCGCAAATGGGACAGATAGTGCGCTCGCTGGGTGCAGAGTACCTGACCGGACCCTCCACCTCCGGCCTTGAGGAGCTTTCCAGGGAGGAGGCCGCAAAAAGCATGCGTGAGCTGGAGAAAAAAGGCAGTTGCCACACTATCTGGACCTTTATGACGCCCTTTATCGGCGGCTTCTGCAACTGCGACCGCGCCGACTGCATGGCGGTGAAGGCCACGGTAACGCTCAACTTCCCCGTTATATTCCGCGCTGAATACGTCGCCCTGGTGGACCCGGACCTGTGCAATGGATGCCGGCAGTGCATGCGCGCCTGCCAGTTCGGCGCCATGGGATACAGTATTGCGCACAACAAGGTTACGATTGACGCAGGAAAGTGTTTCGGCTGCGGCATCTGTCGCTCGAGTTGCACCAAGGATGCCATAAAGCTGAACGACCGTTCCGCAGTGCCTGCGGCTGCGGGCCGCTGGTAGCAGGATGGCTGCAGCGGCTGTTTTACCGATACGCTCGCTTTAAAGGGAGGCTTCATGCAGAGAACCGAATCGTCAGTGTCCCCGTATCGCTGGGTGGTGCTGGGAGTTTTTATGCTCAACATCGCCATGTCGCAGATCATGTGGATGACCTTCGCTCCCATTGCCAGGGATGCGGCGGCCATCTATAGCGGCGGAAATATCGATGCCATCGATCTGCTGGCCATACTGGCCATGGTCTCCTGGATCCCCTTCTGCCTGCCCGCCGCCTGGTGTATCGACAAATTCGGGCTGAAGAAGGGCGCGGGAATCGGCGTCGTCCTGGTGGGGATCTGCGGCTTCGGGCGCATCTTCGCGCCGGACTACACCTGGCTGCTGGTCTTCATGATCTGCGGCGCCGTAGCGCAGCCGTTCATACTCAGCGCCTTCACCAAGCTGGCATCCAACTGGTTCCCCCAGGACGAGGAGGCGCTGGCATCGGGACTGCAGACCATGTCCATGTTCATCGGCTTCGCAATCGTTATGTTCGCTACGGACTTCATCCTGGCGCATTACAGGAGCATCGGAGCAGTCAGACAGGGAATCGACATAATACTCTATGCTTACGGCATCCCCTCGCTGGTCGGAATGATACTCTTCCTTGCGCTGGTAAAAGACAAGCCTAAAGTACCCCCCAATCCCATCGCCGCCGAGAAAAAGGTGACCATGACCATCGGTTTGAAAGCGCTGTTTAAAAACCGCGACTTTCTGCTGCTGCTGGCGATATTTTTAATCGGCGTCGGCGCGTTCACCGCTATACTGACCAAGATCGATGCCATCTTCAAGGAACGTTCGCTGGATATCGACACGGCGCTGGCCGCGGGGATAGTAGGCGGTCTGATGGTAATCGGCGGCATGTGCGGGGCCTTCATACTGTCGGCGCTGTCCGACAAGTACCAGAAGCGCAAGATCTTCCTTGTCATGGCTGCCGGTGTGGCGGTGCCGCTCTCCCTTTTCCTGCAGTATTTCTCATCCATCTGGCTCCTGGGTATATGCGGATTCGTCTTCGGCTTCTTCCTCATCTCTGCTATGCCGGTGGGTCTGACCTACGCAGTCGAGAAGACACATCCCGTCCCGGAGGCCACCTCCAACGGGATACTGATGCTGGGAGGACAGATAAGCGGCATCCCCATTGTTTTTCTCTTCAATATGACCGCGGTCACCGTACTATTTGCGATCGCCTTCGTACTGGCGCTGTTGCTGCACGACATCAAGGCTCCCGCTGCAAACTCCCGATAGCTGAAGTCCTGAGCTATTTGCCGCGGTTGAAAAGCGTTGGTGTGATCAGTTTACGTAGCTCCTCCACCAGCAGCAATGTCAGGGCAATAAACACAATGAATCCCCAGTCTGACAGGCCGAGCGGCACTGTATAGAAAACTTGCTGCAGCGGCGGCAGGTAGATGACCATTATCTGCAGCAATACAGCCAGCGCTATGCCACCAATCAGCGGACGGTTGCCGAAAAATCCCAACCTGAAGATAGACTGCCGGTCCGAGCGGGCGTTCAAAGCATTGAACCACTGGAAAGCCACCAGCAGTGTGAAGGCGATGGTGCGAGCCTTTTCCAGTCCGGCGCCGGCCAGCGCCCAGCCAAAGGCGGAGAAGGTGATCATCGACATAACCAGTGCCATAAATACGATCCTCCACAGCATACCTTGATAGAGGATGCCGGATTTCGCTCTGCGCGGCGGCTCCGCCAGCACATTGCTGTGTTTAGGCTCCATACCCAGCGGAATGGTACAAACCCCGTCTGTAACCAGGTTGACCCACAGTATCTGCACCGCCACCAATGGCAGCGGCATACCTGCTATTATGGCGGCGATATAGAGGAACAGCTCTCCGATGCTGGTGCTGAGCAGGTAGAAAACGGAGCGCCGGATGTTACTGAAGATGACCCTGCCTTCCTCCACGGCAGCCACGATGGACGCGAAGTTATCATCTGTCAGCACCATATCGGCGGCTTCGCGGGCGACGTCGGTTCCCTTGATGCCCATGGCGATGCCTATATCCGCCGATCGCAATGCGGGGCCATCGTTGACACCATCACCGGTCATGGCCACCGTATAGCCCTTCGACTTGAGGGTATCGACTATCCTGAGCTTGTGCATCGGCTCCACGCGTCCGAAGACGCTGATGCGTTCGATACGCTCCTGAAGCTGCTCGTCGCTCAGCACAGCCAGCTCAAGGCCGGTCAGGGCCTCCCCTTGCGGCAGCCCAAGCTCCGAAGCAATCGCCACCGCCGTAGCCTTCTGGTCGCCGGTGATCATCACTACTTTAATGCCCGCCGCCTTGCAATCGGCTACGGCTTTCCTGGCCTCCGCCCTGGGCGGGTCGATCATGCCGACCAGCGCCACCAGTATGAGAGATCCGTCTAAAAATTCGTGTGAAAGCTTCTCCGGCGCAGGAGAGCAGTCCGCATAGGCCAGGGCCAGCACCCTCAGCGCCCGGGAGGCCATCTCCAGATTTACCTGTTCGATCTCAGCGCGCCTCTGCGGCGTCAGCTCGACCACCTCGCCGTTGACCAGCATTTGACGGCTGAGCGCCAGCATCCTGTCCTCCGCCCCCTTGACGAACGTTATTGCCTTGCCATCCACGCAGGGATGTAATGTCGCCATATAACGTTTTTCGCTGGAGAAAGGAAGCTCGGCCAGCCGCGGCTGCTCCTTCTGCAGCGCGTCCTGGCTCAGGCCGCCTTTAAGGGCGGCCACCAGCAGCGCACCCTCGGTAGGATCGCCCATCAGGTGATATTTTCCCTCGTCGTTTTTAAGCAATGAATCATTACACAGGATACTTATCCTGAGCGCCAGCAATAAATCATTGTCTCCTTCGGAGTTCAGCTTCCGACCGCTCTCCAGGAATTCGCCCTCCGGACGATAGCCTGCGCCGGTGACTTCGATGGAGCGTCCCGCAAGATATATGCTGCGAACGGTCATCTCGCTCTCGGTCAGAGTACCGGTCTTGTCGGAGCAGATAACGTTGACCGAGCCCATGGTCTCAACAGCCGGCAGCTTCCTGATCAATGCATTCCTCTTCACCATACGGCGGATGCCCAGGGCCAGCACCACCGTGACCATCACAGGCAAGCCTTCGGGAATGGCCGAGACGGCGGCGGCAACCGCCAGGGCGAACAGCTCGTCGAATGTATATCCCTTGAACAGGCCGATGACGATCAGAACGGTTATAATGGTAAGCACGAGTATGCCTATATAACGGCCCAGCCGGGAGACATTGCGCTGCAACGGCGTGGGCGGCGGCTTGACGTCCTGTATGCGTGCCGATATCCTGCCTATCTCGGTGTCCATGCCGGTATCCGTGACCACGGCATACCCACGCCCGTTGACCACGGCGCAGCCCATATGCACCATGTTGCCTATATCGGCCACCGTCGCCTCACCTTCGATGGCAGCAGTGAATTTCTCCACAGGCATCGATTCACCCGTCAGTATGGACTCATCGATAGAGAGGCTCGCCGACTCTATCAGCCTGGCATCGGCCGGTACCTTGTCACCCGCCTCAAGCAATATCACATCGCCCGGAACCAGGTGGGCAGCGACCGTATCTGCGACGGATCCGGATCTGATGACCCTGGCATGGGGCACGGCCAGTTTCTTGAGGGCCTCCATGGCGCGCTCGGCGCGTACCTCTTGTATAAAACCGATCACCGCATTGACGGTCAGCACCACCATGATCACAGCAGCATCGGTGGGTTTTTGCATGATGAACAGCTCGACCAGCACGGCTATAAGCAGAATGTAGATAAGCGGGCTGGCGAACTGCCGCAGGAATACGATAACAGCCGGGGTCTTGCCCTTCTCCCTCAGCTCATTGGGGCCGTGCTGTCGTAGCCGTTCCTCTGCCTCCTCCCTGGTGAGTCCGGAGCGGGAGGAACCAAGCCTGTCGAGTGCATCGCCGACAGAAAGATTATGCCAATTCATATTTGAGCCTCCATGCATTTCCGCACCGGTAAACACAGAGCACGAAAAACCTGTCACCAGTATAGCAAATAGTAATACCGCTCTGGCAAAATGCCTTTTCGTGCACGATCGGCCAAATTTACCGGCAAGTTCCGATACGAGTGGTTTGCGCTTGACTTCGGTCAGCGGGGCAAGATACAATCCCGCACAGCAGACGGACGGTCATTACCTGCCCGACCGTTCCGGCATCCAAATCTCGGGAGGTCTCATAATGAAGAACCTGATTTTCATTGCGGTCGTCCTGGTCATGCTGATCTCTCTGATCCCATGGAACATCGTCAGGGCGGATGATACGGTATCGCCTCAACCGGTATACGACATTGCTATTAACAACGGCTGGGTGATCGACCCCATCAGCGGATTTCAGGGTATAGCAAACGTGGGCATAAAGGACGCCGTAATCGCCGCCATCACACCGCCCGAGCGAAAACTGTCGGGCGCCAGGGTTATCGACGCCACCGGGCTGATCGTGTCTCCCGGCTTCATAAATATTCACGGTCACCATACCGGCACCGGCAAGCCCACAGACCTTTACCTGAGGGACGGCATTACCACGGAGATCTCCGGCAACTGCGGATCTACTACGCTGGGAGTGGCCATCAAGCACCCGGTGCCTTTCTCCGAGGCAACCAAGGACGCTACTACTTTTTCTGAGATTACACAGGTATGGGAAGACCAGGGGCTGCTGAACAACGTCGCTTCCTATACCGGGCATAACACCTATCGGACGCTGGTGGGCGTTACCAACCGCAGGACCCCGGCCACGCCCGAGCAACTGGAGAAAATGAAGGGGATGCTGCGCAGGGATATGCAGGACGGCGCGCTGGGCGTAACCTTCGGGCCGTACTACGGCCCGGGCGCTACCTACGAAGAGATGCTGGCGCTGGCCAAAGTGGCGGCTGAGTACGGAGGAGGTTCCGCAGCCCACCTGAAGGAAGGTTTCACCGCCAGGGGAGCGGTGGACTCCGTCAACCAGGGTATCAGCATCTCCAGAGAAGCCGGTATACCCTTTATCCTCTCGCATGTCAGCCAGTGCCCCGCATTTGTGCCCAGGAGCTCGGGCCCCATCCTGGACGCCTTCTACGCGGCGCGCGCCGAGGGGCTGAAAATAGGCATGGACGCCTATCCCTACGACACCACGGCGGTCATCACGACCTCGCCGCTGTTCGAATATCCCATCGAGCTGCTGCTGGGTGTGGTGGAGGCGCCCATGACGGATTTCGCCGTGGCCTATCCCGTGGTGATAGACGGAAAAACCTATATGGAATCGGAACAGAAATACGAGAGTGTCGACCAGTTTAAATATGTCCTCAAGAAGGCCCAAAAGGGGGAGATCGTCGATCCCAAGGTGATGGTGCCGTTTTACAATCCACCGGGCAAATTCGAAATCTGGATGAACAACCGCTATCTCATGATCGAAAACGACAGCTATATATGGTACAACGAGGAGACGGGCGAATTCGTGGGCGATCCAATCAATGTGGGCTCGTTCGCCAAGTTCCTGGGACAGCGTGTGCGTGACGAGGGCGCCTGCGACTGGCGCACGGCCATAGCCAGGGTATCCACCGACGCCGCCTGCTTCCTGGGCCTGGATAAGAAGGGTCGCGTGCAGGTGGGATGCGACGCCGACCTGACGCTGTTCGACCCCAAGACGGTTAAGGACAATTCCACCTACAAGGATGTCGGCCAGCCTTCTACAGGGATTCCATATGTGATCATCAACGGCGTGCTGGCCGTGGATAATAACCAGGTGACCGGCGCGACGGCTGGCAAGATCATCAAGCGCACATGGAAGGTCCCTGGCGATTACGCCCACCTGGGCGCGGCGCCCACCAGCGATGTGAGTGTGCTCAATCCCAAGGCGCCTTAGCGCGAAACGGTATCCGGTTATAAGGAGAGATGGTATGAAAAAGACGTGGAAGCCCATAGCCGCAGGGGTGCTGGAGATAATCGCCGGAGGTCTGTCCGTGATCACGGGCTGCGGACTTTACCTGAGCGCTATAGTTGCCAATTTTCTGACCACGGTTCCGCCGCTCGTTTATGCCGTACTTACCTATCCCGTCCTACCGCTGATCCTGCTGGGACTGCTGGCCATCGCGGGAGGAGTCTGCGCTCTGCTGCGCAGGGTCTGGGGCCTGGCCCTGGCGGGCGCTATCGGCGGATTTTTCGTAGCGCCGCTGCTATGCCTTTTCGCTATAATATTCACGGCGATCTCCAGGAAGGAATTCGCCTAAGTCCGAAGCTATAAAAATAGCCGGCAAGAGGAGGTATGATGTCTGAACTCGCCAACGCCATAGCAGACCTGAAGGAAGACGAGGTCAGGAAGATCGTGCAGGACAGGCTGTCCTCGGGGGCCGACCCCATGTCGATCGTGGACGAGTGCCGCCGGGGCATGGATATCATCGGCCAGCGCTACAAAGACAAGGAGTATTTCCTGGGAGAGCTGATCATGTCCGGCGAGATATTCAAAGAGGCCATGGCGGCTATCGAGCCGAAATTGAAGGCGGGCCAGGCCGGGAAGACCCTGGCCAGGATGGTGCTGGGCACGGCCAAAGGCGATATTCACAACATCGGCAAGGACATCGCGGCCACGCTGCTCAGGGCAGCCGGATTCGAGATCTACGACCTGGGCACAGACGTGGCGCCCGAGGCATTCGTCAGCAAGCTGCAGGAGACCGGCGCGTCCATACTGGGCATCTCCGGCATGCTCACACCCTCCTTCGAGTCCATGAAGCAGACCGTCCAGGCGCTGGAGGCGGCCGGACTGCGCGAAAAAGTTAAGGTCATCATCGGAGGCGGCATCGTGACCGAGATGGTGCGCAAATACGTGGGGGCGGACGCCTTCACCGACGACGCGCCCGAAGGGGTCGACCTCTGCCGGAAGCTGGCCGGGGCGGTGGTATAGATGATCAAAGAGACCATGACCCCCACCGAGCGCACCTGGGCGGCCATCAGGCTGGAGCCGTGCGACCGCATACCGGTGGCGCCGCTGATGGACGTTATGTTCCCCTCCCGCCACAAGGGCATGACCGTGGCCGAGGGCATAGCGCATCCGCGCAGGGGCTTCCAGGCCATCGTAGATACCTTCGACGACGTGGGCGGCTGGGACGCCATGATTATTCCCGGATACAGCCTGCCCATACCGGACAGCATCGCCGCCGTAATGCAGGTGGTGATCGGCGACACCAGGTACCCCGGCAAGGAGCCGGGCTTCGACGACAACTCGTCGCCACAGTTCATAGAGAAGGAACTGCTGACCATCGAAGATTACGACCAGATCATCGACCTGGGCTGGTCGGGCTTCGCCGAGAAGAACCTGAGCCGCTTTTTCCCGCTGGACCCAGAGCTGCTGCTGGCCTGGACCAGACGGCAGATGGATCGCTACAGGACCGAGGGGGAGATATGGAAGGCGCGCAATATACCCTCGCTCTGCGGCGCCATCGTGATGTCGCCGCTGATGTTCCTCTCCACCAGGAGGTCGCTGATACCTTTCACCCAGGATCTCTATCGGATACCTGACAAGGTGCAGGCGGTAATGGACGCCATGCTGGACGACCTGATCAAGTTCCCCATTCAGGCGGCCCGCGCCACGGGTATACCGGGGGTGGAGCTGATACTTGAGCGCGGCGGCTGTTTCTATTACCCGCTCAAGATCTTCGAGCGCTTCGAGTTCCGCTACATGAAGAAGATGGTGGAGGCCTTCGCCGCAGAAGGACTAATCACTGTGATGCATTTCGACCAGGACTGGACGCTAAACTTGCCGTACCTGCTCGACCTGCCGAAGAAGATGTGCGTCTGCGAGCTGGACAGCACCACGGACATCTTCAAGGCCAAGGAGATACTCAAGGACCACATGTGCATCCTGGGGGACGTCCCCGCCTCACTCAGCAGCATCGGCACAACCGCCGAGATGACGGCCTACTGTGAGAAGCTGATCGACCACATCGGCAGGGGCAGGACGGGCTTCATACTGAGCACGGGATGCACCATACCCTTCGACACCAAGTTCGAGAACTTCCAGGCCATGATCGACTCGGCCAAGAACCACCTGCCGCAGTGATGTTCCTGTTCAACTAATCACAAGTCACCTGCCCGGAGGCCTGACAGGACAACCGACAATTGAGTTGCCTGCCGTTATGTAATGCTATAATGGCCCAAATCTTCAGCAGGGGGTAGAAGCATGGCTACTTTGAATTTCAGTGAAGAAGTTGTGTTGCCCAAACAGGCCGACATCTTTCCTCTAGTAAGGTATATCCGCATTTCGGGAACCCAGCGCGAGATCGGTCGCAGGCTGGCTCAGCTGGCCAGGGAGCGTTACGACGTCAAGCTGATACAGAATCCGTCCGCCGACTACGGACGGGCACGCTATGAGTACATCAAGAAAAACTACCCGGGCCTGATGGAGCGTGCACGCGGCGTGATGGACGCTTATAACCTCAGAGAAGACGACCCTTCGGTTGACGCCACCGTCCTCTGCTATTCAGCTATGGACTTCGGGTGCTCCGTAATTTTTTTACCGCCTTACTTCAGCGAGTCGGGACACGCCATGTCCATCCGTAATATGGACGATGCGTCGGGCTCCCTGAGCGAGATGATCGGACGTCCGCGCAGGCCGGGAGAGGGAGACCTTTTCAGCGAAATCTATATATTTGCTATTCATCCGTCAGATGGTTATGCCTCGCTGTTCATCTCAACTCTGGACCTGCTTGGCGATGCAGTTGACGGTGTCAACGAGCATGGCCTTTCCCTTTACGGGCTGGTGGACCGCGGCGTACCAATGAACATGGTACGCCCCTCGGGCAGCCGTGACATCGGCCTGAACGAGTTTCAGGCCGCCCGCATGGTATTGGAGACCTGCCGGAACTGTGATGAGGCCAAAATGGCTTTATTGACCAACAAGATATTCTTTATGATAAAGGGCTTACATTTCCTGGTCGGCGACTCAACGGGCAACTCGTTCGTGTGGGAGGTGAATCAGGAGGACGGGCAGGACTATATCCAGGACGGCGGCGGCAGGCCGCATATTCTAACCAACAACCCTATCTGGATGATGCCGCCACCTGAGAGGTGGCCACAGAAATTCGAGGATCTTTACGACCCGCTCAATCGCTACAGGATCCTGACCGAGGCCATATCGGCCAACGGCAATAACAAATTCAGCGAGCAATGGATGATAAAGGCGGCCGAGTCTGTCTTCCCCAAGAAGCCGTCTACAGCGCTGGGTGGCCCGCAGGTGCTGCTGCGGCCTCTCTGGAACGTAATCTACGACATCACAGCCCGCAGCATGAAAGTGCGTTTCTGGTTAAAGGACGGCGGCTCCAACAGGGACAATGACCCTGTACTGATCATGTCAGACTGGTTCAACTTCAAGCTGGACTGATATCGGATTAGAAAAGTGCCGGATAAATCAAAGGAAATTCGTTGACGTCCTGAAGTGGCGGCGGTATTCTATACTCGTGTTCAAGAGGATGGTTATCACTGATTCGTTTTCACCAGGTAACAATATCGTGGTGTATCCAGGAGATTGCCTTGATCTCCTGAAAACCATCCCTGATGAGGCTCTTCAGCTTATTGTCACCTCCCCTCCATATAATATTGGTAAAGAATACGAAAAACGGCTCAAACTAGATGACTATTTAAAGCAACAGGCAGCAGTTATCCGAGAATGTGTTCGATGCCTTTCACCTAAAGGTAGCATCTGCTGGCAAATCGGAAATTATATTGATAGAGGTTCCATTATTCCACTTGATACCGTCTTGTATCCAGTTTTCACAAGTCATGGATTGAAATTAAGAAACCGAATCATCTGGCATTTTGAACATGGACTACATTGTTCGAGACGTTTATCAGGTCGATATGAAACAATTATCTGGTTCACAAAATCAGATAATTACGTATTCAATCTTGATGCCATAAGAATCCCGCAAAAATATCCGGGAAAGAGACATTTCAAAGGGCCTAAAACCGGTAAATATTCCTGTAATCCGTTGGGGAAAAATCCAGGCGATCTATGGATCATACCTAATGTCAAATTCAACCACGTCGAGAAAACCATACATCCCTGCCAGTTCCCCGTAGAACTTATTGAGAGACTGGTTTTATCCATGAGCAATAAAGACGACCGGGTATTCGATCCCTTCCTCGGCACGGGTACGTCCATCATAGCAGCAATTCGTCATGGACGAAAGGGTATCGGCGCCGATATAATTCCTGAGTACATCAAGATAGCAAAGGAGCGGATTAAACAAGAAATCGCAGGCACTCTAAGAACACGCCCAATGAACAAACCGGTCTACGATCCGAGCGAGGCAGGTAATCGTCTGACTGTGCCGCCATGGTCGGAAAGGAAACACAAAGATCAAATGGTGTTGCTGGATAAGCCAAATAAACGAGGCAGGTATACTGCGAAATGAGAATTATAGAAACATATTCACATTTGAATGGTCTTGAATATCTGCTTGTCCACAAACCAAAGTTATGGAAGGAAATCCAGACCGTCATAGCTGCTGTCGATGCGGAGCGGTGTAAAACCAAAGTTTCCAAAGAAAAGACAATGAAGGGGAAATTGCTCTACAGCCCTATAGAAATGAATCTGGCTTTTAAAAAATTACTTCGTGAGAAGAGATGGGAAGAAAGCCGCGTCAGTTACTGGGTAACAAAAAGTGAAAAGCTTATAAGGAAAACACTGGCGCTTCCGGCCGAACAACAGAAGCGCGAGATTAAAGCAGCAGGAGAAATCCCGATTTTCAGTTACAATCAAACTTACTTTGTGAAAGATCGCGTGGCAATTGAGGTTCAATTTGGGAAATACTCTTTTGTGGCCTACGATCTTTTCGTCAAGCATCTGGCTTTCTACATCGGCAATCACATCGATGTTGGCATTGAGATATTACCAATGAAGTCGCTGCAAACTCATATGAGTTCGGGGGTCGCTTACTATGAGGGTGAATTCTACAACGTTGTCAGGCAAGGACGTGGAGTTCCTGCAGTACCGCTGATTATTATTGGTATTGAGCCATAGTCTCTCTACCGCTAGACTCGGTCGCCATCAATATCTACGATATGGCGCTCCAGTCGTAGGCCACGCCGTTGGCAATGGTGAAGGACACCCTGCGCATGGACTCCAGGTCTTTAAGCGGATTGCCGTCCACGATGATGATATCAGCACGTCTGCCCGTCGCCAGGGTCCCGGTATCCTTCAGCCCGATAAGTTCCGCGTTCCCGGCGGTCACCCTGTGCAGCACCTCGGCAGTGCTGACGCCCAGGCTGTGCGTAATCACCAGTTCATCCACGATGGATGACATGGGGCTGAAGGCGCCCGAGTCCGTGCCCACTCCCCAGCGCACGCCGCGCTTGAGGACGATCTTAAAGCTTTTCTTCTTTTCCTCATAGACGAATTTAGCCCGTTCGCTCAGTCCGGGCAGGCCCAGGTTGGCTATGGCAGCGTAGACGGAGAAGGTGGGAATGATGAAAGCCTTCTTCTTGAGCATGATCTCAGCCACCTCCTCATCCAGCAGCGAACCGTGCTCGATGGAGGTGACGCCTGCCAGCAGTGCCTCCTTCATAGCGCGCTTGGGATGCGCGTGGGCGGCCACCACCGTGCCGTTGTCCTGCGCCACGCCTACGGCGGCCCGTATCTCATCCATGTTCAATTGAACAGCATTTATGGATTCGTCCACTCGCTCGACGCCGCCGCTGCACATGACCTTGATAAAATCGGCGCCCATTTTAATCTGCTCCCGCGCAGCCTTGCGCACCTCGTCCGACCCGTCGGCTTCGCGCGACACGTAGAAGATATGCCCGCCCGTGGTGGAGATGACCTTGCCCGAGCAGAGCAGGCGGGGTCCGGGCACCTGTCCCGCGGCTATGGCGTTGCGCAGGTCGATATCGGTAAAACAGAATCCCCCCATGTCCCGCATTGTAGTTATGCCTGCCCGCAGGGCCTGCCTGGCCAGGAACGCGCCGCGCATGAGGGCCTTGCCCGCTCCGGCGGCGCTGAGCAGAGCCGGGTCCTGGTAGACGGTCAGGTGTGTATGCGCATCGATCAGTCCGGGCATGACGGTCTTGCCGGAGGCGTCGATGACCTTCGTCCCGGACGGGATCGCGGCGCGCTCGCCGACCGCCTTGATGGCGCCTCCCTCAATCAGCACATTGCCCTTGACCAGCTCCCCACCGGACATGAGAAGATTGCCGTTCTTAATGGCCAGCATGAATTCCTCCTCAGGCTAATAATTTGAATGCGTGCTTGATATCTTCCGCCACCATGGCGCGTTTGGATTTCTCGATCAGGAAGTTCTTTCCCGTCTGAAGATAGGAAGGAAAAATCCTGATGCCGTTGAAGTAGAACTCGCCCTTTCTGATCTTGTATGTAGATCCTGCGGGGATAGCCCTCATTCTATTTCTGCGCAACGATATGTAGTTGATTGCCTTGATAGCGGCATCACCCATCAGGAGAATGGCTCTGACGTTGGGGAACTGCTTCAGTTCCTCCTCCAGAATATACGAATTCTCCTCGATCACAGCCGCAGGGACAACCTGACCCTCGCGCGGCGACTTCACCGCGACTGTCAGGTAGACGCCCCTCTCGACGATGTCGTTGATATCCTTGACCTGTTGGCCGGCGCTCCTGAAAGCATCAACGGTGTTCACCATGAAGAGAGAATCCTGCGAGGAATAGAAATAGTCCTGCTCTTTATCAGGCATGGCCTCGCAGACCATAATTATTTTAACGCGCTGCGGGACTATCTGCGGCGGGATTTCAGAACCGTCTATGGCACCTTCCTCAACCATCAAAATGTATCCTTCTCTTCTCCATCTCGAAAACCTGTTCTCTCCATGATGCGCCTGATTCGCCCTAAGATAATATCTGAACGTCCCGGTATTCATCAAATCCAGCTCTAACAATCACAGCGCGCCAGGCGGACTGCAAAGGTTTCCGGATATTGCCAGATTGCACATTATTATCGTTTACGCATATCAAAAATCAGCAGAAAAACAACCGACCGGACTAATGTACTATTGACATTTGTATGCAATGTGTTCTATCCTGCATGAAAATCATAAAGGGAGGATTGCTATGCAAGCATACTGCATGAAATGCCGCAAAATGAGAGAGATCAGTAATCCCAAAGCCGTTAAAATGAAGAACGGCAAACCCGCAACCAAGGGAACCTGCGCTAAATGCGGGACCAAGGTTTACAGAATAGGCAAGAGCTAGATTCCTGACGGTCGGATAAGGAGAGCAGCTATTTATCAGCAGATACCTGCTCTCCTTATGCCGCGTATCTTATATAGTCGATAACCCTCATTCTGCGCTGCAAAGCCCGGCAGATTGTTCGCCTGTGCCGGTCCGTATTATTGTCTTCTATCAGGCTATGTTAAGGTTTTGCCTGATTTAATTCCACTTTGATATTCTTCCAGACGTACAGAGGGTTGAGGATTAGCGGAATGAAGTCACTTTTCATGATCGCAGCAATTATACTGGCATTGATGACAGGACTTGCCGGATGCATCGTGCCCGTCACTCAAACACAGCAGCCCGAGCCGGCGCCGGTGGTTGTACCGCAGGCCGACATCAATCTGACCATCGGCAGCCCGACCGGCGAGACGATACGTCCTCTGCTGGGCGTCAACATAGGCCCGATTCCGGCCGGTACGGACCCGGCCAACGCCGATCTGACAGCGGCTTACAAAGACATCGGTGTAAACCTCATCCGCACCCACGACTACTACGGGCCGCTGGATATGTGTGCAATGTATCCTGATTTAGCGGCCGACCCGCTGCTGGCCCAGTCCTACGATTTCAGCCGCAGCGACCAGGTCTGGAGGTCGATCGTCTCCGGTGGATTCGAGCCCTACCTGCGCCTGGGCGACTCGTACAACAACTCCAGGCCGCCCGCCGACTCGACCGAACGGGCCAACTGGGTCAAGGCTGGATTGGAAGTGATAAGACATTACCGTACGGGCAGATGGAGCGGCTTCAACACACCCTTCCGCTACGTCGAGATCTGGAACGAGCCGGACAATGCACAGTTCTGGCCCAGGCCGCATACTCCGATCGAGTACTTCCAGCTATACAGCGACACGGCGCTGGCAATTAAAAGCCAGTTCCCGGACCTCAAGGTGGGCGGTCCGGGCGTGACGCCCGCCGGCGCATTGACACCCCAGGGGAGGAAATGGGTACAGGACTTTTTAACCTTCGTGAGGCAGAGCGGTGCGCCGCTGGACTTCCTCTCCTGGCATATGTACTCCAACAGTCCGCAGCAGTACGCCGAAGCTGCCGCGTTCTACCGCTCCGCGCTGGATGCCAGGGGTTTCACAGGGACGGTCAAGCACATCACCGAATGGAACACCGAGATAAAGCGCAGCCAGGAGAGCAGTTCCGATTCTCTTGCGCTACGCACGGGCGCGAAAGGCGCCGCGATTTTAAGCGCCTGCTGGATCGAGCTCCAGCAGCAGAACGACCTGGAGGTCTCCACCTTCTACCGCGGCCCGGACCCTGATATCAAGGCGCCCACCTTCTACGGCCTGTTCTATGCCGACGGACGGCCCAAGTCCATCGCGTCGGCCTTCTCGTTGTGGTCCAGAATGGCCGGCTACGCGCAGCGGCTGGACACACAGATGCCGCAGAGCAGCCCGCTGTATGTGATGGCTGGAAGAAACGGCGCCGGACAGACGGCCCTGCTCATCGCAAACCCTGGCAGCGAGACCATAACACCGCTCATCAACTTCTCCGACGGGCGCCAGATCAAACAGCTTTCGCTTTACAGAGTCAGCGGCTCCGACCAGCGCGTGCAGACCGTCTCGCCGGCCGACGCCGTGATGGAGATAGGCGCAGAGAGCGTGCAGCTTCTGGTTATCGATTAGACAAAAGGACAATTTGTCCTGCTCCGAGATTTAACATCGTCGGGGCGCGGTGTTAAGATAGTCTTAACGACGAATTATGAAAAAAAAGACGGTCGCATTCTGGGATATATACGATTCTGAGAGCAAGGCTTTGATACAGAAAGAGAAGGCCATGACGCACGACGCCATGCCGACCGCGGGGGTGCTGATAATCGGTATACCCGGCAAATATCACGCCATTGTGAGAAATTTCAATTTCAAGGGCATCAAGGACAAGCTACCCTGCTACGATGTTTACGTATGAAACAGCAATTTGTCGGCACCGGAGGCAAAGGCGGGCTGAAGCTGATCAGCTGGATACTGGCCTACATAGTCTGGATATTTATTTTCCTCATCCCCGTTATAGGCATAATACTGATAATCATGTACCTGTCGAAGAACAGGGCGCTGCCTCAGGGCACGGTGGTAATAGACAGGACGGAATCCCAGCACAGGAAGCTTAACTCAGGCCGCTGACGGGATCGCCTATTTCCCTCGCGCTTTGATATCAGGTCTGCGCGGCCTGATGCCGTCCAGTATGAAATCGCAGATCATGCCTGCGATTTCGCGCGGTGTGAGCCTGCCGCCGGGTGAATACCAGAATACGGTGCGCATGATCAGGCTGGCGATCATGAGGACGGCAAAGCGGGAGTCGATGTCTGAAGCAAAAACTCCCTTCTTTTTCCCGTCTTCGACAATGGCGAACAGTATTTCACCGTAGTAGTCGCGCAGGCCGACGATCCTTTTCCTGTGTACGGGAGACAGATGCCTGATCTCCGAGTCGTACATCATCTTGTAGCGCCTGCCGACGACCAGCATACGCTCCACATGGATTTCGACGACCTTCCTCAAACGCTGCTGAGGGTCGCCGCGGCTGTCGGCGACAACAGGTTCCAGCAGTTCCAGAAAACTCTCCAGCTCCTCCTGCATCGCCTCGTACAGCAGCTGCTCCTTGCTGCGGAAATAGTTGTAGAGGTTGGCGGCCTCAAATCCGCAGGCCTCGGCGATGTCCCTCAGGCTGGTTCCGTTATAACCGTTCTCCCAGAACAGGTCGATGGCGACCGAGATGATGGCCGCCTTGCTGGCCGCCTTGTTGGCGGACCTGCTGCCTGTTTTATAGCCGGGACCCGCACGCCTGATCATGGAAAGTTAATGTACATTAACCATTCGGCATTGTCAATTATTTCTTGACAACCGTGCTATAATTGGAACATTGAATTAACAAGTGTTAATTGAAATATCGGACGCTGATAAAAACGAGGGAGGTTGCACGATGGCAGACAACTACGATCAAAAGCCCTGGCTCAAGTTCTACGACAAACATGTTCCGCCCAATATCGCCTATCCGGAAAAGTCCTACTGGGAGATAGCCAAGGAGGCCTTTGCCAGGTTCCCCGATCGGGCGGCGCTGCACTACATGGGACACACTTTCACCTTCAAGCAGATGGACAACCTGTCCAGCCGCTTCGCCAACTACCTGATCAAAAACGGTATAAACAAAGGCGATATCGTAGGAATCAACCTGCCCAACCTGCCCGCCTACTACATCGCCATGCTGGGCATTCAAAAGGCTGGCTGCATACTGAGCGGAGTGAGCCCGCTGCTTACCACAGATGAGCTGAGAAACCAGTTAAAGGACTCGGGGGCTAAAGTGCTGGTAGCGCTGGACGCCCTGATACCGCGCTGGAAGGCGGCGGTGCCCGGGACCGGCGTAAAGCACGTGATCGCCACCAGCATAGGCGACTATCTGCCCCCGCTGAAAGCCAAACTGGGCAAAATGCTGAAAAAGTTCCCCACCGCCGAGCTTGAGCCGATCGAAGGGGTTACGGTGATACCCTTCATGCAGGTCATGCGCAAAATGCCCGCCGACAGTGTGGAGGTCAAGGTCAGCCCGGACGATATTTTCGCCATCCAGTACACCGGGGGAACAACGGGGCTGCCCAAGGGCGCGGAGATAACCCAGCGCAACTTCGTATCGCAGATGACCCAGTTCATCACCTGGGTGGAGATGACAATGGGCGAGGAGGTCGGACAGACTGCCTTCCCGCTCTTCCATATAGCGGGACTGATGGTGAGCATGTCCCTCTTCTCCAGGGCTGTGCCGCAAATCGCCCTCCCCAACCCGCGCGACCAGAAAATGATTATATCCACCTTCAAGAAATACCGGCCCGACATCATCGGCAACGTGCCCACGGTTTACCTGGAGCTTATGAAGCTACCAGAGTTCCGTGCGCTGGATTTCTCCAAGCTGAAGTACTTCGCCAGCGCCGCGGCGCCCTTCCCGCCCGAGTATATCAAGGAGTTCGAACAGATCGTGGGCGGAACCCAGCTGATCGAGGTCTACGGCCTGACCGAGACCATGATTATCACCGCGCTCCCGCGCAATGGCGGGAAAAAGCCCGGGTCGGCCGGAGTGCCCTTCCCCGACACTGAGATTAAGATCGTCGACCCGGCCACGGGCGCAGTGCTCCCATTCGACGAGCCGGGCGAGCTGATAGTCAGGGGCCCGCAGGTATTCTCGCGGGGCTACCTCAACAAGCCGGAGGAGACCGCCAACGCGGTGCGCGACGGGTGGTTCCACACCGGCGATATAGCGCGCATGGACAGCGAGGGCTACGTCTTCATCGTCGACCGTCTGAAGGACATGGTCAACGTGTCCGGCTTCAAAGTGTTTACTCGCGAGCTTGACGACGTGATTATGGAGCATCCCGATGTCTTCATGGGCGCGAGCGTGGGCGTGCCGGACCCCGACAGGCCGGGAAACGAGATGGTCGCCACCGCCATAGTGCTGAAGCCCGGCATCGAGAAGTCCGATGAGGAAAGGAAACGCATCGTCGAGTACCTGCGTCAGAAGGTGGCCCCCTACAAGGTGCCCAAGAAGCTGGAGTTCATGGACCAACTCCCCACCAGCGCGGTGGGCAAGGTGCTCAAACGCGAGCTGCGCACCGCGTTGAACCCCAGGGCAAAGTGAGCGCTGCGAAAAAGCGAACGATCAGGCTGAGCTCTATATACAGCTGCGGGCAATGGTCTGCAGCCATGCCGTCGGACGAATGATCGTCTGAAGCTAACGGTATCCCATACCGGCAGCAGACTACGTAAATACTTAAAACTCAACCGGAGGAATAAATTGAACGATTTCGAAGTTATCGTCATCGGCGCGGGGCTGGGCGGCATATCGGCGGCGGCATCGCTGGCCAAGGCCGGCAAAAAAGTGCTGCTGTTGGAGAAGCATAATGTGCCGGGCGGCTACGCCACCTCTTTTTTACGCGGCCGCTACGAGTTCGAGGTCGCCCTGCACGGCCTGTCGGGACTTGGTGACGCAGATAACCAGGGGCCCATACTGAAGATGCTCACAGCCAGCGGCGTGGCGCCCAGGGTAGATTTTCTGCGCATACCCGACGTGTTCAGAGGGTATTACCCCGATTTCGAGCTGACGCTGCCGGTCGGGCGTGAGAGGCATGAGGATGCGCTGTGCAGCCAATTCCCCGCAGAAAGACAGGGTATCAGGAAATATATGGACATCCTGTTCGAGTTCGCCGACCAGGCGCTGAAAGCCAACCGCATCGGCATGAAGGCGGTTATGCAGGACCCCGGGCCCTTCTCCACACTGATGACATACTACGGCAAGTCGGTGTCCCAGGTGATCGATCCTCTGATAAGGGACGAGAAGCTGAGGGCGGTGCTGGGGCAGACCTGGGGCTACTATGCGCTGCCCCCTTCCAAACTGTCGTTCCTGGTCTACACGCTGGGCATGGCTTCCTACATCAGGTTCGGCATGGCCCACATCAGAGGGACATCACAGGCGATGTCGCAGGCCTTCATCGATGCCATCGAGGAGAACGGCGGCAAGGTGTGGCTGAACAACGGCGTCAAACGTATACTGACCTCCCGCGGACATGTGAGTGGTGTTCTAACAGACGACGGCACCGAGCTGTCTACGAGGTATATTGTCTGCAACGCCAATCCGCTCACGGCGGCGCTGCAGCTGCTGGGACGGGACAAAGTGCCGGGCTGGTATCTCAACCGTCTGGGCGCCTGGTCCAGAGGGGCGTCGACTTTCAATGTCTACTTGGGTGTTGACTGCGATTCGCGCAAGCTGGGACTGGAAGCACACGAAAATTTCGTCAACATATCCTATGATCTTGAGAAGCAGTATGCCAGCATGAAGAGCTCGGTCGATTTCGAGCCGGACGGCATAGCTGTGACAGCTTACAGCCTGGGCGACCCCACGGTTGCGCCCGCAGGGGCCTCCTCGATTGTCCTTACATCCATCGCTTACTCGGACCCCTGGCTGAAGCTGAGCCCGGAAGAATACCAGGCGGCCAAGAACAGTCTGGCGGCAAAGATGATCAAGACCGCCGAAAAGGCGGCGCCGGGACTGGGCAAACATATCGAGGCCATTGAAGTTGCCACGCCCCTTACCAACATCCGCTATACCGGCAACCCGGGCGGAAGCATCGTGGGCTTCGACGAGAACTACCAGGGTACGGGCAGCGACCATCTGCCGCAGCGCGGACCGGTGGAAGGGTTGTATTTCGCCGGCGCATGGGTCAATCTCGGTGGAGGTTTCGAGCCCTGCATCGCCTCGGGCGCGCTGGCCGCACGCCAGGTCATAAAAGATATGGAAAAGGGCGGCTGGGAGGCCGCGGATCTGGTAAAGGTGAGGGAGACTGTGGAGAAGCAGGCTGCCGGCATTCATGAACTGCGCAGTCCGCTGACCGGGCAGGCCAGGGCGGTCGGCGCCGTGCATCCGGGACGTCTCTCGCTGAAAGTGAAGGAGGTAATCGAGGAGACGGCCAGCGCCAGGACTCTGCGCATGGTCTCCAGCAACGGCAAACTCCCCCTCTTCAGGGCAGGTCAATACATCAATCTTTTCGTCAGGGTGGGAAAAGTTCTGACCTCGCGGCCCTACAGCATCTCCTCCGCGCCGGGCAAGCCGTATTTCGACCTCACGGTGCGCAGGGTGGAAAGGGGCTTCGTCTCTGACTACCTGATGAAGAAAGCGAAGTCGGGAGACGGGTTTGAGTCCACCGGCCCGTCGGGCAGCTTCTATCATGAGCCGCTGATGGACTCCAGCGACCTAGTCTTCCTGGCGGGCGGCAGCGGCATAACGCCCTTCATGTCCATCATCCGGCAGGTTGCGGCCAAAAAGCTGCCCCTCAGGATACACCTGATCTACGGCAGCCGCAGGCCGGACGACATCATCTTCAAGAAGGAACTCGACAGCATTGCCAGCCATAATCCCAATATTAAAGTCGACTACGTTATCAGCGAACCGCCCTCGAACTGGAAAGGATTGAAGGGCTTTCTGGATGAAAAGGCGATCTCCGGCCTAGTGGGATCTCTTAAAGAAAAGACGTTCTATATCTGCGGCCCGGCGCTTATGTATGCGCTGTGTGAGCCTGCGCTGCAGGAGCTGGGGGTACCCCTGCGCCGCATCCACAGGGAGGTCTACGGACCGCTGTCGTGCGTGGCGGACGAGAAAGGATGGCCCAAAAAGGTCGGTCTGGATACCGAGTACTCGGTCTTCGAGGAGGGAAGCGGCCGTAAGATCAGGGCCAGGGCCGGCGAACCGCTGATGGCCGCGCTGGAGAGGGCGGGCATCGTGATACCAGCGGTATGCAGGTCGGGCGAATGCACGGCCTGCCGCACCAGGCTGGTCTCAGGCAAAGTGTTCATACCGGAGCGCGTGCACCGCAGGCTGTGCGATGTCAGGAGCGGGTACATACACCCATGCATGACCTACCCGCTGGGTGACCTGCGCATCAGGATCCGCTGAAGATATGGCTACTTGTGGGTGAGGTCCAGGAACTTATCATCGTAGGCCGCCCCGATGAATAGCCTGTTTTTATAGGCGGCCGCGCTGGAGGACCCGCCGACCTGCTCGCCCGCGTTGTAGTACACCTCTTTTATTTCGAACATGTCGTTGGGCAGCGGCCTGATCATCAGCACCTGCGAGGGCGCCAGCTTGGACGGGTCCCGCCTGTTCATATCGTAGCTGAGAAGCTTGGGGATGCATCCCGCCCAGATATCACCGTCGCTGTCCATATTGATATTGTCCACGCCGGTATCGACGTCCACGTCTTTGACCATTTTCAACGCGCCGGTGGCCGGGTCGCGGTCGTACACGCGTATCAATTTGCCCACGGTCGAGGTTACGTACAGCCTCTTCCCGTCGTGGCTCATAGCGAACCCGTTGGCGCAGGCGATATTCTCCGCCGCCTTCCTGAATGTACTGCCGTCATAGTAGACGACGTTGGATATGGGCAGCTGAAAGTACAGCTCCATCATTTTGCCCATGCGGTCGGTGGCGCCGGAATCATTGGAGAAATAGAACTGCCTGGGTCCCACACCCAGAATATCGTTGGGGGAAACGATCAGACTGTCGCCTAAGGTCTCCAGGTGCTTGAGCTTTCCCCCCTCGTACTTGAAAAGCTCGACCGTGCTTCCCGATATCGTATCGGCGAATGGGTTGTCACCTGCCATGTTGATCACGTACAGGTAGTGCTCGCCCGAGGGCGAGGTGTACAGGCTGATGCCGTGCGGGTGAAAGGTGCGGGGGAAGTCCTGCGTCAGGTCGACAGGCACAGGTTTATCGGTGGTCAGAGAATACCCGTAGATGGCCCCCTGCGTCGGAGTTCCCTTCATGGCAGCCCTCCTGTCCGACGAGGAGATGAAGGCGACCTGGTCCTCAACGTCGATATCTACATCCTCCGGCCCCGCGCACTTCACCTGTACGCCCTGGTAATCAGAATGCGGCTGCACCGATTTGAACTCCCCCGCAAACCAGAGCGTCCTTGCGGCGAAGGCCAGAAGCAATATGATAATGACACCGATAACGATCCCGACTACGATCAACACCTTTTTAAGCATAACAGCCTCCCATTGATCTCATTTCGACCCGCGGAAACAGCGCCCGGATATTAAAAAGCCCGGAGGGCCGGACATACTATTATTATAACATTATAATATTTCATCATGTCAATATATCCGGGACGAATGCATCACGCGACGGCCCTGCATGTAATCGGTTAAAACGCTTGGTACAGGAAATATCACGCTTATGCGTAATAAAAGAAGGGGCAGCCTGCGAGCTGCCCCTTCACAGTTAAAACGGTCCGAGATTACCTGTTTTTACCCTTTCCGTGCCCATTTCCATTCCCATTACCGTTGCCGTTGCCCTGATCGTTATCCACATCTCCGGCAGTGAAGCTGTTGCCGTTGCCCATGTGGGAATTGGGATTAAACGGTTTCTGCAGACCGGGGGCATGGTCGATACCTTTGCCGGGCACTCCCCTGCTTCTGAGTATGCCGGCTTTAGTGAGGATGTCCTCGATCCACGTCGCAAGCGTAACGGAAGACGCCGCGCTGGCAGTGTAGGATACGTTGTCCGTCGATACTCCTGTGACCGTGGCTGTGTTGGAGATCGGGCCGGGGAAGTCTCCCGCCGCTACCATGTAGTCCAGGCTGGCGCTGATGTTTTCGCCCGGAGCAATGCTTGTGCCAGGCAGGCTTATCTCACCGAATTTAGTATCGGTGAGCTCCAGCGACTCAATGGTAGTATTGCACGTACTGGTGATCAGGTAACTGTACGAGATATTATCGCCCGAAGATGCTGTGGTCAGTGAGGGTGTCACCGTAACGGCAAGTCCTTCCGCTGAGTCTGCAGCGGCCGCGGCCGGCGCCAGAATTACAGTCGCCAAGAGGACTGCTGTCAGCAGGCCGCCAAGGAATTTAGTTCTGTTCATCTTGTTCCTCCTGATTCCCTTTTTCGGTTGATTCCGGGAATACAGAGAGAAACAAAGCATTTTTAAAAAGGTTTATTCGTATCAGTCAGGAAATTGACTTCATATGGCTATCGCCATATACTTACGACTCACCCCGAGCGGGTCTGAAGAGGCTGATGTTAGCTGTGAATGAAGCTGAACTCATCCGGTTGGCCGACCTGAACCTCGTTGAATTCTGGCGGGAGAGCTCGAAATGGGTCCCGAACACCGAGATCGTTGAGAAAGATGAAACCGTGTTCATAGATTGCGGCATCGAGTTCCCGGGTTGCAGCGTTGCGTTCAACCTGTCGGAAGAGCCGGTTGAGCCACCCGCTGAATTTATAGCCCGTGCCAGGGCTTTTTTTCACGGCAGGAAGCAGGGTTTCTCACTCCAGCTGCGAGGCCACCGTGACCAGGGCATAATTCAACACTGTAATGACCAAAAAATATTCCTGGTCGGCGATCATCCCGGCATGGTTCTGGAAGAGAAAGCCACAGGCGGAGAGACCCCGCAGGGAGCGGAGTTGCGCTGGGTAATCAGCGCCAACGATCTGAAGGACTTCAGATCGGTTGCGGTGGAATCATTTATGGACCTGCTGTTTCCGCGGGAGGTCAGTGAAGCTTATTTCACACATGCCGAGCGCGTGCTGAGCCCGTTTTCAATTCTGGCTACGGTCTATTTCGACGGCGAGCCTGCCTGCTGCGCCATGGCCATGCTCAGCCACGGCATAGCCGGCGTCTACTGGGTAGGTACCTCCAGGAAAGCGCGCGGCAAGGGCCTGGCCAAATATTGTGCCTGAGAAGTCAGCAACACCGCGATTGACATGGGCGCACGGGTGGTCGTGCTGCAGGCCAGCCGTTTCGGGAACCTCATATATCCAAAGCTCGGTTACCGCAAATTCGGCACCTATTTTCACTTTATATGCTCAAGCAGGGGATAACCAATATGAACAGCAAGGCAATCGAGTGGCTGCTGGTGCCCGGCGAAATCGTAAGCGCCGCATTGTTGATGGGAATCTACTTGAAAGATGGTTAAGCGATTCGGAAAGCTGATAACCGCAGGCCTCATCGTAATGGGAATCGGTGTAATCACCTTTCTGCTCGTGATCCCCTTGTACGCCATGTTCAAGCTGGATACCGATGTCCTGGGACTGATCATTATAGATATCGGCCTGATACTCTGCATTATCGGCATAATCCGCAGGAAGCAACTGCAGGGATTCAAGCTGGCCATCATGGTGACCCTTGCCTCGGTCCTGAGCTTACCCGTGCTGATGCTGATCGTAACGACAGTTATCTATCTTATAACCGGCAAACCGCTGGGAGAGTGAGGAGATAAGGATAGCAACCGGCTTCGAATTGACAAAAATCCCTGCTTATTTTAAATTTGCCATTATAAGGTCTTGTTAGGAGGTAAGCGGATGAACAAGAGTTATTTAATCCTGATTTCCCTGCTCATATTGACGATGGCAGGTTGTATCACTATCACCCAGCCGCCCGCACAACCAGCCACACCGCCTGCAGTCGTCGTTTTCAGCGCCACTCCCGCGGAGATAAAAAGCGGTGACTCGTCAACGCTGCTCTGGAATGTGACCGGGGCCACCTCGGTAACCATCGACCAGGGCATCGGCGCCGTGTCCGTGGCTGGCTCTACAAAGGTATCGCCGACTCAGAACACGGTATACACTTTAACCGCTATAAATTCCGCCGGGACGACCACCCAGCCGGTAACCCTTAAGGTGGAGGGACTGAATATCCCGGGACAATTCCTCAGGCCTGTGATCCCGCCGTTAATACCACTGTATACAACGGTTCTTGACCTTATCGAGGAAGCGCCCAATGCCAAATGGGACAATTTCGTTATGGGCGTCGTGCTGCCCTTCCCCGGCCTCGATACCGACAACAGGGGCTTCGTCATGTACAGGTACAACGTGAAAATGGAAGACGGCCAGAGCTATGCCAGGGTGCTGGAAACCCACCCTCAATGGGTTGAACATGGAAGCATTACGGGATGGTACCAGCCGATGCTCGTACCGGCAGGCGCGAGATTTATTGCCAAAGCCGGTTTCCTGTTAGGCGCCCAGGGGACGGACGGCGTTGAATTCAGGCTGGGATTCAGGGACTCGGCCACACTGCATGATACGCTGCTGGCAAATGTTTCCGCTCAATATGACGGCACGCTGAGCGATATCAACGTCCCGCTGGACTCCATCGCCGGCAAGACAGGGCAATTCCAGCTGATCGTGGTGGCAGCCGGCACATCAAACAGGGACTGGGCCGCCTGGACCGAGGCAAAGATCGTGAAGTAGGCCGCGCAATATCGGAGGAGCCCCATGATAAACCTGCGCTTGTTCAGCATTATATTGGCTGCGCTGTTCATGCTGCCAGCCGTGTTGTCCGCCTGCAGGGCGCCCGCTCCCGCAACTTCCGATACAGTCAGTGCGACCTCTTCTGGCGAGGCGGTCAAATCAGTCGATTCCCAGCACCCTGTGCAGCAGATCTGGGACGATAACCATGCGCTCTACCGGAAGATACTCAACCTGCCCTATAACCAGGAGCTGCTCAGCGGCAAACTCGATGAGGCGATATTCCGCGACTACATCATCCAGGACTATCATTTCTGCCAGAACTACAAGAAGGTACACGCCATTCTGCTTGCTAAAGCTCCCGACGAGAAGTCAGCGAAGTTTATGCTCAATTATATAAAGCTGATAGATTCCGAGATCGAATCGCTCCACGCAACCTACATTAAGACATACGGGATAACCGAGAAGGAGCTTGCCGACCCGACGGAATACCCCAGCACGGAGCTCTACAACTCGTACCTGGTCAAGACTGCAACGCTCGAGCCGTTTGAGGTGGGTTTAATGGCAACACTGCCCTGCCACTGGGTCTACTACCAGGTCGGCATCGACATGAAGAAGGCGGAAAAAGTCCCGGGTAATAAGTATCAGGCATGGATCGACCAGTACGGGACGACGCCCTGGGAGAAGAGCGAGGTCAAGAAAGTCGTGGACCTGGCCGAGGAATACATGCAGGACGCCAATGATGAGACCAGGCTTGAAATGAAGACCGCCTTCGTGACCGCCATGAAACTGGAATACATGTTCTGGGACGGGATTTACAACAGGGCAAAATGGGTCCGGTACTAGACCGGACCCATTGCACTGCTGACTATTCAGTTAAACTACCCGGCCGATGGCCGCTCCATCCCTGATGGCGAACATGATGTTGCCCGGGGCTCTGGCATCGCCCAGCAGCCAGACCTTTTTCGGAATGGTTGTCCTGATCTCCCGGTAAAGCCGGTTGTCTGAATTATATCCGGTTGCCAGGACGACGGAATCAGCCGGAACGGTTTCCTTTTTGTCCCCGCTGACGACATCGACGCCGTTTTTCCCGATGGCAGCTACCTGCGTCCCGAGCATCACCCTGATCTTCTTAAAGGCCAGCATATCCTCGAGCATCTTTTTATTGG
>Ga0116202_10000095_pt1 | contig 40903 bp, 48 predicted proteins | sample LakKivw325mmetaG_FD_94479 | JGI IMG/M metagenome (GOLD analysis project Ga0116202, IMG submission 94479) | Anoxic lake water microbial communities from Lake Kivu, Rwanda to study Microbial Dark Matter (Phase II) - Lake Kivu water 325m metaG | ecosystem: Environmental > Aquatic > Freshwater >... | reverse complement strand
TCATCAATCTGTTCGACGAAGAAGCTGTCGACCGGGATAGCTGCCCCGAGGTCGCTGTACCAGGTGAGCTTCAAGCCGTGGATATGCTCCTGGTCGGCCAGACTGAGCAGCACGTCGAGTGCCGTGACGACGTCCGGCTGGAACACGTCGGCGCGCACACCGTGGGCGCTGACGGGAATATTGCGATGGACCACGGTTCCAAGGCGCACCTCCGGGATGACGACTCTGCCGAGGTTCAGAGACTTGCGCAGGACCTCGTCAGCAAAGCTGTCGTACAGCTCCGCCATGTACTCCTGAGGTCTGGTTGCGAGGCTGATGCTCATGCCGTCCTTGTACAGGTAGTAGTCCATTCTCGTGGCGTTCGTCTCCGCCCAGCCGCCGGCATAGTTGGCCCGGTACCACCAGTCCATGCGGCCGTCGAGCCGGTCGATGACGTACGTGTCAAGGCAGCGGTCGAAGTGATACGTCATGGTGAACCAGCCTTCGTCCGCCAGGTATGCCACCACGTCGAACACCGAGAAGTAGCCGGGACGGAAGATGTCGGGACGCAGCGAGGTGACCTTGGACGGGTTGAACGAGAACGAACCCAGCCCCTCGACTTCAATGGACCCGAGTGCTGAAGGAACTCTGCCGGTGGGAGTGTCTTCGGGCATGCGCCAGATCCCTTCGTGCGGCAGGTAGTACGGCCGGGGAGGGACCGGTGGAGTCTCGGATGTCGGAGGGACGAGCGGCAAGGACGGGATTCCTTGAGGGGGCGCTACAGTGCAGGCGGGGAGCGCCAGCAGGACGACAACGAGCAGCAGAAGGAAGCGGAGGTGTCCCTGGCCGGCACGGTCTTCTCTCATTGCGTCCTCCGATGCCGAAGACGGTTTCAGTATGACAGAACAGCCCTACTTCGGCCAATGCAGCTGAGCCAGGATGTCATGCACGTAGCCGAACAGAGTGATGACCTCGCGACCGTCCCACCACCGGGCGCCGCTCAACTCGACCGGGTCGACGCGAAGCGCGCCCTCCGCGAGGACCTCGAACACGTGGTAGGTATTATAGATGTCGCTGGTACGGCACTGCGGCAATGGCGTGAGAGAGACGGCGCGCAGCCCCGTCTCTTCCTCAAGCTCGCGTGCCACCGCCTCCTCCGGAGACTCGCCGCGTTGCAGGCCGCCGCCAGGCAGCGAGAAATGGCGGAAGCCGCGTTCCTGCACGAGCAGAAGGAGGCCATCGCGCCTGACGATGGCGGTGGCCCTGTCTCTCATGCCGTAGCGCTCGTAGTCCAGGTAGTCCGTTTCCATCGCGCTCTGCCGCGAGTCGCCGCGCGGTGAGACCGATTATAGCGCCGCGGCGCCGGCACAGGGAATGCGCGAGCCTCGGTGCGCGCCGGTGACGGCATGCGACTGGTGTAGAATAGCTGCGCTCGCGGGCTGAGAAGACTTGGCGGACCGGGGCTCCCCCTCCCGGCGGCCGTGTGGCAGCCGCGCGGCAGTTCAGTCGTGAGGGAGGAGAGACGAGAGATGCCTAAGTTCAGCGCAAACCTGTCGATGCTCTTCAAGGAGGTCGATTTCCTCGACCGCTTCGAGCGCGCGGCCAGGGCGGGCTTCAAAGGCGTGGAGTTCCTGTTTCCCTACGAATGGGACAAGGAGGAGCTCCAGGAGCGTCTGGCAGCCAATAGCCTGGAGATGGCGCTGCACAACCTGCCGGCCGGGCACTGGGGCGCCGGAGAGCGGGGACTCGCCTGCCTCCCGGACCGCGTGAACGAGTTCCGGGACGGTGTCGGACTTGCCATCGAGTACGCGACGGCGCTCAAGTGCCCCCGGTTGAACTGCCTGGCGGGCATTCCGACAGTGGACGTCAAGCAGCAAGAGAAGTTCGCAACGCTCGTGTCCAACGTCAGCTTTGCCGCCGAAGAGACCCGGAAGGCGGGCATCATGCTGCTGCTCGAGGCGCTCAACGTGAACGACATGCCCGGGTTCTGCTTGTCCTCGACGAAGCAGGTGCTGGACGTGCTGAAGGCGGTGGACCATCCGAACGCGTACATCCAGTACGACATCTACCACATGCAGATAATGGAGGGGAACCTTACCAAGACCATCGGCCAGAACATCGAGCGCATAGCGCACATGCAGCTTGCCGATGTTCCGGGCCGGCACGAGCCGGGAACCGGCGAAATCAACTACGAGTTCCTCTTCAGAGCCATCGACGAGATGGGGTACAAAGGCTGGATAGGATGCGAGTACAACCCTCTGGGCACGACTGAGGCGAGCCTGGACTGGGTGAAGAAGTATCTGTAGCTATTCATGGGAGGTGCTGAGATGGCGCAGCTTGGATTCATAGGCCTGGGAATCATGGGCAAGCCCATGGTCGGCCATCTGCTTGCGGCCGGCAATGCCGTCAACGTGTTCGACGTCAACAAGGATGCAATCAGGGAGGTTGTGGGGAAAGGAGCGGTGTCGCGCGGCAGCAGCAGAGAGGTTGCCTCGGTCTCCGACATCGTCATCGTCATGGTGCCGGATACCCCCGATGTGGAGGATGTGCTCTTCGGAAAGAACGGCGTGGCGGAGGGAGTGAAGCGGGGCTCGATCGTCGTCGACATGAGCTCCATCTCCCCTATCGCGACGAAGGAGTTCGCACGGAAGCTGGAGGCGATGGGCGTGGACATGCTCGACGCCCCGGTGTCGGGTGGTCAGGTGGGAGCGGAGAAGGCCATCCTATCGATCATGGTCGGCGGCAAGCCGGAAGTATTCGAACGTATCAAGCCGTACTTTGCGCTGATGGGCAAGAACATCGTGCTCATCGGGGACCATGGGGCGGGCCAGACGTGCAAGGTGGCCAACCAGATCGCTGTGGCCGTGAACATCGCCGGCACGGCTGAGGCGCTCGCCTTCGCCTCGAAGGCAGGGGCGGACCCGGCGAAGGTCCGGGAGGCCCTGATGGGAGGGCTCGCCAGCAGCCGCATCATGGAGCTTCACGGCGAGCGGATGATCAAGCGGACGTTCCAGCCGGGATTCCGCATCCGACTGCACCAGAAGGATCTGAATCTGGCGCTCCAGTCCGCGCGGAGCCTTCACATGAGTATCCCGGCGACGGCGCTGGCGCAGGAGCTGTTCAATGCCGTCGCGGCAAGGGACGGGCTTGACCTCGACCATTCCGCCATGGTGCTGGCCATCGAGGAACTGGCCAACCACGCGGTGTCTCAGCAGTAGGGACAGAGAAGCGGACCGCCGGAACCTATGGGGTGCGCGCGCGGCGCAAACGCGCCCGCATGCCGTTGATGAGGTCGCATCCGAGGTAGCCCGGCCGTGCGGCCATGCGCATCCTGTCCGGGTCGTCGCCGGACAACCGGCTGCAGTTGCGGCATTGCGTGCGGCCCGGCGCGGAGATGACCGCCTGATTCTGCTCCCGCACCTTGCGGCACAGGGCAACGGCTTCGTCTCTCGTCAGAACTTCCATTGGCGCCTCCTCCCGCGACACGGTTCGTTGCCTGACCTCAGGGTAGCCACGATGCACGCATCGTGTCAAACGGGAGGGGTCCGGCAGGGTCCCGCCGTGTCAGTGCCGGCGCTCGCCGCCCGTATCCTCCTGACGCCTCCTGTACGTCGCGCGGGTGTGGGCGGGTGACGTGAAATCCCCGGCGTTGGCGTCTTCACCGGGGGGCAGCTTGAAGAATGCCGCGTGGACGAGCGAGTCGCCGCAAACGAGGCTGGAACCCACCAGGCGGTCGCCTTCGTAACGGAAGTCGTCGCCGCAGCCGATGGACTTGAATCGCCGCTCGGTCGACCCGAGGATCGTGCCCAGGAAGTCCAGCGCCATTTCGCGGGCGGACTTCGATGGCGTTCGCCCCGCAGACAGCAGCGCGTCCATGGCGTAGCTCCGCACGAGCGTCGAGTGCAGGACGGCGTAGACGTTGTGCCGGCCGACGATGTCGCAGCCGAGGACGGTTCCCGCGGTGACAGCGAGGAGTCCCGTCTGCCCGGGCTGGCACGGCGCGGACGAACTGACGGAATCGAGTTCTCGCAGCCTTGACGCAAACACGTCCCTCATGGCGGAGGTATGGGATTCGACGCCGCTCTCGTCTGCGAGCCGTCTCACGCATTCCCACACACCCGTCTGGTCGCCGGTGTACCCGCCTTCTCCGGTGAGAGAAGCCGCGACGGCGCGCTGATTCATGCGCCTGAGTCGCGGAGGCGCGGAGGAGAGGGATTCCTGGAACCGCTCGCTGACGCGGGCCCACCGGCCCTGCTCGGTGCAACTGACAGGGATGGTGATGCTGCTGCCCTCTCCGACGAGGATGGTCGTGTTGAGTACCCTGTTCTGTTTGGCGCCTTGAAGCTCCTGACCATCGAGCAGCAGCACCGGTCTGGCGCCGGAGTTGTCCACGATGAGCGAGCCAACCACCCCTGCGCCGTCAACCTCCCGTATGACGAAGCTTCCGGCGGCCAGCGCCGTGCTGAGTGACACGAAGTCGAGAGGGCTTTCCTGCGCCGAATACAGCGGCACGAGTACCAGCGGCCCCGCATCGATGGTTGCTCCGAACCTGAGCTGCCTGAGGTATGCCTCCACAATCCTGTCCATTACTGACCTCCTTGCGCACGGGTTGTACACCGGACAGTAGCGCGGGCCAGTGACAACTGTCTGTCACAGGTTGGGCGTCATCGCGGAGGTGTGGACGAATGGTCGCGATGTCTCGCATCCGGCGAAAGGGGATCAGGCCGGGTGCGTCTACGTTCGGGCGCTACTTGACAGCCCGAATCGTCCGTCTATACCTTCGCGGACGGGTGGGATACGTGGGGAGTGCGCAAGGACAGGGGGGAGACTACCGTTGACACACGAATTCGCCGTCGCTGTCGATTGGGATGACCGCGGACGCGTCGTCGGCACCGTGCCTGCGCTTGATGACTGCATCGCGGTGGGCAGTGACATGGACGAGATGCTCGAGATGCTGGAGGAGGAGGTCAGGAGCCAGTTGGCCGCCCGGGGCCGGCTCGGGGCGGAAGACGACATCGAACTGATCGGCTTCGACCTCTGGACCATCTAGATAGCCCCGGTCGAAGCCGGACCTTCGGACTCGGCTGTCTTCCGAAGCGGGCGACGGTGGTGTCCTACAGCTCGCCCAGGATGAGGTCCTCGAGCGAACGCTTGGGCACATGGTGGACGCCCTGCGCGTCGTTCCGGTACGCCGTGTTGCCGTCCGGACCGACCGGATCCAGAACGATGGTCTCGTTCGGTTTGCCGAGGGCGATGGCCAGCAACGGGTCGTAGCGCTCGCCCAGTTTGAGCGTCGAGCGCATGCTCTTCTTGCTGAAGGCGCCGACGAGACAGCCGCCGAGGCCGCGCTCGACCGCCCCCAGCAGGATGGAGATACCGGCGACGACGTGGTCGTAGTTGAAGATCTTGCCCAGTTCCTTGTCCCCGACGACGATGATGTATGCCGCGGGGCGTTCGCCCTCGGCCGGCCCGCTCCACTCCGGCATGCGCGCGGCCCAGTGCAGGTGCTTGAATATCTCCGCGTTCATCTCGGGGCGGTTGCACAGCAGGAACTTCACGGCCTGCTGATTCCACGGCGACTGGGATATGCGCGCCAGGTCGACGAGGTCGCGCAGCGTCTGCATGTCGACCGGGATATCCTGGTGGAAGCGCCGATAGCTGCGATTCTTGAGAGTGAGCTCACGTACGTCCATCTGGCCTCCTGGGGGGTCCTCGCATGCTAGCAGAGAGCGTTACGCCCGGCAAGGCGGTCCGCGAAGGCATTCGACCGGTGAGGCCGGACGTGGCGGTTTCGCACGCCGCTACTCATTTGACGATTCCACGTGTGACGGCGCGGCGCTTGCCCAAGCGACCTCTCGCTTGACTTCCTGGAGGGCGCGGAGCCACAGCTTGGTCATCACGCTGCGAAGTTGCTCGCGATCTTCCGGCGAGAGCACGGCCATGACCCTGTGGAACGTCTCGCGTGCGAGAGACGCCTGGTAGGCAACCCTGCCCTTCTCCGTCATGGCCACTCTGACCGTGTTGCGCTTGTGCATGTCGCGGTACCGTCGAACGAGCCCGTCCTTCTCCATGCGGTCGAGCAGGGCCGAGATAGTGTGAGGCTCCCTCAGCAGCCACTCGGAGATCTCGGTCGGCGTAGCGTTGTTGTCTCTCGCCTGCAGAACGAGCAGCACCGCGGCTCGCATCATGCTCAGGCCGTGCTGCGAGAGCTCGCGCGTGCGGGCGAGCGTGAATGCGTGGCTCGTCTGGTTGATGAGAGCCATCAGGTTGTAGTCGTCGTCCCTGTTGATGGGGTCAAGCCTGTAGTCGCGGGCCTGACCGGCTTCGTCTGTCATGTAACAGCCTCCGGGCGTGCCGAGTGCAAGAGCCAACGGATGGATTGTATCACGTGTGCGAGCATACGGCGTAGTCACTGAACCTGAGCACGGTTCGCGAGTGGAATCGGTGTCGCATTCGACACCGGAGCGCTGCGGTACGACCCATCCGGCCATGTGTCGCATGCGACAATACCGGCCTGAGGCATCGCCGGTTGTCATTGCGGCTTCGACTCACTGAGTCCAGAGAGGTATTGACAGGCCGGCACCCATGTTGCATACTCTTCGTGTCGCATACGAGATGAATCCGGTGGCCGTCGTGACCGGCAAAGCGACTGGCGGGCTGGATTCATGCACCTTACGAGGAGACTGTCTCGCAGGAGCAGGAGAGACGGCGGTCCACCGACTCTGGTCCAACCCCTTCGTCCTCGGGTAATGCGCTCCATACCGGCTCCGCTTCCTCTCCTCTTGAACATACGGGCCCCGGCGTAGTGGCTTTCGCCGGGGCCCGGCCTTTTCTCTCGCGGCTTGCTCGCGCTCGTGACGGCATCCTCCCTTCTACGCGGACAGGCGCGGGGCTATACTTGGCGCAGTGACAGGTACACGCGAGCTTCGCAGCATGGGTCCTGAACCTGCGACGGATCCGTCCGCATACGATGCATTCGCGGACGCCTACAACAGCCACTGGGGCGGCTTCAGCCTGACGTGGCTGAAGGTCTTCGCACTTCTTGTGGCCGCGCGCATACCGCCGAGGGCGAGAGTGCTGGACCTGTGCTGTGGCACCGGGCAACTGGCCGCCGAGCTGTCTGCTCGTGGCTATACGGTGCTTGGACTCGACGGCTCGCGGCGGATGCTAGGGCACGCCCGAGACAATGCGCCGGGCGTCGGACTCGTTCAGGCCGACGTACGCCGATTCGGCCTTCGTCCGCGCTTCAACGCGGTCCTCTGCGTGTTCGACAGCCTGAATCATGTCATCACGGTGGAGGAACTGGGACAGGTGTTCCGGTCGGTGCACGACTGCCTCCGGCCCGACGGCCTGTTCCTGTTCGACCTGAACACGGAGACCGGCTACACGCGGCACTGGCGAGGAGACAGCCGAATCACGTCCGGCGACTACGATGTGGCGACCCGGTCGACGTACTACCGCCGCAGCCGGCTCGCCGTCTTCAAAGCAAAGGTCAGCCTGCGCACGGATCCGGCTGCTTCAGAGCAGCCTGTCGAGCTGTGGCAGCGCTGCCATGATACGGCAGCGGTGCTGTCTGCCCTCGCGGCGGCGGGCTTTGTCGATGTCGAGACGTACGCCACGGAAGGTGACGCGCTCGTGCCCGGCTGGATTGAGGACAGCGAGCGCGTCTTCTACCTTTGTATGCGGCCTCGTTCAGGTCACCGACGCTGAGGGGTCGCCGGCCGCGACCGGTGACCTCGTTCAGCCGGTCCCAGGTCAGTAGGCCACCGGTTTCACCAGGAGAAGCGGGATAGTCGTTGTGTGCAGCACGCGGTCGGCGACGCTTCCGAGGAAGAGCCGGCTGAACCCGGAGTAGCCGTGCGTGGTCATGGCGATGAGGTTCGCGCCCACCGCGAAGGCTGTCTCCATGATCCTTGTGGCGGGGTCGCCGACGGTGACCCTGATCTCTATCCGCCGGCCGGGTGCGCGCAGCAGGCCGGCCACATCCTGCAGGTATCTCGACGCCTGGCCGTTCAACTCCTCCAGTTCAGGACCGGTGTAGGGCACGCGCCGGGCGATGAGCGGTCCGGATGCGTAGTGCTCTCCCGGAATGACGTGTGTCAGGTAGAGAGCACCGAGACCAGCGAGCCACTCAGGGCGCAGCAGCGACTCGACGTGTGGCAGGACCTCTCGGCTGGCCTTTGACCCGTCCAGGGGAACGAGGATGCGGCTCAGAATGCCGTCGCTCTCGCCGTGCGGTGAAGGCGTCCCGGCCGCGAGAAGGACGGGCTTGCTGGACTCGCGTATCACCTTGTCCGCGGTGCGGCCTATGCTCCAGTGGCCGCCGCTGCTCTGGCTGTGCGGCGCCGCCGCAATGAGTCCCACGTCAGGCCGTGCGGCGTAGTCGGCGATCTCCCGGTTGGGCTTGCCTTCGAGCACGACGCCGGCGACTTCAACACTGCTTCCGCGCAGGCGCTGCCGCGTCCGGTCGGCGAGACCGGCGATGTACTCCTCGTGGACGGCGCGCTGCTCGTGAAGCGAGGGGGGCAGCACATGTAGCAGGGTCACGGGAGCGCTGAGGCGATGGCTGACTTCCTCGACGTAGGGAAGGATGGCTTCCGATTGTTCACACCCGTCAACGGGAACCAGGATTCTCGCCGTCATCCCTCACCTCCTTCGTCCCGCTGCGGCCCTCCGCAGCGCGGACTCACCTTCTTCCCTGGTCCGGCATGAGACTGGTGTGGCTTTCTGATTCGATTATAGCACCGCCCGTGAGTCGTCAACCGTACGTGCCTCAGAGCCCCCGCCTCCAAGCAGGGACCCCGCAGTCGAGTCCGGCTGTTGCGGCGGGGGCTCTTGCGCCGGGAATTCGGTGTGGTACGATACGGCTCCTGTGAGGGGTTGCCTCGCGTCCTCGCCCGAGGACGATAGCCTTCGCGGCTCCCCGGCCGGGTCGAAGGCGGGAGGGAAGTTGATAGGGGTCAATCGTGGACCGTTGATCCCGGAAATCATCGAGGACGCGGGGCAGCCTCCACCTCGGCGGTTCGCCGGAATGCCTCCCGGGAGCGAACCGGCGTAGCCCGCCTCGAGCGGCGGCCGAGCCTATGGCTGTCACGGTGCGAGAGGTCACGGTCAAGTCGGCGCTGACCAGGTCGCGCATACTCCCCTACTGCGTCAACCCCTACGCTGGTTGCGCGCATGCCTGCGCCTACTGCTACGCCCGGTTCGCGACCCGCTTCTCTCATCCCGCCGAGCCGTGGGGAAGCTTCGTCGACGTTCGGGTCAATGCACCGCAGACGCTTGAGCGGGAGCTGGCCCGCGCGCGCCCTGCAACGGTGTTCGTCAGTTCGGTGTGTGATGCGTGGCAGGAACTCGAGGAGAGGTACCGGCTCACGCGGCGCTGCCTCGAGCAGTTGCTCGGGGCGGGTTTCCCGCTCTTTCTGCAGACCAAGAGCATTCTGATCGAGCGTGATTTCGACCTGCTGGCGGGACGCGCAGATGTCGAGTTGGGCCTCACGGTAACGACGGTCGACCCTGCTGCAGCGCGCCTCTTTGAGCCGGGCGCAAGCCCGCCTTTCGAGCGGCTTCGAGTGCTGCGTGCGGCCCGGCGTCTCGGCATCCGCACCTTCGCCTTCGCCGGGCCGCTGCTTCCCGGGGTGTCCGATCGCGGCGAGGGGCTGCGAGAGCTGTTCGCGGCCGTGGCGGAAGCGCAGCCGGACTCAGTCTACGTGGATCGCCTTAACCGACGCGCCGGCATGTGGCCTGCGGTTGAGGCTGCGGCGTCCGTCATCGGGTCGGACCTCGTGCCGGAATACAGGCGAGTACTGTTCACCTCGGAGTCGGACCGCTATGGGTTCGAGCTTCGGGCTCGGGTCGCCGATGCGGCTGCAACCAGCGGCCTCGAGGACCGCATCCGCTGGTGCTTCTGACGGACGGCGGCGGAAGACATGACCGCGCTCGACCCGCGTGGCATTCGAACTCTGCTGAGCCTATAATGGACATCCTGAACTGACATGACTCCGGGTCGTCTCAAGGGCCATCAGCCTTTCATCCTCATGGCGCTCCGCGGCGGTCCGCGGACGGGGCAGCAACTTCGCCGGAAGTACGAGCGTCTGCTGCACTACATGGGCCTCCCGGTCTCGTTTTCGGGCAAAGACGCGGGTTGGCGCTTCCATCGCGAACTCGAAGATAACCTCGCCGCGCTCACGGAGCAGGGCCTCATCTGGGAGAACGGCGACAGGTACCTGCTCACCCCCGAAGGCGTGACTGTCGCTGACGCCACATACCGCCGCGCTCGAGAGTCAGAAGACCGGGTAATCGCCCTGGCGCACAGCCCGGCCGTGGCATCGAGGCTGTCAGTCGTGGTCAGCGGTGTGCTGGCGGCGGTGAAGCTGGTGGCCGGCACCGTGTTCCACAGCGCCGCACTCATTGCCGATGGAATCGACAGCCTCCTGGATGTGCTGGCCGCCTCGTTCGTCATCCTGGGTGTCCGCTACGGCCGGGAACGCATCTCGGCGGCACTCGTGCTGGAGGTGATGCTGGTTGCAGGCTGTCTCATCGCGCTCGAGGGGTTCGCGCGGCTGGCCCTGCCGGTGCACGTGGCCACGCCTGCGGCGGTGTTCGTGATTGCCATTGTCTCGGGCGCCGCCTCTCTGGGCCTCAGCCTGTATCAGCGCTCTGTTGGACGGCGGAGCGGCAGCCTCTCCCTCATCTCGCAGTCGCTGGACAGTCGCAATCACGCCTATCAGGCCATCGGCGTGGTCGCCGGGCTGGCGGCGGCCCGCCACGGCGCCTTCGGGCTCGATGCACTGGTGGCGGTCGGCATCGCGTTCATGGTGCTCCGTTCGGCGGTCGAGCTGATGCTCGAGTTGTCCCGCTCCATCCGTTCAGGCGAGTTCGATGCGCAGTCGCGCCAGCGGGAATACGAGCGCGGATTCGACTGGCACCGCTGGAACTTCTTCAAGACCTGGACGCTGCTGGCGGTGAAGGAGCTGAGCAACCGCCGCGACATCGTGCTCAGGTACGACCAGACGTTCACGCCTGATGACCTGCCGTTTTCCTCGCAGCGGAGTCCAGCGGCGGGGTTCGACTACCGCAAGAGCGTGGATGCCATACTCGAGGAGCTTTTCGAACAGGGGCTGATAGGCTCCACAGGCGGAGACTTGTATCTGACGGACCACGGACGCTCGCACCTGGCCGCGAGCCTGCGCCGCCGCCGCTTCGGCTTCTTCTTCTAGCCGCCATCCCGGCCGAGCATGGCCCCGCTCGGGTCGATGACTTCCCTCATCAGCGTCAGCTCCCGCGCCGTCGGAGACGGTGTCACGGGCACCCTCTCCGGCACGTAATCGTGCGTGAAGCCTGTGTCCGCGACGACCTCGTCAAGCGACATGCCCGGGTGCACGGACTCGAGCCGGACGAGCTTCGTCCTCTCGTCGAACCGGAATACCGCCTTGTCGGTGAGAAGCATCACGGGGCCGCCGCGGTGCAGGCCGTGTCGCTCCCTGGCGCCCGGCCCGTCGAGGTAGCCGGCACCCGACGCGAAGTCGACCCGGTCGACGAAGTTGCGGCGCTCGTGAGGCATGACGATGATCTCACGGCCAAAGAGAGAGAAATGGCCGGGCTGGTTGACCGGCCCGATGAGCCGCACCTTCGGCCGCCGGTAGTCGCCGATGGCCACGGTGTTGCAGTTGCCGTACTTGTCGACCTGAGCTGCCGAGCCGAAGCCGACGTCGATCTCATGGCGGGCGGCAACGTACGACATGGTCAGGCTATTGTTATAGGCCTCGCAGGGCCACTCCCCGAGCGAGGTGCCGAACTCGCTCTCCATACGTGTGGGAACCTTGCTCACATCCGGGTTCATGACCCAGCCGGCCACCAGCATCCAGGAGTTAGGTGCATGGGTATGTTGCGCCAGGCTCATCGCCACGATCGGTATGCGGGTCAGCAGCAGTATAGTCTGCGGCCCGGTCGACATGCCGAGGAACCACAGCTCTCCGTCCCGCAGTTCCCGCGCGATGGCGGCCGCCATGACCTCGTACACGGACGCCTTCGGGCCTGTCACAGGGCCCCTCCCACCTGGCGCAGCCTGGCCAGCTTCGCCGCTCCGATGAGCGAGAGGTACTCGTCGTGACTCTTCACGCCGTACACGTATCTCTCGAGGTACGCACGGAACGTGACGGGGTCGCGACCTGCCTCAGCGTAGTGCGCCAGATGCTCCCGGTCCTGGTCGTAGACGTGCAGGCAGGAGAACGGATGGGCACCGTACGGAACCTCGACGATGGCGGTCGTTCGGAACCGCGGGATGAGATTGAGGTAGGGCAACTGCCGCACGCGCTCGTGCGGGACGATCTGCTCCACCGTCACGATGAGGTTCCTCGTTGCGCGCGAGGCCGTGAGGTCGAGGTCCTCGGGCAACTGGCGGTGTGGGAAGAAGAGCACGTTGCCGTACTTGTCGCCGAGAGCGGCGTGGATGATGACCCACTGCGGCTCGGCGGCGGACACGGCGTGATAGACGCCGCTGCCGAAGGGGTCGGAGACCTCCCTGATGTCCGGATTCACCTTCGGGAGGTCGGTACCCATCATCTCACGCGTCGTGAAGAACGGCATGCCGCGCGCGCTGCAGGCGAAGCGCTCGAAGGCAACCGGCTCGCTGTACTCCGAAAGCTCCAGCTCGCCGCCCTGGACGGCGCGACGGAAGCACGGGGCGGTTCCGAACTCCTCCAAGCCGACGTAGGAGAACTCGAGCCGTCTGACACACCCCGCCCCGATGAGCATGTCGACGTCACTTGCGCTCACGTGGCTCACGACGGTCAGGTCTCTTGTACCGCGACGCAGCAGCTCATGAACGAAGGCCATCGGGTGGTTGTGCACCGCCATGCCACCGAGGTGGATGCGACTGCCGTTCTCGATGAGAGCCGCGGCTTCGGCAAGGGTCTTCAGCTTGACGGTCGGTTCGTTCATCAACTCAGCAGTGCGCCCTCGGCAACGCCGGTGCGAGGGCGTATTCTATGGCCCTTGTTCGAGACGGTCAAGGATGGTCTAGCCCGGGATCCAGATGCTCCCGGCCTGGATGACCTCTGCCTTCCCCGGCAGCATCAGCTCCGTCTTCGACTTCGTGTGGAATGCGAACCCTTTGTAGCTCACGAGATAGCGGAAGGACCGGTCGAGAACGCCTCCCCGGGCCACGATGACGAGGGGTTTCTCACAGCGGTTGACGATTGTCAAGAAGCCGTCAGGTTCGATTGATACGATGGCGCCCGACGCCTTCACCGCCTGCGCTATTGCCGCTGCCGCGGCTGCCGCTCCATATGCCATTTGTGCTTCACTCCCTGCAGTAGAAACGCCGTTCGGATGGGACTGGGAGCAGGCCGCCGGCGCTATACTATGGGGCTCAAGATACACACAGGGCGGACTGGAGTCAATCTGTGCCGGGAAAGGGAGAAACGACGGGCGCCGGCGAAGCACCACGGCCGGTTGACGGGTCCGGAATGGCCGCCGCGCCGTTCGACCTGCCCTGTATCCGCTGCGGGGTGTGCTGCAGCGTGTATCAGGTCCGTATCAGTCCCTCGGAAGCCGTCGCCATCGCCGAGAGCATGGGGATGGAGCGCTGGGACTGGGTGGGGCGTTTCTGCGACCCCCGCTGGCACGATCCCAGGAGTCACCTCATCCGGCACGATGAGAACGGCTGCGTCTTTCTCGACCGGTCACAGGAACACGTCTCGCTCTGCAGCATCTATGCCGTGCGACCCTCGGCGTGTCGCGACTGGGCCGCCGGAGTCTTCAAGCCGGCGTGTCAGAGGGGACTCAAGCAGGGCTGGCAGGTGGAGGTGGACGACGCCGGACGGCTACGAGGCAGCGAAGACGCGCTCTCCCGACTCGATTCCTTCCTCCGCAGCCTTTGAACCCGCCGGATTGAACCGCCTGTCGCATACGAGCTTTCTCTCATCGCATGCGACGTTCTTCTTGGATGCATGGCTGCCCGTCTGCTAGAATCGCGTCGCAGAGCGACCACAGGGCGCATTGGCTCCGGCTTCCGGACGCAAGTGGGTCTTGTGCGAGGCTTCCTCAGTATCGGGAGGATTTGGGTGACCGCCACAAAGAGGACCTATCCGAGCGACGACAGAGACCAGGAACTCTGGCTGCTGCTTGAGCAGACCAGGAATGCCATCTACAAGGCGCGCGAGCTCGAGTTGGAGCAGTATGGCGTATCGACCGTGCAGGCCGGGGTCATGTTCGTCATCCACACGATGGGAGGCAAGACGCGGCCTGCGGATATCGCCCGATGGCTCGTCCGTGAACCCCACTCCATCTCGGGGCTGCTCTCGCGCATGGAGGCGGACGGCCTGCTGAAGCGCGAACCCGACCCCGAGCGGCGCAATGCCGTATCCATTTCCCTGACGGACTACGGGCGGAGCATCTGCCTGAAGACCTTCCAGCGGGAGTCCGTAAAGCAGATACTGTCCGGCTTGTCCGAGGAAGAGCGAAAACAGCTCATGTCCTCGCTCATCCACCTGCGCGACCGGGCGCTCAAGGACCGCCGGATGCGCAGCAGGCCGCCGTTTCCGGCGCTTGACTGACCTCGAGTGGCGTCGACCGTTGTCGGCCGGCGGGACCGCGGCGGGCGCCCGGAGCCTTGCCTGCGGTGTATCGCTACGCGTTACGCTCGCCTTCGCTCGGCTGCTGCAGACGCCCGGACTCCGTCCCGCATCGTCCTGGTGGCTCCGATACTACCTCGGCATCGGGGTACCGGGCCGCAGTGACGCCGGCACCGGATTCGAACTCGTCCCGGGCCAGAGCCACGAAGACCGTGCTGGCGATGCCCAGGAGCATTCCCGGAGGCAGCATGGCGCAGATCGCGCCGGCGAGCGCCAGTCCCCAGCGGCGGCGTTGCAGGGACATGACTCCGCCGATGATGGCCATGATTCCTGTGCCGAGGAACAGCACGAGCACTACCGCGACGGCGGTGAGAGCGGTGTAGAAGGGCGCGGCGACCGGCATGAACAGCGACACGGCCAGGGCGACCAGGATGTTCAACACGCCCGCCGCGATGGCGAGCACGCCTGCTGCCGTTGGCTTCCAGGTTGTCAGCATCGTGATACCTCCTTGAATGGGTTCAGCGGAACTCTCTCTTCGATATCGCGACCCACACTGTGCTGAGAATGCCCAGCGTGAACAGAGGTGGAACGATGGCGCAAATCGCTCCTGCCAGCGCCAGCCCCCAGCGTCGCCGTCGCACGGCGAACGAGCCTCCAACAATGGCGACGACTCCCACTGCCATCAATGCGGCTGCGATGGCTGCTGTCACCTTCGGGGGAGCATCGAGAGACGAGAACCGGTCGAGATACAGGCATGCGCCGAGCGCCACCAGGATCTTGAGTGTCCCTCCAATGATGGCGAGCACGCCTGCCGCTGTCGGTTTCCACGTGTCTTCCATAGGAACGCACCTCCCTGGCAGGGGACACGCTAGTTGAACTCATCCTTCCCCATGACGATGAACACGATAGCCAGGATTCCGAGGATGCCCACCTGGGGAGGGAAGAGCGCACAGATCGCTCCTGTGAGGGCCAGCGGCCAGGTGCGGCGGCGCACGGCGCACGCACCACCCGCGATGGCGATGGCCCCGAGGACGAAGAACGGCAGCGAAACGGCGCCAAGGATGGGGTACATCAACAGAACCAGCCGGTCGGGCACGCCGGGCGTTGCCATGAACCCGCTCAGCGCCCCTCCCAGCAGCAGCAGAAACAGACCGCATCCGACGGCGAGTGCGCCGGCGACGATGCTCAGTATCCCGCCGGCAAGCGGCTTCCACGTATCCCGCATCCCGTCCGCTCCTCGATAGCGCCGGCTTCCCGCCTGACGCTCAGCTCTTCAGGTTCCGGAACTCGTCTCTCGACAGCGCCACGAAGACGATGGCGAGTATGCCGAGCAGGGTCTGCAGAGGCATGAGGGCACAGATACCGCCGGCCAGGGCAAGCCCCCAGCGCCTTCTCTGCAGGGCGCTGATGCCTCCGACCAGGGCGACGATGCCCAGCAGCACCAGCGGAATGCCGAGGGTTGCGATGATGGGGAGAGAGATGTACGGGGTATACTGCGGCAGGTCCCCGAGGTTCAGCCCCCCGGCGATGCCGCCCGCCACCACGATGGTCGCTATCCCGCTGATAATGTGCAGCGCGGCGGCAACCAGCATCAGGACCCCTGCCGCCGTCGGCTTCCACGTCTTCATGGTCCTAACCCTCCTTGCGCCGGCCCTGCTTTCCGGGGCCGGTACGGCATTATCTAGTAGCCTCGCTTCTTGTTGACGAGAGTCTCCAGCCGCTCGCCCTTCACATAGCGCTGGAGATTCCGTACGAACAGGTCCTGCACCATGCTCGGGTAGGCCGATATGTAGCCGGCGATGTGCGGGCTGTAGAGCAGGTTGGGCAGCTCCCACAGGGGGCTGTCCTTGGGCAGAGGCTCCTGCTCGAACACGTCGAGTGCAGCCCCCGCGATGACCTTGTCTCTCAGCGCGACGGCAAGCGCCGCCTCGTCCACGACTGGCCCCCGGGAGACGTTGACGAGGAGGGCGTCCTTCTTCATCGCGGCGAACTGCGCCGTGCTCATCATGTGGTAGGTCTCAGGTGTCAGCGGAGTGGCCATGACGACGAAGTCGCTCTCGGCCAGCAGCCTGTTGAGCCCGGACGGGGGCAGGATGACGTCGGCGTAGCGGGCCTTGCCCGGTTTCGTCGCCGACTTGCGGAGCGCGATGACCCACATCTCGAACGCCTTGGCGACGCGGGCTACCTTCGGCCCGATGTTGCCGTAGCCGACGATGCCCATCGTCTTGCCGCGCAGCACGCCGGGGCTGAACGGCTGCCAGAGCCGAGCCTCCTTCTGCCGCGCGCACTCGACGGTGCCCTTGATCCAGGCGAGGCAGCACTGGATGGCAAGCTCGGCGGGGGCGAAGGAGTGGATGCCCCCGACATTGGTAAGCATAACGGGGCTCCTGCGGAACTCCTCGTCGAGCAGCACCCTGTCGACTCCAGCCTGGTTGACCTGCACCCACTTGAGCTTCGGCGCCCGGGCAAGCAGCCGGGGCGGGATGCGCATGCCTGCGTACACCTCGGCCTCGGCGAGAAGACGGTCCATCTCGGCGGTTGCCGCGGCATCGCCCTTGAGCTCTGCCGTGAGCAGCTTGCCGACATGGGTGACTTTCACGCGCGGGTCGACCGCCGCTATGCGCGGCTGAGTGTCTTCAGCTATCTGGTCGTTCACCAGGATGTTGATGGGTTCCACGTAGCCTCCTTCTCAGGTGTACTTGGCAGCGGCGCTGCAAGTCTAAGTAGTTGCGGACGGCGTGTCAAAGTGCCGGCATGCCACTGCGGGCCGGGGGCCCTCGAGAGGCTCAGTCCTCGCCGGCGGGCAGCGTGAACGAGAACGTGCTTCCCTGTCCCGGCGCGCTCTGCACGAGGACGGCGCCGCCGTGAGCCTCGACGAGCTGCTTGACGATGGCGAGGCCGATGCCGGAGCCCGACCTGCTGCGCTCTCTCGAAGGGTCGGTCTTATAGAAGTGCTCGAATATGTGCGGGAGGTCGTCGGGGTGAATGCCCGAGCCGGAGTCTGCTACGGACGTCAGCACCGAGCCACGTCCGTCGGACCGAACGGCCACATGCACACGCCCTCCCGATGGCGTGTGTCGCAGGGCATTGTCGAGCAGGTTGCGGAGTACCTGGCGGATGCGCCCTGGGTCGACGACCGCCGCGGGAGTGGTATCGTCGACGTCCACGCCAAGGTCGATGCCCTGCGCCTCGGCTCGACCGGCAAAGGTCGAGACGACCGAGCGCGCCAGCGCCCCGAGGTCGGTCGTCTCCCGCGTCAGTCGAAGCTGTCCGGCCTCCGCCAGTGAGAGGTCCCTGAGGTCGGTGATGAGCCGGGACAGCAGCACGGCTTCCTCGTGCACGGGCGCGACCGCGTCGGGCGTGGGCGCGACGACACCGTCACGCCAGGCCTCCAGGTTGCCCTGGATGATGCTCAAAGGCGTGCGAAGCTCGTGCACGACGTCAGCCAGGAGCTGCTTGCGGCTCTTCTCTTTCGCCTCCAACTGGGACGCCATGCCGTTGAAGGCGGATGCGAGGTCGCCAAGCTCGTCGCCCGAGTCGAGGTCGACCCGCTGGGACAGGTCGCCGTCCCGGATGCGCTGTGCCGATGTCTTCAGCGCGTTGATGGGTCCGGTGATGAAGCGGCTGAAGAAGAAGGCGAGCACGACTGCGACAAGGCCGGCGACCAGCGCTGCCCGCCACACCGATGACTGGATGGCATCGAGGTAGGCTCTCTCCATCGTGCCCGTCATCGTGTACTGCGGGCATTCGCCCCCCTGCCCGCTGCCCGTCGTCTGGCACATCTGTGCACAGTAGGCGCCGAACTCGGACTCCGCAGCCCTGCCGACCCAGAGCGCGACCACGAGAGCTGCAGTGATTGCCACGATGATGAAGAGCAGGCTGAGCTTGAGCGTGAGGCTACGCACGGTTCTCCGCCTCCAGCTTGTAGCCGATGCCCCGGACGGTGCTGAGCGGCGTGGGGCTGTCGGGAGCCGCCTCCAGCATCTTCTGCCGCAGGTTCTTGACGTGCGCATCGATGGTCCGGTCATAGCCCTCGAAGTCGATGCCGAACACATTGTCGAGGAGCTGCGCCCGGGAGTACACCCTTCCGGGGTTGCGAGCCAGGAACTCAAGGATGGCGAACTCGCGAGAGGTGAGACGGAGCGGCTTGCCGCGATAGCTGACGGAGTGCCGGGAAGGGTCAACGGTGATATCGCCGAGGACGACCGGCCGGTCGCCGGCGGCGTTGTCCCTGCGGCGCAGCACCGCCTTGACCCGGGCCACCACCTCACGCGGACTGAAGGGTTTCGTCACGTAGTCGTCCGCCCCGAGTTCGAGTCCGACGATGCGGTCGGCTTCCTCGTCCCGTGCGGTGAGCATGATGACGGGCACGTCGGAGGTCTTGCGCAGTGTCTTGCAGACCTCGAGGCCGTCCATGCCCGGGAGGTTGAGGTCCAGCAGCACCAGGTCCGGCTTGCGCTGCTCTACCTCCCTGAGCGCGAGCGCACCGTCGTGAGTGCACAGCACTCCGTACCCGCTTCGCTCAAGGTAGACGCGAATGAGGTCGCAAACTTTTGGTTCGTCGTCAACGACCAGTACCGTCCCGGTTCCCATGCTGCCCTCGCGCTCCGATGTCTCGTGAATCATGGTATCACACGTGCGAGGGTGGCCCTGAGACCGTGGTGTCGACCAGATCCGCCCCGGTTCTCACCGGGGCAGACCTGGGAGGAGGTGAAGCTGCGTCCCCATTTCGCAGCTCTCGCAACCGGCGGGACCGCCATGCCGTGCCGGGCGTGGACGGCATCCGCATGCGGTCAGCGACCGCTGTTGTTGGCCAACGCGGGAAGCGGTCCCGTCCGTGCGAGGAGGCAGATCGATGCGCCTGCCGTGAAGAGAGTGTAGTACCGACTTGTGAAGCCATTGTGAAGTCCCGACGGTGGCTGAATGAAACGGGCCCCTCCGCCCGCTCTCAGGCACGGAGGAGCCCGCCGGAACGCGTCCGTGCGTGACCACAGCGCGACTAGGCGCGCGTGGCCAGGATGGGCTGTTCGAAGTTCAGTCCAACGACGTCGCACGATGGGCAAGCTGAGGCGGACGCGGGTTGAGCAGCCAGCCGTCCGCCGCAGCCGCCCCGGTACGACCGGGCTCCTGCCGGAGCACTGCTGCAGTTGCCGCCGCAGAGTCCGCCCTTGCCGTTGGCAAAGCGAGGGCAGGCGCCTGAGCCGGCGCACTGACCGTCGCAGTTGGCGGCGCCGGCACAATCGCCGTCACAGAGTTCGCCGTTGCCCTGACACAGGCCCGGGCAATCGTCACAATCGTAGGCGACGTTCGTGACGGTTGAGATGGGAGTAGTTGCGTACGCCGCATTGGCGTACACATTCCCGGGGACAACGTCCGTATCATCGCCGGCGGCCAGAGCAAGCCCGCCTCCAAGGATGAGCAGCGGTATCGCGATAGCCAGAGCGATGGTCAGCTTCTTTCCTGCTGTCATGGTGTCCTCCCTTTCAGTAGTCGAGTCCGTCGGAATGGCCTCATGGTGACAGACGTGTGTGAACACAGCGTGAAGGACCTCGCGGATTTGTGTGAAACGTTCGCCACGAACGCGCCCGGGTCACAGCGCCTTCGTGTGATACAATGGGGTCTGCTACGCGCGAACGTCCGGCCCGGCCACCCCGGCCGGGGATTCGCGACAGAACGCGAAGACTTTCCCAGGCTGCCCCTTTGCCGATGGCTGTCTGTGAAGGAGGTGTCCTGTGCCAATCACAAATCCGCTGAGAGGACTCTTCGGCAAGAAGAGCGATCACCAGCCGGTTGCGCGACCGGCGGCGGAACGTGCTCCGGGCCCTCCTACTCCCGAAGAGCAGGCGCGACAGGCGAAGACGCGGCAGGCGGCGTCGCAGCATCAGGGCATCCTGAACCAGGAGTTCGCCCGGACGCTCGAAGCCGCAGACGCCGGGCTGACGTGTCCGGAGAGCGCCGCGGATCCGCTGGCGTACCTCGGTAACCTCGAACCCCTCGGTCTCTCGTCTGAGGAGCGCAAGGTGGTCCGCGAGTGGACCCGTGATCTTGTGGCGGACATGGGCGACCGCGCCGTGTGGAACTCACGGTTGCGGCTGAAGCTCGAGTTGCGGTACCTGGCCAGCGAATCGGGGCTGGCGAAGGGCATCGGACGGTTCCCGGGAGAAGGGAAGAGATAGTGCCGGACTACAGCACCATCCGGACCCAGTTCGTAGCCGACCGGCTCAAGCAGACCCGCTGGGAAGACCGCGAGTACATCCAGCACCTGATGGGCATTGAGAGGATCGTGCTGCAGGGTGGTCCTCAGAACCCGGCATCCCGCCTGCTGTTCGAGCGACTGGTCCGCCGCTACCCCGTCGAGCACGGCTCCATCGTCGTCGAACTCCGCAGAGGCGAAGCCACAACCGATGCCCAGTTCCGGCTGCTTTCTGAGGCGCAGGAAGTGTTGTGGCGACGGCAGGAACAGCTCTCGCGGGATGACGAAGACCGGATGGAGCGAAAGAAGAGCGAACGGCTGACGAAAGAGCTGGATCAGTGGCTGCGGATGGGGGGACTGGAGTAGTAGCCGGATGGGATTCCCGTGTCCGGCGCGTCGGCGCCTGACTCCGCAGATGTGATGTCGAACTTGCCAGCTGAGCATCCCCCACAACTCGCGTATGAGAGTCTGCGTGCGCTCGTTGCGGGCCGCCGCAGCGTGCGGCGCTTCAGGCCGGATGCGGTACCCCGCGAGACCATCGAGAAGATACTGGATGTCGCGCGACTGGCGCCGTCGGCCGGCAACAGCCAGCCGTGGGAGTTCGTAATCGTGACCGACGCGGCGACGCGGACCCGGGTCGCCAGGGCGGCGGCCTCACTCTTCTCGGCCGGCCGCAAGCACGACCCGGACTTCAACTGGTCCGTCTCCGTTCAGCCGTTCCTCGCGCAGGCACCGGTGCTCATCGTCGTCCTGGGCGACAAGCGTGTCATCGCAGCATATCCGAGCATCCTGCGGGGCAACGTCCTCATGCGTCAGAGCCTGTCGAACTGCGTCCTTGCGCTGCAGCTTGCGGCGGCAAGCCTCGGGCTGGCAACGGCGTGGGGCACGCTGCAGGGAGGCAGCCCGGAGACCGAGATACGCACCCTGCTCGGCGTCCCGGACGTGTTCACCATCGACCACATCGTGCCCGTGGGCTATGCCGACGATCAGGAGGGCGCCCGTGCGGCGGCCCTCGCTCCTGCGCGCGAGCGGGCAGCGCGTCGGCGTCCCCTGGACGCCATTGTGCACTGGGACCGGTACGCGGCGGAGCGGGCGCGCTCGGACGAGGACGTGGAGCAGTTCATCTGGTCGGAGACGGTGACGCGGGTGCGCCGCGAACACGAGACCGGCAGGTGAGGCCCGCCCGCGGCGGAGACTGAGACCGTGCCGCGTCCGGCTGCGCTTCCGTGCACAAACGAAAGGGGCGGGTTCAGCCCCGCCCCTGCAGGAATGCCGTTCCAGCTAGGTCACCGAGGGCGTTACTTTGCTGCGAGCCTCCGCCCGGGTGTCGCTTTCAGTCTTGGTGACTATCGCTGCCTGTGAAGCAGCGAATCTGGCGACCGGGACGCGGTAGGGGGAGCAGCTCACGTAGTCCACGCCGATCTGGTGGAAGAACTTGACGGACTCCGGGTCGCCGCCGTGCTCTCCGCAGACGCCTATCTTGAGGTCCGCGTTCGTGCGCTTGCCGCGCTCGACGCAGATGCGCATCAGCTCGCCGACCGCAGCGCGGTCGATGGTGGCAAACGGGTCGCGCTTCAGTATCCCCTTTTCTACATAGGCCGGCAGGAAGGTGCCGATGTCGTCGCGGCTGTAGCCGTAGGTCGATTGCGTCAGGTCGTTCGTGCCGAACGAGAAGAAGTCGCAGTACGGCGCCAGGCGGTCGCCGATGAGAGCCGCGCGAGGCAGCTCTATCATGATGCCGAACTTGAAGCTCGGGTCGGGGAAGTGCATCTCGGCGCGGACCTGCTCCGCCGTCGCGAAGACCAGCTCGCGCAGCAACGCCAGCTCTTCCTCCGCGCTGACGAACGGGAGCATTATCTCCGGGAGCACGGTGACGCCCTGGCGGATGAGGTAGTACGCCGACTCGAGCACAGCGCGAACCTGCATCGCATAGATCTCCGGGAAGGTCACGCCGAGGCGGCAACCGCGGTGGCCGAGCATCGGGTTGAACTGCTCCAGCGCGTGGACCCGCTCTCTCACCCGGCGGTATGGCAGGTTGAGCCTCTTCGCCAGGGAGGTGAGCTCTTCCTCATCGTGCGGCAGGGGCAGGAACTCGTGCAGAGGCGGGTCGAGCAGCCGGACGGTGACCGGCAGTCCCTCCATGACCTGGAAGATGTCGAGGAAGTCCTCCTTCTGGAATGGCAGCAGCTCCTTCAGGGCGTCCTCCCGCTCCTCCTTCTCCTGCGCCAGGATGGCCTTGCGGAAGTGGTCGATGCGCTCCTGCTTGAAGAACATATGCTCGGTTCGGCACAGGCCGATACCCTCGGCGCCGAACTGCCGAGCGACTTTCGCATCAGCCGCCGTGTCGGCATTCGTCTCGACGCCTATCTTCTTGACGAGGTCGGCCCAGAGCATCAGCTCCTGGAACTCGGTGCTGAGCTGGGGGCGGATGGTGGGCAATTGGCCGAGGATGACCTCGCCGGTCGTGCCGTCAATAGTTATCCACTCGCCCTTGGTGACGATGCGGTTGCCGACGATGAGCTCGTCCTTGTCCTCGTGAATGTCGATGGCCGAGGCGCCGACGACGCAGCACTTGCCCATGCCGCGCGCGACGACGGCGGCGTGCGAGGTGATGCCGCCGCGGGTGGTGAGGATGCCGACTGCGGCGTTGATGCCTCTGATGTCGTCCGCGGATGTCTCGCCGCGCACGAGGATATAGGCGCCGCCGTCCTTCGCCTGCATCTGGATAAGCTCGTCGGGATTGAAGGCGACGCGCCCTGAAGCGGCGCCGGGGGATGCCGGCAGGCCGCGGGCGACGACCTCACGCTTCGCACTCGGATCGATGATGGGGTGCAGCACCTGCTCGAGCTGCTGGGGTGTGATGCGAAGGAAGGCATCCGTGGCGCCCATGACCCGCTCCCGCGTGAGATCGGTGGCAACCTTGATCGACGCCTGCGCGGCGCGCTTCCCGGCGCGGGTCTGAAGTATCCAGAGCTTGCCGTTCTGGACAGTGAACTCGATGTCCTGGATGTCCTTGAAGTGCCGCTCCAGCTTCCGGGCGATGGATTCCAGCTCCTCGTAGATGCCCGGCAGCGCCTGCTTCATCTCCTCGACGGGGCGCGGGGTCGCGGTGCCGGCGACGATGTCCTCGCCTTGCGCGTTGGACAGGAACTCGCCCGTGAGCGCCTTGGCGCCCGTGGATGGGTCCCGTGAGAAGGCGACGCCTGTGCCGCAGTCCTCCCCCATGTTGCCGAAGACCATCGTCTGTACGGTCACGGCGGTGCCGAGGCCGTGGGATATCTCGTTCATCTCGCGATAGGCGATGGCGCGCGGGTTGTTCCACGAGTTGAAGACCGCCTCGATGGCTGTCCAGAGCTGCTCCATCGGGTCGAGAGGGAACTCATTGCCGGTGAATCGCTTGATCTCTTCACGTAGCATCCCGGCAAGAATGGGCAACTCCTCGGCGGGGAGCTGGCTGTCGAGCTGGATGTTCCGCTCGCGCTTGAGCTGGTTCTCAACGTTGCTCAGGACGCCGTCGGGGACGCCGAGGACGACGTTGCCGTACATCTTGATGAGGCGGCGGAAGCTGTCCCAGGCGAAGCGCGGGTTGCTCGTCTTGTCCGCGAGGCCACGCACCGAGTCCTCGTTGAGACCCAGGTCGAGGATGGTGTCCATCATGCCGGGCATGGAGACGCGGGCGCCCGACCTGACGGACACGAGCAGGGGGTTCTCGCGGTCGCCGAACCTCAGCCCGGTCGTCTGTTCCAAGGCGCGCAGTGCTTCCTCCACCTGCTCTTTCAGCTCGTCAGGCAGGACCTTGTTGTTCGAGAGGTAGAGGTTGCAGGCGTCCGAGATTATGGTGAATCCCGGCGGAACGGGAACGCCCATGCGGGCCATCTCCGCGAGGTTGGCGCCCTTGCCGCCGAGCAGGTCCTTCAACTCCGCCCTGCCCTCGGCCGTCCCGTTGCCGAAAGAGTAAACGTACTTCGTAGTCATCAACCCTCCTGGCGGGGCGACCTCGCCCCGACGTCAAGTCTCTCTGGCTGCGGTCGCGAAGAGCGGCCGTCACGGCCTGCTCGTTTCCGGTTGGCGGGGGCGAGTCCTGACAAACGAACAGCCCTGTCCGGTACGGAACAGGGCTTGAGGGCCCCTCAGGATTTGCGGCGACAACCGAAGTAGTTCACGACTAACGTGAATTGTACGTGTCGTCGTATACGAATGTCAAACGTCCCTGGATGAAGTCAATCGCAACTGGAGCAACTCGAGCGGGCGGGCCGGCTCGTGGTGCTGCAACCGCCGGACGAGCAGGAGGGGGACGAATAGAAGGTGACTCGGTCGCTGGCCTTCGGTCCGACAGGCCTCAGCGGGTTCTCCACAGGGGCAGCGGGAGCCTGGACCCCGGTGCCGTTGGCGGCCACGGCGACGAGCGTCTGTGGCGGCTCAGCGGACTCCTCGACCGCCGCCAGCACGGTGTAGCCGCCGGGTGCGTCCCGGGTCAAGTCGACGTACACCAGCACTGCGGCTATGCCCAGCACCGGGACGATGATGGCAGAAGTGATTGCCACCCGTGCGGTCCGAGAAGTCATGGTTCGGCCTCTCCAGCGCGTCCCCTACTTGCCGCAGCAGCCGCTGCCGCGGGAGGTCGTGCTCTTCAGGGTGCAGGCGCCCTGGCCATCGACAGAGCAGTTGCCGGAGCCGGTGCACGCGCCCTTCGTGCAGGCTTCGATGCACTCCTGGGAGCATGTCACGCCGGCGTTCTCGCACGCGTCGACGCACTCTTCTACCGTGCAGGAACCGCCGGTACAGGCCGAGGCGGAGATGCAGGCGTTCGAGCCCGAGCGGCAGATGCTGGCGCAGGTGTTCGTCTTCTCCGCGGCGACCGCGAGCGAGCTGGCTGCCGGAGCCGTATCTTCGAGTGCGCTGGCGCGGTCGGGATTCAGGTAGAGCATGACTCCGCCGAACACGGCCATGGTGACGATAATGGTGAGGGCGGGCATGAGCCACGACGGACGATTCAGGGACATGCGAACCTCCTGGTTAGTCGGATACAGTCACTCCGTAACGTACCGGACTTCTGTGAAGATTGTGTGAAGACCGCGCGGCAGCCGCGTGAAGACGGTGTGGCGGGGTGACCTGCGCGCCCGAGTTCCAGGACCGTGGCGCTACGCCGTCGCGTCCCCGTTCGCCACTCTACGGGACAACGGACCCCCCGGGGATGAGCCGCGTGCTGGCTTTCGGCCCGACGGGTCTCAGCGGGTTCTCGTCGTCCGGAGTCGCCGGGGAAGAGGGCGCCCCGTTGCCCGCCGGTTCCACTGCTGCGGACGGTTCCCCCAGGGGCAGCGCCTCCGGTGCGTCGTCCGAGGCGTAGTACCAGAAGAGCCCGCCGATGACGACGAGAGGCACAACGATGGCCAGTATCGTGATGATGCGTAGCGTGCGCGAGTAGAAGAATGCTGTGTCGTCCATCTGTCCCCCGTTCCACCCGACGGCGTCGTCCGCCTCGGGATGACGTCGTTTCCCGCAGCATCAGTAGAACGTCTGTGAGCGCCGGCGGTTTAGGCCGGACGGGCGACGGGAGGGCAGGGGCGGCCCCGGTTCAGTGCGTCCTGCCGGCGCGCTCACGAGCTGCCTCGCACTGAGCCGGGCATTCGGCGCAATCAGGCGTGCAGGGCTCCACGTGGATGGTCACGGTCGCATTGCGGAGGCACTTCCGTATCTCGTCCTCCATCTCCTCGGCGATGCGGTGCCCCTCTTCGACGGTCTTCTCGCGGGAGACGACGATGTGGACGACGACATGCCGCTGGCTGCCGGCCTTGCGGGTCCGCAGGCTGTGGTAGTTGGCTACCTCCGGGCGTTCATCGAGGAGCTTCCGGATGAGGCTCTCTTCGTCTTCGGGGAGCCTGGTGTCCATGAGCGCGGAGACGGCGTCCCGCATGGTGACGACGGCAGCCCGGATGATGAAGACAACCACGAAGAGCGCGACAACCGGGTCCAGCAGCGTCAGCCCGGTGGCGCGTACGAGCACAAGGCCGACCAGCACAGCGACGGAGCTGAGCACGTCCGCCATCAGGTCGCGTCCCGTGGCCTCGAGTGCGGCTGAGTCGGCTGCACGCGCCACGGTGAACACGTACCTGGAGACGGCCACGTTGATGGCGATGGCGGCCGCCGTTGTGACGATGCCGGCGTCCACCATGTCGACGCTCGCGCCGGCAATGAGGCGCTGCACGGCCTGCCAGGCGATCATGCCGCCGGCGAGGAAGATGAGACCCGCAATGACCGCGCCCGCAAGGTCCTCGGCCCGGCCATGCCCGAAACGGTGGTCCTCATCAGGGGGGCGGCCGGCGACGCGCACGGCGAGGTAGCCGATGACGGCGCCGGTGAGGTCGATGAGGCTGTGCACCGCATCGGCCAGTATGCCGATGCTGCCCGTGACCGTCGCTGCAACCACCTTCATTGCGATGAGCAGCGCGATGGTGGTGATGGAGACGCGCGATACGCGCTCCTTGGTCTTCTGCAGCTCCGCGAGTCGTCTACCCAGTTCCGCGTCGTCCGGATTCACGTATGCCACCAGTTCCTCTCGCCCCCGGAACGCAAAAGCCCGTGGGGCCACACCGGTCCCACGGGCCTGACGAACCCGCTGCCAGCCTGCCAGCCCGGCTTCCGTCTGCGGCGTGGGCCGCATCGGGAGCCTGCTCCGGAAACCCGATTGTAGGGTCGTCGCTGCAACGTGTCAAGAAACCCCCGGCGCGGCGTTCGGTTGCCGGAGTGCTGGAAGAACCACGGCCCGCCGCCGCAGGGTCGGGCGGGCCGACCCGGTTCGTGCCCGGGCTATCCGGGTAGTGTAAGCTGTGCGGCAGGCGGTGCAGCGGAGGCGCTCCGGTTCGGACCGGGCGTCCGCCCCGCCCGTGGGGAACACCGGTGAGTTCGTTCGCGACTCTGCATCCCGTCGTGCAGGCGCTGCTGGCAACCTGCTTCACCTGGGGCATGACCGCCTTCGGCGCGGCCGGGGTCTTCCTGGCTCGCGAGCTGAAGCGCTCCATGCTGGATGCGATGCTCGGCTTCGCCGGCGGCGTCATGATAGCCGCCAGCTTCTGGTCGCTCTTGTCTCCCGCGATCGAGATGTCCGTCGGTGGGCCGCTCCCCGTCTGGGTGCCTGCGGTTGTGGGCTTTCTGCTTGGCGGCGCCTGTCTCCGCGCGGTCGACATGGTTCTGCCCCACCTGCACCTCTGGGCCCCGGCGAAGGAAACTGAAGGCATCGCCACGGGCTGGCGGCGCAGCACGCTGCTGGTGCTCGCCATCACGCTGCACAATATCCCCGAAGGGCTGGCCGTGGGCGTCGCGTTCGGTGCGGTGGCGGCGGGCATCCCCGAGGCGACGTTGCCGGCAGCGGTTGCGCTGGCGCTGGGCATCGGCATTCAGAACTTCCCTGAGGGGTTGGCGGTCTCGGCGCCGCTGCGGCGGGAAGGGATGTCCCGGCGCAGGAGCTTCTGGTACGGCCAGCTCTCGGCGACGGTTGAGCCGGTCGCGGCGGTCATAGGGGCTGCGCTGGTCGTTGCCGCCCGTCCCATCCTGCCATATGCCCTGAGCTTCGCCGCAGGCGCTATGATATTCGTCGTCATCGAAGAGGTGATACCGGAATCGCAGCGTGGCGGCAATACCGATCTCGCGACGCTCGGGGGCATGCTGGGCTTTGCGGCCATGATGCTGCTCGACGTGGGACTCGGGTAGCGACGAGGGCCGGGCCGACGGGTGGTCGCGCCGGTGCGTCCGGTCGGGCGCACGTACGGCTGAGAGACCTTGAGCTAGAGGAAGAGCATGATGACCGCGTTTTCCGCGCTGCACCCCGTGCTGCAGGCGCTCATCGCCACCTGCTTCACCTGGGCGGTGACGGCGGTGGGCGCAGCAACGGTGTTCGGCACGCGGCATGCGAGCCGCCGCACGCTTGACGCCCTGCTCGGTTTTGCCGGCGGCGTGATGCTGGCCGCCGCCTTCTGGTCACTTCTCGGCCCGGCGGTCGAGATGTCCGGCGGAGCGTGGCTGCCGGCCACCGCCGGCTTCCTGCTCGGGGCGGGTGTCATGCGGGGGGTAGACCTGCTCCTGCCGCACGTGCACCCCGACTTCGGCGGAGACCGCGCCGAGGGCATCAACACGCAGTGGCGGCGCAGCACGTTGCTCGTGCTGGCCATCACGCTGCACAACATCCCGGAGGGACTGGCGGTGGGGGTGGGGTTCGGAGCCGTCGGGACGCAGCTCACGACCGCGTCGATGGGCGCCGCGGTTGCGCTCACGCTTGGCATCGCGCTCCAGAACGTGCCCGAGGGGCTGGCGGTGGCGATGCCGCTACGGCGGGCCGGATTCTCACGGTTCAGGTCGTTCTGGTACGGTCAGCTCTCGGCCATGGTCCAGCCCGTGGCGGGTGTCATCGGCGCCGCCATGGTGCTGGCGATGCAGTCCCTACTGCCGTACGCGCTCGGCTTCGCCGCCGGCGCTATGGTCTTCGTCGTGCTGGAGGATGTCGTTCCCGAGGCGAACGGCGGCGAACACGCGAACGTGGCCACGGCGGGGGGAGTCCTGGGCTTCGCGCTGATGATGGTGCTGGACATCGGCCTCGGGTAGCCGCATCGGTTCGGTCATCCGGCGCGCCCGTGCTATGATGGCGCGCTGTCGGTGTGGCGGGAGGCATGTCTGCGATGTACGAGAGATTGCTCGTTGAGAAGCACGGGGATGCCATGAAGGTGGCATTCAACAACCCGAAGCTGCACAACGCCATGGACGGGCGGATGCTGGAGGAACTGGTGGCGCTGTGCCGCGACCTCGGGACAGACACGTCAACACGCTTCGTTGTCTTCACCGGCGAGGGCAGGTCGTTCATGGCGGGCGTGGACATGAAGGGCGATGCCATGGCCGTGGGGGGCGAACCGGCCTCGGCGCGGCTCCGGCAGCGCCAGGGGCAGGAGCTGGTCAAGCGACTTCGGGACCTCGAGCAGATAACGCTGGCGGCAGTGAACGGCGCCTGCGTCGGCGCGGGCGTGGCGCTGGCGGTAGCCTGCGATCTGCGCCTCGCGGCGGACGATTCCCTCTGGTCGCTGCCGAACACCGGCCTGGGCTACTTCTTCTCGTGGGCCTGCACGCCGCTGCTCGTGAACCTCATCGGTCCGGGCAATGCCAAGGACCTCATCCTCACTCGCCGGCAACTGACGGCAGCGGAGGCGGTGGCCATGAACCTGGCAACCATGAGCGCTCCGCGCGAGGCACTGGAGTCGACGGCGGAAGGCGTCATCGACCGGATGCGCTCCGGCGGCCCGCTGGCGATGCGCATGGCGAAGAAGCTCGTGAACGCCTCCTCGCCGGTCTGGCTCGGGGATGTCTCCATCGCCGAACCGGAGCTCATCGAGCGGCTCTACGCCGCGGGCGAGCCGGCGGAGGGCTCGGCGGCGTTTCTCGCGAAGCGCTCTCCCGAATGGGGTGCGAAGCGCCCCGGGGCATCCGGGGCCTGACAATACCCGGACAAGGAGACATGATAGTGACGGACAACGATGCGGACCGCTCGATGGACAGGCAACAGCAGGGCGCCTTCGCCGATGCCGGGCAGGACCAGAAGAAGGGCGAAACCTGTGAACTTGGGGGCTGCTGCGGCATGGTGGAAGGTCCGGGTGGCAGGCTGCGGCTTGGCTTGCTCATAGCACTGGCAGTCGTCGTGCTTGGCCTGCTCGTCTACGGCTTCGCGACGGCCGGATAGGCGGGCGGCGCAGTCAGTCCGGTAGCCCCGGCGCCCTAGCCGGCTTCCTTCGAGAGCAGCTTCGCCTCGGGCAGGCGCCGCAGGGCCAGTGTCGCAATGGGCGCTACGAGCGCGCCCAGGCCCAGAACGAGGAACGGGATGCGCCACTCGGTCGCCGCGGTGGGGTCGGTGCCTGCTCCGTTGACCGCCTCGAGGATATTCCCGAAGACGACCGGCGCCACGATGGTGAGCGAGAAACCTGCCGCCGACTGCAGTCCCAGCGCGAACGAGCGCCGCTCCGCGCTGACCAGCTCTGTCAGCCCCGCCTTGTAGATGCCTGAGTCGGCGATGACCCAGAAGCCGAGCCACAGGCCGACAAGCACGACCAGCTCAACCGGCCTGCCGAACAGAAAGCCGAAGAGGCACTGCACCGTCAGGCTGCAAAGCGAAGCAATGAGAATGGTCTTGAGGCGGCCGAGGCGGTCCGAGAGCGACCCGATGGCCCAGACGGCGGGCACACCGGCGAAGATGACCAGCGCCGAGAGCATGCCGCCGATAGACACGGTCTGCGCCTCGCCGAAGCCCGCGTTGACCAGGTTGGCCATGTAGTACGGGCCTATCCAGCCCCAGAAGGCGTACAGCTCCCACATGTGGCCCATGTAGGCGAGCGAGATAAGCACCTGCGCCGTCCGCAGAGTCCGTTTCGAGCCTCCCCGCACCGAAGGACCGAAACCGTTCGCGGCCGCGGTCTGCGGTGCGGCAGCCCCGGCTTCATCGCGCGGCCGGTCGTGCACCAGGAAGAAGACGATGATGGCTGCCAGGAAGACGGGGATGGACGTGCCGAGCATGCCGGCGCGCCAGCCGTGGCTGGCGGCGAGAGGGGCGGCGACCAGGTAGCCGCCGGCGTAGGCTGCGGTCAGGGCGGCGGTATAGGCGCCGATGGCGCGCCCCCGCTCCGTCGGTGGGAACCAGGAGGAGAGGAAGGCCATGCCTGGAGCGTAGATTGCGCCGCAGGAGAGTCCGACGGCCAGCCTCAGTACGAGGATGCTCGCAAAGTCGCGTGCGAGGAAGAGAAACGCGGTGGAGGAAAGAGCCGCGAAGAGCGTCGCCCACGCGACCACCCTCCTCGGGCCGACGCGGTCTGCCAGCCAGCCGGTGAACACGACGACGAGGACGTAGACGACCTGGAAGGCGGCAAGGATGGCGTCCATCTGGCCGGCGCTCAACCCGAACTCCTGGACCATGTAGCGGGAGACGGCGGAGAAGCTGTACCAGGGCATGTAGCCCAGCAGCATGGCGAGGCTCATCAGCGCGAGGACGCGCGTTTTCGTCTGTCGCATCGCTTCTCCCCTCCGCCCCGGTGTTGCAGGCGTTCCGGCGATAGTAGTCGGCTGCGATGGCGAAGTAAAGGCAAGACGCGGTCTGGCGATTCCGGCTCCGGATGCGACTTGAACCAGCCGACTGGGGACCGGTACAATGGTCCACTGGCTTTCCCGCTCCCCGCCCTTGTGGCATTGGAAGGCCACGCCCCTCGGACCTTGGCTGGTGGAGCGAAGCCGGCGGTGGACCGGCGCATCGCCTCGTCCTCACGTGCGAATGGCGTATCAGGGGCCGCGGTCCGTGAGTCCGAGTCGGTGCGGCATGCGTCGTGTCCCGTCCATCACGGGCGGCGATGCTGAAGGAGGTGCTGTGTGGCGATCGTGATTCGGACGCTCTTCAACAACCAGACGTGGCGTGCGCCATGCGTTGCCCCCGGCAAGGACGAACGCTGCGCGCTGTGCTTTGAGGATGGCCGCGTTCCCCACGCTCCTCAGAAGGACGACGCGGTCTGCAGCGGCTTCTGCTGGGAGCGTGAGCTCTGTTCCCGGCACGAGTGGCCGTGCACGCCGCAGGGGAACGCTTTCGGAGACCGCGTGCAGACGGGAGACCAGGTCTTCCTCGTGCATCGCGAGCCGGGCGGGCGCTACACTATCTGGGGCTACACGCACGTGTTCTCGGTCGAGCGGCAGCCGCGCAACATGGGCGACGCGAACCGCATCGGCTACGCCTTCCTGAAGCTTGATGACTTCACGCCGCTCTCTGCGGAGACCCGCCCCCGCGGCCTCTCAGCGGAGGAGCTTGTCGGCGCCCAGTGGGGCCAGGGCTGCTACCGCTACCTCGACATCGCCGAGGCCGAGCGCTTCGAGCAGCTCCTGGAAGACCGGCACGGGATCGGGTGAGAGACGGAATGGAGGACGGCTGGGCGCGCAGGCAGTCTCGCGTGGAAGTAGTGTGTCAGGTCTCCCCGGCTTCTCTGGCCAGTCTAGCGATGGAGGCATACTCCGAGGCAAGGACCTCGTCGTACTCTTTCACGAATGCGGCGATTCCCGATAGGCTCTGGGAACGCTCAGAGAAACTCTGAGGAGCCACTCTTGCCTGCTGGAACATCGCTCGCCATCTTCTGCGTTGCGTGCGCGGCGGCAAGGGCTGAGTTGCACCATTCAGCACCAAACCTGCGACAAGACGCCGTCCTCCTGCGCCGATGATCCTAGTCTTCCGACGGTTCACGGCGAATCCCCCCGCCTGCAGAACGTCGCGGACCGCTCGTATGTCTCTTGCTGTGAAGCAGCGGTCACCAGAAAAGGCCAAGTCGTCAGCGTACCGGCTGTACTTGCAGCCCCAAGAGAGCGCCAGTTGCGCGAGGGCCCGGTCCTGCGGTGCGAAAACTGCGTTTGCCAGAGTAGGGCTCGTTGGGGCCCCTTGCGGCAGGTGACCCTCCAGAGTGCACAGGCTCGTGAGTCGGTTTGCGGTCCGTCTGGGGTAGCCGAGACGGGAGAACACGCGGCGCACTTCGCGCGCTCCGACTGAGGGGAAGAAGTCCTTGATGTCGACCACCATTAGGTTTCGCGATTCCGTGTGGACCCGGGCGTTGCTGAATATGCTGTGGCCTCTCACGAACCCATGGGCCTGTTCGGCAATTGGCGCCTTCGTGAGGATGTGCTGGAGAATCCACGCTTGGACGAGCTTGAGGAATCGGCGCGGAGCCTCTATTCGTCGCATTCCGCCGGAGCTCTTAGCAATCTTATACCTACGGTAGAACCTCCATGATTCGTGTGCCATTTCCGCCAGCAAGCTATTGGATATACCAAACAGGAACGAGAGAATCTCCGGTTCCACCAACGGAGGTAAGCCGGCCTCCACCAACTCGTGCGCGGCGGCGAGTTCCTGCGAATCCAGGTGGAATTCCGCGCCGATGGTTTGGACCAAGTCACTTGAGTGGGAGAGAGAAACGGCAAAGGGGAGCGTAATCATTCGAATGTCCAGTCGGGAAGCGACTGCCGGCTCGCGGCGTCTGAAGGAACGCCGCGAGACGCCGGTCCGAGGCATGCCCGAACAGCCGTAGGCTGCGAGGTGGGCGCAGCCCGAGAAGCCGCTGCCAGACTACGGATGTGCGCATGACTCGGACCTTGTAGTGACGACTCTTGCACGATGGGCGGCGATGCACCGTCCAATCTAGACACCTCCCCTTTGCCGAGGTTGGTGACACAGGTAGCGCATTCGGAAACTGTCGCGGACCGTCTTGCCCACGTCTCGCGCGCAGCGTTGCAGACCTTCAGATGTAGCACGATAGTGGCCCTCTTCGACAACAATGTAGCCCCTGCCAAGGAGGTCCTGGAGATACTCTACCAGGGCTTCACCTTCAAGCTGTTGGGAGAGCAATTCCTCCAGAGAGCCAAGGGTGACTGGCTGGCACATGTTGACAGTGGCCAGGACCAAGGACCGCCGGCGGACGGACTTGACCAGGTCGGACCCTGTCCGTGCTGGGTCAGTACTGCTGGTCATACTTGACCACCTGTCGGTCACCCAAGAAGCCATCGACCAGACTCGTGACTTCATCTGCCTCTTGGTACTGGACGTACTCGATTCGTGCGTGTTTCTGTGCATAGGCCTTGACCGGGCCAAGCGCCACGAAGGACTCTGGACTAGTTGGGAAGTACTCTCGGTCCAGCAGTAACAGACACTTGCTGGGGATATCCTTGTGAAGCGCGAACATGCCCAACTCGACGAATGACCCGGGACTGTCGGGAATGATTACGATGGCGTCTGCGTTGAGGACGTGATCTTTCTCCATCGTGCACAAGTTCGTGAGGTTGTGCTTCATGCTGGCATCGAGCCGCGCCATGTCAGAGTGTTCCGTGCGCGGAGTGCAGCCATACTTCCTGCAGTGGTCCAGCAGTCGTCTTCTCAAACACCCCGACGGGCGCGTGTCCTTGTCACCCGGGCCGAAGACGATCACGTTCAATGTGACTGCAGACATCCGCTGCTCAATGCCTCGTTGAGCTTGGGAGTAGTACGCGCTGAAGTCAGCGTTGTGGGCGGCTTGTCCTACACCGTCGGAAACCGGTACTAGGTACGAGTCACTGTTCGGGATGTGCATCGTTCCTTCCAAGAGTCTGAAACCCTGCTCATCGCAAGGCTGAACGTAGCTACTATGATGCAATCACGTGGCGTTGTAGTCAATAGCGGGAAGACGGCCTCCTCTCGCGGTGCTCGCCTGCAGGAGTCTCGACCCCACTGATGCAAGTGGTGGCTGGCGCTCCCCCGCGCCGACTTGCCCGGAGAGGAGCTGGTAATGGGAACGTTCGACAAGCCGAAGTGCGACCATCTGTACTTCCTGAGGCGCTCAGGGTCGTTCCGTGCTCTTGTTTCGGATGCAGGGCGCCTTTCCGGGAGCGGCAGTCGCGCACCAGTGGGGACTCGCAGCGGCGTGGCTACGCGTTCCTGAAGCTGGACGACTTCGTTCCGCTCTCGGCGGAAACCCGCCCGCGCGGGCTCACGGCGGAGGAGCTAGTGGGCGCCCAGTGGGGCCAGGGCTGCTACCGCTACCTCGACATCGCCGAGGCCGAGCGCTTCGAGCAACTGCTGGAGGACCGGCACGGGATTGGGTAGAGCGAGCGTGACACCCCGGTTGGGGAGCCACTCGGTGCCGTCGGACATCTGGCCTCTGTGTGGAGCGCCTTGCCACTGGCGGGAGGCACTACCGGCGAGAGGCTTGTGCGCATTCTTGTATCGTAGCTAGAACACACTGAAGGTCGTCGCAGTTCAGTCCCCGAGCTTCTCTGCTACGCCGAATCAGGGTGAGATTGCTGGCGGTCGTCTGATACTGCCACCGCGGGGCCTCCAGTGTTGCAAGCCGCGCCGAAGCTCTCCCAGCGGTTGCCCAGTCTCCGCCCAGGACCGAAGCCTCCAACACAGTTGCGATGTCCCAGTAGTCATGAGACTGGAGACCGCCGCGACGCCCGACCGAGAACACCACGACAGGCAGAAGGTCTTGGAGTTCCGCCAGAGCAGCAGCATCGCCCTTCGCGAACAACAGCGTAGCTGCATTGATGCCAGGATAGTAGTCACGAGGGTCTGACTCGAATCCGTGGCGATAACAGGCAATCGCTTCATCTAGGTGGGCTTGCGCGGTACTGCCAGTCCCCGCGGCAACGCATTCGAGATAAGCGTCCTTGTGCACGCTCCCCATGAGTCCGTACGTCTCCGGCGACTCGCCGTGCCTGTCGATTACCCCTCGCAGCACGCGTAGCGCCAAGGCGCGGTCTCCTGGCCGGTTCCGGCGATTCAGGGAGAACGCGTACTGCTCTTGGACAACCGGCGGGCAACGATCCTCCGATACGACTTGCGCGGCCAACTCGATGACTCTGTCATAGGCCTTCAGATCACGGTATGCCAGAAGCACCGCAACCAACAAGTCGTGCCGCTCCAGTTCCGGGAGGGGCATAGGCCTCACCAACTCGTCAATCTCCCGCAGCGCACTCGCATCATCGCGTGATCTTCGTGCCTCCTCGATTCTTTCTCGGATTGCTCTGGCGTAGCGGACCCGCTCCTTGAAGCTCTCGGCATACTCATGGGGTAGAGCAATTCCGGGGTAGGAGTGGACAAGTTGGAAGAGCGGGCTGTCGGTCTGCGCCGATTCAGCAATTGCATCGAAGAGCCTCTCGGTCAGCACGCCCGTAAGCCTTGAGGCCTCTTGGGGCATCAGCGCTCCTCCCTGGAGACTGTAGGGAATAGCGCGAACCATGGCCACATCGAACGGAAGGTCTTGCTGCTTGGCATAGATCAGTATCGTGGACTTGGGCCTAGCGCTGTGTCTCACGCCAAGTTCGTAGAACACGTTGGGATTGCCAAGCGTGAGGTCTGCTACAACAATCTCGGCAAGAAGCAATCGCTCGTAGATAGATAGATGAATGATTCCTCCGACGGTCTCTTCGTCCGCCCGGATGACCTGCACGCCCGCTCGTTCTCCGGCGGGCTTGATGGCATCGCGGTAGATTCGGTCGAAATCAATACGCTCGCGATGCTTGGGGTCCGGTTTGACACCGATTGGCATCGCGACGAAGAGCAGTGGCCGAGCAGAGGTCTCCATGTTCCGCTCTACGGCTGTCGCTCCCGATTGCTTGCTGCCAGGTCTATGGCTACCATCAGATCCGACTGGTGCCAAGGCACGATGGGGATGTTGTGTTCGATGAGCGCTCGCGGCACGGAAGAGGGCTTCTCGGCACCTGGGTGCATTGCCACCACCCCCTTGCCCATTCTCAGACTCTCCCTGATCTCCCAATCGACCCATTTGCTGTGGACCGTGCTGTCGGTCACCACACAGATGGTGACCGAGGCCTGCCGTATTCGCTCGCGAATCCCTCGGCGGATGTACTCAGCGCGGTCGCTGTCGAAAGGCACGCGCAGTGACCGGTCAATGAAATCGAGTTCGCTGTTCTCGTTCTGGGCTTGGCCGCGTAAGAGATTCACGAGGTTCAGGTCCTCTGATGCGAAGCTCAAGAAAACACTTCGTCGCGATGGCTGAGCCGCGCTCCCCAAGGCCTCCTTCGCCTGTCTCTCAAGGGCTGCCAGCCTCTCACCCGATGGAAACCGACCGTAGCCACCTGAACCCCCCATCTGTCTAAAGCCCTCCCTTCTCGGCTTCGAGTCGCTCTACGCACGATACGCAGACTCCGCAGGGGACGGCGCTGCCAGAATGGCAAGAGTACGTGCCTTCGATGCCTTTTGCACGAGCTAGAGCGATAATGTCCCGTTTCGTGAAGCCCATGAGTGGCGCAACGACTGCGATTGGACTCCCGACCGCAGCGCTCACAGCTTCCTGAGCCACGGCCAGAAAGGAACCGAGTTGGTCCGGAAACAGCGCCCCCTGTTCGGACAAAAGGCCGATTGCCACAGCGCGGGCGTGCATGCTGTAGGCGTACGCAGCTCCTGCGACGACCAGAAGCAGGTTCCTCCCAGGGAGAAAGGCATCCGCGTTCAGACTCATGCTGGGATCGGTCAGCCCGGACGGAATCGTTTGGCCGAATCCTCGGAGGTTCATCACCGTCGGTTGTGGGAGTCCCAGCGTGGCGTACACTCGTCTGCAAGCATCAAGTTCAGTGTCACTGCACATTTGGCCGTAGTTCACGAACAAGGGGAACAGTTCGGTCCCTTGCTCGTGTGCCAAGCAGGACATCAGAGTGGAATCGAGGCCTCCCGAAACCAGAGCAACTAGGCTCATCTGGCACTCCTTTGTTGCTTGTACACCCGCATCACGACCCATACCGCGGTGTCAAGGTCGGGCACGGGGACTCTGACGAGATCACTGTACGACAGAAACCGCGCCTCAACGGCCTCGTACTGTCTCATGGTCTTAGGCCATCGGCGTTCAGGACCCTGCAGAATGCCGACCAGACCAAGGTAGTCAAGCACGTGCGTATCGAGAACTGCGAGGTCATTCCCGCGGCCGACGTTGGCCAGAAACAGGCTCGCCTGTTTTGGTCCAACACCGCAGGCCACCTCCATGAGTGCCTTGCGGAGAGACCTTGATGGATGGCCCAGACCCAGTAGAGTGGACAGTGGCTTGGGCGATCTTCCATACAGGTGCTCTGCGGTGAGCCGAAGACGACGCGCTGTCTGGTTGGGATGGCGATGTCGGACCGGCTTCCATTCACCGCAACCCGCCAGTTCCAGTTGGCCCTGCAGACCGCTGCGGAGGCGAACCTCCAGTTGATCATAGTTGCAGTGAGGCGAAGGGACGTTCAGAAGCCCACTCTTGATCAGGATTGACTCGCATGAGCGTGCTGTCTCAAAGCGCACACGGCTACCGATGATACACGCCGCCAGTTCGCGCCAGAGGAGAACCTCCGTCGGCGCTCTCTGAGGCAGGAAGTAGCCACGTGAAGGCAGCTGCGAGGCCACTCGCAGGACGGCCTGCTCTAACCGGAAGGGACTCACTTGCCCTGAAAGCGCGGTCATTCTGCTTCTCCTGTAATGCGCGCTGCGAGCGCGGGCGGCATGAGTCGACAAAGGAAGGCTCTAGCCTCGTCGCGCTCCATTGACTCCCTGATGTCGTGCATCAGAACTTGGTAGTAGAGCAGATTGTGGGAGAGTGTCGCCACGTCGTACGGCAGACTCGCGTCTGCGCAGAAGGCACAGTCGCAGGCAAGGATGTCTCGCTGATGGAAGTGATGCAGTGTGTGGCTGGAGGGATCGGCAACTTGGTGGCACCACTCCAGACCATCGAAGCTATCTGCTCCTGCGAATGAGTAGGCAGCGATTGCGCGTGGATTCCCTGTACCTAGCAGGTGAATCGGGAAATACTGTCCCGTACTGTTTAGCGCCGCGCGCACCCTGCGAACACTCGCGGCGCGGGCTCGGGTGCCGCTACCCAGCTCGCGCTCAGGAACAGCAATCATGATGGGGTTGAGGCGCTCGGCCACGCCGCGGCAGACAACTGCAACGTTGTCCTCCTTGGCATGGACGATGGGGACAACGGTCCCAATCCCCGTCTTGTCTTGGTCGCGCAGGCACCGCCCCTCAATCGTGTTGATGGCGCGTTGGGGAGCTAGACTGACAAGCCTGTCAGGGTGCCCGTCGTATGAGAACGCCAAATCGTAGTAGGTCTCGGTCTGCAGTATCTGCCAGAAAAGGGACGGCTTCCACTTGTTGTCAGCGCTCCAGAATGCCTCGTAGTTGCCGCTGTCGAGTGCAACTCGTGTGCCTTGGCTCTTCGCCGAGAGTAGAGCGTTCCGCAACTTCTCTGCGGTCTTGTCGTCGGCGCGATAGAGGTCATATGCGGATACGAGCACCGCGGGGTACGTGCCTCTGGCAAACAGCCGAACGCAGTCTAGTGGCCGCAGGCGTGTCCCTGCCGATGATACGGACGGGTAGAAGGATGGCAGAGGGACACGAGATCCACCCACGACTATCCCGTCGGCTCGTGCAACTCCGCCCGTGATCGGAGATGGATTGGGCTCAGTGGCACCTGCCCCGTCAGGCGGCGGGGGACGAAGTAGCACGGACATCAGTGCTTCTGCCACGCTCGAGACCCCGGAAGACGCCTTGACAGCCACGCGGCCGGCCAGAACGGTGGAGTACTGGGCCACGTCTCGCCGCTGAACATCGAGCCATACTGGGAGAATCACTTTGTGCCCATCTACTTCACGATTGGCCAGAGCATTCAGTTCAGTTCGAGTCCATTCCTTCTTGAAGAAGGCTTGGCTGAGAACAACGACACCGTACTTCGAGTTCGCGAGCCCTCTGTCAATAGCGTCAAGGAGGCGGTCTCCGACTCTGAGTTCATACTCGTCGTACCATACGCGCAGCGTCCGCCTACGCAGTTCATCGGCCAATGCGCGTACAAAGACGTCCTTGTCTTCGGTAGCGTGGCAGATGAACACGTCCCAGAGTGCAGTCATGTCATCTCCGTCGCGAAGGAGACTACTGAGACTTGCCTCTCGCTGTCCGTGTGGGACACCGAGACGCAAGTGAGACCGCTGGTGGGACGAGTACTTGAGTCGTGCGCACGCGGAGGCTGCTGGTGATTAGGATTGATTCTATGGCGACTTCGAGTGATGTGTCCGTCCCTATCGTTTCGGCGTGCCACGGGGCGGTCGCATCCTCTGGTTCTCTTCATCTCCTGCGCTGCGTCACCCGGAACGGGACCCTCTTTGGACATAATAGCGCCCGATGACAGTGTCAGCAAGACCCTTGGTCGCCGACTCAGTCTTCTCCTCTGCGTCTTCGGCAGGTCCTCGGCAGGATGTGCTCTGGGCGCGGGATCAGCTACTTGGCAGGACAGGTACTGCGGCACTCGTCAGTTCGACCAACCTGCGCATGTCTGCCATCTCGTCGGCGAAGACTCCCGCCGAGCCCGAGAGACAAGTTTGGTGCGAGACCGTTGGGCGCCAGTCGTTGGAGATCTCACTCTTGATTTCCCCTCCGGGCGGGCGTACGTTTGTCGTTCAGGGGGTGTGAGGGATGTCTTCCCGCATTGAGCCTGCCTCTGCGACCTCTGACTCATCGAAGCCCACGCGCTTGCTCCACCTCGACTGGCTGCGCGTGCTGGCGATGAGCGCCATCTTCCTGTTCCACAACATGCGGGCCTACGACTTCGACGACTGGCACATCAAGAACGATGTGACCACCCAGTTCGCCACC
>Ga0116202_10000094_pt1 | contig 40972 bp, 34 predicted proteins | sample LakKivw325mmetaG_FD_94479 | JGI IMG/M metagenome (GOLD analysis project Ga0116202, IMG submission 94479) | Anoxic lake water microbial communities from Lake Kivu, Rwanda to study Microbial Dark Matter (Phase II) - Lake Kivu water 325m metaG | ecosystem: Environmental > Aquatic > Freshwater >... | reverse complement strand
CACAAACGGGCTTTCAACCCTGTTGTGTTGCGGTCTACCACGACGTGAACCGCCTGATGCATGAGCGTTTAACATAAACTCTAAACTCTGAGCCAGGAATTTAACATACAAGTTGTGGGTTGTTAGAAGGGGCCAACAGGCCTATGGCCTGAGTGGTGAGCGTGGGCCGGGTCAAGGGTTAAGGGATTTTCGAGGTCTTTGTTCGTGGCCGCGATGGAGCGGAAATCGGAATAGTGCAATTGCTTCGTTTGACTTCCGACCAACCATGGATTCTGTAACCGGGAAAAGGAAGAAGCTGACAGTATGGATTTTCAACTGAGTGATGAGCACAGGATGTTCAGGGATACGATTGCGAGCTTCGCGGCCAAGGAGATCTCGCCCATCGCCGAGGAGATCGATCGCCACGACGAGTGGCCGAAGGGTCTCTGGGGAAAGCTGGCGGATCTGGGGATCATGGGGATTACCGTCGATCAGGAATACGGCGGGGCCGGCGCGGACATTCTTTCGGCCTCGCTGGCCTGTGAAGAGCTGGCTCGGGTCTCGGCAGCCGTCGCCCTCTCCTGGGGGGCGCACGCGAACCTGTGCTGCAACAATTTGAACAGCCACGCGAGCCCCGAACAGAAGAGAAAGTACCTGCCGCCTCTGTGTTCGGGCGAGCACATCGGTGCCCTGGGGCTGACGGAGCCCAACGCGGGGTCCGACGCGGTGAACATCCAGACAACGGCCAGAAAAGACGGCGATCACTACGCGGTGAACGGCACGAAGACCTTCATCACCAACGGTCCCGTCGCCAGCACCATCGTCCTCTACGCCAAGACGGACAAGAGTCTGGGACCCCGGGGGATCACGGCCTTCATCCTCGATACGAAGTTCCCGGGGTTTTCCGTGTCGAAAAAGCTCGAGAAGGTGGGCAACCGGGGTTCGGCCACGGGGGAGCTCATCATGGACAACTGCATCATCCCGGCGGAAAACGTGATCGGCCAGGAGAACAGGGGAATCGCCGTGATGATGGGCGGGTTGGACGTGGAGAGGGCTTTTTTCGCCACCTACGCGCTGGGGATTGCGGAGGCCGCTTTTGAGGCCGCGGTGAAGTATGCCCGTGAGAGGGTCCAGTTCGGTAAACCCATCGCCTCCTTCCAGCTCATCCAGCAGAAGGTCGCCGACATGTACACCCGGATCGAGGCCTCGCGGCTCATGTGTTACAAGGCCGCGGTGCTCGCCGATTCCGTCAAGCGGGGCGGCAAAGGGACGGAGGTCCACAAGATCGCCGCGTCGGCCATTCTCTTCGCGGCGGAGGTGGCCTGCTGGGTCTGCGAGGAAGCCGTCCAGATTCACGGCGGCTACGGCTATTGCCTCGAGTACCCCGTGCAGCGGTACTGGCGGGATGCGAAGCTGGGGACGATCGGTGCCGGGACCTCGGAGATGAGGAGACTCATCGTCGCCCGGGAAATCTTTAAAATCTGATCGGGGGAAGGACATGGAGAAAAATTATTTTGAGGATTACAGGGTGGGGGAGGTCTTTGTCTCCCCGGGCAGAACGATCACGGAGACAGACATCGTTCTCTTTTCGGCCTTCACGGGGGACTGGCATGAGTTGCACACCAATGTCGAATACGCCTCCAAGACCCCCTTCAAGGGTCGGATCGCCCACGGGATGCTCGGCCTTGTCACGGGAATGGCGCTTCTCTTCAGGCTGGGCCCCTATGCGGTGCTTCCGAAGAGTTTCATCGCTTTTTACGGGATGGACGGTGTACGCTTTACGGCGCCCGTCCGGATCGGAGACACCCTCCACTGCGAGATGACGGTTACAGCTCTCGCGGAAAAGGACGCGAAGAGGGGCGTCGTTGAAGCTCAGAGCGAAATCAAAAATCAAAGGGGGGAGACCGCCATCGTTTTCATCACGAAGATCATTGCGGGCAGGAAACCCCTCTGATGAAAATTGAAAAGGAGTGGTTCTATGACAAAAAAAGTCGCGATCGTTGCAGTCGCCCAGAATGCCGGCGCTGAATCGAAGGACAACTTCTACGACGAAGCCTACCGGGTCACGAAGGAAGTCCTCGACAAGGCCGGCATGACGCGCGATGAAATCGGGAGCGTGGTCAGCGCCTCGTCGGATGTTTTTCACGGGGGGATATCCTGCGCCAACGCTTATTACTGGGATCCGACAGGTGCGTTTCTGAAAAACGCCTCCAGGCAGGACGGCGAATCCCTTTTCGCGCTGATCTACGCGGCCATGCGGATCATCACCGGCCATTTCGACACGGTTCTGGTCATCGGTCTTTGCAAGGGATCGGAGAATCCCGAGCTCGATGCCTGTACGCTCATGTATTCCGACCCCTTCTACCTGAGACCCCTGGGGCTCACGGAGACAATGGCCGCCGCCCTCCAGATGAAGCTCTACATGGAAAAGTACAAGATCAGGAAAGAACAGTGCGCGAAGGTGGCCGTCAAGAACCTCGGGAACGCCCTCAGGAACCCCTTCGCCCACAGAAAGGGCCGGTACACCGTCGAGGATATCCTGAAATCGGATACCGTCGTCGATCCCCTGACGGAGCTGCAGTGCGCGCCGAAGTCGGAAGGGATGATCGCCCTTTTGCTTGCCTCGGAGAAAAAGGCGAAGAAACTGACGGACAAGCCGGTGTGGATCCGGGGTTTCGGCTCTTCGATCGACGCCTATATGATCGGGGACCGGGATCTCCTCGACGGGCAGTTGAAGAACGCTGCCGCCCGGGCCTACAAGATGGCGGGGATCCGCAACCCCCTGAAGCAGATCGATCTGGCCGAGATCACGGAACCCTATGCCTTCCAGGAACTGATGTGGTACGAGCAGCTCGGGTTCTGCAAGGCCGGAGGCGGGGGGAAGCTCATCGATAAAGGTTTCACGGACATGGACGGGGCTCTCCCTGTCAATCCGTCAGGCGGTGTCCTTGCGAACAATCCCTATGTCTCCCGGGGGCTTCAGCGGGCCGCGGAGGCCTTCCTCCAGATCCGGGGGGAGGCCGGGGAACGGCAGGTCAAAAAGAAGGTGAGAACCGCACTGGCTCACGGCGTCCACGGGTTTGCCGGGCAGTGCCACGCCGTTGCGATTTTGGGCAGTTAGGAGGTGGCATATATGGGTAGAGCAGTTGCAATTATCGGCGTCGGGCAGACGCGTCACGGAAGAAGGATGGACGTGTCCTACCCCGATCTGGTCAGAGAAGCGGTCCTGCGCGTATTCGAAGACACGGGACTTTCACCCAGGGATATCGACGGCGTGGTTTCGGGCACGATGCCGTCCATGATGGAGGGTATTGCCCTGACTCATTTCTACTTCTCCGAGGCCATGCAGGCCGTGGGCAAGCCCATACTGAAGACGGAAACCTGCGGTTCTACGGGGGTTTCCATCGCCCACACTGCCTACTACTGGGTGGCCTCGGGGCTGGCTGATCTCGTCCTCGCCGTGGGGCACGAAAAAATGAACGAGGGAAACAGCCAGGCCACGATGACCACCGTCGTTGAGCCTTTTTACCAGCGGTACTTCATTTCCGGAGCCCCGGGAGTCTTTTCCATGCAGTCCCAGATGTGGACGGCCCGTTACGGGATTCCCGAGGACAAGATCCGCGATGCGGCGGCCTTCATATCGGTGACGCACCATGACAGCGCCTTCGATAACCCTTACGCCCACGTCAAAATCAAGGTCACCGCGGAGGATGTGAAGACCGCCCGGGTCATCACCTACCCGATCCGTCTCCTCGATGTGTGCCCGAACTCGGACGGCGCCTGCGCCGTGATCTTCGCGTCGGAAAAGATGGCGAAGAAAATCGGCCGGAAGGCCGCCTGGGTGAAGGGCGTGGGCTACCGGGGCGAGGAGTATTTCTTCGGCGACAGCGACAAAGTCGTCTGGGAGAGCGCCATCCAGGCTGCCCGCCAGGCCTACGACCAGGCGGGGATAAAAAACCCGAGGAAGGAACTCGATGTGGCCGAGGTCTACAACCCCTTCACCTACCAGGAAATGCTCTTTTACGAGTGCTTCGGCTTCTGCGATTTCGGAACCTCTCCGGACCTCGTGCTGAAAGGGACTTTCTCGAGAAAGGGCTCGCTCCCCTGTGACCCCTCCGGGGGGACGCTCTGCACGAACCCCATCGGCGCCACGGGGCTCATCCGTGTGGCGGAGGCCGCCATGCAGGTGACGGGAAAAGCGGGAGATCACCAGGTCCCCGGCGCGAAGCTGGCCCTGGCCCATGCCATGGGGGGTGTTGACCAGTTCAACGGGATCATGATCCTGGGATCGAAACTCTAAAGGAGCAAGGAGGATAAGACCATGTCGAAAGAATACAGAACACTGAAAACGGAAATTCACCTTCCTTACGAACTGGCCTACGGCGCCACCTGGACCAGGTTCTTCGAGGGGCTTAAGGAAATGAAGATATTCGGGACTAAATGCAAGAAATGCGAAAGGGTCCTCGTTCCGGCGAGAAGCTTCTGCCCCCGGTGTTTCGTCGACACGGACGAGTGGGTGGAAGTGAAACAGGAAGGGACTCTGGTGGCCTGGTGTTATACGAACTACAGGTATTTCGGTATGCCCACGGAACCGCCTTTCATCGGGGCGCTCATCCGGCTGGACGGGACGGATGTGAATCTCCTTCATCTTCTCGGCGGTTTTGACCTCGGTGATTTCGCCAACACCGTGAAAATCGTGAAAAACGGCATGAAGTTGAAGGCCGTCTGGAGCGAGGAGAGGAAGGGTCACATCATGGACATCCGGTACTTCAAGCCCCTGTAGTTTTTACGCATGTTAATGAAATTCTCTCGATCCTCTGCGCTTTCAATGCTATGAAGTATCCCAAGAAATGGGAAGAAGAGGGGGGGTGACGTCAAAAGGAGGTAACGAAAAGGAAACCCGTTTGAACAAACGGGAAAGTTTACCAACAGATAAAAAAATTCAAGGGGGGAAACTATGAGCTGGAAAGAGATCTACAGAAGCAAACTGATGAAGGCGGAAGACGCAGCGAGAATCGTCAAATCCGGCGATCGCTTCTGGACGCCGCTCTGCCTGGGGCAACCGTCGATGCTTATCATGGACGCCCTCGCGGCGAGGAAGGGTGAGCTCAAGGACGTGGAGTACACTTACGCGCTCCTGCTCCGGCCCTACAAGATTCTTCAGCCGGAGTACCGGGACACCTTTACGCTGGTTCCCGCTTTTTATTCCGGGACGCCGCACCAGCAGGCCCTGGCGGACAGCGAGTGGGCGAATTTCTGGCCCTGCCAGAGCTCCGACATCGGTGTAAAACTGCCGCACCGTAATCGTTTCCGCCCGCGCCGGACGGGGATCATCATGCAGTGTACACCACCGGACGAGCACGGCTTCGTGAACACCGGGATCGACACCTTCTATACCTACACCATCATGAAGCAATCCGACTTCATTATCGCCGAGGTGAACGATCGGATGCCAAGGGCTTTCGGGGAGACGAACTTTCATGTCTCTATGTTCGACGCTTTCGTGGAAAACCCGAACCCCCTCCCGGCGGTCCCCACACCCCAGGCCTCGGAGATCGAGGTCAAGATGGCCCAGAACGTCGTGGGTCTCATCAGGGACCGCGACTGCATCCAGGTCGGCATCGGTGCCGTTCCCGCCATGATCAGCAAGCTTCTGATGGATTCCAATCTCAAGGATCTCGGGATTCACACGGAAATGGCGCCGGCGGGCACGCACAGTCTCGTCGAGAAGGGGGTCGTCACCTGCAAGTTCAAGAAGGTCAACCCCGGCAAGATCCTTACCTGCTTTACCATGGGCGACAAGGAACTCTACGACTGGCTGGGGAACAACCCCATGTGTGAGTGGCGCCAGACCTTCTACGCCAACAACATCAGCGTCATCGCCCAGGAAGACAACGTCGTGGCCATCAACGGCTCCGTCGAGATAGACCTCTACGGTCAGATAAACTCCGAGTCCTACGGCCATCGCATGAGAAGCGGCACCGGCGGGCAGCTGGACTTCGTCATCGGGGCCTTCTGGTCTCCCGGCGGTCGTGCGATCAACCTGCTGCCCTCGACGGCCATGAAGGGCACGAGGTCCAGGATCGTTCCGGCTTTCGCCGCAGGGACCCGCGTGACCGTCCCCCGTCAGTACGCGCAGTACATTGTCACGGAGTGGGGGATCGCCGACCTTGCAGGCAGAACGGAACCCGAGAGGGCCGAGGCGCTCATCAAGGTTGCCCACCCCAAATTCCGAGATGAACTCACGAAGGCGGCCAGGGAATTGGGGCTCATCAAGAAGAAGACTTTCTAATCGCACAGTACCGGGGCACCTGTTTAGGACAGGTGCCCCGATTTTTTAGAAAGGCGGCGTCATGTGGAGCGATTTCACCGATGAGCAAAAGATGCTCCGGGAGACCATGCGGAACTTTGCCGAGAAGGAAGTGGCGCCGCTGGCCTACGAAATCGACCGTGACGAGCGTTTTCCGACCGAGAGTTTCGCTAAGCTCAGGGACATGGGGCTCCTGGGCATCACGGCGCCTGCGGAGTACGGCGGTGCCGGCGCCGGGTACACGGAGATGTGCATCGTGACGGAGGAGCTGTCCGTCGCCTGTCTGTCCACGGCGGCCTCCTGGGGCGTTCATGCCTGTCTCTGCATCGACAACATCTGCAGGAATGCGAGCGAAGGTCAGCTGAAGAAATATCTCCCGCCGCTCTGCCGGGGCGAGAGGCTCGGGGGACTGGCCATGACGGAGCCCTCTGCCGGCTCCGATGTCATGTCCATGCGGCTTCGCGCGGTCCGGAAGGGAAGCGCCTATATTCTAAACGGCACCAAGATATTTATTTCCAACGGTCCCGTCGGCGACGTCTTTGTCGTTTACGCCAAGACGGCCCCGGAAAAGGGTGCCCAGGGTGTGTCGGCCTTCATCGTTGAGAGGGAATTCCCCGGTTTCCAGCGCGGGAAGAAGTTCGAGAAGATGGGTTGGCGCGGGTCGCCCACGGGGGAGCTGATTTTCGAGGACTGTGTGGTCCCCGCCGAGAACCTCCTGGGGAAGGAAAACAGGGGGGCCCTCGTTCTCATGAGCGGTCTTAACACCGAGCGCGTCTGTCTCGGCGCCATGTCCCTGGGTCTCGCCAGGGGGGCCTATGAATGCGCCCTCCAGTACGCCAAAGAGAGGGTCCAGTTCGGAAAGCCCATCGCCTCCTTCCAGCTCATCCAGGCGAAGCTCGCCGAAATGGCCATGCTGATCGAATTATCCCACCTCATCACCTACAAGGGCGCGAGAATGGCCGATCGGGGGCTCCACCGGGAGATGAACCTCGTGGCCTCTTATGCAAAGCTCTTTACGGCGCGCGCCGCGATGAAAATCACGACGGAGGCGGTGCAGGTCCTCGGCGGCTACGGCTACATGAAGGAATTCCCCGTCGAGCGGATGATGCGCGATGCCAAACTGCAGCAGATCGGCGGCGGGACGGACGAGGTCCAGATCATGATCATCGCCCGCGATATCCTGGGGGTGAAAGATCACTAAGGGCGGCAATGCCCCGGCGGGCACTGGGTGAGGAATGAAAGGGATCTACCTCGATCACTGCTCCACTACCCCGCTGCTGCCGGAAGTCTGGGAGGAGATGCTCCCTTTTTTCCGGGACCGTTTCGGCAACCCCTCGAGCATCCATGCTTTCGGCAGGGCCGCGAGGACGGCCGTTGAGGAGGCAAGGGCGAGGGTGGCCTCCCTCATCGGCGCGGTACCGGAGGAAATCGTCTTCACGGGCGGCGGGACGGAGTCGGACAACCTGGCCATCCGCGGTGCGGCGGAAGCCCTGAAGGTGAAGGGCCGCCACATCATCACCTCCGCCGTCGAACACCTCGCTGTGCTCCGGACCTGCAGAAGCCTGGAGCAATCCGGCTTCAAGGTGACGTACCTGCCCGTTGATGCCCACGGCGTTGTCGATCCCGGGGCCCTCGGGAGCGCGATCACCGGGGAGACGATCCTCGTCAGCATCATGCACGGCAACAACGAGATCGGCACCATCGAGCCCATAGAGGCCATCGGCAGGCTCACCAGGGAAAGAGGAATCCTTTTACACACCGACGCCGTTCAGACCGTCGGGAAAATCCCCGTGGACGTCCTTAAGCTCCAGGTGGATCTGCTTTCCTTGTCGGGCCACAAGCTCAACGGGCCGAAGGGGATCGGCGCTCTGTATATCCGGCAGGGGGTGGGGATCGCGCCGCTTCTGACCGGGGGGCATCAGGAGAATGACAGGCGCGGCGGGACGGAAAATGTCCCGGCCATTGCGGGTCTCGGCAAAGCCTGTGAACTGGCGGGCAGGGATCTGCCGTCGCGAATGAAGAATACGAAGGCGCGTCGGGATCGTCTTCAGTCGGATCTCGAGGGGAAGTTCCCCGACATTCAGGTAAACGGCCACCCGGAAAGCCGGCTCCCCCATGTCCTGAGCGTTTCATTCCGCGGGCTTCCTGCCGACGAGATCGTGCAGGCCCTTGACCGGGAGGGTGTGGCTGTTTCGGCGGGGTCGGCCTGTACTTCCGGGAGGCGGGAGATCTCCCATGTTATTTCAGCCCTCGGTGTGCCGCCGGAGGTGGCCCAGGGGACTGTGCGGTTGAGCGTGGGGTGGAAAAACACGGCAAAAGAAATAAAAACGGCGGTCAATCTCCTCGTTTCGGTCGCGGGCAAGCTCAAAGCGCTGCAGGAGCTGGAGGCTTCCGTCGGCGGCAGGAAATGCTATTGAGCGTCTCTGTGAATTAGGGTATAAAATGCGGCTTGCGGAAAAGCAGTTTTGCAAAGCCGTTCAAGGAGGAATCAGTTATGAAGACGAAGATCACGGAGCTTTTTGGCATTCAATACCCCATCATCCTTTCCGGCATGAGCTGGATCAGTGTTCCCAGGATGGTGGCGGCCGTCTCCAATGCGGGCGGCCTGGGCATCCTGGCAACGGGACCTCTGAGTGTGGAGGAAACGCGGGCAGCCGTCCGGGAGATCCGGACACTCACGGACAAACCCTTCGGGGCCAACTGCGCACTCATGTTTGCGGGGGCGGTGGAAAACACAAAGGTTCTTCTGGAAGAGAAGGTCCCCGTCATCAATTTCGCCCTGGGCAAAGGGGATTGGATTGTCAAGAAGGCCCATGAGTACGGCGGGAAGGTCGTCGCCACCGTGGTGAACGCCCGTCACGCGAAGCGGGCCCAGGATTACGGGTGTGATGCCGTTATTGCCACGGGGAACGAGGCTGCCGCTCACGGGGAGGCCATCACGACGATGGTCCTGATCCCGAGCCTGATGGATGCCCTGAAAATTCCTGTCATCGCCGCGGGCGGCATTGCCGACGGCCGGGGACTGGCGGCGGTCATGGCCCTGGGGGCAGAGGGTGTTGCCATGGGGACGAGATTCATGACCACACAGGAAAGCCCACTCCATGATACCTACAAAAAGCTCTCACTCGAAAAGGACGTGACCGATACCCTTTATTCCAAGCGTTTTGACGGGATCTGGTGCCGGGTGATGAAGACGGACGCGGCGGAACGGGCGATAAAGCGCGGGCTCGATATCCCGGCGTCACTCGTCAGCTCCAAGGATATCGCCCGGCAGTTGCACCTGCCGTACTTCAAGGTGCTCACGGGCGTTCTGGCATCGGGGTTCAAGAACGCCATACAGATGGCCTATTTGGCAAACGCCTTTAAAATGATCCGCTTGGCGACGGAAGAGGGGGATCTGAAGACAGGGGTGCTTCCCGTCGGGCAGGTCACCGGCCTCATTCATGACATGCCGACAGTGAAGGAAGTGATCGAGCGCGTCGTGGCCGAGGCGAGGCAGGTTCAGCAGGGCCTGGCACAGAAGCTGGAGTAACTTTTCCAGGGAGAAATGCTGTTATCAAAAAAAGAATACCCGGATGGGTCATCTCCATCCGGGTATTCTTTTCCAGCTCGTCTCGCTGACAAGTAAAAAATCTCTTACTTCTTCAGTTTGGTGAGCTTTGAACCCTTGAAGGACGCGTCGGCCATCAACCCTTTCACGCCGAAGACGAACCCGACAATGGGGTCTTTGATTGTTGCCGTGCTGACAGTGGCGCCGGCGCCGACGTCCAGGACGGCGATATTACCGTCAATACCCGCCTCCCAGTTTTCGCTTTTGCGGAATTTGTTGAGGGCATCATCGGTCATGAAAGCGATGATGATGTCCTTCTGCTCGCCGCCGAAGGTGAGTCCGAAAGAGCCGGAGGCGATGTTGTAGTAGGCAACGCTTTTTCCGCCGATACGCAGCGCGCCCTCGCCATACTCAGCGCCGAAAAAGAAGCCGCCCTTGATGACCTTCGGAAGAATGAGCAGGGCCTTCGCACTCTTGGTAAACTCATGCGCTCCTTTCACCTCTTTGTAGAATCGCTCGAGCGCGACATCCACGCTGACGTCAATCTCCCTCGCCGTGGCCGCATAGGCAGAAACCGCCGGGGAGAGCATCAACACCAGGATCAGGCCTGTTGCCACTAAAGCCGATTTTCGCAGACATATTGTGACACTGAATTTCATTTCTTCAACCTCCTCATAAACCATTCTATGTATAAATCAGTTTGGTTAAATTACCACCCCCAATTCATTTTAGCAACAAACAAATGGGGTCAGGCTTTGATAATTTGATATATTACTAATTGGTTTTTTATGCTATGTATGATTATGGCAAGAAAACCAAGAATCCACTTTCCAGGTGCTTTTTATCATGTGATCGTTCGCGGAAACGGGGGCCAGGATATTTTTCGAGGAGACGATGACTATCGACTCTATCTAAGGTTTCTCAAAGAATACAAAAAACGCTATCAGTTCAGCCTTTATGCCTACGCACTGATGACAAACCATGCTCATCTACTCATGCAGGTCGGCGATGTCCCCTTAGCGCGTATCATGCAAGTAGTTCAGTTTCGGTATGCAAAGAGATTCAACTTTCGATATGGGAAAGAGGGGCATCTGTTCCAAGGGAGATACAAGGCTATTTTGTGTGACAAAGATAAATATTTTCTGGAATTGTCAGCTTACATTCACTTGAATCCTGTGCGTGGTGGCCTTGTGGAGGATCCGTTACAGTTTCTCTGGAGCAGTTACCGGGCCTATATGGGTTCAAAAAAAGAAGATTTAATAGACGAAGAATTTCTTTTAAGAATTTTCGGCGACCGCAGAAATCAGGCTCAGAAGGCCTATGCACGTTTTGTAAGTGCCCGCATCCAGGATGATAGAGCGGAAGATTTTTACGATATTAAAGATCAGCGTTTTCTTGGAGAGGAGGAGTTTATTCGGGATATCCGATTGGCTCTAAATGAAAGAAAGAGCGACAAAGACGAAATATCCATCGAGAGGCTAACAACAACAGTTTCAAATATCTTAGGAATAGAGAGGATCTTGTTTTATAGTGCGACCCGTAGCAGGGAAGGAGCGCGGGGACGCGCGGTGGTTGGATATCTCGGAAGGAAAATTTGCGGTTATGAGAATTCCGAAATTGCAAGTCACTTCAGAAGAGATCCGGCGACATTAAGCTGCGGAGTCAGAAGTGTCGAGGAGCGAATGGCGAAAGAAGAGTCGTTCGTGAAGCTGATCAAAAAACTGGAAGACATGCTGGTTTCGAGGTCAAGATGAATATCAAATTATCAAAGCCTGACCCCAGGGAGGGTATGAAGTTTTATCGGAAGGAACTGTGGTTCAACACGCCGGGACGCCGGGCCTTTATCAACATCACGCCCCAGGTGATATCCTGTCTCGGGGAAAGCGGTGTACGGGAGGGCCTGGTGCTCGTCAATGCCATGCACATCACGGCCTCCGTTTTTATCAACGACGATGAGTCCGGTCTCCACCAGGACTATGAGGACTGGCTCGAGAGGCTCGCCCCCCACGAACCCGTTTCCCGATACCGCCACAACCGGACGGGCGAGGACAACGGGGACGCCCACCTGAAGCGTCAGGTCATGGGAAGGGAAGTGGTGGTGGCCATTACAGGCGGCAAGCTCGACTTCGGCCCCTGGGAGCAGATTTTTTACGGCGAGTTCGACGGGAGAAGACGGAAGCGGGTCCTCGTGAAGATTATTGGTGAGTAGGTGAATCCGGGGTCCATCAAATGCCGCCGGGTTTTCTTGACAAACCATGCCACCGGAGGGTAGTATTCGCCATATTTTTTTACCGGTTTACTGAATCTGAAAATCACCGGATGAAACCTCACAAAAAACGCCATATCAAGCCGGGTCAGGGAAAGCGATGTTTGACCCCATCGACAAACGGCCTCCCGCCCGGCATTTGCTTTATCTAATGCGGATCGGGATCGTCCATACTGTCGGCTCACCCTGCCGGTGCGCCGAAGCCGTTGCCGAAGGCCTCCGGGCCCTCGGTCACGAAGCCCTTTTCGCGGACTCCGAAGAGATTGAACTGAAGGCCTTCGAACTTGCCTCAAAGTCGGACCTCATCATCGATCACACGGACACCTTCAGGGGCAGTGGGCTCTATCGTCCGTTGACCCGCCTGCTTCTCGAAGCCCAGGGGGCAAAAATCGTGGGCTCGGGGTCATCGGCCCTGACGCTGGCAGACAACAAGGCGGCGACGAAGGCAAGGCTTGCCGAGAGCGGCATCCCCACACCGCCCGGGGTTGTGCTGAGCGCGAAGGACGAGGAACTGCCAAAATGGCTCACGCCTCCCTATGTGATCAAACCCGCCCACGAACACATGAGCCGGGGCCTTCACCTGGCACAGACACAGGAAGAAGCGCGTTCAAAACTGACGGGCATTCTTGAGCGGTTCGGGCAGCCCGTCATCGTGGAGACATTCATTCCGGGACGCGAGATTGCCGTGTCGATCCTCGAGGGGCCCGACGGGCCGGAAGTCCTTCCGCCGCTGGAGTGGCTCATCGGCGGGCGGGGGATGTTCACGCAGGCCTACAAGATGACTGAACCCGGTCCGGAAAGGGATGATGCCGTGCGGGCGGAGCTCACGGAGAGGGAACTCTCCGAGCTTCGTGGGCTTGCATGCCGGGCTTTTCAGGCCCTCGGGCTCAGGGACTATGCCCGTTTCGACCTCCGGCTTTCTCCCGGCGGTTCTTTCTTTTTCCTGGAGGCCAACGCGACGCCGAGCCTGGAGCCCCTCGAGGCGTTTTCCCTTTCAGCGCGCTGGTCAGGCCTCAGCTACGCCACCCTGGTGGAGAGGATACTCTCATCGGCGCTTCGGCGCTACGGGGTGGACCGTGCGGCAAGGGGTCAGGGAATCCGCGTCGATCTCCCAACGGGTACCGTGTTTTTGGAAGTCCCTCCGGGCGTTCATCAACCGCCGGCCTCGAGCATCCTCCTGGCAGAACTCCTCGATGTCAGGCCGGGGGAAACCGTTCTGGAAGTGGGCTGCGGTTCGGGAATTCTTTCCATCGCGGCGGCAAAACTGGGCGCGGGGCGCGTCGTCGCCACGGATGTCCATCCAGAAGCACTTTCCGCGACCCTTCGCAATGCGCAAGCGAACGGCGTCGGGGACCTTGTTGAGGTACGCCCGGGGTCCTGGTACGAAGCCCTCGAAGGTGACGAGCGTTTCGATGTGATCATCGCGACACCGCCGCAGACCCCCGGTCCAACCCCCTTCGGGCCGCGCTACGGGGGGGCCGACGGGACGAAGCATCTTTTAGACATCCTGGAAGGTGCACCGGCGTTCCTGGAGACGGTGCGGGGGAGGCTGTGGATGCTTGCCATAACGCTCGCCAACCCACCGCTTTTGTGGCGGGCCCTCCGGAAAAAGTTCCGGGATGTTTCTCTCGTCAGGGAGACGGAACGGATTTTTGAAGCCGCAGAGTACGAGGCCGTCGAAAAAGGACTCTTTGGTTACCTCCTCAAACTTCGATCGGAAAAACGATCCGAGTTTTCCAACGCGGGCGATGGGAGATTTGTTTTCCGCAACCAGGTTATCCGGGCCTCGGGAGTCCGATCATGAAGAGGAGTCTTGTCATCAACGCTGACGATCTCGGTGCCGACGAGGCTCGAAACGAAGGCATCTTCGAGGCAATCGACGCGGGGGTGGTGACGAGCGCAAGCCTGCTTGCGAACGGGCTGGCCCTGGAGGATGCGCTTGCGCGGATGGGGGCGTTGAAAAATAGAAAAGTTTCCTTCGGTTTCCATCTGAATCTGTCCCAGGGAACCCCCGTGTCAGAAGGTCATCAGCTTCTCGTCGGGCCGGACGGAAATTTTCCGGGTAAAATTGCCGCGCATAAACTTTTGATGCAGCGGGGAAATAAGGATTTGGAGAAGGAAATCGCGATAGAGATGGAGTCTCAGATCGCACGGCTTCGCAATGCCGGTGTCGAGCTTCATCACATGGACGGTCACCAGCATGTTCATGTGTTCCCGGCCGTTACCTCACTGGCCGTGCGGCTCGCGGAGCGCCACGGGATCCGGTGGATGAGACTGCCCGATGAACCGGCGCCTCCCTCGGCCGGGCGTCTGAAGAAAGACAACGGCGTCCTTTTCGAGGAGGCGGAAATATTCAGCGGGCTCGCTGCGCAAGCCCGCGTGCATTTAGACAAAACTCGTGTTAAGACAACGGACGCCTTCAGGGGTCTTTATCTGAAGGGGAGGCTGTCGGTTGAGCTCCTGGAGAAAATTCTGGAAAACCTCCCCGGCGGACTGACGGAACTGATGGTCCATCCCGGCAGAGCTGCGCAAGGCGACGACAGTCCCTTTTCTTATTTTTCGACGTCGGAGAGATTAAGTGAATTGAGAGCCTTGATGGATGAACGTTTCAGGACCGCGCTTACCCGTTGCGGCGTGAGCCTCGTGTCCTTCCTGGAGGTCTGAATAGAAACGGAATCATGCGAGTTCTCATACTGACGCCCACAGCCCTTCCCAGCGTGACGGGCAACGCGATCACCTCGGAGCGATGGCGCCGCTCGCTCGTCTCGAAGGGGCTTGATGTGAAGGTCCTGCCGGTCGGGCAGATCAGCGTGTCCTCTTTGTGCGAAGAGATAGACCGCTTCAGGCCGGACCTCCTCCACGGCCATCACGCCCTGCGTTCCGGCAGACTCCTTCTCGATCCGGAGGTGAGCGGGAGATACGGGAGTATTCCCGTCGTCGTTTCGCCGGCCGGGACGGACATCAATGGCGATCTGGGGGATCGGGAGAAAAGGGAGATCGTTTTCGGGATCTGTCGCCATTCACGTGCGATCGTTGCCCAGGGTCAAGGGACCGTGGAGAAGATGGGAAAACTCATGCCGGAACTCGGCGGAAAAATGGTCAACGTCCCGAAATCCTTCATGTGGTTCGGAGAGAGCGTCTTTGACCTGAGAGCTGCCTGCGGCTGGTCACGTGAAGATTTCGTTTTCTTCATGCCCGCGGGGATACGCCCCGTGAAAGGGAACCTCGAGTGTCTCGGGGCGCTCGATGCCCTCCATAGCGTGAGACCGCGGATGCGCGCGGTGTTCGCGGGACCGGTTCTCGATGTTGACTACGCCCGCTGTTTCGAGGCGGAGATAAAAAGGCTCAGGGCCTTTGCGTACTGGATACCGAAGATCCCGCCGGAAGCCATGCGCTCGGCCTACGGCGGGGCCGATGTCGTTGTGAACGCCTCCCGCGCCGAGGGGCTCTCAAACGTTCTCCTCGAGGCCATCGCCTCCGGGAGGCCGGTCCTCGCGTCCGACATCCAGGGGAACCGCTGGATGATCCTCGGAGATAACGGCGGAGCCTGCGGCTGCCTCTTCGAACCGGGCCATACCGGTGATTTTGTGAGGCAGGCCACGAGGCTCGTCGACGATGGGCGGCTCAGAGAAAAGCTGGTGCAATCGGGTCTGTCGAGAGCAGGTAAGTGGCCTGACCCCGGGACGGAAGCGGAGCGATTAATAGCGACCTACAGAAAGGCCGTCGGCCTTTCGTAAAGGCGGTATGTCAAATGACCCGCGCCGTACATTGCGGCGCGGGTTCCGAGGAGGGGAGCTTATGAGGGGGCTGTTTTACCCGGGGAGCGTCATGGTGGTGGGCGTCTCCCCCGCAGCGACAAACCTGGGAAGAAACATCGTTTTCAATCTGGAGCGGTTTGGCTACCGCGGTACGGTCTATGCCGTCGGCCGGGAAGGGGGTGAGCTGAACGGCCGGAAGATCTACCGCCGCATCGAGGACATCGAAGGTTCGTCGGAGGTTGCCGTTTTCCTGATCCCGGCCCGTTATATTCCCGAGGCCCTGGATGCCTGCGGACGGAAGGGTGTGCGGTACGGTGTGATCCAGTCGGGGGGATTCAGTGAATTCTCCGATGACCATCGCAACCTCGAGAGGGAAGTTCTCGACGCCGCCCGCCGCTGGGGTATCCGTTTTGTCGGCCCGAACTGTATCAGCATCCTCAACCTCGATAACGGGCTCGCCCTGCCTTTTGTCCCCCTGCAGCCCGGTGACATGAAGAAAGGTTCCCTGTCCCTCGCCGCACAGAGCGGAGGCATCGTCATTGAGGCCCTGCGGCTTCTCACCCTCGAGAACATCGGTTTCAACAAACTCGTCAGTATGGGGAACAAGCTCGATCTCAACGAGAACGATTACCTGGAATACCTGATATCGGACCCGGGGACGAGGATTATCGGACTGTACCTGGAAGATGTTTCCGATGGGAGGCGGCTCATGGATTTGGTCGCCGGCACGGATAAGCCCATCGTGGTCCTCAAGGCAAATACCAACCCCATCAGCCAAGATGCCGCAAAGTTTCACACGGCAGCGCTCGCCGGTGATGATGAGGTCGTGGAAGCGGCGCTGAACCAGGCAGGGCTCCACCGCGTCAGGAACCTGCACGAGATGATGGACTGTTTCAAGGCCTTTTCTCTCCCGCCGATGAAGGGCCCCCGTCTTGCTATTCTTTCCCGTTCAGGCGGCGCGGCCGTTGTGTCCACCGATGCCGCTCACCGTTACGGTCTGGAACTGGCCCGGTTCTCCAGCGGCTTTTTCGATATGGCCCGGAAAAAATTCCGTGCCGGTGTCATCCGGATGACCAATCCCCTCGACATGGGGGACATCTTCGACATCGATTTCTATAACGTGATCGTGGAAGAGGCCCTCAAGGAAAAGGAAGTCGATGCCGTGGTCCTCGGCCATTCCTACGTTTCCGCGGGCGAGATCGAACCCACGAAGAAGCTCTTTCGTTCGGCGGGCGAGCTCTCCCTGCGGTACGGGAAGCCCGTTGTGGTCGTCTCCAATGCGGACAAGACCAACGTATGGGATGCCATCAAGCAATACAGCGGGTTTCCCCTCTTCATTGACCCGTCCTTTGCCCTGAAGGCCTTGTCAAGAGCCCTGTGTCATCACCGTTTTCAATCGGCGAAGGCATCCCGAAAGATCGTGAAGAAGGATTCGAATCGGGGACAGGGGGTTTCAATTTCCACTACCAGGCTTCTGGAGCCTTCGCAGGTCTTTGGTCTTCTGTCGTCGTATCAGGTGCCCGTTGCTTCTTATGCCGTTGTGAAAAGCCTTGATGAAGGCCTGAAGGCGGCCGGCAGCATCGGGTATCCCGTCGCGCTAAAGGTCTCCTCACCGGCCATTCTTCACAAGACGGAGGAAAAAGCGATCCGCCTGAACATCGGCGACCCGCAGCAATTCCGGGAGACCTTCCAGAGCATGCAAGGCGATGAATTCCTGATCCAGAAGATGTTGCCCAAGGGCACGGAGGTCATCATCGGCGGGAGAAGGGATCAGGAGTTTGGCCCCGTCATTCTTTTCGGACTCGGCGGTATTTTTGTGGAGGTGCTCAAGGACGTGGCCATGCGGGTCGTTCCCATCGGGGAGACGGAGGCCCGGGAGATGATCGATGGAATCAAGGGTGCTCCGATCCTGAAGGGATTTCGTGGGCAGGCTGCGTCCGACATCGACGCCCTCGTCCGCTGTCTCTGCCGGGTCTCAGCGCTTCTTGCCGATCACCCCGAGATTATCACAATCGACATGAACCCCCTGATAGTCTTCGAAAGAGGTCAGGGTTGTGTGGCCGTGGATGCAAAAATAGAGGCGGGGTCTTTGACTTAAAGGCAAGGATCGTGGCCCGGGAGGGAATGCATAAAGGAGGGGTGAAAATCCGAAAATCCTTTGTTTTTCATTGCTTCTGTGCATCTTTCTTGCAAGCTGTGCCCCATCAGGGGCACCGCGGGAGGCCGGACCCGATGACACCCTTCGTAGCTATCTCGATGCTTTACTTCAGGGCCGGTTTCGAGGACGCCTATTCGTACCTTTCAGCAAGGGAAAGGGCCGCACGGATCCTCGCGGATTACCTGACGGAAAGATCGGAAGAGGGGTTTTTTGTGGCGCGGCTTCTGGCGAGAAAGGCCTCGTACACGATCAAACAGGTCGTCGTCATGGGAGACCGGGCCCGTTGCGATACGGAAGTGACGATCCCCGATTTCGAGAAGGTCTTCAGGGAAATCGACGGTGAGTCTTTCACGGGCGAATTTGCCGAAAGCAACATGAAAAACCTCTCGCTCGTTTGACGAAAGATCGGTCATGTCGAGGCGAAGTACAGACGGGAGGGCGTCCCCATGAAAACGGTCGTCGAATCTTTCTGGCTTGTGAAGGAAAAAGACGGCTGGCGGGTATCTCTCAGCGGTGAGAAAAACGCGAGCGGAAGCCGGGAAGGGTCAACCATTTAAAAAGCGTTCTGGCAGGGGTAACCCTCTCAACCACCGCTCCGGTTCCGGAGGAAAAACATATCGAGACCGTTTTTTACAGAGAGCTTCTTCTTTTCCTGGCCGGTGTGGCTCTCTTTCTTTTCGGGATGCTCCGACTGAGTGAAGAGGTTCAACGCTATTTCAGCGGGACCCGCCTGAGGGATTACTTCAAGTTCGCCGTTGAGAGGCCTTTCTTCGGCCTTCTGACCGGTGTTGCCGCCACGGTTCTTTTCCAGAGCAGTACGGCCACGTCCGTACTCGTCGTCGGCATGGTCAGTGCCGGACTCATGAGTTTCTACCGGTCACTCGGCATTATTCTCGGCGCTGACATCGGTACGACCCTCACCGTCCAGTTGGTTGTCTGGAAGGTCACGGACATCTCCCCTGTCTTCGTCATCGTCGGCGGGATGCTCTGGTTTTTAGCCAAGGAAAAATGGAAGGCCGTCGGTGAGGGTATTTTTTACTTCGGCCTCATCTTTTTCGGGCTGAGCATTGTTTCCGCGGCGGCGGCGCCTCTCAGGGATCACCCGGCCATCGCCGAACTCTTCAGGCAGAGCCAGAATCCCCTCCTGGGCATCCTAGCCGGTCTGGTCTTCGCTTCCGTCATCCATTCCTCGGCCATCCCGATCAGCATCCTGGTAATTTTGGCACAGCAGAACCTTATGACACTCGAAAACGCCCTGCCCATAGTTTTCGGGGCCAATATCGGCACGGCCGTCACCGCACTGATTGCGGGTTTCGTGGCGAATGTCAACGGGAAAAGAAGCGCCCTCTCACATTTTCTCTTCAAATTTTTCGGCACGGGGATCTGCCTCGGCCTCTTTCCGCTTTTCGTTTCGCTTGTCGAAAACCTGTCATCAACCGTGGCGCAGCAGATCGCCCTGGGTCACCTCCTTTTCAATGTCGTCATTGTCGCCGTATTCATCTTTTTGCTGAAGCCGTTCTCCTATCTGATCGAGCGCATCATCCCCGGCAAGGCGGAGCAACTCCCCATCTGGCCTGAGTTTCTCGACGAACGTTTGCTGGCGGAGCCGGAAAAGGCCCTCGACTGCGTGAGGAGGGAGATGCACAGGGATCTCGTGATTGTGGCAAGCATGTTTGCGCAAGGGATCCGGCTCCTGAAGGATTACCGGGAAGGGGCGAGAAAAGACATCGTTTACGTCGAGCTCGTGGTCGATAACATCAGAAGAGAGATTTCGGACTACCTCTGCAAGATGTCCGAAAACGATTTGTCGCCCGATCTTGCCCGAAAGTTCTTCGATTACTCCGGAATGGCCGATGACATCGAGCGAAGCGCCAATCACATCGTGGTCATCGCCAATCTCGCGCGGCAGAAGCACAATAACCACGCCGAGTTCAGCCGCTGGGCCTCCGCGGAGCTCGATGAGATCTACGAGCTCGTTACGGCGAACCTCGACGAAGTTACTTCCCTGATGATCGCCCACGATCCGCAAAAGGTGTCGAAGATCCTGGAGCGGGAAGACCGGGTCGATTTTCTGGTCAAGGAGGCGAGAAATAAGCACCTCGAGCGTTTCCACAAAGGGATCTGCCAGGCCGAAGCGGGCCCGATCTTCGTGGAGATTCTGATCCACATCGAGCGGATTTGCGACCACTGTGTGAACATCGCCGAGTATGTCCAGGAAATTAATGAGTAACAGGCCGCAGGCCTGTTGGTCTGTCCAGTCTGTCCGGTCCGTTTGGTCTTTTTAGTCCTTTTCACAACTCAAACTTGAAACTCAGAACTCAAAATTCATAATTCAAAACTGTTCCAATTTCCGGGAACAAGACAAATCCCTTGACAACGATTCCTGCCGCCTTTTATAGATAACTTCTCTGATTTGAGTAGGAAAATTCGTGGACTGTGCCCGGGTCATTTGCCTGTGCCTCGAGCGTTCAGGCGTATGGAGAGTGTTCGTTCCGGGCGGAATACCGGAAAGGGTTTCAGACTTGAAGGTTCGGGAAAAGAAGCCGGGGAAAAAGACGTCCGCCCGCAAGACGGTGCAGAAGAAAAAGGTTGTCCGCAAACCGAAAGACCTCCCCGTGGGAAAGAGGGCGGTCCGGGTTCCCGGGCCGGGAACCCCCGGTTTGAACGGTGAGGGGCTCTACGCAAGTCTCTTCGAAAACAATCATGCCATCATGCTTCTCATCGATCCGAGGGACGGGAAAATCGTCGATGCCAACCCCGCGGCCTGTTCCTTCTACGGGTACACAAAGGCGGGGATCCTCAAGAAGAAGATTACGGACATCAACACCCTCACCCGGATGCAGGTTTTCAGAGAGATGGGCCTCGCGAAGACTGAGCGGCGAAACTACTTTTTATTCCGTCATCGCCTGTCCTCCGGGGAGACCCGTGACGTGGAGGTCTACAGCGGTCCCGTGACGGTCCGGGGGCGCAGGCTCCTCTATTCCATCGTTCATGACATCACGGCTCGGAAACGAACGGAAGAGGCTCTGCTGGAAAGCGAGGAGAAATTCCGAGCCCTAGCAGACCATGTCCCTGTCGGCATCATCATTCACCGGGGGGGAATTCTCCAGTACGTCGGTCGTGAAGCAGCGAGACTCATGGGTTATGAAGACCCCGATGAGGCGATCGGGCGTTCGATTCTCGAGTTTATTCCCGAGGAAGACCGGTCCTGGATTGCCGATATCACCCGGCGTCGCATCGCCGGAGAGTCGGTGCCCACACAGTACGAAGCCCGCCTGGCCAAACGGGACGGATCGATCATCGAGGTGCTCATCTTCGCCATGCTCATAGAGTACGGCGGGGGACAGGCCACACTGACGGCTTTTGTCGATATCACGGAGCGCAAGAGGGCCAGCGAGGCTTTGCTTCAGAGCGAGCGGAGGTTTCAGGGTCTCTTCCGAGCGGCGCCGATCGGTATCGGGCTCGTGCACAACCGTATTATCGACTGGACGAATGAAGACCTGCACCAGATGACGGGCTACCCGGCGGAAGAGCTCATGGGCAGGAGCGCGAGGGTCCTCTATCCCGACGATGCGGAATTTGAGCGAGTTGGCCTCGTCAAGTACGCCGAAATCCGAAGACGGGGAGTGGGCGCCATCGAGACACGCTGGCAGCGGAAGGATGGAAGAGTCATTGATGTTTACCTGAGTTCAGCCCTGGTGGATCCCGGGGACGAATCGGCCGGTGTCGTATTCACGGCCATGGATATCACAACCCGTAAGCGGGCTGAAGCGTATCTCCAGAGGGCACAGGCCGAATTGGAGAAGCGCGTCGAGGAACGGACGAACGAACTCCTGCTTAAAAACCTTCAGCTTGAGCGGGAAATCAGGGAGCGAAAAAAAGTGGAAGAGGCTCTCCGGCAGATGACGGAGCAGCTCTCCATGCTCCTCGAGTCGCTCCCCATCATACCTTACTCCTCCGAGAGCTGCGGGGGTGTGAAGGTCACCTATGTGGGCGGGACCATAAAAAATATCACCGGGTATCCCCCCGAGTTCTTTACGGAGGACCCTGCGTTTTATCTCGATCACCTGCATCCCGACGACCGTAAGCAACTTCTGGAAAATCTCGACAGCGATCGGCAGAAGGGCAAGGGCAGGTACGAGTACCGGTTTCGCATCGCCGACGGGACCTATCGCTGGTTTGCCGACACCTGGCATTGCATCGAGAGTACCGGTGACGCGAATAACTATATTGCCGGCGTGTGGCAGGACATCACGGAGGAAAAGAGGCTGAGGCAGGAGGCGGAAGTCCGGTTGCAGCAGGTGATACAGGGCAGCAAGATGGCAGCCCTCGGTGAAGTCGTGGCGGGTGTGGTTCATGAGATCAACAACCCCAACAGCTTCATCGCCTACAATGTCCCTCTTCTGGAAAAGATCTGGACACTCTGCGAACCCGTCCTCGCCGAGTACGCGTCCACCCACCCCGTATGGGCAGGGCAGGGCGTGCGTTTCGAGGAGATCCGTCAGGACATGACGGAAATTATCGAGGCCTTCCGGATCGGTTCGGACCGCATCAACAAGGTTATTTTGAACCTGAAGGATTTTTCCAGGGCGGATGAAGGGATCGAGATGAGATCTGTGCGGGTGAACGACGTGATCCGGAGGACACTCATGATCGTGGGCGGGCAAATTCGCCGAACCGTTTCGAGGATGGACCTCAGATTTGATGACGACCTCCCGGTCATCCGCGGACATTTTCAGAAGCTGGAGCAGGTCTTCGCCAACCTTTTGATCAATGCGTGTCAGTCCGTGAAACCGGGAACGCAGGGCATGATCGCCATCACCACCCGCTATTTAGACAGGCTGAAATGCGTTGCGATTGCCATAGAAGACAACGGCTCAGGTATCGAGCCGCAGGTTGTGAGCCGTCTTTTTGACCCCTTTTTCACGACCAGGAGAGATGAGGGAGGCACGGGGCTGGGACTGTCCGTTTCGTACGGTCTCGTCCGTGAACACGGTGGTGTCATCGGGGTTCTCTCCCGCCCCGGTGTGGGGAGCCGGTTTACGGTATTTCTGCCATTGAGCCGGGAGGCGCAGCCTGTCCTTCACCCTTCCATCCTCTGCCTGAATGATGATATAGAGCTTCTGGAAGATCTGCGCGCGAACCTCACCGGTGTTGAGGCCCCTTTCTTCGGGTTGAGGCCTGCTTCGCCGGAAATGATTGCTTACATCGATGGTCATCCCGAAGTGGATATCGTTCTCTATGACAGGGCTGCTTTCGCCGATATCGCGGGTGAAATCAAAGAGAGGTTTCCGCTGCTGACACTGATCCGCTACGGTGGAGAGGCGGACGGTCCGGCGGATTATTTTCTGGCGAAACCTTTTGAGGTCCAGGCGTTTTTGGAAATCATTGATCAAACGGGAAGGCAGAGATTATGAACATCCTTGTCGTGGATGATGAAGAGGTCTATTTGACCTCGATGAAGCGTCTCCTTCGCTGGCACGGCATGAAAGATGTCGATACCTGCGCGAGCGGACAGGAGGCAATCCGGAGGATCAAGGATAGAAATTACGATATCGTCCTGCTGGATCTTTTGATGCCGGGCGTGGATGGACTGAAGATTCTGGAGGAAACAAAGCCCTTCAAGCCTCACACGGAGTTCATCATCGTCACGGCCGTGGACGTTGTCTCCCAGGCGGTGAAAGCCATACGGATGGGCGCCTATGACTACCTGATCAAGCCGGTGGACAACGAGCACCTGGTCCTGTCCATCGAGCGGGCCTACGAGAGACGGGGGCTCATCGCGGGTCTGGGTCTTTCCCGATATGAGAAGGTCGGGGAAATACCCGGGGCCTTCGCGGAGATCATCACCCAGTGCCCGCGGATGAAAGCCCTGCTTTCCTATGCCCAGGTGATGGCCCGGAGCGGCAACCCCATCCTGGTCACGGGAGAGTCAGGAACCGGCAAGGAGCTTCTGGCCCGCGGGATCCACAGGGCGGGCCCTTCGCCGGGAGGTCCCTTTGTGCCGGTCAATATCTCATCCATCCCCGAGACGCTCTTCGAAAGCCAGTTTTTCGGGCATATCAGGGGGGCCTTTACGGGTGCCACGAGGGACTATCAGGGTTACTTCGAGCAGGCAGACGGCGGGACGCTCTTTCTTGATGAGATTGGAGAGTTTCCTCACCAGCTTCAGCCCAAGCTGCTCCGTGTCCTCGAGGAGAAAACCTTCAGCCGCATCGGTGAGACCAAACCCATACGCGTTGACGTTCGTATCGTGTCGGCGACCAACATGGATCTGGACAAGGCCTGTCAGGAGGGAAGGTTCAGGCTTGACCTGATCTACAGGGTGCGATCTGCTGTCATCCACCTGCCTCCCCTTCACGAGAGGGAAGGGGATATCGCGCTGCTTGCTGCTCATTTTCTCAAGCAGGCCGCCGCCCGTTACGGCAAGGACGTCCGGGGGTTCAGTCCCGAGGCGATGGATATTCTCCTTCGGAAGGACTATCCCGGAAACGTCCGGCAGCTTTCGCAGATCGTTGAGAACGCCGTACTCCTGGCCGACTCGACCACGATTACGCCCCGGCAACTCGGAGAGGAGGTGCCCCCGCCTTCCCTCGTCGCGCGGAGTCTCGTAAGTTTGAAAGAAAATTACGAGATGCATGTGGTTTTTGTTTTCAATCATTTCAGGGGCGACCGGAAGCAAACCGCGTTGGTCCTCGGGATCACCGTGAGACAGCTCCAGAGAAAACTCGCAGAGATGAAAAAAAGTGCCCGCTGGAAAAACCTTATCGGCGACTTTTAAGTCATTTTTTCATGACATAAATGTCATTGCCTTTTTTCTCCTTATTTTTTAAATAGTTGCAATTCTTAATCAGCCATGCCCTCAGTACCCCGTGAAGAGGCCTGTGACATCATGGTGTGCCCTCATGATCCCCGGGGCGGAAGATATAACAAAATGTGTTGTTATAATAAATGGTTATATGTCCATCCGTTCTCAAACGCCTATGGCATGTCCCTTGCTCTTTGAATTTACACAGGAAATATACATTTTCAACTATTTCGCAGGCTTTAAGCTCAAAAACAAAGTGACGTGATCAATCGCGGCATGGTTCCGGGGATGAAAGGCTCTCATGCACGTGAAGGAAATCGAAGGGGAGGGGGAGAAGCCGCATACTTCAAGGCGAACGCAAGGGCCGTTTCGAGAGTGGCACGACGCTGACATGCAGATGATGAAGCGGGTAGGATCCTCATGGTGTTGATATCATTTTTGCTGAGCTTTTTCAGTGAACCATCCCTGGCGGATGAAGGCGGGGGGCTCACGGTCGAAAAGGAGAATGATCTTTTTCTCCATGTCCTGAGCTATGTTTTTGCCGTCATCATCGCGGCCTGGCGTTTGTACGCCCGCCTCCGGTGGATAATCGCAAGGACGTGGGTTTCCCGGCTCATGCTGTGGGGGCAGGGGGAGAACGACCGGCATCTCGCCGATGGGAAAACGGTTATTTTCGAATTCGACCTGGAAGGACGCCTGACCTACGCCTCGCCCTCAACAGAATGCATGACCGGTCAGAAACCGGCGGAGATACTCGGGCACTTTTTCAACTCGTTTCTGCCGGACACGGAGGTTCCCAGGGCAATTCAGGCCTTCATCACGGTGATGATGGGTCGGCGTATCAGGGATATGGGGCTTGAAATGCTGACGAGTTATGGATTTTCCGCTCCCGTGTCTGTCCACTTTCTGCCCCTTTTCAAAGACAGGGAGGTCATTGGTGTACGCGGCTTCTTCAGGGATTTGCGGCGGTCGGAGGAACTCGAGAAGGGTTACGAGGTTCTGGCGAAGAGTTCAGTGGCCGGCGTTTACATCATCCAGAGCGGTAAATTGACGCTCGTGAATCCCCAGTTCCAGAGATGCACGGGATATACGGAAAATGATCTCATCAATACCGATCCGATCAGCCTCGTCCATCCCGAAGACCGGGAGATGGTCAGTCGCAGGGCGGTCATGATGTTGAAAGGCGAGCGGACGGAGCCTTACGAGTTCAGGTTGCTGACCCGGGATGGAAGAATCGAACGCGTCAGAGAAATCGTGACTTCGGTGTGGTACCGGGGACAGCGGGCTGTTCTCGGGAATTATATTATCGCGGATCCGCGGTGTCAGGAGCGGGGGGAGCATTCTGGTCTGAGCCCCGTTTAGGGAAGCTGAAAGGTTTATCAAGACCCGGGATGAATCTTGACCACCTGCGGACCGGACATTCGTTCGGCAGGACGAAATCGTCGGACAGTATTTTTCCCAGCACTATTTTCTGATGCCCCGATGTTTCTGAGGCGCTGTTTTTCTCTGCGGGCGACATCCAAACGATGCAGCCGTTGCTTCTGAATCCCTGATATTATCTTTTTGCATTTATCCGATCTTCCGTTGGGAGGGATCCCGTCTCATAAACGGATCATGAATGGTCCCTCGAACTTTTCATTGCAGGGGTGTCTGAAGAGATGCGAGTGCTCATGCTGGGCTGGGAGTTTCCGCCTCACATCAGCGGTGGACTGGGGACGGCCTGTTTCGGAATGACGAAGGCGCTTGTCAGCCGCGACGTGGAAGTGATTTTTGTTCTGCCCCGGTTTCGGGGGGTGCAGGGGGAAAGCCACGTCCGGCTTGTTGCAGCCACCGAAGTCCCGGTGCCGACCGGCTATTTCGAGGAGGAAAAATTTTTCAAGGGGCTCGATGTCCGGGTAGTTGACGCGATGCTCCGGCCCTACATGACGGGTGGGGAGTACGAGACGTATCTGCAGTGGTTCACCGAAAAGAGGGAGGACTTCGGGTACCTGGAACTGACCGGGGATTATGGCCGGGATCTCGTCGCGGAGGTGATGAGGTACGCCGTGGCGGCCTCGGTGCTCGCGGCAACGGAAGCCTTTGACGTGATTCACGCCCACGACTGGATGGCGGTTTTCGCTGCCGTGCACGCCAGGCGGGTGAGTGGAAAACCCATGGTCTTTCACGTGCATTCCCTGGAATATGACCGGAGCGGCGAGTCGATCGACCCCCGTATTTACGACATGGAGCGTCTGGGCATGGAGGAGGCCGATCACATCATTGCCGTCAGCTCTTACACGAAGGCGCGGATCGTCAGCCGGTACAGCGTTGATCCGGACAAGGTATCCGTCGTGCACAACGCAATCTCGAGGAAGGAAGCGGCAGAACGTTATCATGCGGAAAAACCGCCCGGCGAGAAGACCGTCCTTTTTCTGGGCAGGGTGACCTTTCAGAAAGGGCCGGAATATTTTCTGGAGGCGGCGGAGAAACTCATCCAGGCGATCCCCTCCATCAGGTTTGTGATGGCCGGTTCGGGGGATCTTCTCCCGCGGTTGATGGAAAGGGCGGAGGCGATGGGCATCGGTGGCCGCTTCAGTTTCACCGGCTTTCTGCGCGGTGAAGAGGTGGAAAAAATGTATGCGGCAAGTGATCTCTACGTGATGCCCAGCGTCTCGGAGCCCTTCGGCATATCGCCGCTGGAGGCCCTGGTATACGATGTGCCGGTGATCATATCAAAACAGTCCGGCGTCGGGGAGGTCCTGCGCCACGCATTGAAGGTCGATTTCTGGGATGTGGAGGAACTGGCGAACAAGATTCACGCTGTCCTCACCTACGAGGGGCTTTCGGCCGAACTCTTGGAGCGATGCCGCGAGGAAATGATCGAGGTGACCTGGGAGAATGCCGCCACGCGGATCATGGAGGTCTATCGCAAAGTATTGCGATAGTTTTGAATTATGAATTTTGAATTAGGAAAATTTAAAAATCATTACAACGATAACTCATAACGCGTCACTCAAAACTCAAAATTGAAGCAGGCTTTGGCCTGCGTTCCCGAGGAACGACATGCCTCTCGTCACACTGAACTTTGAACTTCATCAGCCTCGCCGGCTCCGGCATTATACTTTTTTTGATATCGGGCGAAACCACGACTACGAGGATGTGGAAAGCAGCCGACAGATGATCGGAAAGCTGTTGGAGAAATGCTACCTGCCGGCCAACGCCCTCATCCTGGAGCTCATCCGAAAACACGGCGGTTCTTTCAAGGTGTCCTACGGGATGTCGGGGCTTTTTCTCGAGCAGCTGAGAAAATCGCGCAGAAAGGTTGTGGACAGTTTCAGGAGGCTTGCCGACACGGGCTGCGTGGAATTTCTGGGCGGCACCTATCACCACTCGCTGGCTTTTCTCTACGCGAAGAAAGAGTTCGAAGATCAGGTTCGTCTCCAGTGCGAACTGATCGAGGACCTCTTCGGTGAAGCGCCCGTGTCCTTTCGAAACACGGGCCTCATCTACAACGATGACCTCGCGAAGGCTCTCGAAAAGATGGGATTCCATGCCGTCCTATCGGAAGGGGCGGAGAGAATCCTCGATGGGCGAAGCCCCCATGCCCTTTACCGTCCTGGAGGGTGCAGGCGGATAGGCTTGCTCCTCAGGAATCACCGTCTGTCCGATGACATCTCCTTCCGATTCTCCGACAGAACCTGGTCGGCGTACCCCCTGACGGCGGAGAAATACGCGGGCTGGGTGCACCGGACAAAGGGGAAAGATGCCGTGGTCAATATTCTTTTGGACTACGAGACCTTCGGCGAGCATCAGTGGACGGAAACGGGCATTTTTGAGTTTTTGAAAGCCCTGCCCCGGGAGATTTTGAAAAATCCGGACTTCCGATTTTCCACCCCCGCCGAAGTCATGAAGAAAGTGAGACCCGCGGGGGAGCTCAGCGTGCCGGACTTCATATCCTGGACGGGGGATGAAAAGGACCTCACGGCCTGGTGCGGGAACCATTTGCAGAAAGATGCCCTGAGGGTTCTTTACGGACTGGCCCGCAGGGTGCGGCTGAAAAAAGACAAGCGCCTCATGGAGGTCTGGCGGTCACTCCAGGCGTCCGATCATTTATATTACATGGGAAACCGGTGGCACGAAGCGGGCGATATCACACGCTCTTTGAATCCCTATCCATCCCCCTACGATGCCTACATCAACTTTATGAATGTTCTGACGGATTATTCAAACACCCTGAAGTCGGGGGTCCCTGCGGTCAAGAAGAAGGGCAGGGCTCATCTGGCACCGCAGAAAGGATTACGGAGGTCTAAAAAATGACGCTGCTCGGGAAAAAAGTGCTTCTACTCGTTGATAATCTCTACCAGGAACTGGAGTTCTGGTATCCACTGCTCCGCCTCCGGGAGGAAGGGGCCGCCGTCCTGGTCGTCGGTGCGAAGAAAGGGGAAACTTACACGAGCAAGCTGGGGTATCCCGTTCAGTCGGATCTCGCCGCCGGTGATATCAAGCAGATGGACTTTGATGCCCTTGTCATCCCGGGCGGCTACGCCCCCGACATCATGCGGCGTTATCCCGAGATGGTGGCTCTTGTCCGTAGAGCGAACGAAGCCGGGAAGGTCATTGCTGCGATCTGCCATGCCGTCTGGATGCTCGCGTCGGCCGAGATTATCAGGGGAAAGAAGGTGACCTGTTTCTTCTCCATCAAGGATGACGTTGTTCACGCCGGGGGCCTCTATCGTGACGAGGAGGTGGTCGTGGACGGGAACATCATCACCTCGCGTATTCCCGACGACCTGCCCGCGTTTCTGAGGGCGATCATTGACGCTTTGAAGCGCTGAGGCGGGCGGTGGCGTGGTGCGGGAGCTCTCGATTTGGCCGGGGGATCGATATCGGCCGGTTCTGTAAAACGAAATGTTTGGTGATCGCCGGGAGGTTGCATGCCGGAGAAAGAAGCCATGCTCTACCGCATCCTCGCTGACTCGAGGGTCAACTGCTACCTCTGCAGCCATCGATGCGATATCGCAGAGGCGGACCAGGGTCTCTGCGGTACCCGGGAGAACCGGCACGGCAAACTCTTTACAAGCACCTACGGGGAGGTGCTTGCGGCCCGGCCCGAGCCGATTGAGAGAAGTCACCTCTACCATGTCATGCCGGGGACGAAATCCTTCTGCGTCGCCGTCGAGGGGTCCAACCTGCCGTTCACCGGCAACCGGGGTGATGAGAAGATCGGTGCTTCGAAGGAAAAAGACCGGGATATCCGGTTCCGTGACATGTCCCCGGGGGATCTTATCAAGGGCGCCGTGGAAGAGGGGTGCAAAAGCATTGCCTTTGTCCAATCGGAGCCGACCCTTTCGTACGAGTATGCCTTCGAGACGGCCAGACTCGCGAGAGAAGAAGGGATCCTGAACATTCTGTTCACCAACGGCTACATGACGCCCGAAGCCCTGAGGATCATCGCCCCTTATCTGGACGCGTGCAGTGTGCAGATCCGGTCCTCCAGGGACGACTTCTACAGGAATGTCTGCGGGGGAAACCTTGAGCCTGTCCTTGAGTGCATCCGGGCCATAAAGCGACTCGGTATCTGGGTGGAGGTCTCGACGACGATCAAGCCGGGCCTCAACGATGGCGACGAGGATCTGGAAGGCATCGCCCGGTTTATTTCGAATCTGGACAGGAATATTCCCTGGCATATCGCGCGCGGTTATTCCGATAAAGGTACAGCCGAGGTCTGTATGACGCCCCTGGAAACGCTTTGGAAGGCATATTCCACTGGCAAAAGGGAGAGGCTTCGCTACATCTACATACGAAATATTCTGGGGGAAAAAGGAGAGACAACCTGTCCCCACTGCGGGAAAAGCGTCATATTCAGGCGGGATTTCCTCGTTGAGAAAATGAACCTTGCCGGTTCCCGCTGCAGTGAGTGCGGCCAGGAAATCGCGGGAGTCTTTGCTGCACGGCCTGGGGTGTGATTTCTCGGAGCATGTTTCAACGGCAAGTATCTCGAGGATGCGCGAAACAACTAAAAAGGAGACCCGGCATGAAAGAGAGGATTCCGAGAATATCGGTTAAGGAACTGAAAAAAAAGTTGGACGGAAAAGAGCCGGCTTTCATCGTGGATGTGAGGCGTCAGCGGGACGAAAACCAGATCGCGGGCGCCGTCTTATATGATCCCGACGCCATTCTCGAAGCGGGCAAATTTGAGCTCCCCGTCCCGAAGGAGAGTACCGTCGTCACGTATTGAACGTGACACGAAGAGCATACCAGTGCCCGGGTGGCACGGAAACTTATCCAACTCGGTTACGGAAACGCCCAGGCCCTCCTCGGGGGGTATGAGGCCTGGAAGAAGGAAGGCTATCCCCTTGAAAAAACAGGGGTTTGACATGTCCCCGCCGAGCTTTTATACGGCTCGAGGAAAGAAATTGTTTCGGACGTAAATGCCGGTATTCAGGCGGCTTTTATATACCCTGTGACCGCCGGCAGGGCGAAGAATCCCTCCTTTTTACCTGTGATTCAGGCACTGAAATCCCCCTTGGTTTTACACGCTCGAAATAGCGGCAAAACCGCGATTGACGGTGCATTCCGGGGAGTTAATTTGCCTTGATTTCAGGTCATAACGGTGATATGAAACTAATTGGCAACACAAGGAGGGTGTCCGTCAGTTCGAACGTTTCACCCGGTGATCCGATATGGGTCGCCGACTTCCCAATCGCCCCGCCGTGGGTGAAACGTTAAGCCGTCCATGACCTCCCTGCGAATAAGGTATGCGGTTTGTTCATTCCGTGATGTAGCCGGTCTTCGTAAACTTTCCTAGCATCATTTTCATGGAACGACCATGAAATCTCAGGGATCCAGATCACAAGAAAACCGGGGTGCTTTCCCCGGAGCCGAGCGGGTCTTCCTTCATCCCTTTTTCCCCGGGACGTTTGTTTTCAGCCTGAATGACCGGTTCTTTAAAATTTCCCCCCAAAAAAATTCAATTCCCTATACAGGTTACACGAATAAGCTGGACGGGGCACCCCTGCCACGAATCTTCTGAAAAAGACGTCCCATTCAGAGCAGAGTGAGTTTCTTCCATATAGGATCGCGGATTAAAAAATCTTACAGCATGGAAAGGAGGTGAGCTTCCCCGATCGTCTAACGAGGGGATCTTAGACGTAAAAAGAACGTTTCATTTCTGGGTATGCACTGAGGTGATCGCCGGGATCAGGGCGGTCGAAACGTTTTAGAAGTTTTAAGGAGGGAAAAATATGAGCAAGGCTTTCAAAGGTTACGTTAAGAACAAGTATAGTCGGCCTGCTCCGCTGAAGGGTGTCCGCGTCCTGGAGGTCTGCACGCTCCTCTTCGGACCGGCGGGTCCTTCCTTCCTCGCCGAGATGGGAGCCGAAGTGATCAAAATCGAGCTTCCGCCTGCGGGGGATGTGACCCGTTCCCTGAACCCCTTCGGCTGGCTCTACAAGGAGCAGGGGCCGATGTTCATGCACATCAACCCGTCGAAATATTACATGGCCCTCGACCTTCACAAGGAAGAGGCACAGAAGATCTTTCACGAGCTTGCGGCCAAGTCCGACATCATCGAGTTCAACCTGAGACCGGCAGTGGTCAAGCGCTGGAATATCGACTACGAAACGATCAAAAAAATAAACCCGGGGATCATCTACATCGAGAAAAACGGCTTCGGTCAATGGGGACAGTATGCCGAAGAAGACCGGCCCTCCAACGATGGCGCGGCACAGGCTCTCTCCGGCTATGCATGGATTTCAAGCTTCCCCGGCCGTCCGCCCCTCAAGCAGAGCATCTGGATCTGCGACGTCTACGGGGCCATGATGGGGGAGATCGCCGTTCTGTCCGCCCTGCACCATCGCAGGAAAACTGGGCGGGGTCAGTACATCGAGATGTCCCAGAGTGAAAACATCATGCGCGCCATGGGGTGGGTCTGGCCCTACCAGCAGATGGCGAACAAGGGCGCGGAGCCTGCGGGTAACCGCGATCTGTGCATCTGCCCGGCCGACACCTTCCTCACCAAGGATGACCTCTTCTGTGCCATCGCGGCGCCGGCGCCGGATGAGTTCAAAGGCCTCTGCATCGCCATGGGGAAACCCGCCCTGGCCGGTGACAAGCGCTTCAAGGATCACGCCGTGAGACTCAAGGATGCCAACGCGCTGGCCCTCCTAAAGATGATTGCCGAATGGGCCAGGACGAAGACGGCCGCGGAGATCGAGAAACTCGGCCTCAAGAACGGCTTCGCCGCACAGCGTCTCCACAGTGGCAAGGACATGAACGAGGATGCCCATCGCCGTGAACGCGAATCTGTCAAAATGATGGACGACCCTCTCTACGGTGTGTATCCTGAACACGAGTTCCCCGTCATGATGTCCAAGAGCCCCCCCAAGAACAGATGGACCGTGAGGCCCGTGGGCTTTGACAACGACTATATTTTGGCAAGCATTCTCGGGAGAAACCAGGACCAGATCGCCCAGTGCTACGAAAAAGGGATCGTCGGAAAGTGGAAGGACATGCAGGGTCGGAGGCCGCCTCCTGACTGGGATAAAACATCCGGCGCCATCTTAAGGAGGTGATGAACTATGGCAGACTACAAGAGAGCAAAATGGGCGGAATGGGCGGATCACATCCGATCTGAGGATGATCCGGCGAAGAACTATGAAAAACCCGAAGCCCTGGACGACCTCGTGGTTCTGGATGTCAGTTCCCGGAGCATGGCAGGCTGCTACTGCTCGTCGCTCCTGGCGGAACTCGGGGCCGAGACCATCCGGGTTGAACCCCCGGGCGGCGACCTTGTCAGGACCTATTCGCCCCACGGCATTATGAAGGATGGTACCGGGCTTGCCTACCTGCAGGAAGGGCGGAACAAGTATCACGTGACGCTAAACCTGGAGAAGAAAGAGGGGCGCGACATGCTGCTGGCCCTCGCGGGCCAGGCGGACATCCTCATCGAGACCTATCCGACGGGGGTGATGGACAAGTGGAAACTCGGGTACGAGGAACTGAGTGCCGCCAACCCGAGACTGATCTATTGCTCCCTCACGGGTTTCGGTCAGTTCGGGCCGGAAAGCAAAAGGCAGCAGTTCGATTACGACAATATCGGCCAGGCACGTTCCGGCGTGCAGTACGGCACCGGCGAGGTCCTTCCTGAAGGGAAGACCTTTAAGGATATGCCCTATGCCGTTCCCACAAAGGCCGGTCCCTGGATTGCCTGGTCTGTTTCCGGGACCTTCGGCGCCATGGGCATTCTGGCGGCCGTGCATTATCGTGAGCTGACCGGCGAGGGGCAGCACGTCGACGTGGCGACCCCGGAGGCATACGAGAGGCTCCACGACTACGCGCTTCACTGGTACTATGACCAGAAAGTGACGAACGAGCGTTTCGGCAGCCTGGACACTGCGCTGTGGCTCTATGGGTTCTACCCGACGAAGGATGGCGGTGTCTTCCTCGGCGGGCTTCGTCTCGAGATGTGGAAGGCCTTCGTGGACATCATCGGGAAGTACGACGAGTGGAAGGCCGAAGAGTGGACGACCCTGGTGCCCTTCATGAAGAAGGACTGGCAGCTCAAGTACCAGGCCATGATCGATCCGGAGACGTCGAAGTACACGAGCGAGGAACTGGCGCAGAAGGCCGTGGAATACGCGAAGAGCGGCCGTCTGGCTCCCATCACAACGGTTATCGCGCCGATCGTCTCGCCCTGGGACGCGATGCACGACAAGAACTGGATCGACCGGGGGATGTTCACACCGGTCAAGGATCCCGTTTACGGTGATGTCGTCTGTGCTCAGGCCCAGTGGAAGGCGACGGAGACGCCGCCGAGGACGAAGTGGGTCTGCCGTCCCGTCGGCTACGATAACGGTCATGTCTATCTCAAGTACTTAGGCTACGGTCCCAAGAAGCTCAAGGAACTCGAGAAGAAGAAGATCATTTAACCATCCGGTTCTGAGTTGAGGACAATCCGGGATCACGGCCGGGGAAGGGTGAAAAGCCTATTCCCCGGCTTTCCGGGTTGTTTTGCGCACCGCAGATAGAAGTTGTAAAAGTGTTTTATATTAATTACTTGCATTCATATATCTAATCATATTGTTCAACAGGTTGGAGTAATTCAAAACTTAAAACTCGAAACTTAAAATTGGAGCAGGCCGTTAAACTGAGTTGTGCGTTGTGAGAGAGGGTCAAAGACCCTTGATCCGAAACCCTTTGACCTGAACCCGGAACCCTATAGCCGTTGCCTTTTGGGCAATAGACCTAGATGGACTTAGACAGACTTAGATAGACATAGAGAGACACAGAGAGACATTGGCTTGGCCCTTTGGGCCATCGACCGGATAGACTGGACAGACCTAGGCAGACATAGACAGACCTAGATGGACATAGACAGACTTAAATAGACTTTCGAAGGAGGAAGTTATGGAGATCAAAAAGATATGCGTATTGGGTGCGGGTTTGATGGGAAACGGCATTACCCAGGTGTGCGCACAGGCCGGCTACCAGGTGGCCATGAGAGACATCGAACAGCGTTTCATCGACGGTGGATTCAACAACATCAAGAAAAACCTGGCCCGCGACGTGGAAAAGGGAAAAAGGACCCAGGCCGACATGGATGCCGTCCTGGGTCGGATCAAGCCCACGCTCGATCTCAAGTCGGCGGCCGCCGACGCGGACCTGGTTGTCGAGGTCGTCATCGAGGTGATGGATGTGAAAAAGAAGGTTTACGCGGAGTTGGAGCAGATCTGCAAACCCGAGTGTTTCTTCTTCACGAACACCTCGGGACTGAGCATCACCGAGCTTGCCGCTGTGACCAAGCGCCCACAGAAATTCATTGGCACGCACTTTTTCAACCCCGTCCCGGTCATGAGGCTCCTGGAGATCATCAAGGGCTACGAGACCTCCGACGAGACATTAAAGACGGCCATGGCGTGGGGGAAGAAGATCGGCAAGGAAGTCATCGTGGTGAACGAGGCCCCGGCATTCTGCGTGAACAGGATCCTCTGCCCGATGCTGAATGAGGCGTTCTTTGTCCTCGGCGAGGGGATAGCATCGGCTGAAGACATCGACAAGGGAATGGTTCTTGGGTGCAACCATCCCATCGGGCCGCTGGCGCTGTCAGATCTCGTCGGCAACGAGACACTCCTTCGCGTCCAGGAAGGCCTCCATAAAGAACTGGGCGATAAGTACAGACCCGCGCCGCTTCTTGTGAAGCTCGTCAGGGCCGGCCGCTACGGAAGGAAGACCGGTAAAGGAGTTTATGATTATACAAAGAAGTAACGGCTTGTGGCGAAAGGCTTAAGGCGTAGGGCAAAGGAAGAAATCTTCTTTTCCAGCCTTAAGCCATAAACCCTATGCCCTCAGCCTTTTCTAGAGGAGAAAGAACCATGAAAGAAGTTGTCATTGTCTCTGCCTGCCGGACGGCCATCGGGACCTTCGGCGGCACGCTCAAGGACATTCATCTTTACCGTATCGGCAGCGCGGCGATGAAAGAAGCCATCAAGCGGGCCGGGATATCGCCGGCCCTGATCAATGATGTCCGATTCGGCTGCTGTATCGAGCCGTATAACGCGCTCAACGTGGCCCGTGTAGCCGCCCTCGAGGCGGGCGTTCCCGAAACATCAACGGCCGTCACGCTGAACCGTGTCTGCATCTCCGGGATGGAAGCGGTGATTTCCGGTATGGCCATGATCCAGGCGGGCCTGGTGGATGTGGTACTCGCGGGCGGCATGGAACACATGTCGGGTGTCGCTTACGCGGTGCCCACGGCGCGCTGGGGCTGCAGGCTTCAGAACCAGAGTTTTGATGACATGCTGATCGAGGCCCTCTATTGCGGTTCCCGCCTCCAGCCGGGCCTGGAAAAGGGCCCTGCCAAGGAGGGGCCCATCGTGGAGATGTTCAGGGGAAGACCCTACATCATGGGACACACGGCGGAGCTGATCGCCCAGATACACAATATCAGCCGCCAGGAGATGGACGAGGTGGCCCTCCGCAGCCACAACAATGTCGAGCGGGCCACGAAAGAAGGCGACTTCAAGACCGAGATCGTCCCGATCGAAATACCCCAGAAGAAGGGGAAGCCCCCGCTCATGTTCGAGAAAGACGAGCACTTCATACCCGGGCTTACCATGGACAGGCTCGCGGCCCTGCCACCGGCCTTCATCCCGAAGGTCGGAAAGGTCACGGCCGGGAACTCCTCGGGAATCAATGACGGCGCGGCCGCCATGATCATCATGTCGGCGGCGCAGGCAAAGGAACTGGGCCTGAAGCCCATCGCCAGAATCAAGGCTGTGGGCTATGGTGCCGTCCATCCTTCGGTAATGGGCCTGGGACCGGTACCGGCAGTGAGGAATCTCATGAAACGGTCGGGTTTCAAGCTTACAGACTTTGAGCTCATCGAGTTGAACGAAGCCTTCGCGGCCCAGTACATCGGCTGTGAGAAAGAGCTGGGGCTCAACCGGGAGATCACCAACGTAAACGGTTCAGGTTGCGGTCTCGGCCACCCGGTCGGCGCGACGGGCTGCCGGGTCATGGTGACACTGCTTCACGCGATGAAGAAACGGGGAAAGACGCTGGGGCTCGCGACGCTCTGCGGCGGCGGCGGCGTATCCATGGCGACGGCCCTCGAGATGATTTAAGGGCACCTTGAATCATTCTGAGAAACAGGCCGTTCCGTGGCCGGGAGAGGCGAAACAGAGCAGGCGGCGGCTTTTTTTGAGGGGGATGCCGGAACAATCCGCTCTGTTTATGCGTGCAGCGTGCCCATTCCGTGGACGGTAAACAGGATTTCATTAATGTCAACATCAACAAGGAGGGATGCGGTATGTCAGTGAGCTGGAAAACTTTGAACGACGCGGAAAAAATTAAGTTCAATGCGTTAACGACCGAAAATATCGAGTTCCTGCTGACCCGCTACAACAAGGTCAATCGCTGGGTCATCGCCGACATGATCAGAAGGACTGCTTATCATTACCCCGACAAGAAGGCCCTTATCTTCCAGGACAAGACCCTCACGTACGCGCAGCTGGAGGCGGAATGCAACCGCACGGCCAACGCCCTCCTGGATCTCGGAATCAAGAAATACGACCGTGTGGCCATCCTGGCGCACAACACGATCCACCATGTCCTGACCTGGCTGGGCTGCTGCAAGGCCGGCGCGGTTTATCTCGCCATCAACTACCTGCTCCGGGGTCCGGATATCGCGTACTGCATCAATCACTCCGAGAGCAAGGTTTTCATCGTGGAGGACACGCTCTACGACCTGGTGAAGGACGTTCTCGACAAGATGCCGACGGTCAAGACCCTCATCTGGTCCAACCAGGGCGCGGGGAAACCGGCGGTGGACAAGCGCTTCAAGGATTTCGACGCCTGGTGCAAGGCCTATCCCGATACCGAGCCGGACACGGTCCTGCGAATCGAGGACCCCGTCCAGATGACCTACACGAGCGGGACGGAGGCGCTCCCCAAGGGCGTCATTATCAACAACCAGGCGCTGATGGCCCAATACATGGGTGCCATCATCGACGGGGGCTACGACGACGATGACATCCAGGTCAACGCCCTTCCCATCTACCACTGCGCCCAGAGGGACGTTTTTTTGAACCCCCTGTTCTGGCTGGGGGGCACAAACATCCTCATCGCGCCCGACATCGGCCAGATCCTCAAGAGCATCGAGCAGTACAAGGCCACCCTATTCTTCGCCCCGCCCACGGTCTGGATCGGCATGCTGCGTCACCCCGACTTTGACAAGCGCGACATCAAGAGTCTCAAGAAATGCTACTACGGCGCTTCCATCATGCCCGTCGAGATTCTCAAGGAAATGCTCACGAGGCTCCCCGGGGCGAAGATATACAACTATTACGGCCAGACGGAACTGGCGCCCTACCACACCATTCTGAAGGCCAAGGACGCTTTGAAGAAGCTCGGCTCAGCCGGTATGGGCGGACTCAACATGGAGTCGAGGCTCGAGGACGACAGCTACGCGCCCATCTCCAAGCCGGGTATCCCGGGAGAGATCTGCGGGAAGGGTCCTCACGCCATGATGCTCTACTTCAAGGATCCGGAAAAGACCGAGCTGGCCATGAAGGGCGGCTGGTTCCATTCCGGTGACATCGGCATCCTGGACGAGGACCGTTACATCACTGTCGCCGACCGCAAGAAGGACATGGTGAAAACGGGGGGAGAGAACGTGGCCACCCGGGAGGTCGAGGAAGCGATCTACAAGGACAGCAGGGTCCAGGAGGTTGCCGTTATCGGCATTCCTCATCCCAAGTGGGTCGAAGCGGTAACGGCCATCATCGTCGCGAAGAAAGACACCAAGATCACCGCGGAAGAGATCATGGGGCACTGCCGCAAGGAACTGGCAGCTTTCAAGGTTCCCAAGGGGGTCATTTTCGTCGACGCCCTTCCCAAAACGCCGACGGGGAAGATCCTGAAGCGCGACATGAGGGTGACCTACAAGAACATGTTCGAGAAAGGCTGATCATCCTCCGTTGCCGAGCGCGGGCTCCATCTGGACGCCCGCGAAACCGTTAGAACAAGCCGGAAAGGCCTTCCCCCGATTCCCGCAACGTGAACGGGGGAAGGCGCATTTCCCGGGAGATCCGCCGATGGTCGATGTTCTTCTCGTCAATCCGCGCTTCAACGGCCGGTCGGAACTCCCGCCGCTCGGGCTCCTTGCCCTCGCTTCCGTTCTTTTAAATGAAAATATCGCCACAGACGTCATCGATCTCGATCTGGGAACTCCCGCCCCCGCGGATCGCGCTCTTTCGGAGGGGCTGTCCGGGAAACCGGGGGTCGTCGGTGTTTCCGCCATGACGGACAGTTTCCAGTCGGCCCTCGAGGTCTGCCGGAAGGCAAAGGCAGCGGATCCGGCTGTTTTAACCGTCATGGGGGGGATCCACGCCGCGGTTCTTCACGACACCCTGCTGAGACAGCATGACGTCATAGATGCCATCGTGCGGGGTGAGGGGGAAATCGCTTTTCTGGAAATCGTAAAAAGATTTCTCGCCGGGCGTGATCCGGGCGGCATCGAAGGCGTCACGTTCCGCCGGGGGGGCAAAATCGTCCGCGAGAAGGACCGCGATCTCATCCGGGACCTGGACACCCTGCCGATTCCCGCGCACCGCCTCGTTGAAAACGGGCGTTACACGACGAGGAACATTTCGTCGAGCAGGGGCTGTGCCCGCCGCTGTGCTTTCTGCTCCATCCAGGCTCTCTACCGGGCCAAGGTCAGGACGAGGGGGGTGGAAAGCGTCATCTCCGAGATAGAAACCCTCGTCGGGCTCGGCGCAAAGAGGATCCTCTTCACCGACGACAACTTCACGTTCAGTCTTCCCCGCGTGAGAGATATCTGCAAGGGTATCGTGGAGGGGGGATTTCACCGGGAGGTCCAGTTTTTCGCGGAGGGAAGAGCTGACGACATATGCAGGAACCCCATCATGGCGGGCATCATGAGCGACGCGGGGTTCCGGGGCCTTTATGTCGGCGCCGAGTCGGGGTCGGAAGAAATTCTGAGATACTATCGCAAGGACATATCGCCCGGTGACATGCTGAGGGCCGTTTCGGCATGCGTGGAGCAGAACCTGACCCCCGTCATGAATTTCATCCTGTACGGTCCCATGGACACGGCGGATACCGTCCGGCAGACCGCGGCCCTGGCGAGAAAGGTCTTCGAAATGGGGGCCGAGATCGCGTACGCGGAGGCGATCATCCCTTATTTCGGGACGCCGCTCCAGGAGTGGCTCGAGCGGGACGGTAAATTTCGTCGCGCCGGGGAGGTCTATTATTTCGATTCTTACCGGGGGATGAGTATTGATTCGATGCTTCGTGTTACGGCACTGTCGAGACAGATTGCCCGATTCGTCCACGGGGAAGATCCTCTCTTCGAGATGAGGAGGGTATATTATGAGATGGGTGTTTTAGATGAGCTTCTGGCGCGCATTTTCCCGCCCGCTCTGGAGAAGGCCTTGCAGAAACTACGGGGGGAGGGCGCTCATAGCGAAGAGACGGAGCATCTGCGGAATGAAGTGATGAGAGTGATTGGCAACGGGCAATAAAGACAGCAACTGTGTTTCGAGTCAAGGTAATTAACTAAGCATATTTCCAGCACGTGTTGTTTTTGATCATCGTATTGAGGGTGATCAGGATCTTTCTCATACAGGCCGTGATGGCCACTTT
>Ga0116202_10000092_pt1 | contig 41450 bp, 45 predicted proteins | sample LakKivw325mmetaG_FD_94479 | JGI IMG/M metagenome (GOLD analysis project Ga0116202, IMG submission 94479) | Anoxic lake water microbial communities from Lake Kivu, Rwanda to study Microbial Dark Matter (Phase II) - Lake Kivu water 325m metaG | ecosystem: Environmental > Aquatic > Freshwater >... | reverse complement strand
GTATAGATGTCCTGGACTTTGGCCGTCTTACCGGAAACAGTATATCCGTACCGGACAAAGATTTCGTCGGCCGGCATGGTCGATTCGATAGAAGCAATACGACAACCCTTAACACCCTGGACATAAATAACCGAGTACGGGTCTAACGGGATTATCTCCGGTAGCCATAAATCTGTTTTAGGGTCATGGTAAAGTATCACACGGCCGTCGGCTGCACCTTCAACGCAGGTCGTAAAATTATGTGCGGCCTCACTTGTCTCCTGATTCTGATATACAAGGGTTTCGTCAGCCCTTGTAAACAACCAGTCCAGAAACTTCTCGGCGCTGTCGTTGACTTCTTCTTCGGCGCCGGAAATCTCCAGCCTTCTCTTAGCCGTTCCAAGAATCCGAATCATGGCATCGGCATACAGTCGTGAATCGTTCAGGGTAACGTTGTTGATTCCCTTGTGCTGTTTTTTATTAAGGTCAGTAAAGATGTATTGCTGTAGGAAGTACCTCTTGTCGAGGTCGTCTTTTATACGGTCGAGGCGCGGTTTCAAGTACGTCCGTGCGTTATCAAGTTGCCGTGTTATTTCGTCCTTGCCTAAGTTTTTAATACTGTCTATTATTGACATACTTCACACTCCTAAAAGTAACGGTCTACGGGAACTTCCGTTGACTTTGGTGTGACTTCTCGACACAAAACCGCATTGGCTCCGGCGATAATGCAGTCGTCCGTCTGCATAGTTGAGACATATTTCGACCGTCCGGTCTCTTTGCTGGACTGCAATATCCATCCGGCCATCTCGTTAATCGTCTGCTTGTCTCTGATACGGAGACCGTTTCGGACTTCAACGGCGAACTGCATCAGCCGAGTTTGCTTGTTCGCTTCGTCCTCAATCAGTCCGAGTTTATCTTTCTTGCTGCAATAGATACGGTCACGGTATCTCTGTGCGACAAGTGCTTCCAGTATCATTTGAGACCAAGCATCGGAACCCATAACCAGCATCGGCCGTCCGTACTCTTGAAGCAGGGCGTGAGCATGGAATGAGAATATATCCGGTGTCATGGAGTTTGACCGCAGTATCGCCACCAGTTCCTTATCGAAACCGTCCGTACCGAGTATGAAGATGACCGAGTTATTACCGCCGCGACCTTCGGCGCCGTCACCACCGGCATAGTATTTAATTCGCGGGTCCGGTTTGCGGAATATGATTACCCCGTTAGCCCTGACCTCTGCCGGTTCCTTCATGTCCTGGACACACCGGTCGATAGCGGCCGCATCAAACAATCCTTCGCCCTCGATACTGCCGAGTGCGTCCTGTAGATTGCGCGGGTAGTCACGCTTAAACATCCACTTCGGGAAGTAGTCGCGTTCCTCTTTGACATACCAGTCGGCATCACGCCCTGGTACGACGTAGTACGGGAAGAAGATAGCTTTACATCGGGTTTCACCGGCTAAAGACCGGCGGAACTTACTCTTGAAATGAGTATCGGCGGCAGCCGACGGCGTTGACATATCGAGAGCAGACAGCGCCCGTTCGATAGTCGGCCGGATATGACCGTAATTGGTTTCGGCGTATTTATGAAATTCAACCTCGTCGCGCGTGGCATGAGTGAACGTATAGCCGACACCGGCGTCCTCGGTCGAAGGCAGCGCCATAATTTGAGCACCCGTCTCCGGAAATGTCATCAGTTCCATGCCATCTTTTTGTCCTACTCGGTTCTGTAACCAGTTCGGCAGTCGGGAATTTATGAAACGGCTTTTGTCCAGCAGTACGGCCGCTTCCTTCTCACCACGTGATAGACAGAGCACGTTGGCATGAGGCCGATAGGTCAGCCAACAATGATAGAGTGCCGCCGTCCAGCTACACCATGCTTGTTTTGTTTTAAGCAGGTCCACATACCGATATGTCAGCAGACTTTGAATCAAGTATTTGTTATGCGGCATCCACTGAAACGGAATCTCACTGGTCGTCGCCTCGTCCTTAATGGTGGCGTACTTTGAGAACTCGAATATGTCCACCATGCAGGTATTGAAACGGTGCGCCTGTGCTTCAAGATTCAGGGTTTCAACTACCATCTTTAACTCCATATTGTTCGGGGACATAGATTTGAACTTCCGTTGGTTTCGGGTCCATTGGAACCGATACTTGCTGGTCGGGAATTGTTACAGGTGGGTTATTCCCACTTTCTAACTTCGGCAGTTCCGGTACTGGTATTTCCTTAAACTTTGCCTCTGCAATCTCGATACTGTTTGTCTTTTTTTGAACTTCTATGAAGTCCTGTAATTGTCGGTAGAGGCTAATCAGTCTTGGAGAATCCAGATCCACCTTCGCGTTTATCTCCGCATCTATCGGTTGCTTGGGTTTGCCGTCGACCTGCTGAATTAACTCTTTGAGAATTTCCTTATTGGAGCCTTCGCCTATCTTAATATCAAAGGTTTTTTCACAATGAGGGCAGATGACATTAGTGGCCTTGCCCTGGGCGACTGAAATGGCAATCCGCATATTGTCGGGGTGCGCCGTCATCAGTAGCTTGTGGGCCCGTTCCCTTTGCCTTTCTGCCTTTGCCTGTTTTGTTCGTCCGTCTTTTTTGACTGTCTCTTTTTTCATCTCACAAAATTTATTCCTAACTGTTCTAAGACTTGGTGTAATCCGTGGCCGACACGGGCAACCTGTTCTTCCGACATCATATCGTTGTTACATGGCGCAAATCGGATGTTTCTTTTTCCAGTCCTTACTTGCCTTCTCCCAGGTCGGCGTCCGTCCGCGCGTCCGTAGCCAGTAAAGTAATTTCGTGAACATTTTATTTTCCTATATATCTCAAAAACTCCACGATAAACCAGCCGCCTACGGACAGGGCTATCGGGAAAATAACGATCATGGCTTTAATAACGGCATTGTTAAAAGAATTGTTTTTGGTACACTTCTCGATGTTGATTAGTTTTGAAATCATGACGGTAAATTTATCATCGACCGTAATTTCCTCCATCGGCTTGCCGGTCAGTCCTTCCCAATCTATACCGTTACCTGGCATTGGCGTCCTCCAATTTTCACTTTATCTAAATCACATCCGTACCTATGTCCGTTCCCGTTCCTCTTATTTTGAAATCGTCTGCGCTTCCATACTTCGGGATCGCCTCTCTCGGCCGACTTGCCCTGTAAATCCCACTGTTGCGCGCAAAGAGAACAATACTGACGGTTGGCCTTAACCCATGTTGAAAACCCCGTTATGGCGAACAACTTAAATCCGAAAGTCGCAACGGTTGTCGTCCCCCCGCACATCGGACACGGACAGAACGGCCCCGCCAGGTCCTGCGCGCGCGCCGGATACCAGGCGTCGAGTAACGCCCCTTCCCCAATCTCCCTCAAGAACCGTTCAACATTCGTCTCGACGTTCTGCATTTACCCCTATCCTCCGGTAAACATCTGCACCGCGCACGACACGACCGAAAACAAAAACAGCCCCAGGAAAACACCCACGGCCACTTTCAAACAATCTCTCCACTTCACGGTCTGACTACCTCATACTTGACATAACCTTAATTCAGACTTTTTAACGTTAGCGGTGCGAGGACTACCTTGAATATAATAAAAGAACAGTGTTACGGGACACCCCCCAGGGACTGATAGAACGTTTTTAAATGCTATAAAATTTGCTCTGATAGACCAGAACCAGGACTTTAATACAATCCTGAACGTGTTTATAGCGTCAGAACTATACTTCTGTACTCTCTTAGTAATCCGGTAGTTCCAGGTGACTATTGAATGACAAGGTTGGGACTCTAACTTATGTGAAGGGGCCGACGCCCCAGGACTACCCCACCCCACACGCAGGGTGTTGGATAGACAGAGTAAGTTGGAAGTAATTAGTAAGAGTATATTATATATATATACTTTAAGAGAGAATACGTTCATTACACATTCACGCTTATCTTATTTAATAACGTTGGATATTCTACCTACGTTCTACCGTTATACTTTTACATTTATTCGTCAAGTTTTAATCGTGTCTGTACTGATTACCGGCGGACCTGACAGCTCATAACTAGCCTATTTACTTCTTCTTCCTACGGAACAAACGTAACCATTGTTTTGTCTTTGTCCGGCCGGATGATCTACTGGCCGCGTCCTGGCCGTCCCGGATGGCAGGTCTCCCGGTGTCAAATTCTATAAGCAATTATTCTATTATTCTTTGGTGATAACTTGGCCGGATTGTGCAGATTTATTACTACTTTTAGCTTCAAAAAAAGTTATGAATTATCTACATTCAAATCGAAGCTATAAAACTTTAATTCTCGAACGTAAACATAGCTTGACAATATTTTAAGTGTCATGATATAAATATATCATCAGCATAAAAGCTGAAATAGATTTTAGATAGGAGATGTATAGATGTTAGAAGCAGAATCAATCTTAGTACAACAAGGCAACGTTTGTCCTGATTGCCGCGTCCAGTTTCCACTGTCCTATAACTTCTGTACGCTATGCGGCCTACCACTTCCGGCCATGTGCTTTATGCCGGATGATGCACCAGAGTTTAGCAACACGGAAATATCAGAAGCACAGCGCCAGGACAAAATAGCAGCACTCCAGGACTATCTACAGAACGAGCCGGTAGCAACCTATCGCGGCAAAGTTAGCGGTCAACGCCGGCCCTTAACCAGCCTACTTGTTAACGGTGGTATGCCGGAATCATTACCAGTACGTCAGGCCACCATGACAAACCAGGGCAAGAAACCATCAGCCTGTAACGTTAATAAACGCCGTGTACCTACGGCCTACTGTCTCGACCAGATACGCGACCACTTTGGGGATCGCTTTGATACTGTCAATGATTTAGCGGAAACCATTGAGCAAGTCGGCCAAGCACAACGCAGACTGAAAGAATTGAGAGGGTATTAGAATGAAACAAAGAATCTTTATTTATGAAACCACCTGTATCAGATGCGGTAAAAAAATCTGCACCACAAATCGTTCCATATACGGACTTGACGAACTCAAAACTAAAGTAGCCCATGTATGCCAAGACTGTGATCCCGCGTTAATCAAAGCGCCGGACGGCGGCGACGCCGGTATGCAACTCGACATATTCGGCGGCAAACATTTAGTACAGACCTTTGCCAATGAAGTAACGGCAGAAGCAGCCGAGATAATAAAATCAAAAGGGGGAAAGTAAAATGGAAACGACAAAGGGAATTTGGACAGTTGCTTGTGACAGTTATGGGCATGTGCAACATTCTAGGAAAGCATGTGTATTTGCCTATGATGAATCGGGGAAAAAAGTCGGACCGACAGTGGCACATGCTATCGCGAACTGGAATGACGCCCATCTTATCTCAGCCGCACCACAGATGTACCAATCTCTAAAAGAACTGGTGTGGATTGCAGAAGCAACACATGGCGCACATGACCGAGTATCAAGGGCTAAGGCGGCACTTGCTAAGGCAGAAGGGGAGGTGCAACCATGCAACAAACAATAGGCAAGTTTTACAACGACCAGTGTCCATTTACTTTAGACAGTGAGCAACAACGGGTGTTCCGATATACTACATACGGTGGGCCATTTGGTGCTACAATGGCGCCGGTCGGTGGTACAGATTGGTTAGACAAACACCTAAATAAATATCCTGGCGGTCGACTACCGGAACAGAATATGACCAGACGAATAGTGAGGTAGATTATGAAACAACCAGAAAAGCCAAAAGGTTTCCTGCTAAGACTACCGGCGGACCTGATGAAAAGACTGCAACATGCACAGATAGACAGTCAGTACAACAGCCTTAACGCCTGGATAGTAGCGGCGATCACGGAAAAACTAGAGAGGGGACCAGTAAAAGGTTATCATGCTTTAAGGTTAGATCCCGATGGTAAATTACACGATGATTGGGGTGGGTCGTGGAGAGAACCAGGCTTTACTAGGAATAAGAGGACCAAGCCACGACAAAAAGGCACTTGACAAAGGGTGTATAATATAGTTATAGATTAGTAGACACAGATGGATAGAGTAAACAAGGCAGACCATAACTACTCAACGAACGATACTGAATTAGCCGTATTCCTTGTTGCTTGTGGTGCTGAACTAATCGGCGCTGATAACGTACCAACCAACGGCCGGAAGAATATCAACTTGAAACTCACACCGGAGCAACGGGAGAAAATATCATCGTTCAATGACGGCTCCGCACAGGTCAATGTACTGGCCTACAACCGAGCTAGAAACCGCGTCCTCGATAAGGTCAAGGGTGGTATGTGATGGACAGGATACGTAACTCGGCTTACAGGTTACTTAGCCCTTTGATTTAGGTTCGCGGTTATAGTCGGTTTTGGAAGGAGGCATAGACACCATGCCGGTGTCGGTGGTTTATTGAGGTACCATGCCCGACTGCAAGGTACCGTCGACCTGTTTCACTTTGCCGTCGACGTTAACCATCCAACTGCTTTTTAGATTGCCGCTTATATACAAATCGAGAACGCCCTGGTCCGTAGGTGTAATAGGCGGAGACGCCCTGCTGTATTTCATAGGCCTTGCTGGTCTTCATTTCTTGGGACGCGCCGCTAATGAACCTGATAATGCCCAGCGTAGCTACACCGGTTAGACCGAAGACGATGACCATAACCAGCATTACTTCTATCAGAGTAAATCCTGCCTTACCGTACAAGAAACGGTCGATTATCGAGGACGGCTCCTGTTTTTTTCATGCGCTATCCTTCACGATTTACCGAGCAATATTCTGCCATAGCCTCATCAGGAAAACATGGCTAATTAGCACTATTTCAGTATATCGGTCGGTAGCATCAATCAGAGATTACTTAAGTACCTGTAATATATTTTCCATGTAAATTGCTGCGGGCCCCGCTAAACTTTTCAGCTTTTCCTTCGTTCTGTTAAATGTCCACTATGAATTCTTTAGCCCCTGAACTACGGGAATTTATTTTGTTTTGCGCTGAACGTCGCGGCGCCGGATGGCCTGTTATTTATGACGAAATGGCACTGGTGGCTGGCCAACGACTCTACAAGGGGTGGGGGCGAGCTGAGCTGGAACAGATGGGGCTTTCACTGGCGTTGGATAGCCTGGATAGGACGCTCGAACTGGTGAGATGGGCAATTGCCCAAAAACATAGTATCTGAATTTCTCATTTCCACAGCAAACTGCTAAAATACCCGCCGTATTTCTACATCAGATTCGTAACTATGGAGGTTAGTCATGTTTATTAAAAGGGCAGTCCCCGTTTGCATAGTCCTGGCGATTCTACTTTTCATTACACCGCTGCTCAGCTGTACGTTTATCAATCAGAAGGTTATCCCCGACATTACAGCTGTTAAAGTTCAAAATCCAAACGAAGCGAACAGTTCCCAGAATACCCCCTCGGTCGATGTCAAACTGCCGGCCGAGTTCAGTATTCTAAGCGAAGCCTGGCAGGCATTAAATGAAAACTATGTAGATAAGAGCCTGCTGGATCCGACTAAGCTGAGCCAGGGCGCCGTCAGGGGTATGATGGATTCGCTCGACCAGTTCAGCTCCTACGCCAGCCCGGATATCCATAAGTTGGAGATGAGCAATCTTGACGGCAAATTCGAGGGTATCGGCGCCGTTATCAGTATGAAAGATAATCAATTAACAGTGGTATCTCCGGTGGCGGACTCACCGGCGCAGAAAGCCGGTATTAAGCCGGGAGATAAAATTCTGGAAATCGACGGACAGCGGACTTCGACTCTGAGCCTGATTGAGGCTACCTTTAAAATTCGGGGCACTGCCGGCACTACGGTGAAGTTGCTGGTACTTCACGAGGGTGACAGCGAGCCAGTCGAGCTTTCCATAGTACGCGCTGAAATTTCAGGCAAGAGCGTTTCCATGGAGATGCGCGATGACGGTTTCGCCTATATCCAGATTACCCAATTTCTGCAGTCCACCGGTGACGATTTGAAGCTGGTTTTGCAGCAGGCTTTAGATCAAGGGGCTAAGGGCGTGGTGCTCGATCTCCGCAACAATCCCGGAGGGCTACTTACTGCCGCGTCTGATGTCACCAGTCAATTTCTGGCTATGGGGATAGTAGTCAAGGTAGTGGACAGCGCGGGGAATGAAACCCCTATGACGGTGAAACGAGGCGGCATAGGTACCCATTTGCCCATGGTTGTCCTGATAAACAACGGCAGCGCCAGCGCCAGTGAGATAGTTGCCGGCGCCCTGCAAGACTACGGGCGGGCTAAACTCATAGGCAGCCAGACCTTTGGTAAAGGCAGCGTACAGATTATTCATCCTTTAAGCGATGGTTCTGCACTACACATAACATCTTATAAGTGGCTTACGCCCTTAGGCAGGCCTATAGACGGCGTAGGGCTAACCCCCGATGTGCCATCAGAACTTAAGGACCAGGAGCTTGTAGACTGGGCTGCGCAGTATCTTAAGGATAGCATCCAGGCTGACCTTTTCGACTTCGCGTTTAGCTAGCTCTCGATAGTATCCTTGGTGCTGGGTATTCTGCCGGCTATGCGTTCATCCAGGCGGGTAGCAGTATCGAGCGCGCGCGCCAAAGCTTTGAACAAAGCTTCCGACTTGTGATGGTCATCCATTCCGCTCAGTAGCCTGGCCTGTATGTTTAGCTTGGCTTCAGAAGCGAAGGACACAAAGAAGTGGCGAATAAGGTCAGCCGACATGTTTTCGATACTTTTGTCGTCAAAGACGGCTTCGAATCCGGTGTAGCCCCTGCCGCTGATATCCAGAGCTACCAGCGCCAGGGCGTCATCCATGGGCACCACGGCATGCGCCATCCTCACTATACCGCGCTTATCTCCGAGTGCCTGATTGAAGGCTTTACCCAGGCAGATAGCCACATCTTCCACCACGTGGTGCTGGTCGGCCCCATTGGCTGAAAGCTTTATATCGAATATTCCGTGCTGGGCTATTTGACCGAGCATGTGGTCGAAGAACCTGATGCCGGTCGTAATTTCGGACTGCCCCTTGCCGTCGATATTGAGTTCCACCTTAATGGAAGTTTCTTTGGTTTCCCTGGTCACGGTAGCTTTTCTATCTGCCATATTTTCAACCTCGCGTTATTTTTAGACAAATGCCATTTTAGCGCTTTCGTTTTAGCGCGGCAATCAATTTATCGGTGTGCTCTGGCTTGCCCACGCTGATGCGCAGACAGTCCCGCAGTTGCGGTGTATCGAAGTAACGGATGAATATCCCCTGTTTCTGCAATTCTTTATGTATGGCGGTCGCGTTGCCTTTAAGCACCCGGCACAAAATGAAATTGGACTGAGAAGGATACACCTTTAACCAGTCAAGCTGTCCCAGTTTTTCCATCAGCCGTTGGCGCTCTTTCAGAATGACTTTAATGGTGCCTCGCAGGTAATCCAGGTCCCCGAGCGATTCAAGAGCCGCCAGCTGTGCCGCGGCATTAACGTTGTACGGTTGTTTTATTTTCATGAGATATTCGACCATATTAGCTGGGAAAATGCCGTAGCCGACCCTGAGCCCCGCCAGTCCCGCCCACTTGCTGAAAGTGCGGAGCACGATTAGATTCGGGTATTTATTGACCTGGGGCGCCATAGTCACCCCGCTGAACTCGTAGTAGGCTTCATCCACAACCACCACGGCCTTAGCCTTCAGCAGTTCGAGTATTGCAGTCTCGGGAGTTATGTTGCCCGACGGGTTGTTCGGCGAGGCGATGAAAATTACTCTGGCTCCGCCGCTTATAGCCTTAAATGACCTGGCTACGTCGATGGAGAAGTCGGGCTTCCGCGGAATGCTGACCACCTTGCCGCCGCAGACATCGGTGCTAAATGGGTACATGCCAAAGGTCGGCGGGCAGTTGACAACCCTATCGCCTGGCTTTAAAAATAGCCGCAGAATCAAATCGATTAGCTCGTCGGAGCCGCTGCCGGCCAGTATATTTTTGACACTCACCCCCGTATATTTTTCCAGCTCTTTTCTGAGTTCCCGCTGTTCCGGGTCAGGATAAATATGGTAGTAAGCATAGTCAGCCAGCGCGTGTTTCACCCTCGGCGAACAGCCGTACGGATTTTCGTTGCCGTCCAGCTTGATGACCTCTGTTTCGGATATTTCCAGGCGCCGAACCAGGACATTAATCGGCTGGATGGGCACGTACGGAGGCATGGCCTTGATCTCCGGCCTGACCAGCTTTTCTATATCTTCAGGTGAAATCATTTCTTATTTTTCCTGGTACCTTCTAATCTAAGCCTGACGGCCTGGGCATGACTTTCGAGCCCCTCGGCCTCAGCTATGGTTATAGCCGCCTGAGCCACCTCTCCGGGGGCTTCGTCGAGACCGATAACATTGGTTATTTTCATGAAGTCGGAGATGCCGAGCGGCGAGCTGAAACGAGCGCTGCCGCCGGTAGGCAGCACGTGGCTGGGTCCCGCAACATAATCGCCGAGCGCCACCGGTGACATGCTACCGATGCAAATGCAGCCGGCATTTTCTATTTTGGCTGCATAGCTCCCCGCGTCCCGCAGCATCAATGAGACGTGCTCCGGCGCGTACAGGTTGACCAGGGCGATGGCTTCGTCCGGGCTCTTTACCACGGCTATAATTCCAGACTCCAGGGCCTTGGTGGCGATTGTTTTCCGTGCCAGCCTATTAAGCTGTCTCTTTATGGCTTCAGTCACTGCCGCAGCCAATTTTGGCGAGGTAGTAATCAGTATAGCTAAAGCCAGCGGATCATGTTCCGCCTGGGCTAATAGGTCGGCGGCGCAGAAAGAAACATCGGCCGTATCGTCGGCCACTATCATTATCTCGCTGGGCCCGGGCAGGCTTTCTATGTCTACGGCACCGTACACCATTCTTTTGGCGGCAATCACAAAGACATTGCCCGGCCCGCAAATCTTGTCTACCTTGGGTATGGTTTCAGTTCCGTAGGCCATGGCGGCGATAGCCTGAGCGCCACCAACTTTAAAGATGCGGTCGACCCCGGCGATATCCGATGCCACGAGGGTTGCCTCCCGAACGGCCCCGTCCTTTCCAGGCGGCGTGGCTACGAATACTTCTTTAACTCCGGCCACGCGCGCCGGAACAGCTGTCATCAGCACTGTGGAGGGATAGGCAGCCCGACCGCCGGGGACGTAGATGCCGACCCGTTTCAGCGGCCTGATCAGGCAGCCGAGACCTCCGGTTAAAAAGCCGGGCTCAAGCCGTTCCCGGCATAGCCTGTGGAACTGTTCTATTCTGGAAGCGGCCAATTTCAGTGCCGACACCAGTTTTTTATCGGTGGACTTATAAGCATCCGAAATTTCTTTTTTGGACACTTCCAATGATTTTAGTTCCGCTCCGTCCAACTTTTTGGTGTAGGCGATAAGTGCTTTATCCCCATTAGCCCGTACTTCAGACAGTATTCGTTTGACGGCAGCCTCCGATGACTCATCGAACCGAGGTACTGCTCGGGTCAGCAGCGGCCTAGCCTTTTCAAAACCTTCGACTATTTTCATATCAATTATCCGGGACAGCCCGTCTGAAAGTTGCCATCAAGGAGTCAATCCTCTTTTTCTTAGAGGGAATTCCCAGGCTGTATTTATTACCGATAAGACAGGCGGTCGATTTCATTATCGTATCCAATATCTTAAGGTTGTGCTTGGCCAATGTCCTTCCCGTCTGGGTGTTCTCTATGAGCAGGTCGGCGTCCTCGGGCAGGAAAGCCTCGCTGGCACCCCAGGTCGGAATCAACTTATACTGGCCAACACGTTTATCACGAAGGTATTTATCGGCCATGTTTATATATTCCGAGGCTACCCGAATTGGCACCGCCCTAAAATCGTGTGCCCGTTTGAATTCATCCATATCGGCGGCAGGGAACTGTTCGGGGACGACAGCTACAATTCTCACCTGGCCGAAGCCCAGGTCTGACAGTTCAGCCACTGGGCTCGCCGGAAAGCGACTAACATGATCGAGCAGCCAGTCTTTTCCTGTTATGGCCAGGTCAAAATTACCGTTGGCTACCTGGAGCGGCATGTCCTGCGGTCGGATGACCTTGGCCATTAGCCAGTCCTCTTCGAATACCGGCCGGCGACTTAAATTATCTTCTGAATAACCTAGGATATGCAGCCCTGCACGGCTGAGCAATTCTGCAGCTGGCGGTTGCTGATGCCCGTCAGGAAGGGCCAGCCAGACCTTGTCCTTATTCGTGCTGGGATGATAATCGTTTGAGCTTTTTCTCGACTGGGTTCCGATTTTAAGCCACGGTTTGTCCGGCATTTCAAGAGCCCGGCTTAAATAGTTCATTATCCGGCTGACATTTTTAGCCTGCCAGCTGTCTCTATTAGCGATTAGAAATGCGGTGGAAGGAATCAAAGTTTTCAGTGGTATAAGGCTCTGTGATTTCAATTCCGATTCGTCCTTAGCCCAGGTCAGCGCTAGGTCTGCGTTCTCGGGAGGGTAGGCTTCAGCCGCTCCCCACACCGGAAATATACTGAACCTTTTCAATCTCAGTGCCAAGGCTGCCAGTTCCGCCAGGTTAGGGTACTCGGTTACAATTCGCAACATATTCTGCGCAGCAGCTAATGTCCGCAGACTGCTTATATTACCATACCGGCTGGCCGCCAGATACAGGTTCCCTTTGCCGTAAGCTAGGTCGGCGACTTTTAAAACGTTGCTGCTGGGGTACTTGGCCAAAAGCTCCTCTATCCAGTCCTGGCTGCAAATGCCGAGGTCGTAATTTCCCACCGCTACCTGTACGGGTATGTCTTTTTCCTGAAATATCTTGGCTGAGAGGTTGGGCAGCCTGTTTGATTTGAGACGGTAAGCCCGCGTACCCGGCGTGTAGTCCTCGAACTCGAGCTGTGCCTGGCTTAACAGGCAGGCAGTAGACGATAGGAGTCTACCTTTGGGTAATGCCAGTCTGATGCTGTCGAAGTTGTCTGCAGTGGACAATTATGTCGCGCCTCCGACCATTTTAATGGCCTCCGTTATCGAAGACGCCTCTTTTTTCACGTTTGTTGAAGGGTCGATAACCAGAAAGGAAGCCGGCTTGTCCTGTACGATGACCTGCTTGAGCTTTCCGGTCTGGCGACCGTCGAAATCGAGAATGGTGACAAATCCCTTACGACGAAGCTTACGAGCCAGCTCGTAACTGGTCCTGATTGCGTCAACCGTGGCAGTATTACATTTAACCATAATCTCGGAACCTGCTTTTTTACCGATTTGCGTTTGCAGCAGGTTTGACAGCGGCTCCATGTAGAGGGCGAAGCCGCAGGCCGGTGTTTCCGGTCCACCAATCAGCGGTACCAGGTTATCGTACCTGCCCCCACTGCCTATCATGGAACCACGATACAACAACTGGAAGCAGAGGCCGGTATAATATTCGAAGCCCCGGGTAGAAGTAATATCTATCCGGTAGCTACACTGTAGAGCATCCAGCATACCCGCAATTTCGGTAAAATTAGTCAGAGCCACCTTTAAATTTGAAGGCAACTGAGGCATAGCCTTGAGGTTTTCTAAAAAACCGCTGGCCTTGCCTTTGGGGTCGAGGAATAATGATACCAGCCGGTTGATCTCAGAATTTTTAGGTCCGGCTTCCGTTAGTGCCTGCCAGTTGCCGTCAAGAATCCGATCGAGCAATCTGACTTCTTCGTCTGAATTTAGCTTTAATTCCTTAATTAAAGCGTTGAGCACTCCGGCGTGCGATAGCTGTACCTCGACGTTGTCAATACCTAATTGCTCCAGAATCTCCATCGAGAGCAAAATCAGTTCTGTATCAGAAGCTGGCTTATTGCTGCCGAGCAATTCGACGCCGCACTGCCATTTTTCTCGGTTCTCGGTTCCCGTCTCCTCGAAGGCAAATACATTTGTTACGTAAAAAAGCCTGGCTATTTCGTTTTGCGGCAGGTTTTCGATGTACAGCCTGGCCACGGGAATAGTACCGTCCGGCCTAAGCACCACCCTTTCGCCGCTCCAGCCGTCCCAATCGAGAAAAGAATACACCTTGCTCAGCATATTCGGTGTCAATGTCCCAGCTGAAGTGAACAGGTGCAAATATTCGAGGGTCGGGGTTTGAACTTCTTTGTAGCCCCATTTCAGGCATGACTGGCTAAAGGCGTTCTCTATGAAGCGGAATGCCTGCATGTCTTTTGGCAATAAGTCACGGGCGCCTTTACATTTCTGGCTGATCATTTTCCGAGTCCTGCCCAATTCGACCTATTCTACACTAACGAGGTTTTGGCTTCAATTTGGAGACGTGTACGATGTAACTGGTTTGCTGCTATCGGGGAGTTTAACTATAATTGGGTCGTTCTTCTTATGTTTAGAACCTGGCTGCGCTTTTATTTTATTCCTGTCCTAGCTGTACTCTCGGCGATATCCTTTATATCCGGAGCTGTCAGGGCGGACTCACCAAAGATACAAGTATTAACCGTTAAGGGCACTATTGTTCCGGCGGTGGCCAGCTACATCGACCGCGGCATAACCAGGGCCGAATCTGAAGGTGCTGCGGCCTGTATCATCGAACTTAATACACCGGGAGGTCTGTTAAACTCCACCGAGGATATCGTACAGCGCATTCTAAACGCCAAAGTGCCCGTCGTGGTCTACGTTATGCCTCGCGGCAGTTGGGCTGCCTCTGCAGGGACATTTATCACCATATCGGCACATGTTGCTGCCATGGCTCCCGGGACCAGCATCGGCGCGGCTCATCCGGTTAGCACCGGAGAGCAGATGCCTGAAGATGTTTCCAAGAAAGTAACAGAATATTCAGCGGCCTGGATAAGGAGCATTGCTGAGATGCGCGGGCGGAATGAAGAACAGGCGGCTCTGGCGGTTTCCGAAAGTAAATCTTTCACTTCCTCTGAGGCCATCGATGCCAAGCTAATCGACTTGCGGGCTGATGATTTGGAAAGTCTAATCAGCCAGTTAAACGGCTTTAAAGTAACTCTGGCCAGCGGCGAAGAGGTTACCATAGATACTACCGGATACATACCTATCGAAAACGGTATGAATCCCATTGAACGTTTCCTCCAGGTCATCAGCGACCCCAATATCGCTTATATACTGTTGACCCTGGCTACCATCGGTCTGATTACGGAGATTTCCAATCCCGGTCTGATTTTCCCTGGCGTCATAGGGGGCATTTGCCTGTTTCTGGCATTCTATTCTCTTGGCGTACTGAACGCTTATTGGGCGGGGGTACTATTGATATTCCTGGCCATAGGATTGTTCGTGGCCGAGGTTTTCACGCAGGCTTATGGTATCCTTACTGCCGGAGGCCTGGCTTCATTAGTTATCGGATCTCTGATATTATTTAGCCATAGCTCACCGGAAATGGAAGTGAACAGGTTTTTAATTGCCGGCGTAGCCATCATTATTGCTGGATTCATAGCATTCATGGTAGGCGCTGTCGTTCGCGGGCAAAGGCGGCGGGTAACCACCGGCGCCGAAGCCCTGATTGGCAAGGCGGCGTTAGCCAAAACGAGGCTCGATCCGAAGGGCACGGTTCTGGTTGATGGTGAACTGTGGAAGGCCGAAATGGATTCGGGTAAGGCAGATCAAGGAGAGGAGGTACGCATAACAAGGGTCGAAGGGCTGAAACTATTTGTTACTCAGAGAAAAATTAAAGGGAGGAAAGCATGAGTATAATTCTGGCCATCGTTATAGCTATTATAGTAATCATACTGCTGGCGGCTTCGATAAGAATAGTTCAGGAGTACGAACGCGGCGTTATATTCCGGCTGGGCAGGTTTGTTGGCGTTAGGGGTCCAGGTTTTATATTACTTATTCCCTTTATCGAGCGCATGGTCAAAATCGATTTGCGGGTGGTCACCATGGATGTTCCCAGCCAGGAATGTATCACGGTGGATACGGTTACCGTCAAAGTGGATGCCGTGGTGTATTTCAGGGTTATGAAGCCGGAGGATGCTGTTCTCAACGTGGAGCAGTATATCAGGGCGACTTCTCTATTGTCGCAGACCACCCTGCGAAATGTGGTGGGCCAATCCGACCTGGAAGACCTGCTGGCTCACAGGGATAAGATTAACGAAAGGCTTCAGTCGTTGATAGACGAAGGTACCGAACCGTGGGGAATAAAAGTCAGTATGGTGGAAGTCAGGGACGTTCAGCTTCCCGATACCATGCAGCGAGCTATGGCAGCTCAGGCAGAAGCCGAGCGAGAAAGACGAGCTAAAATCGTACACGCCGAAGGTGAAGCTCAAGCGGCAGAAAAGCTGGCCCAGGCGGCCAAGATTATCGCCAGCCAGCCGGCGGCTCTGCAGCTACGCTATCTCCAGACCCTGACGCAGATTTCGACCGAAAAAACTAATACTATCGTATTCCCGTTGCCAATAGACTTAATAGGGCCGCTACTCGGCAAGCTCCAGGCGAAGAAGTAAAAAGTGGCCCCCTGTTACTTAGTGACAGGGGGTACTTTTATTCTTTTATGACCGTGACATCCCCGGCGCCGATTTCAACCAGGTTTCCATCGTCGCGGCGCAGAACCAGGTTGCCATTTTCGGTGACTGTTTCCGCCACACCGTGTTCAATAGTTCTGCCGGTGTCTACTTTTACTCTCTTACCTAGGGTCTCCATCCGTTGTTGCCATTCACGGTGAACTGGTATCCCGTCTCTGGCTGCCAGATATAAACGTTCCAGCTCATCCATCAATGCAGCGGCTAATTGAACGACCGAGATTTCCTTGTAGGATTCATGTGATAGACTGGTAGCTATATCGGCGATTTCGGGAAGGTCTCCGGCGTTGAAATTAACGTTTATCCCTATGCCAATATCGGCATAATTAACCTTTCCTTCAGCTACCTCGGTTTCTATCAATATGCCGCAAACCTTTTTACCATTAATCAGCACGTCGTTGGGCCATTTGATGGCTGCGTCCAGACCGCTTACCTGCTTAATGGCGCCGACCACGGCCAGAGCGGCGATCATGACCAGATGCGGCAGGTTTTTAAGCGGCGGTTTAAGTATAACAGACATAGCTAGGCTGCCTTCCGGTGAAAGCCAGGACCTGCCGATACGGCCTTTGCCAGCAGTCTGCGTGCCAGCGATGATGACGGTGCCTTCCTCGGCGCCTTGCTTGACCAGCTCGCGGGCGGTGTCCATGGTAGTGGATAGCGTGGGGAAGTAATGCAGTTGCCTGCCTACGAACCTGGTTTTTAACAGGCTTTTAATCTCAGTAGCCACATTCTGACTTTTCATTAATCAAGCCGTCTACGATGGTACCGGCAATAAGTATACCGACAGCTTCGGGTACCTGTCTATCGGCAGTTTTTTTATTCTCAATTTGCGCTCCATTTTTGGTTTCTCCTGGCATACTCTTGACTTTTTGGTAAAAGCCAATTAGCATTGGGTAAAATATAAAGAATTAAGGAAGTATGGAAACAAAGGGTTTAGACTATCTGGTTGATAAAGTTGCTGCCTTGATTCTTGAATCCAGCCGGGTGGTGGTCTTTACCGGAGCCGGCATCAGTACCGAGTCGGGAATTCCTGATTTCCGTAGCCCCGATGGCATATGGACAAAGTTCGACCCCGATGATTTCACCATTCAAAAATTCATGAATAGTGAGAAGACAAGGCGAATGCAATGGCAGATGATGTCCGAGGGAGGTCTGCTGAAGGATGCAGCACCGAATAAAGCCCATCTGGCAGTTGCCGAGTTGGAAAAGCTAGGCAAGCTCAGCTGCGTTATAACCCAAAATATCGATAACCTGCATCAGAAGGCCGGGAATTCACCCGAGAAGGTATTTGAATTACACGGCAACATAAAATTCGTGCGCTGCATGAGTTGCAGCGGACGTTTCCCCGTGGAGGAAATTCTCGTCAGGTTGGATAAAGAGGAAATCCCCGATTGCCAGTTTTGCCAGGGCATACTGAAACCAGACGCTGTTTTTTTCGGTGAGTCGCTGCCGCAGAAGGCTTTGAACGATGCCATTAAGCATTCCCGCAACTGCGACCTATTTATCGTAATCGGGTCAACACTGGTTGTTTATCCGGCGGCTTACATGCCGATGTACGCAGTGGAATCAGGGGCTAAATTAGTAATTATTAACTTGAGTTCAACGCCTATGGATGCCAAAGCAACGGCAGTTATTACCGCCAGGGCCGGCGAGACGATGGAAAGCATTGTTGGCAAGGTAAAGAGCCTGCTACCGGCTTGAGGTCGTAGTGGTGGACGACGAAGTTGTAAAGAAGAGCAAGGCTGAAAGACGGCAGCAGAAGAAGGAGAAAAGAAAGTTCAAACTTCATGGCAGTAGTCTCAGGGTTCTATATCGTAATGCTATCCTTAAGAGATTAAAAGAAAAGAAATAGAGACACGAGAAAGGTTTTTGGTAAGCGCTGAAATCCAATTTCTATTCGGAGGTAAGTCGAATGAAAAAGTTACTGTTACCTGTCGTTCTAATTTTGGTTGTGGCGACTGGTTGTTTGACACAAACCACCACAAATGAACCGCCAACCGCGAATATAATCTCCATACATCCTGTTAATATAACCTGCGGGCAAACGGTGACTTTTAAAGGGGAGGGTATAGCTCCCGATGGGACGATAGATGCTTACAGCTGGAGGTCGAGTCGGGACGGAGATCTGAGTACGGCGGCCACCTTTACTACCTCTTCGTTGACACCTGGAACCCACACCATCTGGTTTAAGGTCAGAGACAGTAACGGAACATGGTCGAAAGAAGTCTCCGGAAGCGTGGTTGTGGCGGCTGTAGGGCAAACCAAACCGGTAATAAATTCGTTTACCGCCACTCCGGCCACAATTGACCCGGGGCAGTCATCCGTGCTGAGTTGGGATGTTACCGGCTGTACTACCGTAAACATAAATCAGTCAATCGGCAATGTAGCACTGAGCGGTACCAGAGTCGTGTCGCCGACTAAGACGACTATGTATACGTTAACAGCGGTAAATGATATAGGCACTTCCACGGCAACCGCGCAAGTAATAATCGGCGAGGCACCCATCACCAAATTGGTCCTGCCCTCGATTGCAGATGAGGACGGTCAGGTAAGACGGGACGGCTATGTCAGTAATGTGCCGCTGGTTGGCGATACAAAATCAGGTACGGCGATTGAAGCGTTTTTAAGTTTCGATATTTCCATGATACCCCAGGGAACGGTTCTTCAGACGGCGTCTCTTGACTTACCGGCTTCCGATCTATTTGGGTCTCCTTTTGAGACACTTGGACGTATATATATATATGACTGCAAATATACTCAGCTTGAGAGCAGTGACTTTGCTGCCGGTATGGCAATGCCGGGGTCTCTATATTCGTCCACCGTACTAATTACGGCACCAATAACGTCTAATGCGCTGGTGAGCGCCATTCAGGCCAGGGTAGACGAAGGCAGCAGCCGTTTCCAAATAAGAGTGCAGTTTGAAAAACAACAGATATACAGAGGCTCTGGTGCACAGACGTATAACGACCTGGCAGATTACATAGCATTTGATCCGGCTCGAACCAAGCTAACGATCGAATATTAAAGAAATTATATTTGTTGGAACTGCTGAACATTATATGATTTTTTAAGTTTTCACAAAGAGATTTTATTACTTTGTAACATGTCTACCTCTACAATGATACAAGAATCGAATTCAGACCGTTTCGCAAACAACAAAATATAACAGGGAGGTAGACAATGAAGAAGATTGTCCCCGTACTACTACTGGTTGTGCTATTTTTAGCTGGTTGCACCGGCGGCACCATCATGCTTCCAGGTTTGCAACCCATAGTCGAATCCTTTAATGCCAACCCGGCCAGCATTTCGGCCGGCCAGACATCGACTCTTAGCTGGACCGTTTCCGGCGCCACCACGGTCACCATCGACCAGGGTATAGGCAGTGTAGCCTTAACCGGTTCAAGGGCGGTTTCACCCCCGGCTACAACCGTTTATACTCTCACTGCTTCCGGAACCGGCGGCACGGCAACGGCGACAACGCAGGTCGTTGTTACTGGAACGGTGCCCCCGGTATCCACCGGATTCCCGGTTATCAATTCATTTGTGGGCACTCCAGCCATAATAAGCCTGGGAGGGTCCGCCACCCTGAGTTGGAACGTGTCTAACGCTACAGAGGTATCTATAAATCACGACGTCGGCCTTGTCGGGAGTCTGGGAAGTGTGATTGTATCTCCCTTGACAACTACGACTTATACATTGACGGCCAGCAACAGCTATGGAAGCTTATCTGCAACTGCGCTGATTCAGGTTTCGGGAGTGCCATCAACACCTGTAGGATTGCCCGTGGTCAACTATTTCAATGCCAGCCCGCCCATAATATCTTCTGGAGGTTCCTCTTTATTCCGCTGGAACGTTTCTAATGCGGCATCGGTGACCATCGATAACGGCATAGGCCCGGTTCCCGACCACGGCACCACACTCGTATCTCCTCCATATAGCACCGTTTATACGCTGACCGCAGTCAATTCCTATGGGTATATTACTCAGACTCTTTCGGTTCTGGTGTCCGGCTCTCCACCTCCGGTAACATTTGCCGTAACCAGCGTCACAGCTTCGGCCAGCCCGCCTTCATATTCAGGTTCTTGTCCTTATCAATTTAATTTTTCAGCCATTATCACGGCCAATGGGTCGGGCACAGTGAACTATCAATGGGAACGGAGTGACGGCACCAGTGATCTTCCGCAGTCCGTGTCGTTCAGCTCCGCGGGATCTGTTGTAGTAACCACTTACTGGGTCCTGGGTGGTAGCTATTCTGGGTGGGAGCGTGTTCGTATATTATCTCCCAACAGCATGTTATCGAACCAGGCATACTTTAGTCTCAGCTGTATGTAACCGGATTGCTATAAAGTCGCTTTCTGCAATGCGGCGGTCGGGAAGTTAAACCAATCTTTTAGGCTGCGGGTTGCTGGATTTGCTGGTAGGACTTCATTATCCGCGCTGTTTCTGCTACATTATAGGCGGGAGGTGGATAATGAGAAAGTTAATTCCTTTGTCTCTGCTGGCCATGATGTTAGTTGTGGGGTGTACCTGTGGAGGGATCACCATCGGCAGCCAGCAACCGATAATCAACTCATTTAACGCCAGCCCGGCTAGCGTTTCAGCCGGAGAATCATCTACTCTTAGCTGGACAGTCACAGGCGCTACCTCGGTCAGTATTGACCAGGGCATTGGCAATGTAGCCCTGATGGGCAGCAGGGTGGTAGCTCCACCGGCGACAGCTATTTACACGCTGACTGCTTCGAGTTCCTCAGTTACTGTTACGGCTACGGCACAGGTGGTTGTCAGTGGTGCCGCACCTCCTCCATCACCCACTCCCTCTCCTACTCCAACGGGTTTGCCGGTTATTAACTACTTTACAATCTATCCTTCCAGTGTAACTTTTGGTAGTTCGGTAACTATGAGTTGGAGCGTGACCAATGCCACTGCTGTGACTATTGATAATGGCGTAGGGACTATGCCTGTTTCAGGCAGCACGACTATTATGCCGGTGGCGGATACGATTTATACGCTTACAGCGACCAATGCCGTAGGCAGTAGGATGGCAACTGCGTCGGTCATGGTCTCAGGTATATCGCCTCCGTCTGGCGATATGCCGGTAATTGATTATTTTACGGCTGCTCCTCCTATCATCTCGAGCGGCGGGTCTACCATGCTCAGCTGGAGCATAACCAATGCCACATCCGTGGTCATCGATAACGGTATCGGCACTGTTGCCTCATCGGGTAGCTCACTGGTATCACCGGATGTTAGCACGAATTACACCCTAACCGCCATCAATGCCTATGGCTATATCAATCAAACGGCATCCGTTCTGGTTACTGGCGGCGGTGGCGTAACCACAGCCTACGATTTCGTAGAGCAAGCTCCTTCGGCTTACTGGTGGACAATAATCGGTAGTACACTTACGCCTCTACCATTTCCAGGGGCATTGAATGACAACCGTGGATTTGCCACTTACCAGAATAATATCAAACTTAACGATGGTAATACCTATACTAGAGTTCTGGAAACCCATCCCCAGTGGGTCAATAATGGTTGGATAAGCGGCAAGTATACGGGAGTCACGGTACCCCCCGGTGCCAAACTGAGGATTAAAGTAGGCCTGATAAACGGAGCCAGTGCCGGAGACGTTATATTTAATATAGGGAAACTTGGCGATCCTGCGACTATAAATACAAATGTCTTTTATGCTGGTGGGGTTAAGACATTAGAATCAGATTTGAGTGCTTATGCCGGTCAAACCATAGATTTCGTACTGAATGTCAATGCCAATGGCAGTTCAGGACAGGACTGGGCAGCCTGGGCTGAAGCCAAGATTATCTATTAGGCGTGTTAATTAAATAAGCGCCTCCTGGATATCCATACGCGAGCAGGTATTGTCATCGTATAACCAATAGTTTATTATATCGGGGGGGGGGAGGGGAGCTCACTACAGGATAATTTGGGGTCAAATATTTCAGGAGGTGTGAAATGAAAAGACTTATTCCTTTACTGGTGCTGGTATCGATATTGATTGCCGGCTGCGGCGGTGGTGCGATTACCATCGGTGTGCCCGGCGCACAGCCGTCGATCCTTTCCTTCAATGCCGAGCCGTCGACTATTTCAGCTGGTGGGACCTCTAATCTAAGCTGGAACGTAACCGGCGCCACGACTATTACAATAGATCAGGGCATAGGCAATGTTGCGCTAACTGGGACCAGGGCTGTATCACCTGCAGCCACAACTGTTTATACGCTAACTGCTTCCAGTTCGTCGGGAACGTCTACGGCTACCACCCAGGTCGTCGTCAGCGGGGCGTCGCCTACACCAACGATACCCACGCCAATACCTACGGGCCTGCCGGTTATCAATTACTTTGCGGCCAGCCCCTCAATTATCACTGCCGGAAGCTCCACAACCCTGAATTGGAGTGTATCAAACGCAACGTCGGTGACAATTGACAATGGGGTGGGTTCGGTTGCTCCTTCCGGGAGTACGGTCGTCTTGCCGCCTTACAGCATCAATTACACACTGACCGCACTTAACGCAGTAGGATTAAGCTACGTTACAACTACCGTTCTGGTTGGTTCGGCGGTACCGTCGGGTATGCCCGACCTGGTCATTACGGACATTACCAATTCATCAGGTACCATTAATTACACGATAATGAACCAGGGCGATGCCACGGCTGGACCCAGCACCACGACCCTACAGGTAGACGGTGCCACTGTAGCCAACGATAACGTAGGCTCTCTGGCTCCCGGTCAGTCAAAAACAGAAAGTTTTGCCGGTTACGCTTATTCTTGTACTGGCACCGGCGATACTTTGATAGCGACCGCAGATACGGGAAATAACGTGGTTGAAAGCTCGGAAGCCAATAACGCGTTCACCAAGTCATGGTCGTGCTTTATACTTACCGTACCTATAACGCCGCTATTTGTATTGAAACCGGACCTTACAATAACCACGGGAAGCCCCACCGCGACTCCGTCGAACGTAGCTGCTGGAGGACATGTAACCTTATCTGGTTATACTATAAAGAATATAGGCTCTCTCGCCGCAGGCAGCTTCTCCAACGGGTTCTATCTGTCCACCAATTCAGTGATCACGTCAAGCGATAAGTTGCTGGATTATAATTCTAATAGCGGTCTGGCAGCGGGTGCTGAGTTCAACTGGGGCGGGCCAACACTGACGATACCGGCATCGACACCTCCGGGTACGTACTACATCGGCATACTTGTCGACCGTAATAATGCGGTTACAGAATCGGACGAAGGTAACAACTATGTTTCCAGACAGATCACTGTGCATTAGATTAATTTGGGTAATAGATCAAAGCAGTAGGTAGGTTTTTAGGAACGAGGGCGTCTAGCCTGGATGCCGACGCATTGCGAGGAGGACAGGTTTGCCCTATAGCGGGTCAGACCTTCTCCAAGTCGAAGCGGTATGTTTCGATAACAGGATTGGCCAGCAACTTGCTGCACATCTCATCAACTTGCCTGCGAGCAGAAGCGAGGTCTTTTTCTTCCAGTTTGACCTCGATGTATTTGCCGGCGCGCACATCTTCCACTGAGGTGAAACCCAGATTATGCAGAGCGCCCTTTATGGTAAGTCCCTGGGGGTCATTTACTGTGGGCTTGAGGATAACATAAACCTTAGCCAGATACATTTTTACAGCGCCTTTCCCGTTAAGCGTTCGTAGGCTTCACGGTATCTTTTAGTCGTGGCTGCAATTATTTCAGACGGTAGTATGGGTGCGGGGGGTTCTTTGTTCCAGCCCGAAGCCACCAGCCAATCGCGGACGGGCTGCTTATCGAAGCTGGGTTGAGATTGTCCTACCTTATACTTGCTAGCATCCCAAAAGCGACTGGAATCGGGTGTTAATATCTCGTCAATCAAGATAAGCTTGCCACTGGTAAAACCGAACTCGAACTTGGTATCGGCGATAATTACGCCACGACCCCGGGCATAATCGCGCGCATATCGATATATAGCCAAGCTGCTTTCTTCGAGTTTATCGGCCGTACTTTTTCCTACCAGCTTTTCCAGTTCCTTCTTATTCAACGGCTCATCGTGTCCGGCTTCGGCTTTCGTGGTCGGTGTAAAAATCGGCTGTGGCAGTTCCTGGCTTTCGGCAAGCCCCTTTGGCGCAGTCATCCCCGAGATTTTGCCGGTCTTTTCATACTCCGCCCAGGCAGAACCCGAAATGTAGCCGCGGACCACGCATTCCACCGGCACGCGTTCGGCTTTAATGGTAATCATGGAGCGGCCAACCAGGTAGTCCGGTGGTGCGGTTTTGTCTGGGAAATAACCCTTAAGAGCATCAACGGCATCAACCGGCGCCACCAGATGGTTGGGCATGACGTGGCTGGTCTTTTCGAACCAGAAGCAGGAGAGTTGGTTCAACACGAGGCCCTTATCTGGAATAGGGTCGGGCAACACCACATCGAATGCGGAAAGGCGGTCCGTGGAAATAATCAGCAGCATACCGTCAAGGTTATAGGTATCTCGAACCTTGCCCTGGCAGAATAACGAGAGGGGTAATTTCGTCTCTGATATAGTTATTGACATAATGCTATTCCCTCACAGCGAATTCGGCGCCAGTTCTACCGGCTTAACCGCCTTCGTTTTCTTTTTTTCTGACAGACCCAGCCGGGTGAAAACGGCGTCGACATGTCTCGTGAAATAGTTGTAATCGAAGAGCGATTCGAGCTCTTTATCAGATATATGGGCCTTTACCTCAGTGTCGGCTTTAAGAAGGCCCAGGAAGCTGGTTTTCTCTTTCCAGGCTTTCATGGCGTTGTTCTGGGTCAGTTTGTAAGCTGTCTGCCGGCTTAAGCCTTTATCAATCAGGGCTATTAATACTCTCTGCGAGAAAACGAGTCCTTGAGTAAGCTCGAGGTTGCGGCGCATGTTTTCTGGATAAACCAGCAGCCCTTTCATAACCGAGGTGAAGATGCTTAAAATGTAGTCGAGTACCAGGCAGGAATCGGGAAGAATAACACGCTCGTTAGAAGAGTGACTGATGTCTCTCTCATGCCAGAGAGATATATTTTCCAGGGAAGTGAGAGCATTGCCTCTAATCAGTCTGGCCAGGCCGCAAACGCGCTCACACAGCTCAGGATTGCGCTTGTGAGGCATGGCCGACGAGCCGGTCTGGCCTGCCGCGAAAGGTTCTTCCGCCTCCAGCACCTCTGTTCGCTGTAAGCTTCTGATTTCGGTAGCGAACTTTTCGAGTGAGCCACCGATGACGGCCAGTGTAGTAACGAACTGAGCATGACGGTCACGCTGAATAATCTGGTTCGATATAGGTGCCGCTGTCAAACCTAGCTTCCGGCAGGCACTTTCTTCAACCTCGGGAGGCACCGTGGCATAAGTGCCCACGGCACCAGAGATCTTGCCGACGCTGATAATTTTCTCGGCTTCCGTTAATCTGGCGGCATTGCGTCTCATTTCCTGTGCCCACAGGGCCATTTTCAAACCGAAGGTGATGGGCTCGGCATGGACACCGTGGGTCCGGCCTATCATTAGAGTACGCTTGTGCTCGATGGCCTTTTCTTCGAGGACCGCAATAAGCTCATCAACATCCTGAGCCAGAATTTTAGAGGCCTCTTTCAGTTGCAGGCTGAGCGCAGTGTCCATGATATCCGAAGAAGTCAGGCCGAGGTGGATAAATCGTGATTCCTCTCCAAGGCTTTCCGCCACTGCCTGCAGGAACGCAGTTACATCGTGATGGGTAACTTTTAAGATTTCGGCGAGGCGGTTCAGGTCACAGGTAGCTCCTTTTATTTTGGGTATGGCCTCCTTGGGGATCGTACCGATTTCCGACCAGGCTTCGCAGGCGGCTATCTCGACCTGAAGCCATTTGTTGAACTTATTTTCTTCAGACCATATTTTTTTCATCGGGGGCCGGGAATATCGTTCAATCATGTTCGTCTCCGAGATGTTTATTTGGTTTGCTTAGACTGCTTTTACAAACTGACCTACGAGTACGGCAGGGAATATGATCATGCCTCGGCCAGTTTCCGTTTATAGACCTCGTAGGCATCTTTTATTTGTTTGTGTTTTAACCCGAGTATTTGGGCGGATAGCAGTGCCGCATTCTTAGCGCCGGCAGCTCCGATACCTACACAGGCTACGGGGACTCCGGCCGGCATCTGGACGATGGAGTACAACGAGTCGAGGCCTTTAAGTTCACTGGTGGGCAGCGGCACGCCGATTACCGGTAATGTCGTCCAGCTGGCCAGAACGCCGGGTAAATGCGCAGCGGCACCGGCGGCAGCTATAATAACCTCTATGCCGTGCTCGATGGCTTTAGACCCGTAATTGCGTACCTTATCCGGATTTCTGTGAGCCGAAAAAATAGAAAGCTCGTATTCGATGCCGAGCTGCCGTAGCATATCCAGTGCGGGTTGTATTAACGGCTCGTCAGTCTTGCTGCCTATTACCACGCCGACCAAAAGCATTTTACTTCACCTCCCTGGCTGCAATGTCTTGCCGATAATGGCAGCCATCGAAATGGATTTTCGATAGATTGCTGTATACCTTGGCTCTGGCTTCAGCCATGTTTTTACCTGCAGCAACTACCGTAAGCACTCTGCCTCCGTCTGTATATACATGCGAGTCCTCGCCGAGCTTCGTGCCGGCATGGAATACCCTGACATCATCATTCAAAGTGTCCAATCCTGTTATTTCGCATCCCGTTTTATAGCTTTTCGGGTATCCTCCCGAGGCCATGACTACCCCCACGCAGGGCTCTTGAATCCACTGAACTTTTGTTTGGTCGAGCTTATTATCCACTACGGCGATTAGTATGTCTACCAGGTCGGTTTTCAGACGAGGTGAAATCGCTTGTGTTTCGGGGTCTCCGAATCGGGCGTTAAATTCTAACACTTTTGGGCCACTATCGGCTATCATTAAACCGGCATAGAGAACGCCCTGGTATGGTGTACCTTCTTCTGCCATAGCCCTTATCACGGGCTGCAGAACGGTCTTCGTTACCTGACTGGTTAGCGTATCGTCAAAGAAACCGGGCGGGCTATAGCTGCCCATGCCTCCGGTGTTCGGCCCGCAGTCGCCATCGAAAACACGTTTGTAGTCGCAGGCGGGCACCATAGGTATAACGGTCTTGCCATCCGTAAAGGCCAGAAGGCTTACTTCCTTGCCAACGAGGCATTCCTCGATTATCACCTGGTCGCCGGCTGAGCCGAAAATCTTAGCGTCCATTATGTCGGCCAGTGCCTTCAGAGCTTCCTCCTTGGAAGTAGCCACCGTAACCCCTTTTCCTGCGGCCAAACCATCGGCTTTGACCACTAGGGGCGCGGGCCGGGACTCGACATATTTTTTGGCTTCCGCATAGGACGAGAAGCTGACGCCGTCAGGGCAGGGGATGCCATACTTATGCATTAAATTCCTGGCGAATACCTTGCTCGACTCTATCCGGGCGGCAGCTTTTGTCGGGCCGAAAATCGGCAGGCCGAGCTGCTTAAAGCGGTCGACGATACCAGCGGCAAGCGGCGCTTCGGGTCCAATCAGGGTCAGGTCGATGTTGAGTTCGTGTGCTGTTTTGGTTAATGAATCCACTTCATTGGTGGGTATATTCAAGTTTCGTGCTATGCCGGCTGTCCCGGCATTTCCGGGAGCCACCATAATTTGGGTGACTTTAGGACTTTGGGCTATTTTCCAGGCCAGTGCATGCTCTCTGGCCCCGCCTCCGATAACCAGGATTTTCAAACTAAATTCTCACTTCCTTAGATGCTCGATAAACGGAACAGCTGCCCGGTAATGGTTCAAAATCGGAGTTACTTTGGAGGTGGCAGCCAACCAATTGAGTATAGCCAGTGTGGAACCTAAAATCAAGTGGTTTTATGAGTGGCAACCGACAGCTATCTTTTTATTTTTCTGGGCAATATTAACTGCTCTTTTTTGTGCTAGCCTCTGCAATGCCGGGAGGTTATATATGATAAAATACACCGGATTAAAGTCTTGTTCTATATACTCTACGGTAAGGACGATTTTTCTCTTCACGCAGCCCTGGAAAAAATAAAAAATGAGCTGGGGGATAGGGAAATGCTGGCCGTTAATACCAGCGTGTTAGACGGCCAGCAGATATGTTTGAGTCACCTCGTGGATGCCTGCAGTTCGGTCCCGTTCCTGTGTCCCTGCCGGCTGGTAATAATAAAAGGCCTTCTGGGACGGTTTGAGCCTAAGTACGGTTCAGAAAAACGGCCGACTCGGTCGAAAGTAAAAAACAACTCTGGTATGGAAGACTGGTCCGGCCTGGCTGAATATATAAAGCAGATGCCACCGACTACGGTTTTGGTACTGGTCGATGGCGAAGTAAAGCCAGGCAACCGCTTTATGAAGTCTCTATCTCCTCTGGCCCAGGTCAAAGGCTTTCCTGTATTAAAGGATAGTGACTTAAGCGATTGGGTGCAGGAGAAGATAAAGGACGGCAGCGGAAAAATTTCACCGGGGGCGCTAAAAGTGCTGGTGAGTCTGGTCGGTCCCGACCTGTGGGTCATGAGCGCCGAAATCGATAAGTTGTTAGCCTATTGCTCCAGTCGGACGATAACCGAAGATGATGTTAAGCAGTTGACCAGCTATGCCAGGGAGGCGAATATATTCGCACTGGTTGACGCCATCCTGGAAGGCAGACGAAGCCAGGCCCAGCAATTGCTGCACCGATTACTTATTGACGGCGCTTCTCCGGCTTATATCCTGGCTATGATAGCACGCCAGTTACGTCTTATAGTACTGGCGAAGGACATCGGTAAGAAAAAATCGGGGCCCGGGATATATTCGAGCCTGGAATTGGTCTCTGAGTATAGTCTGCAGAAAGCAACCAGGCAGGCTAGGGAGTTTACGCTGGATCGCATCAAGAAAGCCTATGACAAGTTGTTGGAAGCAGACCTTGGTATTAAAACGGGGAAATATGAGGGCGACCTGGCATTAGACCTGCTGGTAGTCGAACTGGGTCAAAGCTGATTTTAAGCTCGACTAGCAAAAGTATATCGGCTACAATAGAAAAAATAGGTCAGTGCGGGGTGATATATGGACAGGGTCGTAGCCTTGGTATTGGCTGGCGGCGCCAGTGAACGGCTCAGCATTTTATCGGCTGAGAGAGCCAAGCCGGCAGTACCTTTTGGCGGCAAGTATAGGATTATAGATTTTACACTCAGTAACTGCGCCAATTCCGGCATATGGAATGTGGCCGTACTAACCCAATTTAATCCCCGCTCTTTAATCCAGCACATAGGCGTGGGTAGGCCATGGGACCTGGACAGGGCGACCAGCTCGGTGGTCTTACTTCAGCCTTTTTTGAGCCGCTCGGTTCGCGACTGGTACAAAGGAACAGCTGATGCCGTTTACCAGAACCTATACTATATCGAAGACCAGAAAGTCGATGAGGTGCTCATCCTTTCTGGAGACCACATTTATACCATGGGCTATGACCTTATGATTAACACGCACCGTAGCCGACAGGCGGATGTCACGGTAGCAGTGACCGAAATTCCCATGTCGGAAGTTTCCAGGTTCGGCATTGTCACACTGGACCATAACGAGCGAGTTATCAGTTTCGAGGAAAAGCCGGAAACGGCCAAGAGCAATCTGGCGTCCATGGGCATATACGTTTTCGATAAAAATGTGCTCATCGATTGCCTCGAAGACTACGAGCAGAAGAAGGGCGGTCACGATTTCGGACATAACATTTTGCCCGAGCTAATCGGCAAGCACAAAGTATACGGTTATCGGTTTCGCGGCTACTGGCGGGACGTTGGCACCATTCAATCATACTGGCAGGCCAACATGGACCTGATTGTTGATTTGCCCGACCTTAATCTGTATGACCAGGCGGCGGGCATTCGCACAGTTCACAAGGGTAAACCGCCGGCTAAAATCGGACCGAACGCGCACATAAAAAGAAGTCTGATATCCAACGGTGCCATAATCAACGGACGAGTGGAGAGGTCTGTTATTTTCCCTGGAGTATTCGTTGAAGACGGTGCTGTGATAACGGATTCGATTATTTTCGATGACACTTCGGTTGGAGCCGGAGCTGTTATCGACCGTTCCATCATAGACAAACAGGTGTGGCTCGGATCCGGCTGCTGCATTGGCTGTGGCGACGATATGACGCCCAACAAAGACGAACCGAATAATTTGAATGCCGGCATTACCGTAGTCGGCAAAGGAGCCCGAATACCTGGAGATATGAAGATAGGGCGCAACTGCAAGATAGGTTGCCGGGTGGACGACACCGATTTCCCTGATAAGAGTGTGGCCAGTGGCGACAGCGTAATGAGCAAAAAGCCGCGCAGGCATCCTTTGTAGGAAGTGACAATGAAAGTTGGAGGATTTACATTTGTTCTGCACAGCCATCTACCTTATTGTCGCAACGCCGGACGGTGGCCGCACGGTGAAGAATGGATTCATGAGGCCGCTTCTGAAACGTATATTCCCCTGCTTGATGCTCTCTATGACCTAAAAGACGAGGGCTGCCGTTTCAAACTCACCCTGGGCATTACGCCCGTTCTGGTTGAACAGCTGGCCGACCGGTTAGTTATACAACACCTTGTAGAGTTCATCGAGGACAAAATACAGCGCGCTAAATCAGACGTCGCCCGGTTTGAGAAGTCAAACGAAGGTCATCTTTTATACTTAGCCCGATTCTATCTGGATAGATACAAGCATATACTGGCCAGCTTTAACGAGAGATTCCAACGTAACCTGGTAGCGGCTTTCAAAAGGCTACAGGACGAAGAGTACGTAGAAATAGCTACCAGCGCAGCCACTCACGCCTATCTACCGTTACTAGAGCGTGATTCGGCGATATACGGTCAGCTGCAGACCGGAAAAACTTGCTATAAAAAGCACTTCGGGATGGAGCCGTCTTCGGTATGGCTTCCGGAATGTGGTTACCGGCCGGCCTACTACGCTGATAATCCCGGGAAAAGTTATATAAAGCCGGGTCTGGAGTCATTCCTGGCAAGATTGGGCTTAAGCTGTTTCTTTGCGGAAACCCACACAGTCGAAGGTGGTGAACCTGTTGGCAAAGCTAAGGAAGACGTTATCGGCCCGTATGGAGGCGTATCACGCCGTTATGTAGTACCTCGAACCGAACATTCTATGCCGACGTATAGAACAACCTATCTACCATACTGGGTACAGACCCCTGAAGTGGCGGTCATCGGCAGAAATAACAGAACAAGTATGCAGGTCTGGTCGGCGGAATGGGGATATCCGGGTGATTTCAACTATCGCGAATTTCACAAGAAGGATGGCATTTCGGGGCTGCAGTACTGGAAGGTAACCGGAGCCAAGGTGGATTTGGGCTACAAAGATTATTATGACCCCTATTGGGCGGCTCAGCGCGTAGCGGAACACGGCTCGCACTATTCCAGGCTTGTCGAAGAGTTGCTCACTGGCTTTTATCAAGAAACCGGGAAGTTTGGAATTATCTCAGCTGCTTATGATACGGAGCTGTTCGGCCACTGGTGGTTCGAGGGCGTTGACTGGTTAAAGCAGGTCCTGCGTCAAATAAGCAACGCCGAATTTGTAGAGCCGACTACAGCCAGCAAGTTTATTCAAGAACATCCCCCGGAGGACGTTCTCGCTTTATCCGAAGGGTCCTGGGGAATGGGTGGTGGCCACTTCACCTGGCAAAACGCGGATACCCAGTGGATCTGGCCAATTATTCGGGAAGCATCCTTAAAAATGGAACATCTGGCGGCAAAATATCCCCAAGCTTCTGCTGGCATGAAGAAAATATTGAATCAGGCGGCAAGAGAACTGGTATTGTTGCAGTCCAGCGACTGGCCATTCCTGATAACTACCGGCCAGGCGCGCTATTATGCTGAGAACAGATTTATGGACCACTTCAACCGGTTTCAGAAGTTAGCCGATATCGCTGAGTCAGGCCAGGTCGACGAAGCAGCGCAGAACCTGTACAGCGAGCTCTGGGAACTGGATAACGTTTTTCCTGAAATAGACTACCTTTCGTTTGCCGAGAGGGAAGGTCTTCCCCCGTAATGAAAGTCTTATTTGTCGCCGCCGAAGCCGCGCCGCTGGTACGAGTAGGCGGTCTGGCGGAAGTGGTTGGGTCTTTACCCAGAGCTTTAAACCAGCAAGGGCATGACGTCCGGGTAGTCATACCGGGGTATGGAGCCATAGATACGACCGGGTTGTCGGCCACCACCGTCATGAATGGCATAAATGTGACCGCGGCACCCGAGGCTAAATCGGTTGCTCTAAAGCTAATCGAACCATGCCGCGGGTTAAAGGTCTATCTGATAGACAGCCCTGATTTTTCCAACTCTCGTTCTGTTTACGGCAACGGTGACCTGCACCGTTTTCTGCTCTTTTGCCGGGCGGTGGTTGAAGTCTTAAAAAGATTAGATTGGAAGCCTGACATAGTTCATTGTCATGACTGGCATGCCGCCCTGATTCCACTATTACTTAAGGCAGGAGGAGGCCATTGTCCCACAGTTTTTACCATACATAATCTGGCATACCAGGGTAATTTCGATTCCGAATTCCTTGTCCAATCCGGATTACTGGAGGACTGGCGGTTGCGGCCGGCACGTGCTCCCGAACTACCCTTGTGTTTTATGAGCCAGGGAATACTCTGGGCTGATCTGGTAACGACGGTTAGTCAAACTTATGCTGCTGAAATTATGACTCCGGAATACGGGGCTGGCCTGGATAACCTGCTGCGCTACCGGCGGGATAAATTGTTCGGCATTATCAATGGCCTGGACTACGAGGAATACAATCCCGAAACAGATGATTTCATACCCAATAAATACAGCGTCTCTACAATTAGCAGGAAAAGAGATAATAAGATGGTCTTGCAGAGGCAGGCCGGTTTTGCCGAAGATGAGGAGACACCCCTGCTGGGAATGGTCACCCGTCTTGATGAACAGAAGGGAATAGACATACTGGATGGCGCGCTAGACAGGCTTTTCAGTCAGTATAAGTGTCAGCTCATTATCTTGGGGCAGGGAAGACAGGAATATCAGGATTTACTTAGTCAGGCAGCCAACCGCCATGGCAGGCAACTGGCGGCTTTTATTGAGTACGATGAAAAAATGGGGCATATGGTTTACGCTGGCTGTGATATGTTTTTGATGCCGTCCCGATATGAGCCGTGCGGCCTGGGACAGCTTATCGCTATGAGGTACGGGACTGTGCCCATCGTCCGCCATACGGGTGGGCTGGTCGATACGGTTCAAGCCCTAATCCCTGATCTGGAGCAGGGCAGCGGATTCGTCTTTCAAGACTATAGCTCGGAAGCTATGCTAGGGGCAATACAAAGGGCATTGGATGGTTATCGGAATAATGCCTGGCCCGAAGTAATAAAACGAATAATGGGGCTGGATTTCTCATGGCAGTCCTCAGCCAAGCAATACGAGTCCCTGTATCGAAAAGTTATGGAGTTTGGAAGCCGTGTCAATGGATAAGCAGGCGGTTTTAGCGGTCGACATCGGAGGCACCAAGATAATTGTCGCTGTCGTCCTTCCCAGCTGTGAAATCATACATAGAAAATACTATTTAACCCTTGCGGAGACCGGCCCGCGAGCCGTTATTAAAGGACTTACATCTGTTATAAAAAAGACGATAGATCGAATGCAGTCTGCAAACATCGATCTCGTGGGGATAGGTGTAGGCATTGCGGGAATCGTGGATATGAAGAAGGGAACGCTTACGACCTCACCTAATTTACCTGGCTGGCATAATGTGGCCGTAAGGGACGTAATCAGTGCGGCATCGGGCCTGGACACACACGTCATAAACGATGGCAGCGCAGCGGCTCTGGGCGAATCACAGTTTGGAGTAGGTAGAGGATTCGGTAACATGCTTTATATGACGGTGAGTACGGGCATCGGAGGCGGTATAATTGTTGATAAGCAGCTGTATATGGGAACTGATGGCTGTGCCGGAGAATGGGGACATATGACCATAGTGCCTGAGGGACCCAAATGCCATTGCGGCAATTTCGGTTGCCTGGAGGCGCTGGCCTCAGGCTGGGCAATAGCCAGAGATGCCGTAACGCGAATAAATGCGGGTCAGGATAGTATTATCGCCGATCTTGTGAAAGGTAGAACCAGCGACATAACGGCTGAGATTGTGAGTAAGGCAGCCAGGAGAGGTGACAGGTTAGCCTGTGATATAGTGGATACAGCGGCTAATTATTTAGGTATTGGTTTGGCTAATCTGGTAAATATTTTTAACCCGGAACTGATAATCGTCGGCGGTGGTTTGTCCAAGATGGGTAATATGCTGCTCAATCCGGCGCGCCAGGTCATTAAAAAAAGAGCTTTTCCCCTGCCGGCTAAAACTGTACGTATAGTTCGAGCCGCTCCGGGGAGCAATGCCGGGATTGTGGGTGCCGCCGCATACGTTTTCGAGCAACTAACGCGAAAAGGAGCCAAGCTATGATTTACTGGGCGCCCCTGTTGCATTTCTACCAGCCCCCAACACAGACTAACAGTATGCTGATGAGAATCAGCAACGAATCATATCGTCCGCTGGTTGATGTATTTGAAGAATTTCCGCACGCCCGAGTTACGGTCAATATAAACGGCGTTCTTACCGAAATGCTGGGACAGTGTGGGTATTCGGATGTGCTCGATAAGTTGCGAAAACTTGCGTCGCAAGGCCGGATTGAGTTCACTGGCTCAGGGAAATATCATCCTATACTGCCGCTGATACCAACTGATGAAGTGGAAAGGCAGATAAGGCTTAATTACCAGACGAACAGAAATCTACTGGGTGAGGTCTACGCACCCCGGGGCGTTTTCCCTCCTGAAATGTGCTATTCGAAAGATATAGTGGATTCGATAATAGAGTCCCGCCACGAATGGATTATTCTCAGTGGAATTGCCTGTCCCGTTGCCTGGCCGATGAATGTCATTCATGAAGTCAGCAGCGGGCATGATAAGCTGGCTGTATTTTTCCGTGACGACATTTTGAGCAACAAAATCAGCTTTCGGAATATAGACGGACCGGGCTTTATCGAGCATTTAAAGCGCTTGTATAACCCACAAGGTGATATATATGTCGTTACTGCGATGGATGCCGAGACGTTCGGACATCATATTCAGCACTGGGACCAGCTATTTCTGGCACAAATTTTTGAGAGCCTGGAGCCGATGGTAAGCGATGATAAAACATTGCACCAGCAAAAACCTCTGGCCGAGCAGCACCGCCGTCTGTTCGAATTTGAAAAAGACCAGGCGGATAGGCAAATAAGCATAGTTACTATCAGTCAATTGCTGGATATTTTCCCGAGGGGTAACAAAATCGAGCCCAAACCATCATCGTGGAGTACCTCGGCGGATGATATAAAGACGCAAAACTATTATCCGTTGTGGGATGATAAAAGTAACCCTATTCATCAAAAGCAGTGGGAGCACCTGTCGATAACCATGGAGCTGGCTCACAGGGCCGTTGAGCTGGCGGACAACGAAGCTGCTACCCAGTTCGGCAACATCGCCAGGGCCAGTCTCGATGCGGCGCTTCATAGTGACCAGTTCTGGTGGGCCAGTAAAAAACCAATGTGGGATGTGAATATGGTTTATCGGGGACTGAATCTGCAACGGGAGGTGCTGCTTAATGCCTATAAGGCGATTTCACTGAGCGGTATCAAGGCGGAAGCGAAAAAGGAGTTTTATTATAAGCTGGTTGCTGCCAGGTATATATTTGACCAGATAACCGACGAGTTATACGTGGATTAAATCGGGAGTTATAAGGCCCAGGGAGTAAAGAGATGAAGGCCAAAAAGTTATTTGGCAAAGAAGTTATCGACGTCAATGCTAAAGTGGTCGGCAAAATTTCGGATATGGAAATAGACCTTAATAAGGCTTCCATCCGCTGCATTGAAGTGAAATCAGGCTTTACCAAGAAAGTTAGTATTCTACCCGGCGATATCGAGAAGATCGGCGATAAAGTGGTGCTGAAGATCGCCAAGGAAAAGATAAAATAATCGCCGGCTAAGCGAATATTTCATTGAAAAAAATTCATCTGGGACTGGCTATCCATAATCATCAGCCGCTGGGTAACTTCCCCTGGGTGTTCGAGCAGGCCTATCAACAGGCTTATCTACCTATGCTCGACGCACTGGAAAAACATCCGCACGTCCGCATGTCTCTACATTATAGCGGCTGCTTGATCGACTGGCTGGAAGAGACCCACCCTGAATTTTTTCAGCGGCTTACTGCTTTGGTTGGACGCCATCAGGTAGAAATAATCGGCGGTGCTTACTATGAGCCTATTCTACCTGTCATTCCCGATGCCGATAAATCAGGTCAAATAGCTAAAATGACGGATTTCGTCTCCCGGCGATTTGGCGCCAGGCCAACAGGTATGTGGCTGGCTGAGCGGGTCTGGGAGCCGTATCTGACGAAGATTCTGGCGCAGGCCGGAGTGGAATGGACGCTGATCGATGATAACGCCTTCAGGTCTTTGGGACTGGATGAAAAGGACCTGTTTGGCTGCTATATAACTGAGGAACAGGGATTCACCGTGAAGGTGTTCCCTATCAGCGAGCAGCTGCGCTATTCCATCCCATGGCACGATGTGGAGCAGGTGATAGCTTATCTCCAGGCTGAAGTTTCAGATGATGGTGATAGGATTGCCGTATTGGGTGATGACGGTGAAAAATTCGGCATCTGGCCGGGCACTTATGAACACTGCTGGCAAAAAGGCTGGGTGGAACGGTTCTTCGGTGCCCTGAAAGACAACTCCAACTGGCTGACCGTAATTCCGCTCGGCGAATACATCCGGCGGGCCCGGTATCTGGGCAGAATTTATCTGCCATGTGCTTCTTATGAAGAGATGATGGAGTGGTCCCTGCCGGCGGATCTATCGTGGGAATATTCCAACCTGAAACATAGGCTTGAAGCTGAGGGACGTCACGACATATTGCGATTTATGTTCAGCGGGCTATGGCGTAATTTTCTGGTGAAGTATCCCGAGATTAACCGGATGCAAAAGAAGATGATGCGTGTTCATCAAAAGGTCTACCAGGCCCGTAACATAAGCGAGGAAGACTGCGGGCGGGACGAATTGTGGCAGGCACAGTGTAATTGCCCTTACTGGCATGGCGTGTTCGGCGGCATCTACCTGGCCGATATAAGAGCTACCAACTATAACCGTCTGGTTCAGGCGGAGAATAAAGCAGACCGCGTAATCCGGCGGCAATCAAAACAGGCTGCCAAAATGATTCAGACACAGTGGCAGCAGCTGGATTTCGATGACGATGGCAACGATGAGCTACTGGTGGATGGCGATAAGTTTTTGATGTACTTCAGCCCCGCGGAAGGTGGTTCCGTTTTTGAATGGGATATTCGCAATCACAACTTCAATGTGTTGAGTACGCTGGCCAGAAGGCCTGAGGCTTACCATAAGGTCCTTACAGAACCTAGGACCGAACAAAAAACCGAAAACGGCGGTACAGTTCCCAGCATACATGACCTCATACGGGTTAAGGATAAGGACTCTCTAAGCCACCTAATTTATGATAGTTATCCCCGTTCCAGCCTCATCGACCACTTCTTAGATATGGCGACCACCTTAGAACAATTTGCCGGTCAATCCTATTTGGAGCTCGGCGACTTCGCCAACCAGCCATACGATTTCCAGGTGGAACGTAAAGGAAAGTCATTAAAGGTCATGCTGAATCGGCAGGGGGCTCTGCAGACCAAAAGCGGTAGTCTACCTTTTGAAGTACGGAAAGAGGTAAGCCTGATGGACGGTGAAGAAAAAGTGCACATTGTCTATTTTCTGAAGAATACGGGCAGCCATCCCATTCAAGCGGTTTTCGGCAGCGAATGGAATATTAATATGCTTGGGGGCGGGCATAACGAGCTCGCTTACTATCTAATTCCGGATAAAGTTTTAGACGACGGTCACCTTGATTCGCAGGGTGAACTGAACGGGATTAGAGAGGTGATTCTGGGCAATCGAAATCTGGGCTTTGAGCTTAAGCTGTCAATCGAACCCGAGGTGGGGCTATGGCGCTTCCCCGTGGAAAGCGTTTCCAATTCTGAGGGTGGCATCGAGCTGATCTACCAGGAAAGCTGCCTGGTTTTGTTACTGCCTCTGGATTTACCCTCGGGAGAAACGGCCGAGCTTAACTTCATCTGGCAGGTTCGGAAACCGGCCGAACTAATTAGAAATAACAGTGATTCAACGAATTCTATGGCCTAGTTCCGGAAATTAACGATAGCGCGCCTGAATCCATCATCTTCCGGGCAAGATGCTTTCCGAGTTGCTCCGGTTCACCAGTGTTGCCCTGCTCTGCGGCGCGCAGTATCTGGTTTCCTTGAATACCTGCCACCATCCCTTCCAATGTTATACAGTTATCTGAAATGGTTCCTAATGCCGCTATAGGCGCCTGGCAACCACCTCCGAGTGCCAGCAGGAAAGCCCTCTCGGCGGTAACTGCCGCCCACGTCGGGCTGTCATTTATTTTGGACACCAGCTCATAAATCTCACTGTCCTGGGAGCGTATCTCTATTCCCAGCGCTCCCTGTCCCACTGCCGGCGTAAAATTTTCCACAGGCAGATATTCAGCTATCCGCTCCTGCCATCCGAGCCGTATCATAGCGGCGGCAGCCACGATGATACCGTCGAATTCTCCATCGGAGACCTTTCGCACGCGGGTATCGATATTGCCGCGGATATTGACAGCTATTAGGTCCGGTCTGGGCGCGAGCAATTGAACCTCTCGCCTCCGGCTTCCGGTACCTATCTTTGAGCCGGGTACCAGTTCCGCCAGATTACCTCTTCTCGATACAAGGACATCCCTCGGGTCGAGTCTGATCGTTACGGCAGCAAGCGTGAGCCCGTCGGGAATTTCGGTGGGCAGGTCCTTCAGGCTGTGGACTGCCACGTCAATACGTTTGTCGAACAGCGATTTTTCTAGCTCTTTGACGAATATCCCCTGGCCGGCAAATTCGTCTAAAGAAGCGATACGGTTGCGGTCGCCTTCTGTCTTAATCCTGGCCAGGTGTATTTTTAATTCGGGGAAAATTTCGACAAGCTTATTTTTTAGTTCTTCGGCTTGAATAACCGCCAGTTTGCTGCCGCGGGTACCTATGGTGATTTCCCTCATTGAGACTTGTCTTTATCGAGCCGGAACAACTCAGCTACTAGCTTGATATAATCATCTCTTTCGTCGGCATCTTTCTTGAGGTGCTGGATGGGATCGTGAAGTATTTTTTGTACTATAGCTTTTGTCATGGCCTCCAGGCTTTGTCGCTCTTCTTCTGATAGCCGACGCAATTTCTTGAGAGTCGATTTAAGCTGTGCCTGGCGTATAGCTTCTGCCTTTCCCACCAGGCTGCTTATTACCGGCTTCACTTCCAGAGTCTGCCACTGGGAGGTAAACCTCTTGACTTCAGATTCAATGATTTCCATTACCTTATGTGTCTCGGCCTCTCTCTGCTTTCTGTTATGCTGAGAAATATGGGTGAAGTCGTCAATATCGTAAAGAAAGACATTGTCCAGGCGCCCCACTTCGGGGTCGACATCGCGAGGGACCGCTATATCAATAATAACCAGAGGCCGATTTACACGGGCTGACATAGCAGTTTCCAGTGTCTTGAGGTCGAGTATTAAGTGAGGTGCTCCGGTGCAGCTGATGGCTATGTCACAGCCGGTCAGCTCCTGCCCGAGTCTGCCAATATCCACCGAACTTCCGCCCAGTGTTTTAGCCAGGGCCGATGCTTTTTCATATGAACGGCTGGTAACCATAATTTGGGCAATACCTCTTTCCTTAAGGGCCTTGGCTACTAATTTTCCAGCTTCACCCGTGCCGATGACCAGGGCTTCGCATCTGGTTAAATCCCCTATGGCTTTGGCTGCCAGGTCGACTGCCACAGAACTGACCGAAAGTGCGTTTTTACTGATTCCCGTTTTTTCCCTGACCTGTCTGCCTACCTTGAGCGCCTGGTTTACCAGCGTATGAAGCGGGTGGCCCGCCATTCCCGCCTTTTCGGCTTCTTCGAGGCTATTTTTCACCTGCCCTAGAATCTCAAATTCGCCGATAATCATTGAGTCAAGCCCGGAAGCTACGCCGAATAGATGCCTGACCGCTGCCTCGTTCCGATATCGGTAAATGTAACTAGAAAGGTCATTATCTGACATATTTGCCCAGGCTTTGAAGAAATCCATACCTGGTTGGGATGAGTCACTACTATCGATCAGGGAGTAAACCTCAATGCGGTTACAGGTTGAAAGGATTAGCCCCTGTGAAACGTGTCCGTGCAGCAAACTAAGTGCATCGGCGAGGTGTTCGTTGCTAACGGCCAGTCTCTCTCGGATCTCAATCGGCGTTGTGCTATGATTTACGCCGGCTACATTAATCTGCATACCGAAAGGTTTTTTCATAGCCTTCTTTGTGGCTCGGTATTCAATCTGGCCAGCATGATTTCCCTCGCTTCCTTGTTTCTGCCAGTCTTAATAAGCTCAGCAAGGGAATCCAGGTCCAGGGCTTGCTGCCAACGTTCGGCACTTACTTCGACACCGTTTTTCTTTAATTCATCGCGCACATCGCTGGCAATAAGAGCCAGCTGTGCGTACTCCGGTTTCAATTCGCCGGCTAGCTCACTTTTTATTTTACGGGCTAAGGCCGGGCTTCTACCGGAAGTAGAAACGGCCACGATTATATCCCCCCGCCTGAAATAGGAAGGGACGATAAAATCTGATAAATATGGTTTGTCCACAACGTTTATCAGCACCTTCTTCTTTCTGGCTTCTGTTGCCACCTTTTCGTTGACTTCGGCATCGTCGGTGGCGGCTATTACCAAGTAAACGTCATCTAAATCCTGTGACTCATATTCTCTGCGCACGGTTCGAATAGTGCCTCGTTCAGAAAGTGTATTCAGTTCCGTACAGAAAGCGGGGCTGACACATACTACGTTGGCGCCGTGTTCTAGTATCGTTTGGGTCTTGCGTAGGGCCACCTCTCCACCACCGACTACCAGGCACTTCTTGTCCTGAATATTGATCAGAATAGGGTAATACGGAGACGCAGGTTGGCTTTTCATACCTTATATTTAACCCTCGTCTTTTTC
>Ga0116202_10000091_pt1 | contig 41453 bp, 43 predicted proteins | sample LakKivw325mmetaG_FD_94479 | JGI IMG/M metagenome (GOLD analysis project Ga0116202, IMG submission 94479) | Anoxic lake water microbial communities from Lake Kivu, Rwanda to study Microbial Dark Matter (Phase II) - Lake Kivu water 325m metaG | ecosystem: Environmental > Aquatic > Freshwater >... | reverse complement strand
TTGCCAGTAAAACCAAGACGGTCTGCAAATCCCTTACCCCGGGCCGCTGCCAACGGAGAAATTTTCTTCCAATGCTCAAGGTATTTCTCCCTTCCTTTTGTATCGTAAATTTCCTTTAGGTAAAGGACCTGCCAATAAATTAATGCGTTAGCAGCATAACTCCAACGAGCTTCCATCGGAACTTTTTCCAAATAGCCTTGGATGGATTGCCCCATGGCCTCTTTCGGATGGATCAACAAAGAACCAAAAGCATATCCACCTACTCCAACCGCTACCCCTTTTAGAAACACTCTTCGACTCGTAGAATGAATTTTGGTATTCATAGATTCTCTCCTTTTCATTGAAATAGTTTTTGGGTTGAATTTATATTCGCATTTGATAAAATATCTGACGGTACGTACCATCAGAAAATTTTCAATTATCCCTGGTTTTAATGAAATCTCTTATCTTTTCAATGAGATTTGAGGGGATAAAATAATGGTAGAAAATGCCAAATACCCCATAAGAATCGACCTGAATGAATTCAAGTTCCATATCGAAATTAAAAACAAAATCACACTAACCCTTCAATTCAACTCATCATCTCGAAGGTTTTATCTCTCAGTGATTGCCCTTGTCGTTAGCGAGATGAAAACACTGGGAAAAATCACCTCTATCCCCCTGGGAGAACATCTCGATCTGCTTGCTTTACTTAACGAATCGGTTGGTGGTTCAGCCGGATCTTCAGATAAGGAGAATTTGCTGCCAAGGATATACAGGAAATGGCAACACGCCCTCCCAGACCTGGAGGAGGCACCCCTTTTCAAGGTCCTTGGAAGGAAAAAAGAATATGATGAAGAGATTGGTAAAACCTATCAGTTTACCGAAGCAGAAAAAGATAATTGGGCAAACCTCTTTGAGTACAAAGGAAGTGAAGAGAATGTCAGGCTTAAATTTGCGATAGACAGGATAGGAGCAACTTTAGATGATGTTGTCATTGTATATGAGGACACATTAAACGCTGATGCATGGGAAAGGTTTATCTCAAGTCTCAAAAAGAAGGAGGAAGAAAAACCGAAGGCAGAACCAATCAGTCCTGTTTCAGAAGAACCAGAAGTTCCAGTCCCTCAGAGGGAAGAAAGGAAGATACACCGACCAAGCCGATATCGCTGGGTAGCCCTCATTGTTGCGATCATAGTAGTTCTGGGAGCCATCACATTAGCAATCTGGAAAGCCTATTGGGGCCCTTACAGAAATATGATCGCTTCTCCAGAGAAGATGGTCTATCCCCTACCCGACCAACCATCCATTGCCGTGCTTCCATTTGTTAACATGAGTGGCGATCCAAAGCAGGAGTTCTTCTGCGATGGGATCACCGAGTCCATCATCAATGCCCTTTCCAAAGTGCCAAGACTGTTCGTGATTGCACGGAATTCTACCTTCACTTACAAGGGAAAACCGGTGAAAATTAAGCAGGTGAGCGAAGAGCTGGGTGTCCGTTATGTTCTGGAAGGAAGTGTTCAGAGGTCGGACGACCGCATACGGATCACAGCCCAGTTGATCGATACCCTCACAGGCCACCACATTTGGGCAGAGCGTTACGATCGTGATTTGAGAGACATATTTATACTGCAGGATGAGATCACCGTGAATATTTTGACAGCCACTCAAGTGAAATTAACAACAGGGGAACTCTCTTTAGGAAGCGGGAAACATTATAGTGGGAAGAAAGGCCTCGATTGCTATTTGAAGATATTGGAAGGGAGTGGTTACATCGAACGTCAAAATATCGAGAGCAATAACTTGGCTCGTCAGATAGCAGAGGAAGTGATTGCCATGTGTCCAGATATTCCAATGGCTTATCAGCTCATAGCCTGGGTGCACGTGATTGATTATTGGCTCGGCACTACTAATTCTCCTCAGGAATCTACCGAGAAAGGTATCAAAGCGATCAAAAAAGCAATTGCACTGGATGATACTCTTGCCGAGGCCCACGCAATTTTGAGTCATCTCTATACCCAAAAAAGAGAATATGATAAGTCGATTATCGAGGGGAAAAGAGCGGTGGCCCTTAATCCTAATTCAGCAACTGCCATTGCCTTTTATGCCGTAAGCCTACAATTCGCATGTAGACCTGAAGAAGCCATCCCATTCTTCCAAAAAGCAATTCGACTCAACCCCTACGGCCCACTCTTTTATTATCGTAACCTCGGTGGTGTCTTCTGGATGACGGGGCGGTATGAGGAGGCGGTTTCGGCATTTAAGAAAGTGATTCAGCGTTCACCCGATCATATCACTGTTCATCTTGGGTTGGCGGCTACATACATCATGATGGGCCGTGAGCAGGAGGCCCGTGCTGAAGCGGCAGAAGTCCTCAGGATCGATCCCAACTTCTCACTGGATCGCTTTGCAAAGGTATACCCATATAAGGACCAATCCGTAACAGATAATCTGATTAACGCCTGCCGCAAAGCGGGGCTGAAATGAGAGATGCATGTACTCCCTCAGTTATGAGTTCAACTAATACAAAAGTACCCTTATCCCCCTCTTTGGAAAAGAGGGGGAAGGGGAGATTTTCTCAGCATAATTTTAAAATCCCCCTTTATCCCCCTTTGCCAAAGGGGGATAAAATACCCGAAACTGAGGGATTGCGGATGCATTGTATCAAACATTGACAGATACCATTGGTTGTGATACAATTTGTATCACAAATAATCGAAAAGAGGTGATGAGTGATGCCTCTCAGTGTACGTCTCGATAAAAAGACTGAATCGTTGCTCGAACAGACGGCCTCAACACTAAAGACCAGCAAAGCGGAAGTCATCAAGCAATCGCTTTCGGATTACTGTGCCCGGGTTCTCACAGAGAGACGGAAACGACCTTACGATCTCATTAAGGACTTGATAGGGAAAGGTGGAAGCGGTAAAGGTGACCTTGCCGTAAGAAGCGAGGAGATTATGAGAAAAAGGTTCGGGAGAAAAATTTGATTCTTATTGATACGGGCCCTATCGTGGCTTTTTTTGATAAGGATGATCGGTATCACGCCCTCTGCATCGAGATCCTCAAAGAGATAAGAGAGCCCCTTATTACGACATGGCCTATTCTTACAGAATCCTTCTACTTATTGAACTTTTCGTGGGAAGTTCAGGATAGTTTCTGGCTCTTTATTCAGAGAGGAGGAATCGAAATTTATCCCTTAGAAAAAGGCCTTCTTATCCGTTGTCATGAGTTGATGAAACAATATCGCGACTTACCGATGGATTTAGCCGATGCAACCTTGGTGGCAGTTGCAGAAATTCTTGAGGTCCCAAGAATATTTACCCTTGATCATAAAGATTTTTCTATTTATCGGTTTAAACAGAAAAGAAGATTTACACTCATCCCCGCCAAATTGCAAGATTAGTTCTTTCTTTATCGGGGTGCCTTATCAGCTTACCTTTCTTCCATCCTTTAAAACGAACAGAGGAAAATCTAATCAAGGCAAGAAAAAGCAAATACCGTATTTCCGATGTCTGACCCCGGCCTCCTTTTCGGGGTTAAATATTTAATAAATGGTTTAACGACTGTTTAGGAATAAGAATTCCCTCATTTTCTGGTGAGGGTCACTCTGATCCTCTCACCACCATCAATTATTATCTGATTACCATTCTCGCTGATTTGGCCCTTGCAGTCTAAATCATTGCCCCAGCCAAAACGTACTTGAACCTTCTTAAACCCGTTTTTATCGAGTTCACCTGTTATTGATATATCACCTTTTGGCACCCAGATAGTTCCAATCATTCTTACTCCTACAAAAGAACCATCCTGTTGTGTTATCTTCAAAATGTCTGTAAGGTTACCATACCTTTGTTGGAAGGCTCCAAGGTTTTCATATAGAGCATCCCATTCCCCATTTAAGTCACAAACCACCTCACCATTTGGGAGTGTGATGGTTTTCTTTGAACCTTGACTATAAAGTGTAGATACAAAAATTATTAAGCCAATGGAGCATATCAGCACCAAGAAAATTTTCTTTACCATGGTTCACTACCTCCTTTAAGGTATAATCTGTTTGGATTTATCGAAGACCAAAAGATAAAAAGCCTCCAAAAGGGGATCATGCCTTCCTGGAGGCTTCATATCGGCATTTTCAGCAAATCCCTATTCATAATTTACCCATAAGATATCAAGATGTTGGAGATATCAAATTGGCATCTTTAGAGGTTTCCTTATCATGGTTTATATCCACGAATTGAATTAATTTTCGCATTTGATATAATAACTCACGGTTCGAACCATCAGATTATTTTGAATTATCTCTAACCCTATAAAATCCCTTATCTTTTAAATTAGGTCAGCAGGACTGAAGAAATGGTTAGAAATGCTAAGCAGCAAATAATAATCGACCTGAATCAGTTCAAGCTCCATATTGACCTCCGAAACAAAATTGCATTGACCCTTCATTTCAACTCGCCATCGCGAAGGTTTTACCTCTCTTTAATCGCTTTTGTCGTTAACGAGATGAAAAAAAGAGAGAAAATCATCCCCATCCCCCTGGAAGAACGCCTCGATCTGCTTGCCTTACTTAACGAATCAATTGGAGGTTCAGCCGGATCATCAGAAAAGGAGAATTTGCTGCCAAGGATTTATAGAAAATGGAAATATGCTCTCCCCAACCTGGAAGACGCCCCGCTGTTCAAAGTCCTCGGGAGGAGAAAAGAATACGATGAGGGGATTGGCAAAACTTATCAATTTACAGAAGCAGAAAAAGATAATTGGGCAAATCTCTTTGAGTACAAAGGCAGTGAAGAGAATGTCAGGCTTAAATTTGCAATAGACAGGATAGGAGCAACTTTAGATGATGTGGTTATTGTATATGAGGACACATTAAACGCTGATGCATGGGGAAGGTTTACTGCAAGTCTCAAAGAGAAAAAGGAAGAAAAACCTGAAACAGAATCTATTGATCGCGTTCTTAAAGAACCTGAAGCTCTGGTATCTCTATCCAGGAAATGGAAGATCCCCTGGCTAAGCCGATATCGTTGGGTAGCCCTCATTGTCGCGATCATAGTAGTTCTGGGAGCTATCACGTTAGCAATCTGGAAAGCCTATTTGAAACCTCCTCCAGTCAAGGTTGCTTCTGTTGAGAAGATGGCGTTTCCCCTTCCTGATATGCCGTCCATTGCCGTGCTCCCGTTTATCAACATGAGCAACGATCCAAAGCAGGAGTTCTTCAGCGATGGTATGACCGAGGAAATCATCACCGTTCTTTCCAAGAGTCCATACCTTTTTGTGATTGCGCGCAATTCAACGTTGATATACAAAGGGAAGCCCGTGAAGGTCAACCAGGTCGCCGAGGAACTTGGAGTCCGCTATGTGCTGGAGGGAAGTGTCCGTCGTTCAGGAGGGAAGGTCCGCATCTCTGCACAACTTGTCGATGCAATTAAGGGCCATCACATTTGGGCTGAACGATATGATCGCAACATCAAGGAGATCTTTGCCCTGCAGGACGAGATCACCATGAAGATCATGAGAGCACTGCACGTCAAGTTGCATAGAGAGAAATTTGGAGAGACGGGAAGAGGCACGAACAACGTGGAGGCTTTTCTGAAAAACATGGAGGCCTATGAACATCTTTTTCACTACACGAAAGAACACACTGCCCTGGCCCGGAAGCTCTTCGAGGAAGCCATTCTCCTTGACCCCAATTATGCCAAGGCGTACGCATGCTTGGGCAACATGCACTTACGTGAAGTGCGGCTCGGCACAAGCAAATCCCCGAAGGAGTCGCTGGAAAGGGCCATCGAGTTAGGGGAGAAGGCCCTAACCCTGGATGATACGGACGCGGCAGTCCATTCAAAAGTGGCCTATATCTTTTCGATGACGGGGGCAGTTTGATAAGGCGGCTTTTCATGCAGAGCGTGCTTTGGCCCTCGATCCGAATTCGCCTGAGGTCCTTCTCCTTTCAGCCATCGTTTTTTACTGTTCGGGAAGGCCGGAGGAGTCGATTCCGCTATTTGAAAAGGGCTTCCGTCTGGATCCGTTCGCCCCGGGTATGTACTTCGCTGCATCGAGTGTAGCCTACCACATGATTGGTCGTTATGATGAAGCTGTAGAACAGGCGAGAAAAGCAGTCAAGCAAGACCCCAAGAGTCAGCTTACCCAAATCGCCCTCACTGCCGCATGTATCCTAACAGGGCGAGATAAGAAGGCACGCACCGCAGCCGCAGAGGTTCTAAAGATCAATCCCAAGTTCTCCCTCGATCAGTATGCCCAAACACTCCCGTATAAGGATAAGTCTCAAATCGATCGCATCATCAACGCCCTGCGCAAGGCGGGGCTGAAATGAGAGAAAGCATATTTACTGAGCTTTATTAATTCTCCCCTTTCCTGATCACTGTGACGGCGGTGGCCTTGAAAGAGGCCTTCACTTCTTTCCCTTCCGCCAGCGATAACTCTTCCAAAGAATGATTCGTGATATAGGCGACAAGATCAAATCCACAATCGAGCTGAACCTTCTGATAAAATCCCAGAGGAGTAATCTTCAAAATCCTTCCGGGAATCACATTTCTGGCACTTGATCCCTCCTGGGAGGCTTGGGTCGAGAGGGTCACGTTTTCTGGACGAATGCATAGAACCACAGCGTCCCCTAAACGAGCATCTCCCACAGCCTCAATCTCTTTACCTTCGACGGAGACGACAAAGGTTCCCCCGTTTCGTTTAGTCACTCTCCCACTCAGAATTGTTTCCACTCCCACAAAGGAGGCCACAAACTCATCCATGGGTTGATTCATCACCTCACCGGCGGAACCGATCTGAAGAATCTTTCCCTTATTCATCACTGCAATCCGATCTGAAAACCTGAGGGCCTCCATCCGGTCATGAGTGGCAAAGATTGTTGTTGTCCGAGTTTGACGAAGGATATGTTCCAGATCTTCGATCAAGGAATCATGGGTGGGAGGGTCAAGGGAGGCAAAGGGTTCATCGAGGAGAAGAATTTCGGGTTGAAGGGCAAAAGCTCTCGCAAGACTCGCCCTCTGGGCCTCTCCTCCTGAAAGGGTTTTTGCCGAACGGTCAATGAGATGGCTAATTCCAAATCGCTCCAGTTGCTCTTTCACCTTATCATGAATTTCATTTCTCTTCGTTCCACGAATTTTCAAACCTGATGCGACATTGTTAAAGACCGTCGTATCAAATAGGAGAGGTTCCTGGAAGACCATCGCCACTTTCCTTCGATATTCCAAAATAGAATGATTGGCTTCGACCTTTTTCCCTCTGAAGAAGATCTCGCCCTCAAAGGGTCTTAATAGATAGGACAAGATTTGTAGGAGAGTCGTTTTCCCGGCTCCATTCGGTCCAATCAAAGAAAGAATTTCACCTTCACGAATGAAAAGAGACGGGATATTAAGTATCTTCAGTCCTCCCCTTCTAACCTCAAGATTTTTAACTTCTAAGATTGGGGGAGGTTCTTTCTCATCCATTTTCATTCCAAATTCCCTATCTGCGGCAGGCGCATTCTGCCTATTGCATTCTACTTTCTGTTTTCTGTCTTCCGCCTTATGTACTCTAACTTCTCCTTACTGTTCACTGACCACTGTTTACTGCCCCCTGCAATTTATCTCGGTCTTTCTCTCTGCTGAATCTGAGTTAGAATCAAATTGATGAGATAGGCAAGCAGGAGAAGAATAATACCCAAGGCAATCGCGATATCGAAGTTCCCACGGCTCGTCTCCATGACGGTTGCTGTTGTCAGAACTCGAGAATAACCCTTGATGTTACCTCCTACCATAATAGAGGCCCCAACCTCTGAGATCACACCACCAAATCCTGCCATCACTCCCGCCAAAAGGGGGAGCTTCGCCTCCTTAATCAGAATCCAGATCATTTGAATCCGGGTTGCCCCGAGTGCTAAAATCTGGAGTCGAAGTTTCTCGGGAAGATTTTGAATCGCTGCCAAAGTAATACCCATTACGATGGGAGTGGCGATGACCGTCTGGGCGATAATCATCGCCACGGGCGTATAGAGGATTCCAAAAAAACCGAGAGGGCCGTTTCTCCATAAAAAGATGGTCACGAAAAGGCCGACAACGACAGGGGGGAGGCCCATTCCCGTATTAATGAGGCTGACCACGATCCTTCTTCCTGGGAATTTGGAAAGGGCAACGGTCACTCCAATTGATATTCCAATCAGGAGGCTGATGAGTGTGGCTGTCCCAGAGACTTGAAGCGATAGAAAGGTTATCCCCATCACTTCAGGATCAAAAGTGATTAATAACCAAAAAGCCTTCTTAATCCCCTCAAAGATAAGGTCCATCTTCTTTCTCCAAACTCCGAGCCTTGGTCAACCCGATTATGTAGAAAATAAGGGGTGCGTCTAACGGCAACGGTAAAGATGCCCGTTTCGTCCCGCGGTCGGGTCTTTTCGACATTCGGTTACGTTGTTGGTCTTAAGAACTTGACGTAACCCTTTAACCCTAAACCAAACGGGCTTCGTAACCGTAACCTTAACCCATATTTCCGGAGTATTTTCATTCTTTGAATTTACTTCCCAAGCTCTTCTTCCTTTTTCCCTGCATCTGGAAAGAAAAGAGGTGAGCCAAATTTATCGACGCCAAAGGTCCTGATGATGTCCTGAGTTTCTTTAGAGACCATGAAGTCAGCAAAGGCTTTTCCGCCCGGAACATTGACCTTGGGCCATTTGGCAGGGTTCACCTCAATAACATGGTAGATATTGAGAAGAATAGCATCCCCCTCAACCAAAATATCGAGACCGAGATTCTTTTTCACCGCCAGATAGGTCCCTCGGTCAGCAAGAGTATACCCTTTCTTCTCAGCCGTGACATTCAATGTTTGACCCATCCCAAGCCCGGTCTGCTGATACCATTTCTCTCCTTCAGGCTTGATCCCTGCGGCTTTCCATATATCCATCTCTTTTACATGGGTGCCTGACTTGTCTGCTCTGGACAAAAATAGTGCGTTCGCTGAGGCGATCTTCTTAAAGGCTTCAGAGGCCGATTTCAACCCTTTGATCTTAGCTGAGTCTTCTGGAGGCCCCACAATAATAAAATCATTGTGCATAATGAGCCTTCTGTTTATTCCATAGCCTTCAGCAACAAACTTTTTTTCTGCTGCTGGAGAGTGAACCAGGAGCACATCTGCCTCTCCCTTCTGTCCCATGGCCATGGCCTGACCAGAGCCCACTGCAATCGTCTTGACGAAAAACCCCGTCTTCTTTTCGAAAACTGGGATTAAGACATCGAGAAGTCCTGAATCCTGTGTGCTCGTCGTGGTGGAAAGGATGATGCTTTTCTCATGTGCCTCGACCAAACCGGCATACCACAAAGAAAAAACAAACAACAGCAATGCAACCGATGTCCACTTCTTTACTTTCATTGTCTTTCCTCCTTAGCTTAGTTCTCTGAGTAAAGGATCTTCCCTGACTTTCCGAAATCGTAGTTTCCAAGCCTCGCCACCCTATTCCGAAACTCTTCCGAATGAAGAACCTCCATGAATGCCTGCACGCCTTTTTCGAAATAGGTTGACTTATCAAGAATCATGTCGAATCGCTCCCGGGTGATGGGGATGAATGGAAGAGAGAAAAGTTTGGAGACGGCAATCGTGGCGATGCCCACGTCCGCTTCCTTAGAAAGAATCGAGAGACCAACTTCGAAATGGGTATAGACCTCTTTTTCATATCCAGAAATTTTGGAAGATGGAATCTTCAAACTCTTGAGGTGGTGGTCCAAAAGGACCCTGGTACCCGCCCCTTTCTGACGGTTAAGAAACCGAATCCCTTTCCGGGTGAGATCCTCAAATCCCCGAATGCCCAGCGGATTCTTTGGGGCAGTCACAAATCCGAGATCCCGATCAAAAAGATTGATCACAACCGGCTTCACATTGGGGAGATAGGTGGCAAGAAAGGGAATATTATACTCCCCGCTTTTCGGATCAAGAAGATGGGACCAGGCAATGTCCGTATAACCCATGTTCAGGGCCTTGAGTCCATCGGTACTTCCTGTATTCGCAGAAAAGATATAGAATTCAGGATATGATTTCTTCATATAGGTATGAAGCATATCAAGGATAGGGTCGTTGCTGCCGGAAGCCAGAAGTGCCCCTTCAATCTTTCTGGTTCTCTGTCTCGCTTGCTCAAGGCCACTCTTGGCACTCGAATTGATCCAGTCATCGACCAGCTTTTTCGGAAAGACCCATTTCCCGGTCACTCGTGTTGATGGAATTCTTTTCGACTTGATCAGGGCATAGACTTGTTTCTCATGGATTCCAAGATATTGGGCAACCTCCTTGGTACTCATCATCCCTTCTGACATGATCTCCCTCCCGTAAACAAATTGTAATTGGAGTGGACTATTTTGTCAAGAAAATTATTACAAAATATTACTTTTAATTACAAAATATATTTAAATATCTGGTATTGACGAAGACCCCTCCCATCCCATAAGATGACAGCATTGATCTTTCAACTAAGGAATCGGCCATGAAAAAGCTTTCCTCCGAACGTGCCTCAAGGTTCACGGAATCGGTCATCCGGGAGATGACCCGCATCTGCCTCAAACACCAAGGGGTCAATCTTGCGCAAGGGTTCCCCGATTTTCCAGCCCCAGCAGAGATTAAAGAAGCCGCTGTGAAGGCTATCCGGGAAGACCTGAACCAATATGCCATCACCTGGGGGACCCCCAATCTTCGTCAGGCGATCGCTGAAAAATTTGCCTGGTATAATGGTGTCACTATTGATCCTGAAAAAGAGATTACGGTCTGTTGCGGATCAACCGAAGCGATGATTTCGTCTCTGATGGCCATCGTCAATTCTGGCGAAGAGGTCATTGTCTTCGAACCCTTTTACGAGAACTATGGCCCGGATACCATTCTTTGTAATGCGAAGCCGAGATTTATCACCCTCCACGAACCGGATTGGCATTTCGATGAAAAAGAACTATCTCAAACCTTTAATAACAAGACTAAAGCCATCATCATCAACACCCCCAATAACCCCACCGGCAAAGTCTTTTCACGCGAGGAATTACAATTCATCGCCGACCTCTGCCTGAAATGGGGAGTGATTGCAGTGACGGATGAGATTTATGAGCACATCCTTTATGACGGGACAAAACATATCAGCATTGCCTCTCTCCCCGGCATGCGGGATCAAACCATCACTATCAACTCCATCTCCAAGACGTACAGTCTCACTGGATGGCGTGTGGGCTGGGCCATTGCCTCGGAGTCGCTAACAGCCTCCATCCGTAAGGTCCATGATTTTTTGACCGTTGGAGCGCCCCACCCGTTGCAGGAAGCTGCATCGACTGCTCTGCGCATAGATCGAAGTTACTACCAAACTCTGGCAAAAGAATATGAAAAAAGAAGGGATTTTCTTGCACGGGTGTTGGACGAAGCAGGATTCCGCATTTACCGTCCCCAAGGTGCTTATTACATTATGACGGATGTAAAGCATTTCGGTTTTTCCGATGATGTAACCTTTGCTTTCAATTTAGTAGAAAAATTTGGAATCGCCACTGTCCCGGGAAGCAGTTTCTACAGCCATCCTTCTCTCGGATCAACAAAGGTCCGCTTCTGCTTCCCTAAAAAAAGGGAGACCCTCGAACAAGCTGCTGTGAAATTGAGGAAATTTAAGGAGAAGAGAGGAAAATAAAAAAGGGCGGTCACTACGGCCGCCCTTAATCTTCGGATGACTCCTATAAATAAATCTTATTTCAATCGTCCTTCCACGGCCTCCCATTTGATGTTCTTAAAGAAGGCCCCGATATAATCCGCCCTCTTCAAACCGTAATCGATCATATAGGCATGCTCAAAAACATCAAGAATCAACAGAGGCGAACACCCTGCCGGATGACCGACATCGTGCTCATTGATCCACTGATTGAACAATTTTCCACTGACAGGATCCTGATAGAGAATTGCCCATCCGATGCCCCGCATCGTGCCAACCCCTTTGAAATCAGCCTCCCAGTTTTCATAACTTCCAAAATCTTCAGTTAGCTTCTTGCCGAGTTTGCCATTCTTACCCAAAGCCCCTTTGCCGCGCAAATTCTCAAAATAGAGCTCATGGAGTCTCATTCCGTTGAACTCCCAACCCAATCTCCTTTTCAATTCCCCATATTCCGTTGTACCGATTTTCCCTCCTTTTGCCATTTCAGCGAGGGTATCCATGACCTTGTTCGTATTGGTCGCATATCCCTGATAAAGGGTAAAATGGTTTTTCAGTAGGGTCTCGCTGAACCCCTCCATCCCGATAAGGTAATTATAGTCCTTTGCCGTGTAAGCCATGCCCCAGTCCTCCTTTCTAAAAGTTATAATTTAATCGTAACAGATATTTTCTCAGTTTCAAGTCTCTCCATAAGACAGAGGTGTCTTGGCCCTTTCCAAAATCCCCTGAAATCGCCTTGACAAAAAGAAAAGTGTGATTATTTTTTTATCAGAAAATCAGATGTTAACTTGAAAGGAGTGATGATTTATGACATGGGAATTGACCACTTGGACACCTTTTAAGGAGTTAACCCCCTTTAGAGATTTTGAGAGGATGAGGAGAGACATGGACCGTCTCTGGGGTTCCTTCTTCGAAGGGAGTTTGAAAAAAGGGACCGATGGAGAGGCCCAATGGCTTCCTTCTCTTGACATTTCAGAGACCAGCAATGACCTTGTCGTGAAGGCGGAACTCCCGGGAATGGATCCAAAGGACATTGACATCTCTTTGAACGATGGCATGCTCACCATTAAAGGGGAACGGAAACAGGAGAAACAGGAGAAGGAGGAGAACTATCACCTCATTGAAAGAAGTTACGGATCCTTCTGCCGTTCGGTGAAACTCCCGAAGGAAGTAAAACACGACAAGGTGAAAGCCTCTTTCAGGAACGGGGTTCTTAAGATCGTTCTCCCAAAATCCGAGGAGAGCAAGAAAAAAGAAGTGAAGGTTAAGGTCGAGTAAAAAACTCGTCCCTTTCTATCACCAAGAAGGCGTCCCGATCAGGATGCCTTCTTTATTTTTATATCCATTCGGTTCGATTTCCCTGGTGACCCTCCTTGAAAAACCTTATTTCACTATGTTAATTTTTAAACTGTGATGAAACTCCGGGTCGGGGCCAATTGGGATGTTGCGTTTCTGGATGCCGTTCAAGGAACATCCGTGGATAGCCTTTTCGGCAAACTCCCTTTCGATATCGTGGGAGGAGCAAGACCCGGTTTTGTCCTACCACAGGTGGGCCGAAAAGATATCGAAAAATATATTCAGGCCTGCCACGAAAGAGGACTTCAGTTCAGTTATCTTCTTAATGCCCCCTGCCTTGGAAACCTTCAATATTCAAAAAAGGGTTACGGACATCTGATCAAACTCCTCGAATGGATTGACAGAGCCCGGGCTGATGCAGTAACGGTAGGCATTCCCTATCTTGTTGACCTTGTGAGAATGCGTTTTCCCCGTCTCAAAATTAAAATTTCCACCACGGCCCGTGTCAATACCGTGAGGAAAGCCCTTCAGTATGAAGACATGGGGGTGGAGGAAATTATCATTGATGAACATATCAACCGGGAGTTCAAGACCCTCGAGGCCATCCGGAAGGCGGTGAAATGTAATCTTGAACTGATTGTCAACAATATCTGCCTCTGGCAGTGCCCCTATAATTTTGAGCATGTGAATCACGACGGCCATGCCTCGAGAGAAGGAGAAGAGGACCAGTATTGTTATCTTCAATATCCGGGGTATCTATGCCTTTACAGAAAATTGATGGACCCCGTGGAACTTCTGAAATCCCCCTGGATCAGACCGGAGGATATCCATCACTACGAGTCCATCGGTTATGATCGCTTCAAAATCACGGAACGTTTTAAACGAACTTCACTCCTCCTTGAACATGTAAAGGCCTATGAGAACCGCCGTTTTGATGGAAACCTTTTAGACCTCTTCACCCTTCCGAGAAAAGGGGCTTTCAGCCCTGTCCACCTGGAATATTTTATCCAGCCCGAGCATGTCAATATCATGAAGATCTCAGAACTGGAAAGGGTCTTCGATTTAGAGGTGAGAGAACTGATTCATCTCGATAACAGAAAGCTGGACGGTTTCATCGAGCATTTTAAGAAGAACGATTGTAATCAGGTCTCCTGCTTGAGCTGTCAATATTGTGAAACCGTCTTCAAAAAGGTGGCAGTGGTGAAAAAAGAGGAGGTGAAGGAGGCGGCTCGAAAGGTGAGAAATTTTTCCGAAAAACTGGTTTCAGGAGAGATTTTTGAAATACCCTCATCCCATCTTATCTTCCGTCTACCTTTCTTCAAACCTCTGCTCATCCATCTCCTCGAATGGCGCCGGAGAAAAGAACATCCCATCCCTTCCTAAGGAGGCTGTGATATTCGGTTCTTACTGATCGACCCCCCTCATAAGATCTGGACCATTCTTCGGGCCTGGGTCCCTTCTCCCGGATGCCTCCAGCTCTTGGCCTATCTGGAAAGGGAAGGGCTCGAAATCGAATATATGGATTGTACCCTGAACGAAAATCCCTGGGGAGATCTTGAAGAGAAGATCCGGAGAGAGAAGCCTGAGGTGGTTGGCATCTCGGTCATCTGCACTGCCTTCATCTATGACGGAATAAACGCCGCCAATCTGATCAAGGCCATCAGCCCAAAAACGATCATCATCATGGGCGGAGAGCATCCTTCCTTTATGGCAGAGGAGACCCTCAGGGACTGCCCTGCCATTGATTATATCTGTGTCGGAGAAGGAGAGGTGACCCTCACCGAATTCCTCAAAGCCATCGAGAGAAAAGAGGATCTCTCCAAAATTTTAGGCCTTGCCTTCCTGGATGGGAAAGGAGATTTCATCTATACAGGAGACAGACCCTTTATTGAAGACCTGAATACCTTACCCCTTCCCGCCTACCATCTCGCCAGGATGGAGCATCCCTATGTGGGGATTCCTTCAGAAGGAACCCGGGGGCTGGTCATCAACTTCTCAAGGGGATGTACCTGGGATTGCTCCTTCTGCTCAGAATCCGCTTTTTATAAGAGAAGGTGGAGAAAAAAGAACCCGAAACTGATCGCTGATGAGCTGGAACTCCTCAAGGAGAAGTATCACCGGGACATCTTCTATGTAGGAGATAACACCTTCAATGTAACGCGGGATCAAGGAATCGGTTTTATCGAGGAGATGCTTAAAAGGAAAACGAACCAGCGATTCTGGCTTCAATCGAGAGCGGATCTGATTCTCCGCGATGAGGACCTGCTGGATGGCTTTCGGGAGGCAGGTGTTTATCAATTCATGTTAGGTTTAGAATACCATACGGACAACGTGCTTCAGGAAATCCATAAGCGCCTTTCTGTGGAGCAGGTCGTTAATGCGATGAAACTTTTAAAAAAACATAAATTGATGGTCATGGCAACCCTGCTCATCGGTCACTGGGAAGAGACAGAAGAGGATCGGGATGCCTTCCTGAAATTCTTTGGAAAGTACGTGGACCACTTCGGCCTCAACATCATCACCCCTCTCCCGGGAACCTCCCTCTTTTACCGGATGAGGGAAATCGGAAGGATCAAGGACCGGGAATATCGAAATTTCGACTACCTCCATGCGGTGATGCCGACCCGTGAGGTCGATGATCTTGAACAACTGAACTTCATCTATAAAAACCTGATGAGACGGTATTACTGGAGGCCAAGGGAATTGATCAAACTCTTTTCCCGAAATCCCATCTTGAGGCACCACCACCGGTTCTATATCACCAGGGTGGCCTTCAACATCATGATGCACGAGATCTTTGGAACCCCGATGTGGGTGCAACCCAATTATCAGGAGTATAGGGACTACCTGGTGGAAAGAGGGGATGATCTCCCCTCCGGGCTGATGAGGCTGGTCAGATAATCAAACCATCTCTTCTGAAGGGCAATCCTCCTTCTCGGGATCAGGGCGATGGGTGCAAATCTCAGGGTGAAGGTCTTTCCCCTTTCATCCCGAAAGGTGAGGTTGAAAAGATGCGTATCCGCCCCGTAATAATTGTCCCTTGAAAGAAAGATCCTCTCCATTGTGGAGAAGGGTATCCTTAAATCGATCCTCTCACCCCCCTTCCCTTCCGGGACGTTGAAGAAAAGGGAATCTCCTTTGACCCGGAGCCGGCCCTTTCGTCTCGCCCCTTTGGCAGGAAGACCTCCGTAGTAGTAAGCGCTACAAGCCCTGGTTATCATCTTTGAGGACCAATATAACATCCCTCTAACGTCTGATCAATTTTTATCAGAACCTTAACTCCGGTCATCCGCCAGAGGGTATGAAAAAATGAGAATTTGAAAAAAGACAATCCCATCTCAGAGGACAGGACAACCGGAGAAACTGTTAGATCAAAACCTCGCTCAATCATTCTTTTCCAGGATGATCCGTGCATCGATGCCGAGGACCTTTTCTTTATAAGCAAAGACGGGATTAAGCTCGAGATCCTTGATCCCGGGATATCTCTCTATCAAATGGGATATCTTCAGGATCACCTCAATTAAGGCCGAAAGATCCACAGGGTCCTTCCCCCGGTATCCCCGGAGTAATGGATAACCCTTAATCTCTTCGATCATCTCCCGGGCGTCTTTTCGAGTGACCGGAATGAGTCTGAAAGAGACGTCTTTGAGCACCTCGACAAAGATGCCGCCCAGGCCAAACATGATGACAGGACCAAATTGAGGGTCCTTGCTCGTCCCTACAATCACCTCTGTTCCCGGTTTAGCCATCTTCTGAACGGTGATCCCCTGGATCGTGGCCCAGGGGTAATGGGCCTTGACCCCCTTCAAAATATTTTGATAGGCCGATTTTACCTCTGCACCATTATGGAGAGAGAGCCTTACACCCCCTGCATCACTTTTATGGATGATATCAGGGGAAGATATTTTTAATGCGACCGGGAAACCCAATCTCTGGCCGATGGAGAGGGCCTCTTTCTGTGTCCTGGCAAGTCGGGTTTCCACTACGGGTATCCCCTCCTGCTTGAGGAAGGTCTTTGCTTCGAATTCGGTTAAAACGGTCCTCCCCTCTTTCCTCAATTGATCCAAAAAAGAAACCTTCTTCATCGCTTTTCTCCCTTTCTTCTCATCGCATATCGGGATGCCATCCCCAATGCCTTGATGGCCATTTCCAGACCCTCGAATACAGGAAACCCGATCTCCTCAAGCCGGCGGGTCATCTCATGGATGAGCGGTGATCTTGGGCCGTAGACCCAGGTGGCTACGGGTTTCTCATTGATCTCCTTGAATTGACGGTAAATCCTTAAATATTCATCCACAGACTCTTCGGAGGGTCCGGTCCAAACCACATTGAAGACGCAATCAATACGATCATCCTTCAGAACGGCTTCGACGATTTCGGGATAGATGGACAGATAATGGTTGACCACAGCCATGGGCGGACCGATATCGACGATGGTTTTCCCCAGATGAGGGGAAACCGCATTTAACCTTTTCATCGTCTCAGGGGAGAGTCCGGGGACGGAAAGACCGTGTTTCGCTGCCTCATCGATAGCTAAGACCCCCACTCCTCCGGTAAAGGTGATGATTCCCAGCCGATTCCCTTTCGGGAGGGGTTGGGTTGAAAAGATCTTTGGCAACTCAAATAGCTCATTAAAACTTTCGAGCCGAAGCAGGCCTGACTGTCTGCAGGCCGCCTCAAAAATCCGATCATCCACGGCCAGCGAACCGGTGTGGGAAGAGGAAACCTTTGCACCCTCCTTTGTGCGACCGGATTTCAGGATGAGAACGGGCTTCGTGGCAATGACCCTCTTTGAAATCTTCGTGAACCTCTGGCCATCGTGAATGCCTTCAAGATAGAGAGTGATGACCTTCGTATCCGCATCGCTCTCAAGGTATTCCAGAAGATCACATTCGTCCACATCGCATTTATTCCCGAAATCGCATATCTTGCTCACACCGTAACCGAGATCCCCATAGGGGAAAGCCTGGGGATTGATCATCCCGGTCTGAGCACAGAGGGCAATCCCTCCTGCCCTGACCTTTTCATATCCGAGCTCGTAGGGATTGGGGAGGACGCCTCTGGATGGATTGGCAATGCCTGCCGTATTGGGACCGATGATCCGGATTCCCCCTCTCCTGGCAATTCCGACGATCTCTCTCTGCAGTCTGGCTCCCTCTTCATCCCTTTCGGCAAAACCATCTGAAACGACAACGGCCGCCTTAACTCCTCTTTCCACACACTCCCTCAGGATTCCGGGGACGGACCGGCAGCCTGTGATGATGAGGACCAGATCGATGGGGGCGTTGATCTCTTTAACGGAAGGGTAGACCTTCAGACCCAGGATTTCCCTGTACGAAGGATTGACCGGATAAATCTTTCCATTAAATCCGGCCTTCAATAAAGTCCTGATCACCACATGACCGCCAAAAAAGCCCTCTCTCAATAATCCGATGACCGCAATACTTTTGGGGTCGAAAAAGTAAGAAAGAGGATTCCCTGGCGATGAATTTCTCATTCTGTCCCCCTGGTGATGACTCTCGCTTGAAAAATCTGCTTAAAGTTAAACCATTTTAGAATGGGATTTCAACTTTTTGTGAATCTTTTTTCCATTGACATCTTATCCTCCCTCTACTAATTTTAACAGGTAAGGAATCCATTGAAAGAGAAGAACATAGCCCGTTTTAACTGGTCCATTGTCGTTTCCTGTTTCTTCACCCTTGCTCTGGTCTATGGGGTCTGGTATTCCTTTTCTATCTTCTTTGTCTCCCTTTTAAAAGAATTTGGCTGGAGCCGCTCCGTCGGGGCGGGTGCCTTCTCCTTATTTATCATTGTCAGCAGTATCATCAGTCCTTTTGTAGGAAGTATGGTTTCTTCCGCACATCCCCACAGAGTGCTCATCGGGGGATCGCTCCTGTTGGGGGCAGGACTCACCCTCTGCAGTTTTACCCGGACATGGTGGCATTTTTACCTCTCCTTCAGCTTCATCACCGCTTCTGGTCTTGGGGCAGCCGGCTGGGTACCCAATATCACCCTCATCCAGCGATGGTTTAAAGAGAAGAGAGGCATGGCCATGGGAATCGTATCAGCAGGGATAGGGATTGGGATTTTAATCTGTGTTCCTTCCATACAATATCTCATCATTCAGGTGGGATGGCGTATGGCCTATCGAATCATGGCCGTATTCATCCCTCTTGTGGTGATCTTTCTGGCCACTCTTTTTTTGAGACAACCTCCTCCCTCTCCTTCCCATCAGATCGAAGTGGAAATTCCTTTAAAGACCGGAAGAGATCCCCTGGTGATCGACGAAGAATGGGCTTCCCGTTCATGGACGGTCCGAAAGGCGATGGCCACGCGGCCCTTCTGGCTTCTGACATTGGCTTTCTTATTGGGAAGTTTCATCATCCAATCGGTTTTCGCCCACCAGGTCGCCTTTTTTATGGACTGCGGGCTCGAACCCCTTCCCGCCTCCTATATAGTGGGGATTGTTGGTGTCGTCAGTATTGGAAGCAAAATCCTCTGGGGAATCATGGCGGATCAGAGGGGAAGGGAGATGATTTATACCATAGGAATTACCTGCACCCTCCTCGGGTTACTGTCATTGATCTTATACAGCCAAATGCCCGTTTCAAGCTTCCCTTATTTTTATGCGCTTTTCTTCGGGTCAGGATATGCTGTTCAGGCAGCCCTTCCTCCTCTCATCATAGCGGATTTTTTTGAGGGGCAGGCCTATGGAGAAATCTTCGGAACACTCATGGTCTTTGTAGGAGTAGGCGGGGCGGCGGGAGCCTGGTTTGCTGGCTTTCTTTATGACCGGACAGGAAGTTACCTGCCTGTTTTTATGATCATGATTGCCTGCGCGGTTATTTCCTGTCTGAATGTATGGAAGGCCAGTCCCCGGAAGGTCAGGAGCGTCCCCGGCAAATTGCACCCCTGATCTTTAATCAATGTTGTTGTGGGGCAAGGGCAAGCATAAGGGAGATGATCACTTTATACTCTTCACTTTAAAATTTGGACTTCGAGGAATAAGTCTCCCCGGTGGCCATCCTGATCTGACCGGCCCAAACCCCTCAAGCGCAGGCGTGTCCCATCCTCCACTGCCGGTGGAACGGTCACAATGATATTCCTTTTCTTCAGTCCCTGAGAGATCGCAACCAGTTTGCGCGTCCCCCGGGAAGCCTCATTTGGAGTGAGCCTGATCATCCCGTAGACATCCAATTCTTCCGGAAGAAATTGGGGAGAGATAGTTTGAAGGCGGGGGGTTTTCTTCCTCTCAGTGTAATGGCGGAGCCCCATGTCCAAACCTGTTCTCGGAATCCAGTCGAATATCTTGACACAGATCAGGCCAGCGATAAATCCGCCGATGTGGGCCCAGAAGGCAATGCCTCCGACATTTCTCGGGGCAAGGCCTGCAGAGAACAATTGCAAGAGAAACCAGTAACCGAGAAAGACAAAAGCAGGAATCTCAATGAACTGGAAAAAGAAGAAGATGGGGATGAGTGTCAGGATCCTGGAACGGGGATAAAGGAGAAGATAGGCTCCCATAACCCCCGAGATGGCTCCGCTTGCGCCAATGGTGGGGATTTTTGAGTCCCAGTTGGTATAAAGGTGAACAAGGCCAGAGGCAACTCCACAGAGAAGATAAAAGAAAAGATAACGGAAATGACCGAGCCTGTCCTCAACGTTATCTCCGAAGATGTAGAGGAACCACATATTCCCGAGGATGTGAAACAATCCCCCGTGAAGAAACATTGATGTGAGAAAAGGCAGCCACTGTTCAAACCTTGTGAACTGGATGGCGATTCCCGGATCGGTATATCGAACGGGGGTGATCCCATAGAGAAAAAAGGCTTCTTTCAGATGCGGACCCTGAGAGAGCTGCCATAAAAATGCAAGGACATTGAGGAGGATGAGAAGGATATTGATAATTGGAAAGGTTTTCGATCGAATGGCATCTCGGATAGGGATCATGTTAACCTGCTAAGTTCAAATGTCAAAGCCCAAATGTCAAACCAATGACAAATGGCGATTCAATTTCAAACTGGAGATTCCCTGATAGTATAGCATTAAGCCTTAAAAAGACAAGCGGATTAAGAATCTTAATGGACCGGGGTACACTTTTTGTCCTTGATTTTTGATAAGTTGTGAGTTAATTTTGACAGTGTCTTATGAAGCTCAGACTGGCTTAGCCAGGGTTGCACGGTTTGCAAGAGGTCGTTGTTGTCGTTTCTTGCTAACTGATAATTGCTAATTGATCACTTAAAATTGATCTTTTGAGAAGGGTCCCATCGTCTAGTGGCCTAGGACATCGGCCTCTCACGTCGAAAACACGGGTTCGAATCCCGTTGGGACCATTAATTATATTCATTTTAAATCCCCTTCACCTGCCCCTTAGGTTGGCCATTCAATAATTAGAGAATTTTGGAGTTGACATCAAAATTAAAAAGATTTAGGTTAGGATCAACTCAGTGAGGTGTGGCGATCATGTCGGATGAACTCAAAATCATTCTGGAAGATGTGAAGGAAAAGTTCGACACGGTGATCGAGGCTTTTGATATGGTAAAGGAAAGGCTCGATCGTCACGAAAAGGCCGAAGAGGAGAGGTTTCAAAGATTGGAATTTGAACTGCTGTCAGTAAAATCTGACGTGATAGTCCTGAAGTCTGATGTGGCAACCCTAAAATCTGACGTGGCAGTCTTAAAATCTGATGTAACAACCCTGAAATCTGACGTGGAAACCTTAAAATCTGATGTGGCAACCCTAAAATCTGATGTGGCAGTCTTAAAATCTGATGTGGCAGTCCTGAAATCTGATGTGGCAACCCTGAAAGCAGATGTGTCGGAGATCCGTAAAGATCTAAATGAGCATCGAAACAACACGGAACTCCATGGAGGTAGAGTCAAAAAAGAAGCCTCCTGATCAATGATCCTTCCAGCACTCATATTGTTATTATTCCTTATTTAAATCATTCGAATCAATACAAATGCGCAAAATCCCCTTTCCCCTAAAAGTGGGGCCTTATTGACGGGTTCCCCATAATTGGGTAAAGTTTATTCTATTCGGGGCGCACCGAAGTACAGGAGGACAGAAGTGCAGAAGCGCTCATCAGAGGATATCTTAAGTGTATTAGAAAAGATGAGCGAAGGATAGCGAATTTCAGTCCATCATCCGTGAGATCATTTCGGATACGGTGCCACATCGTGAGCGGTGAAATCAAAAGATAAAGGAATTGGCCTTATAAATGGAATACCTTCCGGTTAGATGATTTGCGATTTACGGCAAACGGTCGTAATCGTTTTGAATATCCTCTTCAGATCATCCTCTTTTAAAGGGCCCCGGTTGATCAAATTAAGTTTTTTTAAGATTTCCCTCTCTCTTTTGGGATTGTAGATCTTCTCTCCCCTCTCCCTCTTAATTTTTCCAATCTGCAATGCAATAGAGAGGCGTTGGTTAAGCAGAGAGAGCAGTTTTTGGTCGATGAGGTCGATTTTTCTTCTCTTCTCTCTCAATTCCCGAAGCAGTTTGAGACTATCTCGCTTTCCCATCACTCCACCTGTTCGATTTGAGCGCCCAATCCCTTCATGACTTCGTAAAAGTTTGGAAAGGAGACCTTTACATATTCGGCATGGTCGATCGTGGTTGTCCCCTCAGCCATCAGAGCGGCCACCGCGGTGGCCATCACGATGCGGTGGTCATGCCGGCCATCGATAGGAGCGGCCTTGAGCTCTGAGTGGTGGATGGTCAGGCTGTCAGGGGTCTCCTCGAATCGGCCACCCATCCGGGTTAGTTCCTCCTTGACCGATCGGGTGCGATCCGTCTCCTTGAGGCGGCTTGCACCAATGTTTCGCAGCACAGTTTTGCCCTTGGCCTTGCACCCTAATACGGCAAGGACGGGCACAGCATCCGGAGTATCGGAGCAGTCGATCTCGATGCCGTGAAGGTCGTTTCCGCCCTCTACGGTCACGGTTCGACCGCCATCGCTGAATGTGACTTTGGCTCCCATCTCCTGAAGGATATGGGGGTACTTGCGTTCGCCAGCAAAGTCATCCGGATCCATGCCCACAAAGGTCACCCCGGAGTCGGTGATCGCCGCACCAATCATGGGATAACCGGAGCTTCCCCAGTCCGCAGGCACATGGGCTTTGAATGCCTGATAACGCTGGCCACCGGGCACATGAAACTCCTCATAGTCCTTATGACTGCAGGTGGCACCAGCTAACCTCATCCAGGCCATGGTCATATCCACGTAAGGACGCTCCATGAGGTTGTCTTCCACGACAGAAATTCCCTCCTGGCTCAGGGCACCAGCAATGAGCAGAGGGGTCAGCCACTGGGAGTTGATACCGGGCAGCTTGGTTCGCCCACCTCTGAGAGGACCCTTGATCACCAATGGTGCAACTCCAGCACTGCGGGTGGAGAATACCTCGGCGCCCAGATCGTTCAGGGCATTGATAAGGGGTTGAGCAGGACGGCGGCAGATCTGGTAGTCACCGGAAATGACGGACCAGCCGTCAATAAGGGAGGCAATGGCGGTCAGGATGTAATAGCCTGTCCCGGAGTTACCCGCATCCAGCACAGAGCCCGGCACCTCAGGTCGGTTGGCCACGCCTTCGAAGACCCACTCCTGAGGATTGGATGTATCGATTCGGGCACCCAAGGCCCGCATCATACCTGCGATGGAGAAGCTATCCACTCCGGGAAGAGGATTGGTGACCCGGGATACCCCTTCAGCCAGACCACCCAGGACAATGGCGCGTGCGCTGGCCGACTTGTTACCGGGTATCTGAACCGTGCCCTGTAAACTCGATCTTTTTACAATGAACTTCACGATTGGACTTCTCCTTTTTCATCTTAAGACGACTGCCTCCATGGAATAAAGAGACGTTCCAATTTTTGAAACAGCCAGTTAAAAAAGATGCCGAGTAGAGAGAGAAGGATGAGGCCGACCATCAATTTTTTGGTCTGCATGAGATCCGCAGCGGTCAGGATCATAAACCCGATTCCCGCATCTGCAGCGACCATTTCTGCTGCGACCACCAGCAGCAGGGCAATTCCGATCCCCAATTTCATTCCTGCAAAGATCATGGGGAGGATGCTCGGAAGGATGACCTTGCGGATCACCCTTGCCCGGTTCGAGCCCAGGCTCAATGCCGCCTTGATCAACAGGGGGTCCACATTTTTGACCCCGGTATAGACATTGATCACCATCGGAAAGAAAACACCCAGAGCAATGACCGCTACCTTGGAAGCCTCTCCGATTCCGAGCCAGAGGATCAGGAGCGGAAGGATCGCAATTTTGGGGATGGGAAAGGTGGCCGCGATGATGGGATTACCCACTGCTTCAGGAATGCTGAAGAAACCGATGGAGATGCCGACCGCTACCCCGAGAATGCAGGCGATTGAAAATCCCCAGAGGATCCGGCTGAGGCTCGCAAGGATATGTTTAAAGATGATTCCGGTTGCGAGCATGCTCCATCCCTCGGTGAGGATTCCGCTCGGAGCAGGAAGAAAGAGAGGGGGGATTCATTCCATCCGGCTCACGACCTCCCAGAGTATCAGGATCACGAGAAAAGAGGAAACGCTGAGCCAGGGATGCTCCTTCATCTTGAGGAAGGAGGTCTTATCCCGGACCACCGCCTTCTCATTAAGATGACCCTCTGTGGAAGCCTCCTCTTTTTCTTTCGGGAAGATCCTGTCCTCACTCATGGCAACTCCTCCAGGGCCTCCCTCGCCTGTTCCTTGATATATCTCCAGATAGTATCCACATATTCCAGATATCTTTTCTCGATGGTCAGGTGCTCACTCCTGGGCCTGGGAAGATCGATCTTGATAATATCGAGGATCCGCCCCGGTCTCCTCGATAAGACGACGACCCGGTCACCGAGAAAAACAGCCTCCTGGATATGATGGGTGATATAAAGAAAACTTTTCTGTGTTTCTTCCCAGATTCTCGAGAGCTCATATTGCATCAGGGTCCGGGTCTGGGCATCGAGTGCGGAGAAGGGCTCATCCATGAGGAGCAGGTGCGGGTCGGTGACAAGGGCACGGGCAATGGAAACCCTCTGTTTCATTCCACCGGAAAGTTGATGGGGATATTTGTCCTCGAATCCCTGAAGCCCCACCATGGCGATATATTTTTTTGAGATTTTGAGCTGGTCCGAATAACTCAGGCCCTGTTCCTCCAGACCGTAAACGATATTTTTCAGTACGGTTCTCCACGGAAAGAGGGCAAAGTCCTGGAAGACGATAGCGGTATGAGGTTTCGAATCCGCCCGGGCACCCTCAAAGGCCACCTGTCCTGAAGTGGAGCTGAGAAGACCGCCAATAATACTGAGGAGGGTTGATTTTCCGCAGCCGCTGGGACCCACCACCACAACAAACTCATTCTCTTCGATGGCAAAATGAATATCCCGCAGGGCTTCGGTCTTCTCTCCCCGTCGATCGGTATAAACCTTGGAGATATGATCAATGAGAACCTTCATAATTAAAGAGTTCAAATGACAAAGTTCAAATGTTAAACTTTTGGAATTTGAGCTTTGTCATTCATTTGAACTTTGAGCTTTGACATTTGACCGGCAAGTGCCCCGCAAGCCTCACCTTGTAGGCGGGGTCAAAGGGCACAATATAAATGAGATTTCCTTTCCGGGAAGCCCCGCCCTGTGGGCGGGGAGCTTCACATTGTTTGTCTACTTCCCCAATTGTCCCATGGCCTCCTTCCAGAAGGAGAGGTCGATCATTTCAGAACCGGACATCTTCTTGGAGACCATGCCGTTTCGGTGATACCAGTCCAACTGCTTCTGGATATCCTCGGCGTAAAGCTCCCCATTGCGATCGATATAGGGAAGGGCCAGCGCCACCGCTTCGGGTTTTTCTTCCGTATATTTGGAAATAATCTGGAGAACCTCCTGGAACTGGGGCCCCTCTTTTTTGGCGAGGGCATGATCATGATAATAGCGGCAACTCCGGATATAACCCTTCATCAGGGAGACGGCCGCTGAACGGTTCTTCATAAACTTCTCGCTGTAAAAATTTGCAGCAATCTGATAGGGGAGATGGTCTCCGACCCAGAGAAGAACATTCGCGGACCGGTTCATCTCCACGGAGGTCACATGAGGCTGAACCAGAAAGGCGGACTCGATCTGATGGGAGATGACCGTATCCCGCATGCTGGCGACACTCCCGAGGGGGACAACCTTCACGTCACTGAGCGGGATCCCTCTCTTCTCGAGCAGGTTTCCCAGGATGTAGTGAAAGGTCGAACCGATCTGCGTCACCCCGACCCGCTTTCCCTTTAGGTCTTTCAGGTCTCTGAGCCCGGCCTTCCACTGTTCCGTATCAACGATAATGGCCGTCAGTTTGTATCCCGGCCATTCGCGGCCCTTATCCGAGACAATGGCAATCTTCATTCCCTGAGCAATGGAATTATAAAGACCTGCGGTCAGGCCTGTGGCACCCACATCCACATCACCGCTGGCAGTCGCTACGGCGATGGGCTGGGCAGCCTTAAACCAGACCGGCTCAACCTTGATTCCCTCTGCCTCGAAAAATCCTTTATCGATTCCGATAAAGATTGGGGCGGTGCTCGAAAGTTTAAGAACTCCCACTTTCACCGGTGTCAGGGCCAGGGCAGAGGTGAGTGAAAAAACGAATAAGATAAAACCTGCGCATCCCGCCAAAATCACTTTTAATTTCATAGCATTACCTCCTTATCGCATTGGTACGGAAGCGTGATCATCTGCTTCATTAGAAATTTTTACCATCTTTTCTCCTGCAAAGCAAGAGTTGCCGCAGGGCTTCGAAGGTACAAAAAAATCAGGATTTGAGTGAAATGAAATCCCGGGGTAACCCCTCACCTTAAAGGGGTGGGGGCGACTTCAGCCTCCCAAAAATGGCCCCGATTAAATTGGGACCCTACCCAATGGCCCCCGCTTAAGTGACGTATTAAACACCGGAAAATTTTTTCCTTGCAACTCTTTGAAATTTATGATAAATAAATAAAGCAGTGACCTAAATTCACAATTCATTTAGAGATATGCCTGTTGCCTTAACCAGTATCGTCTCCAATTTTTGGAAGCCACGACCCGCGCTGGCGAAACAGCGCCACCACCTCTTATTGGCCGGAATCAATCAAAAAATCTTTCTCAGCCAATGGGGAGAACCGGAAATTCAAATCAGTCTCGATCGCCTCCGGGGATCCTATGAATCCCGGTCTCTGTCGATCAGGAATGAATCAGGTGAGGAGGATTTTTATACGGTCTGGATTTATGAGAAGAAGGATAGGATCTTCTTCTTTAAAAAAGGAAGGTTGATCTCTCATTTTAAATGGAATGAATTTAGGAATAGGTTCAAAAGACCATTCGAGGAGTTCAACTCAAGACCGGCCCGCCAGTCCCATGCCCTCGTAGCCACCACCCTTGCTCTCGTGGCCTGAAGCACTCTGATATTTTCTCTCCGATCCATGATTTTCAATTCATAAGTGAGGAATAAAACTTTGAGAATTTTTTCTCTTGCAAAACAACCTATCCTGTGTTACCTAAATTAAGTTTAATTTATTATTTGAGGAGGATAAATGGAGAAGAAACGGAGGGTTCGATGTCCAATATTACGATGAAAGAACTTCTGGAGGCCGGGGTCCATTTTGGCCATGAGACGAAACGCTGGGACCCCAAAATGAAACCCTATATCTTCGGAGCGAGAAACGGAATTTATATCATCGATCTCCAGAAAACAGTACAGCTCTTCAAAGAGTCCTATCAATTTGTCAGGGATGTTGCGGCAAGAGGGGAGTACATTCTATTCGTGGGGACAAAAAAACAGGCCCAGGAGACCATCTATGAACAGGCAACCCGATGCGGGATGTTCTATGTCAACCATCGGTGGTTGGGCGGAATGTTAACCAACTTCCAAACGATCAAGCGGTCGGTCGATCGTCTCAAGCAACTGGAGGCGATGAAGAATGATGAGATCTATAATCTTCTCCCCAAGAAGGAGGTCTTGGAATTAGAAAAAGAAAGAAACCGGCTTGAGAAATCCCTCGGGGGTATTAAAAATATGGAACGACTTCCCGGGGCTATCTTCGTAGTCGATCCAAAAAAGGAAAGAATCGCGGTCAGAGAGGCCAGAAAGATCGGTATCCCCTCCATCGGTATTGTGGACACCAATTGCAGTCCGGAAGATGTGGATTATGTCATCCCCGGTAACGACGATGCGATTCGGGCCATCCAGCTCTTCTCCACAAAGATTGCGGATGCGGTCATCGAAGGGAAACAGCTTTATGAAAAACAACTCCAGATGGAGGCGAGCCGGGAGGAGAAAGAAACACCTCCCCCGGGTGAACCCGCCGGGGAGATACAGGTGGAAGAGGTCGTGAAAGGCGAGGAGGAGGAATAGGGGTTCATGGATATTTCGATTGAATTGTTAAAAGATCTGAGACAGAGGACCGGCGCAGGAGTGGTCGACTGCAAGGCCGCCCTTCAAGAGGCAAAGGGAAACATCGAGGCAGCGATCGACTACCTGAGACGAAAAGGACTGGCCACTGCAGCCAAAAAAGCAGGGAGGATTGCAACCGACGGTCTGGTCGCCTCCTATATCCATGCGGGCGGAAAGATGGGGGTTCTGGTGGAGATCAACTGTGAAACCGATTTTGTCGCTAAGACAGAAGATTTCCAGACCTTCGTGAAAAATATCGCCATGCATGTCGCTGCGGCCAACCCCCAGTATATCCGGAGGGAAGATGTCTCCCCGGAGATCCTCGAGAGAGAGAGGGAAATCTATCGAACACAGGCCCTCGATTTGAAGAAGCCTGCCAAGGTCATCGATAAGATTGTGGAAGGGAAGATCGAGAGGTTCTATAGTGAGGTCTGCCTTTTGGACCAGACCTATATCCGGGATTCGGATATGACCGTCAAAGAGGTCCTCGAACAGATGATCGCCAGGGTTGGGGAGAATATTACCATCCGCCGCTTCGCCCGATTTCAACTGGGCGAGGGACTATCATCCCGATCCGTCTCTGCTTGATTTTACAGAAAAGAAGGGCACCCCTTTTTTTGACAGAACGGGATCGTATAAACGTTTAGACCTTCCATGAAAAGAATCCGGTATAAAAGGATCCTCCTGAAAATCAGCGGTGAAGTCCTGACGGGGGAGGGAAAGTATGGAATTGATCCCAAGGTGATCCTGCAGATCGCCCGGGAAATCAAAGAGGTGAAGAACCTCGGATCCGAGATTGCGATTGTCATTGGAGGAGGGAATATCTTCCGGGGCGTAGCGGCAAGCTCCGAAGGGATGGACCGGGCTTCGGCAGATTATATGGGGATGCTGGCCACGGTCTTCAACGGAATTGCACTCCAGGATGCGCTTGAGAAGATCGGGGTTCAAACCAGGCTCCAGACCGCCATTGAGATGCGTGAATTGGCCGAACCCTACATTCGGCGAAGGGCCATCCGGCATTTGGAGAAAGGTCGGGTCGTCATCTTTGCCGCAGGAACCGGAAACCCTTACTTCACCACGGATACCACGGCCTCCCTTCGGGCGATGGAAATAGGAGCGGACGCCATCCTGAAGGCGACCAAGGTGGACGGAGTTTATGATTCGGATCCTTTTCAGAACAAAAAGGCCAAAAAATTTGAGGAACTCACCTATTTCGACGTCCTGAAGAAGCAGCTAAAAGTCATGGATGCGACGGCCATCTCCCTCTGCATGGACCACCAGATCCCGATCATCGTCTTCAGCCTGAAGAAAAAGGGGAATATCAGGAGGGTAGTGGTGGGGGAGAAGGTGGGCACCCGGGTGAGAGGATAAGTTATGGAAGATAAGATTTATACCGATTCGACAATGAAGATGGAAAAAACCCTGACAAGCCTTAAAACGGATCTGAATAAGGTGAGAACGGGAAGGGCTTCTCTGGCCCTTTTGGATGATATCCGGGTTGATTATTACGGGACACCCACCCCCCTCCATCAGTTGGCGAGTTTAGCCATCCCCGAACCCAGGTTGATTACCATTCAACCCTGGGATACCACCATCACGGGAGAGGTTGAAAAGGCCATTCTCAGATCTGAACTCGGACTGACGCCCATGAGTGATGGGAAAATCATCCGGATGACGATCCCGCGATTGACGGAGGAACGCCGCAAAGAGCTGGTCAAGTTGGTTAAAAAGATGGGGGAAGGGTCAAAGGTGGCTCTCCGGAATATTCGAAGAGACGCCAATGAACAGCTGAAGGGGATGGAGAAAAACAAGAAGATCTCCCAGGATCAACTTCACCAATGGATGGATAAAATACAGACCTCCACAGACAAATATATCAAGAAAGTGGATGAAGTGCTGGCGGCCAAGGAAAAAGAGATTCTTGAAATCTGAAGATAAGGGGGGTGAGAGGAGTGGCTTATGTGATCACGGAGGAATGCGTGGCTTGTGGAACGTGTGCGGAAGAATGTCCCTCGGAGGCCATTCAGGAGGGTGAGCCCTATTCGATCAATGAGGAAAAATGCACGGAATGCGGAACCTGTGTCGAAGTCTGCCCGGTTGAGGCCATTGTCGAAAAATAAGGGGGGACGGGATGACCTCCCCCTCCCTGATCTCACTGATCTTTTCCCTTTTGATCCCACCCGTTGACCCATCACGGATTGAAAATCAATATCTGATATGCTAATTTAAGTTGAGATGCGAAAAGGACTATTTTCCTGAACCCCTTTCTTCACTCTTTTTTAAAAAGGATCCGATGAATGATTGAAAAGATCGACAAGGATAAACTTCCCCATCATATCGCCATCATCATGGATGGAAACGGTCGATGGGCTAAAAAGAAGAACCTTAACCGGATCAGCGGCCATCTCAAGGGAGTGGACGCGGTCCGGGAAGTGGTCACCGCCTGCCGGGAATTGGGGATCAAGGTCTTAACCCTTTATGCCTTCTCCATAGAAAACTGGCAAAGACCTGAGAACGAGGTGGTGGCATTGATGAGCCTGCTCAAGGAATATCTGGTCAAAGAACGTCCGGAGATGGTCAAGAATAATATTCGGCTCTGTGCCATTGGCAGACTGGAGGACCTTCCACCCGATGTCCATCAGACCCTGCAGGAGACGATCAGGCAAACAGAGGGGTGCGACGGGATGATCCTCAATCTGGCCTTGAGTTACGGGGGCCGCTCGGAGATCCTCCATGCCCTTAAGGGAATCCTCGCCGATCTGAAAAAAGGAAGGGTCTGTGAGGAAGAGATCGATCCGCAACTCTTTTCACGATATCTCTGGACCTGGGGGATACCTGACCCGGATCTGCTTATCCGGACCAGTGGCGAATTCCGTATCTCCAACTTTCTTCTCTGGCAGATTGCCTATACAGAGCTCTATATGACAGAGACGCTCTGGCCGGATTTCAACCGGGAAGAACTTCTGAAAGCAATCGCCGATTATCAGTCCAGAGAAAGAAGATTTGGCCTGACCAGTGAACAGATCAACGGCCCTGAAGAGTAAAGTGATTGCAGAATGCGAAGGGAATTCCGAAATCCGCAATCCGAACTCCGAATTTTAAAAAATTTATGGGAAAGATTGAAAAGAAGAAGGTAGGGACAGCGATTCTCATCGTTCCTCCGATTGTCCTCCTCATCGGATTGGGGCCCTCTATGATCCTGGGCCTGATGGTCCTGATCTCCATTTTTTTGGGCCTCCGGGAATTTTATCACCTCTGCCTTCCTCAATCCAAACCGATTGAAAAGTCGATCGGCATCGGCCTCGGACTGATCCTCTCGGTCATGGTTTTCTATGGGGAGCCGGAGGCGATCTTTCTCTTTTTCGTCCTCATCCTTATTGTCCTCGCCATTCTCTTCATGGCGACCTCTGACACCCTCTCCTCCAGCATCTCCAACCTGGCCATCACCTTCTTCGGGATTTTCTATATCGGATTCCTCCTCTCCCATGTCACCCTGATCCGGAACATGAGCGATGGGAGGACCTGGGTCCTTTTCCTGATTCTCACGGTCTGGACCGGGGATATCTGTGCGCTTCTCAGCGGGACATTCCTGGGCAGGCACAAACTCTATCCCAGGATCAGCCCGAATAAGACCTTTGAGGGACTGATCGGGGCTGTCCTCGGATCAGTCCTCATCGCATGGGCCTATGCCTTTTTCTTCATCCCCCATCTTAACAGAAGAACCTGTATCCTTCTGGCCATCGGTTTAGGGCTTTTCGGCCAATTGGGCGATTTCACGGAATCCATGTTGAAGCGAAGTGCCCAGGTGAAGGATTCCGGGTCGCTTTTTCCGGGGCACGGCGGAATGCTCGACCGCATCGACAGTTTCCTCTTCTCCGCCCCCTTTCTCCACTATTCCCTCTTCCTTCTCTTAAAGGAGATTTCATGAAGCGCCTGGCCATCCTGGGTTCGACAGGTTCCATCGGAGTGAACACGCTCAATATTGTCCGTCAATTCCCCGAACAATTTGAAGTCATTGGCCTCTCTGCGGGAGTCAATATCAAATCGCTCAAGGAACAGGTCCGTGAATTTCGGCCGAAGATCATCTCTGTCCTCAATAAGGAGTTATCCGAAGATCTTCGCAAAGACCTCTCCAGCGAAGAGGTGGAGGTGGTCTACGGGGTGGAGGGATTGATCCGGGTAGCGACCTATCCGGAGGCCGATCAGGTCGTCTCCGCCATTGTCGGTGCTGTCGGGCTTATCCCGACCCTCTCGGCCATTAAAGCGAAAAAATCGATCGCCCTGGCGAATAAGGAATCTCTGGTCATGGCCGGAAAGATTATGATGGAAGAGGCGAAGCAGCAAAATGTCCGGATCCTGCCGATAGACAGCGAGCATAGCGCTATCTTTCAATCCCTGCTGGGTCATCAGAAGGAGGGGATCCACCGTCTCATCCTCACCGCCTCGGGAGGACCCTTTCTCGATCTCCCCCTCTCAAAACTCCATGAGGTCACGGTGAAGGAGGCGCTCAACCACCCCCACTGGGAGATGGGAAAGAAGATCACCATTGACTCCGCCTCCTTAATGAATAAGGGACTGGAGGTCATCGAGGCCCACTGGCTTTTCGATATTCCGGTGGAGAGGATCGTCGTCCGGATCCATCCTCAGAGCGTGGTCCATTCCATGGTGGAGTATATCGATGGTTCCATCATCGGCCAGATGGGGATCACCGATATGAGGATTCCGATCTCCTATGCCCTCTCCTATCCACGGAGGTTGAATCTTCAACTGCCTTCCCTCGATCTTTCCCAAGTGGGCGGGCTCACTTTTTCGGCTCCGGATCCGGAGAGATTCCCCTGCCTCCAGCTGGCCTATCGATCAATCGAGATTGGAGAGACCATGCCCACCATTCTCAATGCAGCCAATGAAGTGGCCGCGAATGCCTTTCTTGAAGGATCGATCAGGTTCACCGATGTTCCCCTCATCCTTCAAAGGCTGATGGAAGAGCATGAAGTGAAACCGGTCCGCACGATCGAGGATATCCTCAGGGCCGATCAGTGGTCCAGGGAAAGAGCAAAGAACCTGATAGAAGGGAAGAAATAATGTTAACGACAATCGTTTCAACAGTCATCGTCCTGGGGATTCTTGTCTTCGCCCACGAATTGGGCCACTTCCTTCTGGCCAAACAGTTGGGCGTTGGGGTTCTCACCTTCTCCCTGGGGTTCGGGCCCAGGCTCCTGGGGAGGAAGATCGGAGAGACCCAGTACCAGATCTCTGCCTTTCCCCTTGGAGGGTATGTGAAACTCATTGGAGAAAATCCCGAGGAACCGGTCAGTGAGGAGGACCTCCCCCGCTCTTTCTCCGCCCAGCCCATATGGAAGAGGACCCTGATCATCAGTGCAGGTCCCTTCTTCAACTTCTTTCTCGCCATCGTTCTCTTCTCAATGGTCAATCTCTGGGGGATTCCCTACTCCCTCCCCAAAGTGGGAGAGGTGAGCCCTGGCCTTCCTGCTGAGCAGGCAGGCATCAAGAAAGGAGACCTCATCCTCTCCATCGATGGAGAAAAGGTGTCGAATTGGGAAGACCTCTCCAGGATCATCCGAAATAGCAAAGGCAAAGAGCTCACCCTTGAGGTCAAACGAAATGGAGATCAGCATGTGGTGAAGGTCACCCCCCAGCCCTCCAAGACCAAAAATCTCTTCGGAGAAGAGATCCATGCCTATCTGATCGGGGTCACCCACTCCGGCGAATTTCTCATCCGGAAGGTCAACCCCCTGGTCGCTCTTGGAAATGGGTTCAGTCAAACCTGGCAGGGAATCAAATTGACAGTGGTGGGGATCGTGAAATTGATCCAGAGGGTCATTCCGGCAAAGACGATCGGAGGCCCCATCCTCATCGCCCAGCTGGCCGGGGAACAGGCCAGAAGAGGGTTGCTCAGCCTGATCATCTTCATGGCCATCCTCAGTATCAACCTCGGGGTGATCAACCTCATCCCCATCCCGATCCTCGACGGAGGCCATTTTCTCTTTCTGGGACTGGAGGCGATCCTGAGAAGGCCCGTCAGCATCAAAAAGATGGAGATCGCCCAGCAGGTTGGGCTCATCCTGATCATCCTGCTGATGCTCTTCGCCTTCTATAATGACCTGATCAGAATCTTCACTCCAGGAGGAGGGCTCCCTTTTTGAGATGAAAGTCCTCGGGATCGATACCTCCACCTCCTGCGGAAGCGTGGGGTTGGTGGATGACGGGAAAGTCATTTCGGATTATCTCCTCGATAGTTCTCTCACCCATTCCGAAAGGCTCCTCGAAGCCATTGAATTCGTTCTCAAAGAGGCTCGCTTCTCTATGAAAGATCTGGATGGATGGGCGATCTCCCTTGGCCCTGGCTCCTTTACCGGATTGAGAATCGGGGTGAGCACCGTCAAGGGATTGGCCCTGGCCACCCAGAGGCCTGTGGTTGGCCTATCCACCCTCGATGTCTTGGCTTCTCAGATCCCCCTTACCCCATACCTCATCTGTCCGATGATCGATGCCAGAAAGAAGGAGGTCTATACTGCTTTCTATCGTTACGATGAACACCATCTTCTTAAAAAACTCACTGAGGATCATGCCATCAGACCGCAAGACCTGATCTGCCAGATCAAGGAGAAAACGCTCTTCGTCGGTGATGGGGTGAAGAAGTACGGTGACGATCTCCGGGAAAACCTTCCCGCCTTAGCCCTCTATCCCCCTCCCCTCCTCCATCTTCCACACGGCTCCACGTTAGCCAAACTGGGACTCGAACATCTTAAAAGAGGAGAACATCTCGACCTTTCCGGCTTTACCCCGGTCTATGTCCGCCCTTCGGATGCGGAATTAAAGTGGCGTGAAAAGAGATCTATTTGACAAACCTTTTCGATTATATTACTTTTTGAGTCTAAACCAGTTGAAATTTCAACCCCTTGCAGGAGATCGCCATGGCAACCAAAGAGGAAGAGCTGATTGAGAGGTTAATGGCAGAGGATGAGGTTTTTCTAAAGGCCAAAAAGGCTCATTCAGAACTTGCGAAACAGCTCGAAGAACTGGAGAAGAAGTCCTTTCTCACTCCCCAGGATGAGCTGGAAATCAAGATCATCAAAAAGAAGAAGCTCACCTATAAAGACGAAATGGAAAAGATCCTGATGAAATACCGATGAAAAAGACCGGTTCCCAGATTATCATCGAGTGTTTGAAGAAGGAAGGGGTGGATACCCTTTTTAACTATCCGGGAGGGGCAGTCCTTCCTCTCTTTGATGAACTCCATCATGCTCCCTTCCAGAAGATTCTGGTGCGCCATGAACAGGCGGCTGTCCATGCGGCAGACGGGTATTCGAGAGCCTCCGGCAAAGTGGGAGTGGCTCTGGTGACTTCCGGACCGGGAGCGACCAATGCCGTAACAGGGGTTGCAACGGCCTTCATGGACTCCATCCCGATCGTTGTTCTCACGGGCCAGATCCCCACCTCCCTCATCGGAAACGATGCCTTCCAGGAAGCGGATATTGCCGGGATCACCAGACCCTGCACCAAACATAACTATCTCGTGAAAGATGTGAAAGACTTGAGCCGAGCGCTGAAGGAGGCCTTTTACATCGCCCGAACCGGAAGGCCGGGGCCTGTCCTGGTCGATTTGCCCAAGGATATACTGGTTGAATCCACTGAATTTAAGTACCCCGAGAAGGTTTCGCTCAGGGGTTACCGGCCCACCTATGAAGGCCACCCGGGTCAGATCCAGAGGGCAGCCCATCTCATCTTAAAATCGAAGAGGCCGGTCTTCTATGCGGGTGGAGGAATCATCTCCTCCAATGCCTCGAAGGAACTCTCTCATCTTGCCGAAAGGTTTGGTATCCCGGTCACCATGACTCTGATGGGGTTGGGGGGCTTTCCCGGAAATCATCCCCTCTCTCTGGGAATGCTGGGGATGCACGGAACCTACAAAGCCAATATGGCGGTCATGGGAGCAGACCTTCTGATTGCGGTGGGAGCCCGCTTTGATGATCGGGTGACCGGAAAGATCGAATCCTTTGCCCCTCAGGCAAAGATTATCCATATTGATATTGATCCCACCTCCATCAGCAAAAATGTGAAGGTTGATCTCCCCATTGTGGGAGACTGCAAACGCATCCTTGGAAAGATCATCGCCCTTCTCGAGAAAGAAGATTCCCATTCCTTCAAAGAGGGAATCCGTAAATGGCAACATCAGATTGAAAACTGGAAAGCCATCTACGATATGAATTACCAGCAGGAGGGAATCATCAAACCCCAGTTTGTCGTGGAAAAGATCTTTGAATTGACCGGGGGAGAGGTGGTCATCACCACCGAGGTGGGCCAGAATCAGATGTGGACCGCCCAGTATTTCCCATTTCTCAAGCCAAGGACCCTACTCACTTCAGGAGGGCTGGGAACCATGGGATATGGATTTCCCGCCGCCCTTGGCGCTCAGGTGGCCTTTCCAAATAAATTGGTTGTCGGCATTTCAGGGGATGGAAGTTTTCAGATGAATTCTCAGGAACTGGCCACCGCCGTTCAATATCGATTGCCGGTCAAGGTGGTCATCCTCAATAATGGTTTCCTTGGAATGGTGAGACAGTGGCAGGAGTTCTTTTATGGGAAGCGTTACGCCTGTTCCTCTCTCGAAGGGATCTCCCCTGACTTCGTCAAACTGGCAGAGGCCTATGGGGCAGTGGGTTTAAGGGCCACCCGACCCGAAGAGGTCGTTCCCATTCTGAAGAAGGCCTTTTCTATTCATGAGCCTGTCGTCATCGATGTTGCGATCGACCCCTGTGAGAACGTCTATCCGATGGTCCCGGCAGGAGAACCTCTGAACCAGATGAGGCTGGTATAAAATAGGAAGAATGGAATGATGGAACAATGGAATAATGGGAAAAGGAAAAAATAGGTCTGGTTTTTCTTGCGTTAACCCAACATTCCAATTTTCCAATATTTCACTATTCCCGTTCTTGAGGGATCGATGCGTCATGTGATCACCCTTTTAGTGGAAAACGAATTCGGCGTTTTGGCCCGGATTGCGGGTTTGTTCAGCGGGAGAGGGTTTAACATCGAAAGCCTCTCGGTGGCTGAAACCCTCGACCCCACCGTCTCAACGATGACCATCGTCACCCGAGGGGACGACTCGATCATCGAACAGGTGACCAAACAACTGAATAAATTGATCCCCGTGATCAAGGTCGTCGATCTTGTCGAAAAGGATTTTGTGGAAAGGGAGATGGTCCTCGTCAAAGTATCAGCCACCGCAGAAACCCGGGAGGAATTGCTCAGGATTGTGGACATCTTCAGGGGGAAGGTGATTGATGTGGGGTCGAAGACCTATACCATTGAGGTGACAGGGGACGAGAAGAAGGTGGACGCCATCCTCGCTCTGCTGAAGCCCCTCGGGATTAAGGAATTGGTCAGGACAGGTCGGGTGGCCATGGCCAGGGGGAGCAAACCCTCGACCGAACTGACTTAACACTTAACAGGATCGTTGGGGAAGAGAGCATCACTGATGCCACAGAATCGATGGCCCATTGCGAAAGAAGGATTTCCTTTTCTGCTTCCTATTCTCCTTCTGACCATCTTTTTTTCCCTCATGGGATGGAAAATGGCGACCCTCCCGGGGATACTGGCCACCCTCTTTATCGCCTACTTTTTCAGAAACCCGAAGAGAAAGATCCCCCCTCTGAAGAATATCATCCTCTCCCCTGCGGATGGAAAGATTGTTCACCTCGGAGAGTGTGAGGAAGACCGCTTTTTAAAACAGAGGGCGTTAAAGGTCTCGATCTTTATGTCTCCTTTCAATGTTCATTTGAACCGGGCTCCGGTCTCCGGGAAAGTCCTTGAGACAAAATATCATCCTGGGAAATTTTTGGTGGCAAGCCGGGAGAAGGCCTCCCTTCTCAATGAACAAAATGCCTTTGTCCTCGAAACAGAGGAGAAGCTTAAGATCCTTCTCGTACAGATTGCCGGATGGGTGGCGAGGAGGATTGTCTGTTATGCCAAAGCGGGAGACCACTTGAACAAAGGGGAAATATTTGGTATGATTCGATTTGGTTCGAGGGTTGATCTTTATCTCCCCATGGAGGTGAAACCGATTGTCCGAATCGGCCAGCGTGTCAAGGGGGGAGAATCCATTATCGGGTATCGAGGATGAAAAAGAGAAGAACAAAAATTAGAATGCGAAGGGGCATCTATATCCTGCCGAATCTTTTCACGACAGGGAATCTTTTCTGCGGCTTCTGGTCCATCATCTCTGTCTTTCAGGAAAAATATTTCTTTGCCGCTGTGGCTATTCTTCTGGCCTCGGTTTTCGATGTCCTGGATGGAAAAGTGGCCCGCCTTTCCGGAGCCACTTCCAAATTCGGAGTCCAGTATGACTCACTGGCTGATCTGGTCTCCTTCGGCGTGGCTCCTGCTGTCCTTGCCTTCAGCTGGGCCCTCAGACCCTATGGGCGATTCGGGTGGCTGGCCGCCTTCATCTTTGTTGTCTGCGGAGCCCTGAGGCTGGCCAGGTTCAATGTGATGTCTGCTACGGGGGAGACAAAATACTTCAAGGGCTTACCCATTCCCGCTGCTGCCTCGATGATTGCCCTGACCATCCTTCTCTACCTGCGGCTGGTGGAAACAGGCTGGATTAAGGATATCGTCATTCTGGTGATGATCTACATTCTGGCCTTTCTCATGGTCTCCAGCATCCGCTATCTGAGTCTCAAGGAACTCGATCTGGCCAGAAAAAAACCCTTCGGCACCTTCATGTTTGTCGTCCTTTCCATCATCGTGATCATCATGGAGCCGGTCATTGTCCTCTCCGCCTTCGTCCTCCTTTACGTTTTCTCAGGTCCGGTGAATATGGTTTTCGCATGGCATAAGAAGAGAGAACTGCGGAAGGCTGAAACCCTTCGTCCGGAGGAGGTCGCCTTTCGCGAATAACGCATTTTCGGCTTGATACCTCCGATATTTTTATGTTAATCAAACATCATTATATCCCCCGATTGTCACAGTGACATTATCGCCTATGCGCAATTATTTTAAATGTTTGGTCATCTGGATATCGGGTAATTGGATTCCTACATGTTTAATTTTGAGAATTTTCTTCTAACATTTATGCAGCTTTTAGTAACTCAACCACATGTTGAACAGCTCGATCAGCAGCTTGATAAGCGGCTTCTATCTTGGTCTTAGGTTGTTTGATAGGAGCCGGTTGATAGTGAAATAGAGAATTTGCCAAGGGGCCGCAAACGCGTTTGTGAAACAGTACAAAGAGCAAACATACTTTGATGCCTTTTTCGGTAAGACGGTAGCGGTAATGTTGGGTGTCCCGTTGTATGAGGCCATGAGCTTTCATCTTGCGTAAATCATAGCGCAGTTGATTCAACGTGTAAGCCTTTGACGAAAGGCCAAAACGTTCGAGCAGGGTCTGATGCAGATCGTGAATTCGCCAAGGGGAGACACTCGCACCGGAATGGAGGAAAAGTTCCATAAGACGCAACTGTCGAGTGTCATGGATTTTGATTCCAGGGATTTTGCTATGACCACAGACAATGGGCAAGGCCAAGCGCTGGAACAAGGGAAAATCCACATGGACCTGAAGGGCTTGAGCCTGGAAGGCGGCGAACCGGTCGGTGACGGCCGAGAGAATCGTTCGTACCTCTGGCAAGTGTTCGATTCCCTTCCTGAGAAAGAAGTCCTTCAAGTCATTGCTACAGACTTCGAGGCGCAAAAAGGTCTGATACTTTTCATACTGTTTGATGAAGGCACGTTTAAAGTAAGCGCGTAAGACGTGGTGTCCCTGGTCAATCCGCTGAAGGAGGGTGTGGAGGTTACCCTGGAGTCGTCGGGTGAGGCGTTGGCCAAAGATCTGGGAGATCTTATCGGCGGTCAGATCTAAGAGGCCCAACTCACAGGAGCGCTCGAAGAGTTTGTGGATCGGGTAGGCTTTACGGAAGATAACGTTGAGACAATATTCGACCTGACAGAGGGCATAAAAACGATGCAGATTCATCATCTTTCGTTCCCGGCTGGAGAACTTGGGACCCAAATGAAAGGTCCAGTAATCGAAGCGATCCTTGAGCACTTCGGGGGTCAGGCGGTCGGCGGCTTGCTGAAGGCCTTGGGGGTTCGCGACAGCCAGAAAGGCATTGTCTTTCTTTCGAAAAGGGATGCCCCTTCGGGTCAGCTCGGCTTCCACAAAGTGATGGCCGTTGATATAATAGGTGGTCTGGAAGGGGAGAAACGTACCGACTCTCAAGACCATGGGACCCAGGACGGCGTCACGGATATAGAAGTAATAATGCGTAAAACGACTCCGCGTCTTGCGGAGGATAGTGTAATTGGGATCGGAGGTCGCAAATCTGGGGGAGGAGCAACGGAAGGTAGAACCCTGTTCCATACTCTTAAGGATGAAGTAAACGCCATAGCGGTTTCGCCGCTCCATCTGACGGAGGGCTGGAGCAACAATCTCTTCTTTACGAGCGTTCTTTTCTGCCCACTCAATGGGGATGCCACGGTTGGAAGCATAGGCTTCCACCCAATGCTGGTAGATCCGAGTTCGTTGCATCAAAACTTCTTTGGTGATACAAGGGATGCCGACGACCTTACGGAAAAAGTAGACGACGTTCTCTGGACGGGAGAGCAGGGACAAATAACCATGGATCATGACCCGGTCAAAGCAGTGGTAAATGAAGACCAGTAGAGAGGTATAGAGTTTGATAAAAGCTTCCATCGGCGATCCTCCTTGATGATTTGACTCAAACCATATCATCTTATGGGGGATCGTCGGTGGAAGCAATACCCTTGGGGTGTGGTTTGAAGAGACAGTCGGATCTGAGGAAGTTATCCATAGGGGGGTAAAGAGCAGAGAGATTTTAGCCCAGCACCCCCTGGGTGTGGCTGGGCGGCCCGAAGGGCAAAATCTCGGAGCTCTTGTAGCACCCTGTGGATAACTCAACAATTGCTTCATATCGATGTTTTCCGAAATTTCAAATATCTTTGGCTAGAATTTAGCTCCATTAATCTTTACAAAAAACTCTTCCCAGAAAGTCACAGAGGACTTCGTGGGTGCCTCCGCCATAGAGTAGAAATTTGGCATCCCGCCAGTAGCGCTGAGCGGGATACTCGG
>Ga0116202_10000086_pt1 | contig 42582 bp, 39 predicted proteins | sample LakKivw325mmetaG_FD_94479 | JGI IMG/M metagenome (GOLD analysis project Ga0116202, IMG submission 94479) | Anoxic lake water microbial communities from Lake Kivu, Rwanda to study Microbial Dark Matter (Phase II) - Lake Kivu water 325m metaG | ecosystem: Environmental > Aquatic > Freshwater >... | reverse complement strand
GTTGATAGCCCTGTTTGTAATACGGACGGAACAGGCCATCAGAAAGGTATCCCTCAGAATTATCTTCGGGGGCGTCTTGGGTATGCTCATAGGACTTTTTATAGCTTTTTTCCTGGCCTATGGTCTGAATTTTCTCGGTGTAACCTGGGAAAAGCAACAGGTTGCTCCGTGGATATACGCGCTGTTGACGGGAATTATGGGCTATCTTGGTCTTGTTCTTGGTTCGAAAAAGATTGAGGAGTTTAATGTTTTCAGTTTCATCCCGGTGAAGGAAAACAGTGATTATAGAATACTGGATACAAGTGTGATTATTGATGGCAGGATAGCGGATATCTGTGACACCGGCTTTGTTGACGGTAATTTAGTGGTGCCTCGATTTGTATTGGATGAGTTACAATATATTGCGGATTCTTCAGATTCCATGAAGCGTTCTCGCGGCAGAAGAGGTCTCGATATATTAAACAGAATGCAAAAGGGCGGCGGTATCAATATTGAGATTGTTGATCATGATTTTCCCAAAATTAAGGGTGTCGATTCAAAACTGATTGCCCTGGCAAAGAAAATGAACGGAAAAATCGTTACCAATGATTTCAATTTAAACAAGATCGCAGAGCTGCAGGGAATTAAAATTCTGAATGTCAATGAGCTTGCAAATGCTCTGAAGCCTGTTATTTTACCTGGCGAGACAATGACAGTAAAGATCATAAAGGATGGCAAAGAACCCGGTCAGGGTGTCGCCTACCTTGATGATGGAACGATGATCATCGTTGATAATGCACAGAAGTACATTGGTTCAAGTGTTGATGTGATGGTGACAAGCGTACTCCAGACGACGGCAGGAAGAATGATATTTTCGGAATTGAAGGAGATCATCGCGGAAAGGAAATCCTACGGTTTAAGTGCAAAGCAATAAAAGACCGTATTAAGCCCGGTACGCTTGAAAAACCGGGCTTTTTTCATTCGTGTAACCCCAATGATATGAGAACGATAGCCATTATTCCTGCAGGCGGCTCGGGAAAGCGAATGAAGGGCAGCCTGTCGAAACAATACCTTCTACTGAACGGAATTCCAGTTCTGGCTCACACGTTGATGGTGTTTCAATGTACACCGATGATTCATGATGTTCTGCTTGTCGTTCCCGCCGGTGATATTGAGTTTGCAACCAAGACAATCGTCGAAAAATATGGAGCTTCAAAGGTAACTCAGGTGTTGCCCGGCGGAAAGGAGAGGCAGGATTCTGTAAAGAAAGGCCTTGATGCTGCGGGAGACGATTATGATGTCGTAGTGATTCACGACGGTGTCCGGCCATTTATTTCCGAGGAGTTAATTCATCTTTCGGTTCTTGAAGCCTGCAAGGAAGAGGCGGTGACCACAGGTGTGCCTGTTAAGGACACGGTCAAGATGCTAGACCAAGGTGACTGGATCATGGAAACACTCAGCCGTAATCGTTTATGGTTGACACAGACCCCACAAGCGTTCAAGCGTGAAGTCATAAAAGAAGCTTACAGGTCAGCCTATAATGATAACTTTTACGGGACGGATGACGCCAGCCTCGTGGAACGGATAGGGGTGCGTGTGAAAATGCTTCCCGGTTCCTATGAAAATATCAAGATTACAACCAAAGAGGATCTTTGGTTTGCAGAAGGCTTTATGAGGGGCCGTATGACAAAGGATCAATAATATTCTTCGTCAGACGGCAGCGAAAAAAAGGTGACAGATATGAGAATCGGTTTCGGATATGACAGTCACCGGCTGGTTGAAGGGAGAAGCCTGATCTTGGGGGGTATGGAAATTCCCCATGAAAGGGGGCTTCTCGGCCACTCCGATGCCGATGTTCTGATTCATGCCATTTGTGATGCTGTCCTGGGTGCTGTGGGCGGTGGTGACATAGGCAGGCGTTTCCCTGATACGGACCCTGAATACAAGGACATATCCAGCATGAGATTACTCCGTCAGGTAAGCCTTATGGCGGAAGAAAAGGGTTTCTTGATAAACAATGTGGATTCGACCATCGTTATTGAAAAGCCAAAATTAGCAGGCTACCTGCATGAAATGATCATGAACATTTCAGATGTGTTATGTATTTCGCAAAGCCGGGTCAACGTCAAGGCCAAGACCAACGAGGGCATGGGTTTCGTAGGGCGAAGCGAGGGTGTGGTTGCCTTTGCGGTCGTCACGGTTATGGAAAAAAGCAGGATGTGATACCGATGGGACCAAGGGTCAGATTTGCTCCGTCGCCTACGGGGCACCTTCATGTGGGGAATGCCAGAACAGCCCTTTTTAATTGGCTCTTCGCCAGGCGCTGCGGGGGGCAGTTTATCCTCCGGATTGAAGATACAGACCAGGAAAGGGTAACGAAGATTTATGAAAAATCCCTCATGGAAGATCTGAGATGGCTTTCAATGGACTGGGATGAAGGCCCTGAAAAAGGGGGGGGATGTGGTCCATACCATCAGATCGAGAGAATCCATATCTATGAATCCTATCTGAATAAGCTGATCACTGACGGCAGGGCCTATCCCTGTTACTGCTCTGAGGAAGAACTGGAAGCGGAGCGAACCGGCCTTCTGGCCATGAGAATGCCGCCAAGGTATACGGGAAAATGCCGAAATTTATCAGATCAGGAGAAGAAAAAGCTTGAAAGGGAGGGAAGGAAACCGGCCGTTCGTTTCAAAGTAGATAAAGGCGCCATCGATTTTAATGATCTGATTCGAGGCGCCATGAAATTTGAGGGGGAAGCGCTTGGAGACTTCATCATTATGCGTTCCAACGGTGTTCCTGCCTATAACTTTGCGGTCGTCATCGATGATCACCTCATGAAAATAACACATGTCATTCGTGGAGAGGATCATCTTTCCAACACAGCCATACAGTTACTTCTCTATAGAGCCCTCGGTTTTTATTCCCCCGAATTTGCCCATCATTCACTCATCCTTGGCAAGGATCGAACAAAACTGAGCAAGCGTCACGGTTCCGTATCTGTGAAGGAATTCCGGGAGAAGGGCTTCCTGCCGGACGCTCTCTTGAACTATCTTGCACTATTAGGGAGCTCTCTCGAAGACGGAAAGGAAATTGCTTCCATTCAAGAAATCATCGAGATGTTTTCCCTCAACAAAGCCGGAAAGAGTGGCGCCATCTTTGACGAGAACAAGCTCAGCTGGCTCAATGCAGTCTATATCAGAAATGATAGTGTTGAAAAACTGACTGAACGGTTAATCCCGTTTATCAAGAAGGCGGGCTATGATGTTGAGGTGTTTGATCATTCGTTGCTGCGCCAGATTGTCGAAGCTGTCAAAGATAATCTTGTGACGTTATCTGATATTGGCAATTATCTGGATATATTTTTAGATGAAAAGTTTCACATTTCGGATGAAGCAGTGGACCTTCTCAAGGGAAAAACGGCCCCTGGCGTCATCAGAGCCCTTTATGACGCATTGAATCATCATGATATTAGTGATGAAAAGCTCTATGACGATTTGATTAAAAGAGTACGGGAAAAGACCGGCCTGAAAGCCAGAGATCTTTTCATGCCTGTCAGAGCAGCTATTACCGGCAGGGTCTCGGGACCGGAGCTGAGGAAAATATTTTCCATCCTGGGGAGAAAATCCATTTTCGTCAGACTCAAACATGCCAGTCAAACAGCAGGGATTGATATTACGGGAAGGATCTGATCATTGTTTAGATAGAATCTCTCTCTGGATCGCAAGAATTTTACCATTCAACAGACGGCTGCACTTTTTATCCATATTCAGGAACTGAAGCCTCACATGTTCCAAATCAGGCTGTCTCCCCGCATTGGAAGGGAGCCAGCTGCTCACTACTCTGGTATCAAGAGGAAACCTGTGCCCATCTATAAACAGGAACACTTTTATGATATTCCCGGGTTCAACAGGGCAGTCTTTTTTGTGGCAGAAACGCACCCCGCCGATGGAGATGTCCATGAGAGTTACTTTTTCATTGCCGAGATAAATGGCTATGGAAGCATCATTCGACTTTGGTTTTACCCGGTAGTGCATTCTTAAGTCATATGTTATAGAACCGGTGTCCCTCTCTACGAGAATAGCCGAGACCGTTTTTGACGAAGACACGTTGTAATCTTTGATGATGTTAACTACTTTTCCTTTGAAGCCATAGCGGGATGCGTCATTTTTTCCTTTGATCAAATACGTTACCGAGATATCTTTTCCGATGTGCTTTTCCATAACGGGTGGATTCGTTTGAGACAAGGTGACATCTTTACCGTTAATATCGTAAATAATTGCGCCCCTGACATCAGCTGTTTCCTTTTCGATATCAAGTGTAAAAATGATATTTACATTTAATCCAGGTTTTGCAACTGCCGTATTTTCCATTATAAATCCTTTTCGATATTGTGAGAGCAACTTGTCCTGTTGCTTTTGTACCATATTTTAAATGAGAGTTCTGCCATTTTTTATGTTTTTTTAAGTAAGAAAATCCTCCGACGAAGTGGAAATCCTTAGGCATTTATGAATCCTAAAAAGAAGCGGAACCACATGAAAACAGGATGACGGGGGAGAGAATATGTGCCGGGGTTAATTTCATTATCGGAATTTCTGTCTTGACCTGAACATTTCGAATAAGCTATAAAATATTTAAAGCACTCATCAACGCTCCTGATCGGGGAAGCTTTTTTTAAAAAGCGTATAGGTCGAAATTTTCCAGTCCAGCAAACAAACAATGATGCCCGTGTGATTTGACAAGAAATGGCAGGAAGGGAGGATCAATGAAATATGTAGACGAGATGGACCTCAAGGGCAAGAAGGTTTTATTCAGATTTGATTTCAATGTTCCTTTGGACAATTCCCTGAACATAACCGATGATATCCGGATCAGGGCCGTGCTTCCCACAATCAACTATGCTCTTGACGAAGGGGCAAAAGTGATCATCATGTCGCATCTTGGACGACCCAAGGGAAAAGTTGTACCTGAGATGAGTCTTGCCCCTGTGGCGCGAAGGTTGACGCGATTCCTGAAAAAAGATGTCGTCCTGGCTAAGGATTGTATCGGCGATGACGTTAAAAAGCTGATCGACGGCATGAAGCCGGGATGTATTGTTCTCCTGGAGAACCTGAGGTTTCACCCGGAAGAGGAGAAGAATGCAGACGAGTTTGCCAGGGAACTGGCTGGTCTTGGAGATGTATATATTGATGACGCCTTTGGAAATGCCCATAGAAAGCATGCATCAAATGTGGGCATTGTTAAATATATGAAGGAATATGGCGCCGGCTTCCTGATAAAACAGGAACTGAATTATTTTCAGAAGGCGGTGGAAAAGCCTGCCAGACCCTTTGTGGCAATCATAGGCGGTTCAAAGGTTTCCGGCAAACTCGAAGCCCTCCTTCACCTCATCGAAAAAGTCGACAAGATGATTATCGGGGGGGGGATGGCCTTTACCTTCCTGAAGGAACTCGGACATGAAGTCGGTCAATCCATCGTGGAAAACGACCTGTTGCCCAAAGCCAGAGAAGTCATCGAAACGGCAAAGAAACTGGGTGTGAAGTTTTATTTGCCGGTGGACTGCGTCATTGCTGAAGAGATAAGTGCTGAAGCAGAAACCAAGATCGTGCCGATACAGGAAATAAATGCAAAATGGAGGGGTCTCGACATCGGCCCGGCTACGATTACTCTTTTTACGGAGGCGTTGAATAATGCCAAGACCATAGTATGGAATGGTCCAATGGGCGTATTTGAAATTGATGCCTTCGGCAGGGGCACATCGGCGCTGGCTCATAGTGTCGCAAATTCCTATGCCCTGACCATTGTGGGAGGAGGAGATACGGACGTAGCGATTCACAGAGCGGGCGAGAGTGATAAAATCACTTACATATCCACGGGGGGAGGGGCTTCGCTCGAACTTCTTGCCGGCAAGGATATGCCCGGCATTGAAGTCCTGGACAGTGGCGACAACCCCGATTAATCGGGATAAATCAGGGAAAAAAGAAGGGGGACAGGTTTCCCCCTTTCCTTTTTCAGGGCGTTTCTCCCGAAAGTTAAAGGACATGAAAAGACTTATCATGCGCAACCTGAAGATGGTTATAGAATATGACGGAAGCGGATACCATGGATGGCAACGCCAACTTGGTCGAATAACCATCCAGCAGGTGCTTGAAGAAAGCATCAGCAGTATCACACAGGAAGACGTCAGGGTCGTAGGTTCGGGAAGAACAGACGCCGGCGTCCATGCCATGAATCAGGTAGCCAATTTCATGACGAATTCAACCATCGGGGAAAGAAACCTTCTTGCCGGAATCAACAGTCTTCTGCCGCCGGACATTGTGATCAAAAGGATGATGGAGGTTGATGCGGATTTTCACGCAAGATATCATGCCAGAAGTAAGGTGTATGTATACCAGATATACAATGGAACGGTACGTTCCGCTTTATACAGGCAATATGTCTGGTTTGTCCGTAGTCCCCTTAATATGGATTGGATGAAGGAGGGGGCAATGCTTCTTACCGGGACGCACGATTTTTCATCTTTCTGTGCATCCGGTTGCGGGTTGATAAATCATGTCAGAACGATTGAGAGACTTGAAATAGATCGAGATAACAATGGTTTATTGAAAGTTAATGTGGAGGCTGATGGTTTTTTGAGATATATGGTGAGAAATATGGTTGGCATGTTGGTTGACATCGGGAAGGGGAACCGGCGTCCGAATGACATAACGGATGTCATCGGAGCGAAGGACAGGAGAAGGGCAGGTGTAACGGCGCCGGCACAGGGACTGTTTTTAAAGGAAGTGAGATACTGATGGATATACTGGTACTGGGACATAAAGGAATGTTGGGCAACGATCTTGCCGTCAGAATGATGGTCTCCCATCATGTAACGGGAAGAGATATTGATGGTGTTGATATCACGTCGGAAGCAGCCTGTCGGGAGGTCATTTCGGAAACGAAACCCGATGTAGTCATTAATGCAGCCGCATACACGGACGTCGACGGTTGTGAATCAGATAAGGACACGTGCTTCTGCGTTAATGCGGAAGGTGTGAAAAATATTGCACTTGCCTGTCAGAAAAGCGGCATAAAAATGGTTCACTTCAGTACGGACTATGTCTTTGATGGAAAGAAAAAAACGCCGTATGTGGAGGATGATCCCTGCCACCCTGTCAATCTCTATGGTCAGTCAAAGCTTATGGGAGAACGGTATTTGCGGGAGCTGTCGAAGGACTTTATTCTTATCCGGTCAGCCTGGCTTTATGGGAGGAACGGCAAAAATTTTGTAAAGACCATCGTGGAAAAGGCGAGAACGGAAAAATGTATTGAGGTTGTGGATGATCAGATTGGATCACCGACTTTTACATGGGACCTGGCTGCCGCCGTACAAATTCTCATCGAAGGCCACCATACCGGTGTTTTTCATATCACAAACAGGGGGAGTTGCAGTTGGTATGAATTTACCCTGAGGATAATGAAATGTGCCGGTATGACAGATGTTCAAGTCAAGCCAATCTGTTCGGATAAGCTGGCAAGGCCTGCGCCGCGCCCTCCTTATAGTGTTCTGAGTTGCCGAAAATTCATTGAGACAACAAGGAAAACCATGAGATATTGGCAGGTGGCTTTAGATGATTTTATTGGCAAGATGGGGTATTAATCATCTTTGTAAAAAGCCCCTTTCATTCCAGCTATACCATGATTCCATTAATAATAAGATGCCGGGAAATCATCTTGACACGGGATGGCAATTTAAGTATATTTCATGGCGTTTCCCCTTATTATCCGGGACCTGTGTTTTAAGGTCGATCAATTTTGAAGTTACCAAATGACGGCCGGACAGCTTCCGGCAAGGGAAATTTTACTTTGAGCCCCTTATTTATGACTGCAAAGACAGGGTAGGGGGATGCACTTCCGATCACTATTCAAAATAATTGGTCAGATACATGGTATGTCCATGTCGGTCTTCAATGAAGAAACAAGACAAAATGATGGATGAATGATATGAAGCGACTTGTTTTTGGGATCTTTGTATTAGGTTTGAGTTTGGTATTCTCTTTCTGCACCGTTTATGCCCAGGATAAAGTACGGGCCGTGGGTATGGCAACTATTCACAAAAGCGCTGTGGACATAGCCAGAGATAAGGCGATTGAAAACGCGCAGCGCAATGCCGTTGAGGAAAAAGTGGGTGTCATGATCACGAGTTTTTCGGAAGTCGAAAATTTCCAGGTAAAGATGGATCAAATCCTTTCGGAATCCAAGGGTTTTATTAATACATACACCATTATTTCGGAAGGAAGAGATGGAGATACCTACAAGGTGACCATTGAAGCAGACGTCGGCACCGGCAGGCTGAAAGACCGCATGGAGGCCATTGCCCTCATTATGGCCAGAAAGTCTAAGCCCCGTCTGATGCTGCTTTTCAGTGAGCAAACCCAAAAAGACGCCATTGCCGAGGCAGCAATGGCAAAATATCTTATGTCGCAGGGATTCAAATTTGTAGATGCCGGCGCCTTGAAAAAAACGAAGGGATTTGAGCGCCTCCAGTCATTGAACGCTGACCGCAAGGAGATTTCCGAGACGGCCCGCCGTTATGGCGCGGAAGTGATCATTCTGGCTAAGGTGGAAGTAACGACAAAGTCATTTAAAATGGGGGATATCGAGGTTTCCGCAAACGAGGTCATTGTTTCGGGAAAGGTTGTCAATGGAGATACGGGAGAAATTATCGCAACGGACAGCAAGACAAGAAAAGGTGATATAAAAGTTACGGTGGAAGATGCGGCCAGGGATTTGGCGAAAGAAATGAAAGAGCAAATTCTTGAGCGATGGTCTTCAGAATTGACCAATATGGCCACGGTAAAACTGGTTGTTTTCGGACTGAAGTCATACCGGGATCTGTCACGATTTAAAGATCTTTTAACATCAGAAATAAAGGGATTAAAGCAGATGCATCAGAGGTCCTTTGCCAAGGGAGAGGTTGAACTGGATATTGAGGTTAAGGGGAATGCCCAGAGCCTCGCGGATGATGTGGCAACTATCACTCTGGATAAGAGGAGGGTTACGATTCTGGAAATAACCCCAAACAGAATTGAAGCCAAAATAGTGCCCTGATGCAGCCATTGGAATGTTTGAATTGCCCTGAATGTAAGCTTCTACGAATAAAAAAACATGATTGAATTAAAAAAATGTATGAGGGAGGTCGTGATGAATCAGAGAAAATGTCGGATATTTCTTACCGGTTTAATCGTCCTGATTCTTATGGCTGGTTGTGCAGTCTCTGAGAGCTACAAAACCGGCCAGGATCTAAGCAAAGAAAACCGATGGGACGAAGCCATCGGCTGGTTTGATAAGGCAGTAAAGGAGAGTCCGGATAATCAGGAATACAAGGATGCCCTGCTGAAGGCCAAAGGGGAAGCGGCGAAGCTCCACTATGAAAAAGCAAAATCATCTCTGGCACAGGCGCCTGATAACGTACCCGCCCTGGAGCAGATTTCGAAAGAGAGTGGGCAGGCAGTCAATCTTGATCCCGGGAATAAGAATATAAAAGCTTTCCACGATAATCTCAGAACGAAAATCAACACCCTTATCAGTACGGTTAAATCGCTGTATAGCCAGGCGGATTCAGATATGCAGAAAGAAGACTGGATTGCGGCCATGGGAAAGTTAAAGCAGGTTAATAAAATATTTCCCAATTATGAGGACACGGGGGCGAAGCTGGCAAAGATTGAGCAGGAAGGCGCCAAGTTGTTTTATCAGCAGGGCCTCACATTGGGCAAACAGGAAGATTGGAAAATGGCAGCCCAGGCCTACAAAGCGGCTTTAGATCTCAATCCGAATTATTACGATGTCCAGAAGCTGTATCAGGATGCGCTATCCAAAGATAATGCCGCCTACTTCATCGCCGGGGCGGAAAAGGCGGGAAAGGCTAAAAACTGGGAAAAGGCCATATTCATGTATGATAAAGCATTCGAGTATCAACCTGACAATCAGCAGCTGTCAAGGAAACTGGATGACCTGAAGGCGAAGGTCGGGAAAGTTTACTTTGACGAAGCCGTCAAGTTGGCGGATCAGGGCAGGATGTACGCAGCCATGAAGAAGATGGAGCTTGTGAAGGCGTATATCCCTTCCATGCAGGCGGATGCGGCCTACAAGGAATTCGTGAATAAATTCTGCCGAAAGCTGATGGAGAGGGCAGAGAAGTATTTTGAACGTGAAATGTGGGGCAATGCTTTGATCTGGTACCAGAAGGTTGAATCTCTGAACCCGAGTTATCCCGACCTGTTCCAAAAGATGTTGGAATTGAGGGATCACATCAACAAGCGAATAAAAAAATCCATTGCCGTTTTTGATTTCGGCAGCCCTAGTAACAACAAGGATGCGGGGAAAATTGCCGCCAACAAGCTCATCACGTACCTCCACAAGAATGCCAGCGGCGACGTTCGCATCATTGAACGTGAAAACCTGCAATCGATTCTGCGAGAGATGCAACTGGGGCAGACCGGTATTGTGGATGTGAAAGCGGCCCAGACCGTGGGCAAGATGAGAGGCATTGACACATTCATCATGGGTGACGTTCTCCAGTTCACAGCCAAGATGTCGGACAATCCGAGCACCAGTCAAGTGAAAGTCCTCGTGGATGAAGAAGACATCCGTAATCCCGAGTTTTCCGATTGGTTAATGATGAATCCAAAACCAACAGCGGAAGATATGAAAACGGCGCCTCCCCGGACGGTTAAGAAAAGAAATTATCAATTCATTTCATACAGGCAGGGGGTTTCCAAGATCAGCGCCTTAATCGAAATTTCTTATAAGCTTGTGGATACCTCCACGGGAGAGAATATTTATGCCAATACCATACCGGGAAGATTGATCAAGGAAGACAAGTATCAGGATGCTGTGGCGGCGGCAAACATTCCCCATGATCCGCTGGAACTTCCATCCGAGACCGAGGTCCTCGATGAATTGACGAACGAAAAGATTACCGAAATGGGACAGAGCGTTCTCAAGCAGTTTCAGAGCCTCGAGGTTGAATATTTTAACCAGGGCGAGCAACAGAGGCTTAAACGACGGAATGTGGATCTCGCGATTGAAAAATATACGGATGCCATGTTTGACGAGAAATTGAAGGGTATTTCCACCCCCATCTCCCAGAAGTCCCTGGAGCTCATCGATAAGTTGATTCAAAACAGATAGGGTGTCGTTAAATATCCTGATATATGTCCGGGTATCACATGCGGAGGGAAGCAATGAGAAAAAAGATATTGTGCTGTCTGTTCATCTGTCTTCTTGTAATGACAGTGCTCTACTCAACGAAAGTCGTTGCCGAGGCAATCCCCCAGGTCAAAGTTTCTGTTTTTAACTTTGGTACGGTGAATCTGGAAGCCTCAGGTTATGGTACCACAGTGACCAATATGCTGATGAATTCCCTCGGTTCTGAACATTCCCTATACCTGCTTGACCGCAAGGAGCTGGAATCGTTTTTGAACATGAATGACCTCCAACAGAATGACAATCTGGACAACGTCGTCAATATCGGAACAAGATTAGGTCTTAATGTCATTGTTGTCGGCAGCGTTGAGAAGAAAGGTTCCATCATCGCCATTAACTGTAAAGTGATCCACGTCGAGCAGAAAAGACCTATCATGAACACTCAGGTGAGATCTCTCGGTGACGCTGGATTGGTAAATGAAATCCGAAAGCTCACATCCTTGATTACGACAACCATATCAGGGATGGTCTCGAAACAGAAAGACAGTGAAGAAAAGGCGGGTATTAAGGGACCTGTGAATGTGCAGAAGCGGGCAGGAAACAAGCGGGTCTTTCTGAGCTGGGATGATCCCCCCGGCATGGCTGCAGCGGGTTACGAAATATTCCGAAGCAATGCGGAATCCGGGCCGTTCGCGAGAATTACCCAGGTCACGCAACCAGAATACCTTGATCAGGAACTGGAGAGAAATACGACGTATTACTATAAGATCAGAGCATTCGATAACAGGGGGCTGAAAAGTGATTTTTCGCAGGTGATATCTGCCGAATCGGCATTGACCCCCAATCCCCCCGTGATTCTGAAGGCGGAGGGTCATATAAAGAGTATTCAACTCACCTGGTCTCCAAGTCCCACGGCAAGCGATGATCACCTGAAGTTAAAGGGTTATAAACTTTATCGGTCCAAAGTTCAGCAAGGGCCCTACAGGGAGGTGGCCAATGTGCTCGGTACGGATCTCGGTATCGGTGCGGATGCCTCAACGACCCTCGATAAATTGTTTAAGGTAAGTTATCTGGGCAAGGGGCTCGCGGACGGGGAAGATTATTTTTATAAATTGACCGCCTATAATGAAAAAAATCTCGAAAGCGATTTTTCTTCGTTCATTAAAGGTACGACGATACCTGTCGTCAACGGCCTGACTGTGCAGGGAGACATGATCAGGGAAATCAAATTAAGTTGGAATTCCACGGATTCACCATTTATTAAAGGGTATTACATCTATCGAAGCACATCGGGAAACGAGGGCTTCACAAAAATTAAGAAGATTGACGCCTTTACGACGGAAAAGAAGATCAATTATACAAACAAAGAGGGTTTGGGAGATAAAACCCGGTACTATTATCGAATAACCGCCCTTGAAGAATCGGATCTGGAGACATCACCTTCCGTAATCGTATCTGCCATTACAAAAGGCAAGCCGCCAAAACCTCAGGGTTTGAAAGCCCGAAGCGGACAGGTTAAAAAGGTTGACCTGACATGGACGGCAAGTCAGCAGGAAGAGATTGAAGGTTACAACCTGTACTGGTCTAAGGAAAAGACGGGGAAATACGTCCTGCTTAAGAGAATTGACAGCCGGTCCGTAAACAGTTTCGCTCACGGTGAGGGTTATGAAAAACTCGAGGATAACAAGACCTATTACTACACCATGACGTCATTTAATAAGGTGGATGTAGAAAGTGAACTTACCGAGACGGCATCCGCGACGACAAAGCCGAGACCCGTGAAACCGTCCGGGCTGAAGGGAGAGGCGCTTAAGGTAAAGGAAGTTCCTCTATCCTGGGTGGCCAATCCGGAAAAGGACATTGCTTTTTATCACGTCTATCGAAGCAGCGGATCCAAAGATGAATTCTCCAGGATTTCAAAAGTGCAGGGAAAGAACAGCTATATCGATAAGGAACTGAAGGATGGATCTGCCTACCATTACAGAATCCAGGCTGAGGACAAGGATGAGCTGCTCAGCGACTTTTCCGCTTCGATCAGTGTTCAGACAAAACCAAAGCCCAAAAAGATATCAGGTCTCACCGGTTATTTCCGTGAAGGGAAGGTCGAGCTTTCCTGGAAGGCGGCGAGTGAACCGGATGTCACCCATTATGTCGTTTATGAGAAGAGATTTTTCGGTCTTGAGAAGCTTGACATAGCAAAGAAGACAACCTTCAGCGAGACAGGTCTGGCGAAGGGGAAGAATAAGACGTACGCCGTTACATCGGTTGACAAGGATGGTCTGGAAAGCGAACCCGGCGAAGAGGTAACGGTAGTCGGCAGATAGGAATGTGCAGGAACGTTAAAAAAGCTATCCGGCACATCCGGCATGTAAAAAATGGAGGTAATAATCATGGCCTTTTTTAAAACAACCAGCTTGCGGCGCGGCTTACGTACACGAACAGTTAGAGTTATTCACAGGAGCATCTTGATCCTTCTGATTGCAGTATCGCTTATTTTTATTGGTCATGTATCATTTGCCGCGGATCTTACCGGAAAATATCAGGTTGTTGCAGGTAGTGATGACAAGGCCTATCTTGTGGATACATCGACAGGCGCCGTATGGGTTCTGACTTATCGTACAATGGCTACGGGACGGGAACCTATCGCAATTCCGTATAAATTCATCAAAATATCCCCCAAAAACCAGAAAGAGTTCCTGGTTGAAAGCTTGACGGGCGCCACCATCCCGGTGGGTGAAACCAAATAATGCTGCATTAAAAGAAGCAAGCCTTTTTGGGAGGCCTCATATGAGAAAAGGATTCAAAAGACCATATCTCTTCCTGTTATTGCCCTTACTGATGTTAGCTCAGAGCTGCGTGGTGGCTACCAAGGGAACAGTGATTTCGCCTGAGATCCGGGACATGTTTAAAGGGACGTACAAGGTCGATCCGTATATGGAAAATCACATACCCAAGACAGTTGCCGTACTTCCCTTTTTAAATCAGGCGGAGAGCAAAAAAGGTTCTGATGAGGTTCGCAAGGGATTTTACAACCATTTCAGTTCCATGCCCTTCAAGGATATGGAACTCTACCGTGTGGACAATCTGCTGAGAAAGGCGGATCTTACGGATCCGGCGGTTATATTCAAGAAATCCCCGAAGGAACTGGGCAATATCCTGGGTGTGGACGCCGTCGTTTATGGTGAGATTTCCAATTTCGATAAACTGTTTGCCGTCGTCTATTCTCAGGTATCCGTCGGCGCCGAGATCAGGATGTACGACGCGAAGACGGGAAATTTCCTCTGGAGCGGCAAGCACACGGTTCGGATTCACGAAGGGGGCATTTCCGCTTCTCCCATAGGGCTCATAGCCACCGTTGTCGCAACGGCCATGAATGTCAGAGATATACAGCTTCTCCGGGCCTGTGACGACCTGTTCCGGGATATGGTAAAGACAATACCCGCACCCGCCATTGCAGAGGCGTTGAGACCCCCGGTCATTACCCTGCTGACACAGGACACAAAGAATCTGCCGAAAAAAGCGGGAGACGAAATCAGAGTCGTGATCCAGGGTACGCCGAAGATGCAGGCCTATTTCAATATCGGTGATTACAAGAAGAATATCGATATGCAGGAAGTCGAACCGGGCGGGTATCTGGGCACCTACAAGGTTATTCCGGGAGACAATGTGACAAAGGCAATGATTACGGGTTATCTCCGGGACGATTCAGGAAATACGACCGAGTGGGTTGACGCCATCGGAACGGTAACCCTCGATACCATCCCGCCGGACAAGGTGAAGAATATAAAAAGTGTCGGAAGGAATACCGTTACCCTCCTGGGCTGGGGGAAATCATCCGCTTCCGATCTGGCCGGGTATCGAATCTATCGCAGCAATACCCCGTTAAGCGGCTTCCAGATGATTTCCAAAACGGAGTTTAATGAATACAGGGACGAAAAGCTGATCAACAGCCAAAAGTATTATTACCAGGTAACGGCATTTGACTTGGCTGGAAATGAAAGCGAACCGTCGGACACCATTGTCGGGATGCCCGTGGCTCCGGGGCCGACACCGGTATCCGGCGCCATCGAATCCGACACAACCTGGTATGCCGGTGCAAGTCCTTATATCATTGAGAGCACCGTTATCATCAAGGACAAAGCATCACTCGTCATCGAGCCGGGAACGGAGATTCGTTCGAAAGGAGGGGCGATTGTCGTTGAAGGTCGCCTGAATGCCCAGGGGGATGAGGAACATATCACCGCATTTGACGCGGCAGAGGCGGGAAAATCCTGGGAAGGTCTTCTGTTTAACAATGTGAAAGATAAGGAAAACCTGCTCAAGTATTGCCGCATAAAGGGGGCTGTAACAGGGATCACCTGCCGGGCCTCTTCGCCCCGCATAGAATCCTGTGAACTGACGGACAACGGAACGGCCGTCAAGATTCTTGGCGCATTTTCCAAGGGTCAGGTGGTCAGGAATACGGTCCGCAAGAACAAAGAAACCGCCATTTTGATTGCTGACGGAGCGCAGCCCACTCTTTCAGATAATAAAATTCATGACAATATGAAGGGAGGAATTCTTGTCCAATCCGCCGCCCCTGTGATTCTTCACAGTGACATTGCTCGGAATCAGGGTTCAGGCATCGTGGTACAGAAAAGTCAGGCCTCAATCGGTGAAAACAACATCACGGACAACAAACCGTTTAATATGGTGGGTGAAATGTCCGGCGAAGCGGTCAATGCCCTGAACAACTGGTGGGGCAGCGTCAAAGGCCTGGAAATCCTCTCCGGAATTCAGGGGAAGATCAATATCAAATCGGTGTTGAATGCGCCCTATCCCGAAGGGAAACCACTTGAAATTCCAATACTTTCCCAAATACTGGCTGGTACGATCAAATCAGATGGATTCCTCATTATGTCCAACAGCCCGTACAGGGTATCCAGGGATATTGTGATTGACGGCGGAGCAACTCTCTATATTGAACCGGGGGTTACCATCCTGTATGACCAGAATACGTCCATCGTCACGGAGGACGGCGGCATTGTGGCCAAAGGAACGAAAGATCATCCCATCGTCTTTACGGCATCGGGCACTTCACCTTCGCCGGGCTTTTATACCAATGCCGTGAAGTTTAAAGGGAAGGGAACGAAAGTAAACAGCTCCATCACTTACGGTGTCGTTAAATATGCCGACACGGCCTTCGATATTCATTACGGCACACCGGAGATTTCCTATTGTCATATTGCCAGGAACGCCCAGAGTGGTGTATTCTGTCGCAACGATTCGGCTCCAAAAATCTCCTTCTGCACCTTTATGGAGAATCTTGGGGAGGGTGGGATTAAGGCTGTAGGTATGTCCAGGCCGAAGATCAATTACAACAATTTCATAAAAAATGACATCACGGATATTCAGGCCTTTTCAACCATACGGATAGACGCGACAAACAACTGGTGGGGGAAGGCGCCGCCGGATGAGAGAAATATCTTCAAAAACAATGATGACAGCATCAATGTGACACCCTGGCTGGCGGCACCGGAAGAAAAGGCTTTTATGGAGAAGAAGTAAATACACGCGCTGATTTACCGGTTGAAACCTTCCGGGTATTTTGTTATTTTTAACAATAAGGAATTTCACAAAGAAGCGTTGTAAATGGAAGTTTAGAGGATAAATGTCCTGAACCTTTATGAGGAGGAGATTATGAAGTCAAAAGTGATCGTTGCAGTCTGTATGATGGTATCCGTGATTTTTCTATGTGCCGGGTTGGGTTTCTGCCAGGAAAAAGTCAGCGGGTCTGAATGGGCTCAGATTATCGAACAGATGGGAGATAAGGGGAAAATTAACTGGTCGGAAGGCTATATCGAAGCTTTGGGTATCGGTGCACCTCCGGAAAGATATATCGGCAAACCCCAGGCGCGGCCCATGGCTTTGAGAGCAGCCAGGGTTGATGCTTATCGTAATTTGTTAGAGGTGACAAGAGGAGTCCGTGTCGATTCGACGACGGTGGTTAAAGATTTTACCGTAGAGAGTGATGTCATCAAAGCCCAGGTTGAAGGTCTTGTCAAAGGGGCCAAGGTTGTCAATCAGGAATACATGTCTGATGGAACAGTGGAAGTGACGGTCAGAATGCCCATAGCCGGCGGTTTTTCTCAGATTATTGTTCCCAGGGCTCTTGATAAGAAACCGGAAACGGCTCTCCCTCCTGTTGCCCCTCCAACTCCACCTGCGGTCACAGGAGTCGTTTATACCGGTATGGTTATTGACGCCCGCGGTATTCAGGCGCGTCCGGCCATGTCTCCCCGGATTCTTGATGAGAACGGGAAGGAAGTTTATGGTTCCATGAACGTAGATCGTGAATATGCCGTTCAACAGGGCATGAGCGGTTATGCACGGGATCTTACTGCGGCACAGAGTAATCCGAGGGTTACGAACAATCCGGTCAGCCTTAAGGGAGTTAAGACGGAGGGACCGGGTCGATCGGACATCATTATCAGCACTGCGGATGCGGAAAAGATCAGATCGGCTTCGGATAACTTGAGCTTCCTGAAGAAATGCCGGGTTATGATCGTTTTGGATTGATGTTATATCCGCGGGAGTGAAGCATCACTGACGTAGACCGACCGCAGCCACCTGTGAACAGGGTGCTGCGGTCTTTTCGTATGGATGAACGTTCATGTCTTAGGGGGAGTTCATTTTGTCGGGGAAAATTGTTGTCCTTCCGGAAGAGTTAACCCGTAAAATAGCGGCGGGAGAGGTTGTTGAACGGCCCGCTTCCATTGTTAAGGAACTTCTGGAAAATGCGCTCGATGCCGGGGCAACGGATATTACCGTTAATCTGGAAAAAGGAGGATGCGGATCCATCCGGATTATCGACAATGGCGAGGGGATGGAAGCCACGGATGCCTCTCTCGCTTTCGAGCGTTATGCGACGAGTAAAATCTATCAGTTCGATGACATCTACAAGGTGGCCTCTTATGGCTTCAGGGGGGAAGCTCTTCCCAGTATCGCATCCATTTCCCGTGTCGAGATGACCACTAAGAAGCGGTCATCTCTTTCAGGGACGAAGATAGTCGTTGAAGCGGGGCAGGTAAAAACCATTTCCGAAACAGGATGTCCCGTCGGCACATCTGTTTTTGTGAGCCGGATCTTTGATTCCGTTCCCGTCCGCAAGAAATTTTTAAAATCGGATACAACGGAACAGGGACATTGTGTGGATGTGATTACTAAAATCGTCCTGGCCCATCCCGGTGTCAGAATAAGACTTACAGGCAATGGAAAAGATATATTGAACGCAGCCGCCACGGCGGATGAATCGGAACGGCTGACTCTTGTTCTTGGAACGGGTTTCATGGGCGCCATGTTGCCGGTGAAACTCATAAAAGGGGACATAACCTGCCACGGCTATATTTCCAGACCTGAACAGACCCGGTCCAGCACAAAACATATTTATTTCTATGTGAACAGGAGATACGTCAGAGATCACCTTTTGAACCATGCCGTCATGACGGCTTACAGGCGCCTGGTTGAGGCGAAAAGGTATCCTTTCGCAGTTCTGTTTATTGATCTTCCCCCGGATGACGTCGATGTCAATATTCATCCTGCAAAGATGGAAGTCCGTTTCAGAAACCCAAGAAGCATTTATGACATGACGGTTGAGACCCTGGTCACCGCCCTGGCATGCATTTCACCCCCTTCCGGGAGATATGCTGCATCCGGTTTAACGGAGGATGCTTCGTTCAAACATTCCGGGGAATACAGGACGAGGGTAGAGGAAGCACTCAGACGGTATACCGTTTCTTCCGGTCACGGAAAACTCTTTTTCAGTCACGGTGATGTCCATTTCAAAAAACCTCAACCGGAAGAAGGGAATCTTTTCGATCGGAATAAACAGGTGACGGAACAGCCGGAAGCGGCGGCGGGGAAAATCGTCTTTTCAGAACTTGAATATCTGGGCCAGCTTGCAGGGACGTATCTGATTTTTACTTCCCCGAAAGGCTTGACCATTCTTGATCAACACGCAGCCCACGAGAGGGTTCTTTTTGAAGAACTTAAGCGCGGGTTTTCCTCAGAGGGAGATAAAATGCCCGGTCAGAGGTTGCTGCTTCCGGAAGTGGTGAGTCTTGCTCCGGGCGATTTTGTTTTCCTGATGGAGTGTATCGATATTCTTGAGGATGCGGGAATGGAAGTAGAACCGTTCGGGGGGACGTCGATTATCGTGAAATCCATCCCCGCTATGTTAACGCATGTGCAGCCCGGGGAGATGATTGCGGACCTCCTGGACGCATTTTCGACGGAAGACCGTCGGATGAAGATACAGGAAAGAAAAGAGATAATGCTTACGTTTCTGGCGTGTAGAGGAGCCGTCAAGGCAAACCGCAACATGTCGTCGCAGGAGGTGGCAAAGCTGTGTCATGACCTTGACAACACGTCATTTTCCTCCACATGTCCCCATGGAAGGCCGGTCTACATCTCATTCGGGATCACGGAAATAGAGAAGATGTTCAAGCGAAGGTGAAACGGTGCTGTTTTGAATGACAAACCCGGAATGTAAACCACGACTGATTGCCGTCCTCGGCCCGACAGGGGTGGGAAAAACGGAAACGGCGATCATGCTGGCTTCAGAGTGGGGTGGCGAGATCATCAGCGCAGACTCGATGCAGGTCTATCGCATGATGGATATCGGGACGGCAAAACCGTCCGTAGAGGAAAGAACCCGGGTCAGGCACCATCTGATCGACGTTGTTGATCCGGATGAATCGTTCAGTGCAGCCATGTTTAACCGCATGGCTGGAGAAATCATTGGGACACTGCATTCCGAAGAGAAACCCGTTTTTGTTGTGGGCGGAACGGGATTGTATATCAAAGCCTTACTGGGGGGTCTTTTCAGGGGCCCCGGCGCCGATGAGACTCTGAGGGATTTTTACCGGCAGGAGTTGCAATGTCATGGGAAGGCCTATCTGTATGACAAGCTGAAGGAAAAAGACGAAGAGGCTGCTGTTAGAATCGATGCAAATGATACGGTCAGAATCATCCGGGCTCTTGAAGTCCTGGAACTGACCGGTGAGTCCATCACAAGCAAGCAAAGAAAACACGGTTTTGGCGATATCAGCTATGAGTGTCTCAAAATCGGACTATTGATGGATCGTAATCTTCTATACGACAGAATCGATCAGAGAACGGATAAAATGATCCGGGAGGGATTCATTGAGGAAGTAATGATGCTCCTTGAGAGAGGGTATCACGAGAACCTGAAATCGATGCGCTCACTGGGTTATAAACACATGGTCGGTTTTATAAAAGGAACACATCGGCTGGACGAAGCGATCGGGATGATGAAGCGCGATACAAAACACTATGCGAAACGTCAAATGACCTGGTTCGGATCGGACAGGGAAATTGAATGGCATTCTCCTTACGATATCGCCGTTGCCATACAGCGAATCAAGTCGTTCCTCTCCCGATGAACGATTCTGATGACCGGATTTCTTCCGGGTTGGAGCTTCTCGTCTTCACGTTGCAGGATCGGCCCGTTTGTGAAATTTCTTGACTTAGAGATAGTATGAATATACCTTGCCAAAGTAGTTTTATGTCAGCAAGCGCGGGTGTCGAAAGCTCGTCCCGCTTATTTGTTTAAACGTTTTTCAAGAAAGGAGAGAATTATGATTCGCCGATTAAAATGCCGAAATCTATTGATGCTGCTTGTTGTGATCAGTGTGGGGATTCTGATTATATCCTGTGGGCCTAAAGCAAGACCGCCGGTAAGCCAGTTGGACACACCCGAGCATCACTTCAGTACGGGTATGAAATTGTTGGATCAGGAGAAATACTCGGATGCTCAGAGGGAATTTGAACTCGCTATTCAACTGAGCCCAAAATATTCAAAGGCCTACGCGGGAACAGGCCTCGTCAAAGCCTATCAGAAAGATTACAAAGGCGCCATCGACGCCATGGATAAGGCTTGGAAATATGCGGACGCAAACGATGAGAAGGTATTTGTCCATGTCGGATACATTCGGGTCAACACCATGAGCCATGCCGAATGTATGAAAGTGGGCGTCGTGTGCAAGAACGTGGACAAGGATTGGCTGGATATATCCAAAGGGGAATTTGATAAGGCCATCTTTATAGATCCGAAAGCCGCTTCCGCTTATTATTTCATGGGATTGTGTTACATGACGGCGCTGGATCTCTCTCAGGCGGGGCAGATGTTTTCAAAAGTTCTCGATCTGAAAGGCGACTATGTCAATGAAGCGGACAATCAATGGAAACTGGTCCAGAAGATTCAGAGGGCCATGCCCGGGACGATAACGGGAAAGCAAATAGCTTTTGTGGAGCGCATCACAAGAGCGGACGCAGCCGCCCTGTTTATGGAAGAGATGAAAATAGATGTTCTTTATAAGAAAAGAACTCCTAAAACATTTGATACAGGTTTTAAAGATCCCGAGAAAGCCAAAGCAGCGGGGGGAAAAACGGCAGCGTCGGCAACGGATATTGCCACCCACCCTTTAAAGGCGGACATCGAAGCTATTATGCAGATAGGGGTCCGCGGGCTGGAGAAATATTCTGATGGAACCTTCCGTCCGAACGACTATGTGGATCGGGCAACGTATGCGATGATGATTGAAGACATCCTCATCAAGGTCTCGGGCGACAACGCCCTGGCGACAAAATTTATCGGAAGCACATCGCCTTTCCCCGATTTAAGGTCCGATTTACCTTACTTCAACGCCGTTATGGTGGTGACGTCGCGGGGTATCATGCAGGCGAAGGACCTGACCTCCGGTGAGTTCGGCGCCATGGGACCTGTCCCCGGCGTGGATGCCCTCCTGATTATCAGGAAGATAAAGGAAGAGCTGAAGTTTTTCTAATGGAGTCATGTAATGGCTGAAATGTCATTGAGCAAGGTTTATGAGCCTCACGAATCGGAGGCGAAGTGGTACCGGTACTGGCTTGATAACGGTTTTTTCAGAGCGGAAGATACGAGTTCCAAGAAACCGTTTTCCATCGTGATTCCACCCCCCAATGTTACGGGGATGCTCCATATGGGTCATGCCCTGAACAATACCCTGCAGGACGTGATCATCAGATACAAAAGGATGCAGGGCTTTAACGCTCTCTGGATGCCCGGAACCGACCATGCGGGAATTGCGACACAAAATGTCGTGGAGCAGGAACTGGCAAAGGAAGGGGTTACCCGGCATGACCTTGGACGGGAACGGTTCATCGAACGGGTGTGGGAATGGAAAGAAAAGTACGGCGGGGTGATCACAAACCAGCTCAAGCGTCTCGGGTGTTCCTGCGACTGGTCCAGGGAATGCTTCACCATGGACGAAAATCTGTCCAGGGCTGTCCGGGAGGTATTTGTACGCCTGTATAACGGGGGACTGGTCTATCAGGGCGATTACATCGTTAACTGGTGCCCCCGCTGCCATACGGCTATATCGGATCTGGAGGTGGAATATAAGGAAGAACAGGGCTTCCTGTGGCATATCCGGTATCCCTTTGCTGAAGGGAACGGAGAAATGGTAGTGGCCACCACTCGTCCGGAAACCATGCTGGGCGATACGGCGGTAGCCGTCAACCCGGATGACGCACGTTATAAAGACAAGGTAGGAAGATCGGTCATCCTTCCTCTTATGAATCGCAGGATACCCGTCATTGCCGATCATTATGTAAGTATAGAATTCGGTTCCGGGGCGGTAAAAATCACACCCGCTCATGATCCCAATGATTTTACCGTGGCCGAGAGACATGATCTCGAAATCATCAGGATCCTGGACGGCAGCGCCGTTATTAATGAAAACGGCGGCGTCTACCAGGGACAGGATCGCTATGCCGGCCGGGAAAATGTAGTCAGGGATCTGGAAGCCGGCGGCTACCTGGTTGGCAGAGAACCCTATGTCCATAATGTCGGGCAATGTTATCGGTGCAAGACCCATATCGAACCTGCGGTGTCACGGCAATGGTTTGTAAAGATAAAGCCTTTGGCAAAAACGGCAATAGCTGCAGTTGTCAAAGGCAAAACAAAAATTCTGCCGTCCACATGGGAAGGCACCTATTTTGACTGGATGAATAATATCAGGGACTGGTGCATTTCAAGGCAGATCTGGTGGGGCCATCGAATCCCTGTCTGGTATTGTGACAGTTGCGGGAAAATGATCGTTTCCACAAAAGATCCGGATTCATGCCCTGAGTGCGGCAACTCCATACTCAGACAGGAAGAAGACGTTCTGGATACATGGTTCAGTTCCGCTCTCTGGCCTTTTTCAACCCTTGGCTGGCCGGAACGGACGAAAGCCCTGAAGACGTTTTATCCCACGTCTCTTCTCGTTACAGGATTCGATATTCTATTCTTCTGGGTTGCCAGAATGATGATGATGGGTCTTTATGCGATGAAGGAAGTCCCCTTCAAGGATGTGTACCTCCATGCTCTCGTTCGTGATGAGAAGGGGGAGAAGATGAGTAAATCCAAGGGGAACATCATCGATCCGATTGAAATGATTGATAAATATGGAACAGATGCCTTCAGGTTTACCCTCGCGGCATTCACCGCCCAGGGCAGGGATGTGAAGATGTCCGAAGAGCGGATTGAGGGTTATAAGTATTTTGTCAACAAGATATGGAATGCAACCCGGTTTTCGCTGATGAACCTCCAGGATTATTCGAGAGATGTTCCTTTTGAAAAAAACGGGGCGTCTCTGCCTGACCGCTGGATCAAACATCAGCTCAACAGGACCGTTGCAGAAGTGGCAGCAGCCCTTGATGAGTACCGGTTTAACGAGGCCGCGGCTCACATTTATCAATTCATCTGGCATGAGTTCTGCGACTGGTACCTTGAATTGATCAAACCCACCCTCTATGGGAAAGGAGACGCGGCACAGAGGCGCGCCACCCAGCAAACACTTTTTGCGGTTTTAAAAACGTCGCTTCAATTGCTTCATCCCTTCATGCCATTTGTTACGGAAGAAATATGGCAGACACTGATTAACGATGGAAGCTCCATCATGGTCAGCGAATTCCCTGCGGAGGATGATTCTCTTCAGGACATCCAGGCGGAGAAACAAATGCGTGTCATCATGGATGTTGTGACCAGCGTGAGGAATATTCGGGGAGAAATGAACATCGCGCCATCGAAAAAGTTACGGGTCCTGATTTCGGCTCCGGAAGAAGATGCCAACACAACCATAACGGCAGGGAGAGACCATATTGTCAATCTGGCCAATCTTGAGACATTGAACATCAAAGGCAGTACGGAAGAACCAAAGAATGCGGCCACGGGCGTTAACGGGTCGATAAAAGTGTTTGTACTGCTGGAAGGGATGATGGATATTGCCGGAGAAAGATCCAGACTTGATAAAGAGATGGCCAGAGTGATGAAGGATTTGACGTTTGTTTCAAGAAAACTGGCGAATCGTGATTTCATGGCCAAAGCTTCAAAGCCGGTTATTGAAAAAGAGGAGGAAAAATTCAGGGCCATAAAAGAAAAACATGTCGTTCTGGAGACGGCCCTGAAAAGACTCCAGGAAACGGATTTGTAAGATCATGCTCGATAGACGTATCGTGCGTAAACTCCTGCGATCTGCCTTTAAGGAAGATATCGGTTTCGGGGATATTACAACAACCGCTGTCCTGACAGGCGAAGAGACCGGTGCTGCCAGCGCCCTGGCAAAATCTGAGATCGTGGTGGCGGGAATCGATGTGTTCAGAGAGGCCTTTTTTTATATAGACAGACAGATTCAATTTACCGGCGGTTCCGTGGACGGTCAGAGTGCCGTAAAAGGGGAAATTCTTGCCGCGGTATCCGGACCTCTTCACAGCATCCTGATCGCTGAAAGGGTGGCCCTCAATTTTTTTCAGAGAATGTGCGGAATTGCGACGCTGACAAGGCAGTATGTGGATCAGGTCAGAGGAACGCATGCAAAGATCCTTGACACGCGAAAGACCGTTCCCGGACTCAGATATCTGGACAAGTATGCTGTGAGAATCGGAGGAGGGGCAAACCATCGTTTCGGTCTCTGCGACGGCGTTCTCATTAAAGACAACCATATTGCGGCGGCGGGCGGTATCTCACGGGCGCTGGCCAGAGTTCATGACAGGATTCCCCATACCCTGAAGGTTGAAATAGAGGTTAAAAATCTGCATGAACTTGAGGAGGCGCTATTCGCCGGAGCGGACGTGATCATGCTGGACAACATGACCATCGAAGAGATGCAGAAGGCGGTCTCCCTCGTTAATGGCAGGGTTCCCCTTGAAGCCTCCGGCAATGTCAATTTAACCAATGTGAAACAGATTGCAGAAACAGGGGTGGATTTCATATCTGTGGGAAGGCTGACCCATTCTGCGCCGGCAGCGGATATCTCTCTGAAGATTGAATGATGCTGCAGGCGTCCGGGTTCATGCAAATATTCAACCCGCACGCTATTGATGGGATTCATCGTTTTTAACGTTTATTGCTGGGGTCTGTAGCGCTGTATGGATTTCAATAAGGAGGCAATAGCCGATCGTCTTGTAGGAAGGTACATAGGGAACGTAATACGTTTTTTCAACGAAGCGGGATCGACCAATGATATTGCCTTCAATTTAGCCCTTCATGGCGCTCCCGAAGGAACGATCGTGATAGCCGACCTCCAGACAAAGGGAAAAGGCCGCATGAAGAGGGTATGGCAGTCACCCCCGCGATGCAATCTGTATACATCCATCATTCTGAGACCCCTGACAGACCCTGCTTCTACTGCTCAGATCCCTTTGATGACCGGTGTTGCCGCAGCCGAGACTTTGTCCCGATATTGCCCTTCCGATGTGACGCTTAAATGGCCGAATGATGTCCAGATCAGGGGAAGGAAAGTCTGCGGTATTCTTACGGAAATGAAGGCCGCTAAAGGGCCGTGGGTTAATTTTGTCATTGTCGGGATCGGAATCAATATCAATATTAGGAAAGAAAATTTTGACGAATCATTTCGGGAAATTGCCACATCGCTGAAAGAGGAGACAGGCAAAGATATTTCCCGCCTTGATTTCGCGGTCGAATTTTACGATTATTTTGAAAAATGGTACCGTACTTGGGTCAAGATGGGTTTTGAACCCATCAGGGAAGCGTGGCTTGCATACTCATCCATGGTCGGCCGGCAGGTTCAGGTGGTTTTTCAGGGAGATATCAGGAAGGGAGAAGTGCACGGTATCGATGACTCCGGCGCCATGATTCTGGAGGATGAGTACGGAATCATAAAAAAAATCATGGCAGGCGATGCCACTCTCATCAGGCAATGACGGTGCGTCGTCATCTGAGATATGTTATTACTCCGGCAATAATATATCTCAAAGCCGTCGTTCCCGCGAAAGCGGGAATCCAGAATTGACCTGGATGCCGGATCCGCATGAAAATTGATATGTTTAATTGCCGTGGTAATAATAAAACTATAATACAATTTCCCGGGTTGAAAGATGCTTTTAGCCATTGATGTGGGGAACACCAATACGGTGCTCGGTTTATACGACGGCGATGATCTTGTCCACGACTGGAGGCTCCGGACCGTCGTAGACCACACCGTCGATGAATACGGCATGCTGATATATAACCTCTATAAAAACAGCAAGGTGAGCCCAAAAGCCATCAAGGCCATTATCATTTCCTGCGTCGTTCCTCCCATGCTCCATATTCTCGAACCGCTCTGCAAAAAGTACTTCAACATAAAGCCTATGATTGTCGGTCCCGGAATCAAGACGGGCATGCCGATTCATTACGACAACCCGAGGGAAGTGGGTGCCGACAGGATCGTCAATGCCGTAGCCGCTTTTGAAAGATACAAGGGGGACATCATCATTGTCGATTTCGGTACGGCCACGACCTTCGATTATGTATCGGCCAAGGGAGAATACATGGGGGGCTGCATTTGCCCGGGGATCATGATATCCAGCGAGGCCCTTTTTCAGAAGGCGGCAAAGCTTCCGCGGATAGAAATCATCAGGCCGAAAACGGTCGTCGGCAAGGATACGGTAAGCAGTATGCAAGCGGGCATTCTGTATGGGTATGCAGGTCTTGTGGACGGCCTTGTTGAGCGGATAAAGGGGGAAGTCAAATCGGATCCGAAGGTCATCGCGACGGGCGGGCTTGCGAAGATCATTGCATCAGAGACGAAGAGCATCCACGTTGTCGATGACATGCTCACATTGGAAGGCCTTCGAATCATCTATAAGAGAAACAGTTGATCCCATGCTGCGTGCAGGCTTGACAGGAGGTATTGCCAGCGGGAAATCAACCGTCGCCCGGATGTTTCAGGAGGAAGGTGCCTGCCTGATTGATCTGGACGAGTTGGCGCATTTTGTGGAAGAACCGGAACGCCCCGGCTGGAAGGCCGTTGTTGCGTATTTCGGGTCGGATATCCTGAACGACGACGGGACGATCGACCGGGAGAAATTGGGGGCGATTGTCTTTCGCGACAGGGAAAAACTGGCGGAACTCAACCGGATCGTGCATCCAGCTGTTTTCGAAGAGTGGAATCGAAGGCTGGCGGATATTGATAAAATAAACCCTCAGGCCATCGTCGTATCAGACATTCCGCTTTTGTTCGAAGTGGGAATGAAGCATTTGCTCGATTGCGTGATACTCGTGTATGTTCCTCCCGAGGACCAAATCCAGAGGCTGATGCAAAGAAACGGGTGCAGTCGGGAAAATGCGAACGCCAGACTGGCTTCCCAGATGCCCATAGCCGACAAGATTCCTCATGCCGATTATGTGATTGATAACAGAGGCCCCATAGAAAAGACCAGGGCCGCCGTTCATGAGGTATGGGAAGAACTGAAAGAAAAAAAGGGAACAGGGTGCTTTTCCTGAAGGTCTTCTCTGATTAAAAGCAGCCTGTCCCTTTTTTGTGTTTATTTCGATGGAATTGGAGGAAACGGTATGATTGAAAAAAATGTGGTGACGGATTTTTCCGCAAAGGTGTCTGAACCGGTTATCGATTCGACGACGTATGTCCATCCTCTTGCCGCCGTGATCGGGAATGTCATTCTGGGGAAGCAGATCATGGTCTCTCCCATGGCATCCGTCCGTGGCGATGAGGGGCAGCCCCTGTATGTCGGGGACCAGTCCAACGTTCAGGACGGAGTCGTGATCCATGCCCTCGAGACGGAGATGAACGGGAAACCCGTTGAAAAGAATCTCTTCGAGGTCAACGGTGCAAAATATGCCGTGTATGTTGGTAACCGGGTATCTCTGGCCCATCAGGTGCAGATCCACGGGCCCGCGGTTGTAATGGATGATACCTTTGTGGGAATGAAGTCCCTGGTATTCAAATCCTTTGTGGGAAAAAAATGTGTGATTGAACCGGGCGTCATTTTGATGGGCATCAAGGTGCCTGATGGCCGTTATGTTCCTGCCGGTTCCGTTGTCAAGACGCAGGAACAGGCCGATCAGCTTCCGGTAATTACGGAAAATTACCCGTTTAAGATATTGAACAAGGGAGTTGTTCATGTCAATACGGCGCTTGCCAGGGAGTATCTGAAGGTAAACAAATAAGCGATCGAATATCCGTTTGCATAACCAACCCCTGACAGACTGAAAACACTGTCAGGGGTTGTATTTTCTGCCTTTAATTTCCCCTTGATTTATCCTGTCGATACCGATAGTGTTTTTCAGAGGAGTTGTGCATCCATGCTCGCGGAACTGTTGACCATATTTTTTTCATCATTCATCATTGCCTTTTCAGGCGCGATGATGCCGGGGCCGTTGCTGACGGCGACCGTCAGTGAAAGTTCAAAACGGGGTTTCCGTGCGGGGCCCATGCTCATTGCCGGCCACGGCATCCTGGAGATTGGCCTGGTGGTCCTGCTGGTTCTGGGAGTGGCTCCCTTTCTTCAGCGAGAGGGAGTTTTTGCCGTTATTGCTATCGCCGGCGGCGCAATTCTGCTGTGGATGGCTTTCGGTATGTTTCGCACCCTTCCAACGCTGAGTCTTTCATTGCAGGCTGAAAAAACAGACAATAACTCTCTGATTGTCAGCGGCATACTCCTTAGTCTGGCGAACCCGTACTGGATCATCTGGTGGGCGACCATCGGTTTTGGTTACATCCTGCACAGCTGGCAGTTTGCGATATGGGGCATTATTTTCTTCTTTACAGGGCACATTCTGGCCGATCTGGTCTGGTATTCGGCGGTCGCTGCAGCGGTGGGCAAGGGCAGGCATCTTTTTACCGATGGCATCTACAGGGGAATCGTGGGGACATGCGCCGCGTTCCTGGTTGTTTTTGCCTGCTATTTTTTCTACGCCGGTCTGCAAAAGGTTGTCTTATGAAACGACAGGAGTCTATATGACGAAGATGACGAAAAAATCCGATCTCGACGGCTTGACCTTGCTCGGCAGGGACTCCAGACCACTGAAAAAACTGGAGGTATTCCCCAATCACCACCCAGACAGGGACTATATCGTGACCCTCGAAACGGAGGAATTTACCTGTGTCTGTCCCTCTACCGGACAGCCCGACTTTGCCCGGTTGACCATTCGGTATATCCCGGATGCATCCATTCTCGAATCGAAATCCCTCAAGTTTTACCTCTGGTCTTTTCGAGAGGAGGGCGTTTTTCATGAGCACGTGACGAACGTCATTCTGGACGATCTGGTGGCGATTCTGAAGCCCCGGTGGTGCAAGGTCACGGCGGAATTTTCCGTCCGCGGGGGGGTTTCGATTAAAGTCGATGCCGAATTTAAAAAATAGCGGCTGCGTAAAAAGCCTATGAACTCCTATTTTGTCATTCCGGACTTGATCCGGAATCCATTTCTTTCGAGTAGTTACGTGTTCTCTGGATTCCCGCCTGCGCGGGAATGACAGGTTGGGGGATTTTTTACGAAATCGTCAAAAATAACGAGGATGAAAATGTACAGGTATCGCTGGCTGCCCGCCATCACCGCAATCTTTGTAACCAGCCTGATCGTTTCGAACATCATCGCGGTCAAGTTGTTTTCCGCAGGCCCGGTATTTCTAACGGTCGCGATTATCATTTTTCCCGTTTCCTATATCTTTGGCGACGTCATTACGGAAGTGTACGGCTATGCCCGTGCCCGTCAGGTGATCTGGATCGGATTTTTCTGTAATCTGATGGCAGTTGTGGCGATCTGGATCAGTATTCAACTGCCCCCGGCCCCTTTCTGGAGTGCGGGCGTCTTCGGATCTCCCGAAGCCGCTCAACAGGCTTACGAAGCGATTTTAGGGTTTGCGCCCCGGCTCCTGGCAGCGTCTTTTATCGCTTACCTGTTCGGGGAGTTCCTCAACTCTTATGTCCTCGCCAGGATGAAAATAGCGACAAACGGGCGGTATCTGTGGATGAGGACAATAGGGTCAACCCTTGTCGGGCAGCTTGCCGATACGGGGATTTTTATCATTCTGGCGTTTATTGGGACGATTCCCCTTCATGAACTGTGGAAATTGATTGTTGCCCAGTGGCTGATAAAGTCCGCCTATGAAGCGGCGGCGACACCGTTAACCTATCTTGTGGTCGGCTATCTGAAGCGTGCGGAGGGTGAAGATCATTACGACCGCAGGACAAATTTCAATCCCCTCGCGTGGGAAGATGCGAGCAAATGAATGCCCTGCAGGAAGCTCGGCTTTCATGGTAATGCTTAAGTCTGATCTTGATCAAATTTAAATAATGCAGGCCTTTCGTTCTACAAGTCAAGGGTTTTTGATTTGGAATTGCGGTGAGGATTACCGCTTGAATTACAGGCCAAGATAATCTTTGATGACCGATAGAAAGGCGCGACCCTCGTCAATTTTCAATAAGGCGACGGGCTCAACGATTTCCTCATCGATGTCGTAATCGGCAATCTCCCTAATCTTACGGGCACTCATGAGCATCCGATGGAATTTGGTATCGATTTTCCCCGTCTTGGCAAAATGGTACCCAAAGGCGGATTCAACCGCCGAATGCTTGACGACATCTATTCCATCGGCGTTCAATAGCGCCTGAGCAGCGTAATACATGGCGTAATAGGTTTTGCTGGCCGCATCCGGGACGTGTCCATCCTTCAATAGGTCTTCGGCAACTTCGAGAGCGTGCTCGGCTTTTTGGATATATCTCCTGACCTCATCCGTCATATAGGAATGCCTTCTTTTTCGATATGCCTGTAAAATGACATCCCCTTTTCTGTGGAACTACGGAAGCGCGCTTCGGAGAAGACCTTTAACGAGATGACGGGCTTGAAATCATAATCCCACATGACGCCATAGGCGAGGTCATCGAGGGCGCTTTCGATTTCCGGCGTCTTTTCATCGACCAAAGCGACTAGGTCGAGGTCTGAATCTTCTACATCGACGCCTCTGGCGCGAGATCCATAGAGGATGAATTTTATCACGCGCTTCTGCAAATCGGAGGATAATCTTCTCTTCAATTCCAAGACGATCATTCTGTCTTGTTCTTTCATAGCCCCTGTCATGTTAACCATCTGATTATTTTAAAAAAGTCTAAGGAAAATAATTACGTCTGTCAAGAGAAATCACTTTATCGATGAATGCCGTTTGAAAGATTGGATATCCGACAAAATCCATAGATGCTTGACTTCAGGAAGCAAGCAAATGTCCCCGGCACCGATAAAGCGTTTACGTCCTCGCGCCAATATCCATATAACCCCATTTCCGATGCCAAATGCCAAGAATCCATACCTCGCGATCACTTTGAACACAACCCGGTAATCTCCCACGCGGAGCTTCCAGTATCCTTTCAGGGACTTTCGCAAAGGTTCTCCATAGTCATGAGGTGCGGTCTGCAACCGTTCTTACGAATTCTGTCTTTTGGTCGATAAGAGGCAAATCATCAACGCGAACGGCGGGATGATAGTGCAGAGTAAAAGGCAGGGATCATTCCCACACATCTTCATGCGAAGGCGCCACTTTCCTGTCGAATGTCTTCATTCGTGTGTCGGCAAAATCTGCAAGGGCGACATCTTCCCGTAAATCAATTGCCTCCCGGATCAGATCACGGGCAAGGGTGGGCATGACTCTTTCTCCTTTATAATTTCAAGATGTCCGCGATACGGATGGTCTTAATACCCTCGAAGGCAACAAGATCAAGGAGATGTTTATCGCCGGTCACAATTATCTCTGCAGCCCCTTGAGCGCATTCCAGAATCCGGTTGTCCGGTTCATCCGCCAGCATATTGATCTTTATCGAGGGTTTGATAACCTTCGCTGTATTAGCAATATGCTTGATAGCAGCCTTGATAAGCTCGTCCCGCCAATGAAACTTTTCGCGCAGCTTCCCGGCCATTTCCGTCAGAATGGCAACAGATGTCCAGACCTCGACCTTGCCTTCCAAAGCAAGCCCCCATGCCTGTTCCGCCCTTCCACCCCTGGTGATGAAAGCGGAAATATAGACATTCGTATCGAAGACAACCTTTTGCACCTTATCGCCCCGCAAAGATGAGGCGTTCGATTTCCTCTTCCGAGATTTTCAGCTCTTTTGCCTTTTCAACGCCATAATTCTGAAGGGCGAGAAACTCCTTTTTTAACTTCTCCTGCTTGTAGAAAAAAAACATTTCGCGAAACAGGCCGCTGATTGTCTTCCCTTCCGTCTTGGCGATTTCTTTATATTCCTTAGCCGTATCAGGGGGAAGAGAGAGACTCATAACTGCTCGCTGACGTGAACCCATAAGAACCTCCTTTGTATGACATGGTATGACCATAGCAGAATGAAACGGCAAAGGCAATACAGAAAGAGAAAATAGCGGGGATAAATACATCATCCCCCTTTCAATCCCCTCGCGTGGGAAGATGCGAGCAAATGAATGCCTTCCCGGCAATGGGCATGATCATCAGGAAGTCACGGGACTGTAGGGGTGATCAGGTTTTTGAGAGGGTCATAGCAGCGTAAAAATTTCATGCCGATCTCGATGCCGCGGTCGATAAAATCCGGGCCGTAAATTTTTCCGGTTTGAGTGCGAAACGTCTCACGAATGCGCTTTATCCCCTCCATGCCTTTCGGAAACCGCTCCAGAACCGCATCAAGCGGGGCCTTCCTGTATTCCACCATGTCCCAGATCATTTCCGTGAAGTTGTCCGGCCCCCAGCGGAATTTGTCGGCATCGTAAAGAGCGTCGGACAGAAACAGGGACAGGGGATCTTCGAGATGGTCGGCGGACCGGAAAGCCTCGTGATTCCCGATGGCGCCCACGATAGCCGCAATTTCCCGTTCCGACAGATCGAAGCGGGCGAGGAGTTTCCCCGCTTCCCCGGCGCTTGCACGGGCGTGATCCCTTTCCAGCCTTCGAATGTCATGAAGAATGCCGGCCAGGTGCGCGAGAAGAACAATGCGCCGGACTTCCGGCCTCGGACGAATGAAGCTGTTCTCTATGAGAGCAATGGCTCCCGCGTCGATGGCGACCTTCCGGACATGGACAAACCCGTGGCCGATGCCGTCTTCCCGCTCCCTGACAAGACCGAGGCACTCCCTGACGACAGAAGAAGACCTGAACAGCCGTCGAGATCCCTCAACCTCTTTTCTCTTTTCCCTGTACAGTATTGGAGAATCTGTGGAGCGCGCGATCCTTCGAGCGAGCTTTCTCGCTTCCTGCAGTTCCCTGTTCAAACCTTATCCTTCTTTCCTCCTATGTCATTCCGTGCTTGACATGGAATCTATCATTATCAAACATCCTCAATTAACACGAAGCAGATATTCCACCACTTTCTCAAGGTGACGAAGGGTGTTGCATTCACGGGCTATCGTACAGTAAGGGAGATATGTTTCCATTTCCGAATCCCCCGCTCCCCAGAGAGACGGCATCTCGGGATTGAGCCATATCAACCGCTTGCACCTCTCGGAAATAAACCGGAGGGCTTCCGTCTTTGGGTTCCAATAGTTGTTGCGGGCGTCACCCATGATGATCACCGTCGATCTCTTCGTGAGGCAATGGGAATGCTGATCCTTGAAATCAAGAAAAGACCCTCCGTAATCGGTCCGGTTCATGAGAATCGGGAGGTCGGTCCCCGACCAGAGCCTGGCCAGAGCCTCCTGCAACGGGTATTTTTCAAAGAGAGGGCTTACCTCAACGAGGTTCGAACAGAAGATGAAGGATCGGATCTTGGGAATAACCTCGTTTAAACTGTATAAAACAAGAAGAAAAAAACGGGCGACATTCGCAACGGAACGGCTCACGTCACAGATGGCGACAACTTCCGCCCGGTCGATCTTCTTCGACTTCCAGCAGGTATTGAATGGGATACCGCCATAGGTAATGTTCTTGCGAAACGTCTTCTTGAAGTCCAGGTGTCCCCTTCGGGCGGCCTTTTGCCTCCTTGAATTCCGGTCCTTAAGCTGCTTGACCATCTTCTGTACGATCTTGTGGATCCGGGCCAGATCCCGTTCCTCGATCGCTGTAAGGCGTGTGTTTCTTATATGTTCTGCTGACAGTTCATCGGCCCGTGCCGAGGCGTAAAGCTCGATCTGCCTCTCAATCAGGTTTCTCGTCCTTTCAACGAGATGATTCCGCATGGATTCCAGTGCTTTCGCCTGGGCGAGAGCTTCCGGGCTCCCTTCCTCCGTAAGCCTGCGGAGATCCCTGTCGAGGGCCTCCATGCCGAGCTCCTGAAAAAACCTCTGCATGTAAAGACCCTTCTGGGTAGGGTATTGAATGTCACGGATGCCGGCCAACCCCGCTGCCTCCCTGAAGGCAAGGGCAAGACCGCCGTCGTCGCCTGAAAGGAGAAATTGGGTCAGAAGGGACGTTCCCTGGACGGTGGGCGGGACGTCGCCTTTTTCAAAAAGGAAGTCCTCCCCGGACACGTCATCGACGGCAAAGAAGCGGCTGAAACAGACCTCAAAGATCTCTTTTTCCGGCAGGGACTTGGCCAGAGAGACGGACAGGAAATCCTTCAAAAGCCGCCGGTCCCCATAGCCGGACAACGCAGCCGCCTGAAGGGCATCCATCGTTTCCGCCACGGATACCCTCACGCCGGAGCGTCGAAGGGCGGTGATGAAATCCTCAAGCGTCCTGTCCAATCAGGTCGCCTCCTTTAAGGCATGTTCCATCAATGTGTGCAGTTTTTCTTCCGCTACCCGAATGTCTTCCCGGGCCTTGAGAAACGTGTTCAGGGTATCCCTGACCAGTTCCCTGTCCAGGTTTTCAGCGTGGAGGATCACCAGTGTTTTCGCCCAGTCGATGGTTTCACTGACGGAGGGCACTTTCTTAATGTCGAGCGTTCTCACCTGGTGGATGAAAGAAACCAGTTGCGCAGTCAGTCTCTCCGATATGCCCGGAACGCGGGTCTTGACGATTTCCCTTTCGAGACCCTGTTCGGGAAATGAAATATAGAGATGAAGGCAGCGCCTTTTCAGGGCCTCGCCGAGTTCCCTGGTGCTGTTGCTGGTGAGAAAGACAAACGGCCTCGTCGTGGCTTCTATGGTGCCGATCTCGGGAACGGAGACTTGGAAGTCCGACAGGATTTCAAGAAGAAAAGCCTCAAACTCGTCGTCGGATTTATCCACCTCGTCGATCAGGAGAACCGCCCCGCCCTTTTCCTGCAGCGCTCTGAGAAGGGGCCTCGGTTCGAGGAATCGGGGAGAGAAAAAGATATCGTCGTATTGGTGAAGCCTGTCGATGGACTCGGCCAGATTGGCTTCCCCTCCGATGATCCCATCGAGTTTGTCTTTTAAAAGCTGTGTATAGAGAAGCTGCTTTCCATATTTCCATTCGTAAAGGGCTTTGGACTCGTCGAGCCCTTCATAACACTGGAGGCGGATCAGGGGTATTCCCATGAAAGAGGCCGTCGCCTTTGCCAGTTCCGTCTTTCCCACGCCTGCGGGACCCTCTACGAGCACGGGCTTTCCCAGATGGTAGGCCAGGTAAACCGCATGGGCAATCTGCCGGGCGGCGATATAGCCCACCTCCTTGAGCCCCAGGCGGACCCCTTCCACAGTGGCAAATTTATCGGTCAATGTGTTCACGGCGCCTCCCTCCGGCAGCATCGCCGACACGATGTCTCCCGAATGTAATAGCTAAACTTTACAGGATTCATAAGAATTGTAAATCAGAAATTTTAGTATATAAATTTTGGTGAGTTCGTAAAATGTCGGGAAACACCCGTCATGTCATTTCGACCATAGGGAGAAATCCTGCTGAACCTTGACACCTCTACCACCCAAAACTGAAAGGGTGTCGGTTGATTCACTAATGATAACAAATATTTTACCTGTGTCGAAATTTCGACACTGCCCATCACTCCGATTCATTGCCGAGGCGCCTCAGACACCGACGTCCTGAATCAGCGTGCCAATGAGCCTGACTGACAAGCAAATACAAATCTTGATACTGGACCTCTGGAGCATTTTGTTGAATACGAATCGAAACATGCGATGTCTTGACAGCGTATTTTACCTTCGTGTAAAATCCGGCTGCCTTCCTGTATTCATGAATTTCCCACCAATCTTTTCCATCAAACATTTCATTTAATAATTTTCATTTTGACCTTAAGTTTTCTCATGAACTGCCGATACATTGATTAAATAAGGTGTGGCAAATGTTCCGGGATCGGGTCGGATGCTAATTCTGCGATAATTATGACGCGGATAGTAGGTGTTGCGAGCGTCTGGAGCCGATGAACACGTAATTGCAAAACAGTGAAACCAAGCGGCAGACAAAGAAAACGAACATCAACCTGTGGTATCGTTTGAAACCAGTCTGCTTGGCTCAAAAATAAATATATTTATTGCCAAGAAGCCTTGCCCGTTGGAGGGCTTTACTTCACATATAAGGGGTACATTAGCCATGGCGAAAAACCGTCTTAGCGTTAAAACAGGCCAATCCCTTTCAAGGGATGAGAAAAAAGCCGTCTCTGAATTCAAGCAAGCGGTGTGGCAGCCTGAAACTGAAGCTGTCGTCTTTTTTTGTTCTTCGAAATACAACCTGCACATCTTGGGCGGGGAACTGGCAACGCACTTCGACTGTCCCCTCATCGGTTGTACTACCGCCGGTGAAATATCAACCTTTGGTTATCAGGAGGGAGGAATCGTCGGTGCCAGTCTTTCCTCCGAGGAATTGAGGGTCCACCGCCATATCCTTTCTCCACTGAGTCAGTTTTCCCTAAGCGAATCGGGAAAATTGGCCATGACCATCCGGGAAAATCTATCGCTCGTGAATGGATTTGAGCGGGAAAAAATGTTTGGTTGCATTTTGATCGATGGCCTTTCCATGCTTGAAGAGACGACCATTGCATCGCTTTACACTTCCTTTGAAGGCATTCCCATTATTGGGGGATCTGCCGGTGATGACCTGGCATTGGAAAAAACCTACATCTACGATGACGGGCAATTCAAATCTGATGCTGCCGTTTTTACGGTTTTTGAAACCATGCTTCCGTTCAGAACATTCAAGACCCAGCACTTTCAGCCGACGGAGACAAAAATAGTCATTACGGGTGCGGACCCCAAAAGACGAATCATCACCGAGATCAATGGCGAGCCAGCTGCGACAGAATATGCCAGAGTTCTCGGGCTTGAACTGGACGAGCTGAATCCGACGGTATTTTCTGAGAATCCACTTCTGCTGAAATTGGGTGGTGAGTGGTATGTGCGTTCCATTCAGAAACGCAATGCCGACAACAGCCTGAGCCTGTTCAGTGCAATCGAAGAGGGACTGGTGCTTACGATTGGTACAGGGGCTGATATCATTAAAAATTTTACGGATCAAATGATTCTCTTTGAGAAAGAGATTCCGCAAAATCGTTTTCTCATCCTTTGCGATTGTATTTTACGGCAGTTGGAATTGAAAAATCGAGGACTTATAGACGAAATAAACCTGCTGCTCGGAGGTTGCAACGCTATCGGATTCAGCACCTACGGTGAGCAGTTCAATTCCATTCACGTGAATCAAACATTGACAGGAGTTGTGATAGGTGGATGAACAAGAAAGAATCAGGCAGCTTGAAGGAAAAGTGAAAGAGCTCGAAAAGAGCCTTACAGCCAAAGAAAAAATCTGTGATATTTTAACCAAAAGAGTGGAACGGAGCCTTGATTCCGTCGGAGGGGCTTATTCTATCTTTGAACGCAATATCCTATTGCAGAATCTGGTCGACAAGAGATCCAAACAGATTGAAGATACCAACAGAAAACTTTCGCAGGAGATCAGCGAACGTGTCAAAAGCGAACAGAGACTGCACAGTGTTATTCAGGGTTGCCCTATCCCGATATTTGTAATTGGGAAAGACCACAGTGTCTTATACTGGAACAAGGCACTGGAGGAACTCAGCCGGATCAAAGCCGATGAGTCAATTGGCACCAAGCATCCCTGGAAAGCGTTCTACAGTAAAGAGAGATCTTGTATGGCAGATCTCCTAGTGGACGAGATTCTGAAAGAGACCCCTCAATGGCATTCTGGTAAGTATATCAAATCCAACTTGATAGAAGAGGCATATGAGGCAACAGACTTTTTCCCGGAAATGGGCAATGGAGGAAAGTGGCTGCGTTTTACAGCAGCGAGCATCAGAGATTCTCAGGGGGACATTGTTGGAGCGATAGAGACCCTTGAAGATATCACTGAGAGCAAGCAGGCAGAGGCGGCGTTGCGCAAGGCCAAGGAAGAGGCCGAAGAAATGAATGAACACCTGGAGAAGCAGACGGCGTTGGCGGCCGAGATGGCCGCACAGGCCGCTATGGCCAACGCGGCCAAGAGCGAGTTCCTGGCCAACATGAGCCACGAAATCAGAACACCTATGAACGGGGTGATCGGTATGACCGGACTGCTGCTGGATACTGAGCTGAGCGACGAACAGCGCAGGTATGCCGAGATCGCACGAGCCAGCAGCGAGTCGCTCCTGGGGTTGATCAACGACATCCTCGACTTTTCAAAAATCGAGGCGGGCAAACTCGACATGGAGAAATTGAACTTTGACCTGCGCGCCCTGCTGGACGACTTCGCCGCCATGTTGGCTCTGCGCGCCCACATGAAGGGGATCGAGTTCATCTGCGCTGCCGCACCTGACGTGCCTGCCTATCTCTGTGGCGACCCCGGTCGCCTGCGCCAGATTCTCACAAATCTGGCGAGCAACGCCGTGAAATTTACCCACGAGGGAGAAATCTCCGTTCTGGTCAGTCTTGTATCGGAAACTGACGACGAAGCCGTGCTTCGATTCTCCATCAAAGACACCGGCATCGGTATTCCGGCGAAGAAACTGGGTATCCTGTTCCAAAAGTTCACCCAGGTGGACGCCTCGACCACACGCCACTATGGCGGCACCGGTCTGGGACTGGCCATTTCAAAGGAGCTTGTGGAGCGGATGGACGGTGAGATCGGCGTAATTAGCGAAGAAGGACACGGCTCGGAGTTCTGGTTCACCGTGTGTCTGGACAAACAGCCCGAAAATGCGCAGACGGAAGCCCTCCCGCCCGCAGACATTCGCAAAGCCCATGTCCTGGTGGTGGACGACAACGCCACCAATCGCGAGGTTCTTATAACCCAGTTCAATGCATTGGACGTGCGGGTGGAAGAGAGCCCAGACGGTCCCTCGGCCCTGCAAGCACTCTATCGTGCCCGCGACGCCGGCGATCCTTTCCGGGCGGCTATCCTCGATATGCAAATGCCGGGCATGGATGGAGTGGCGCTAGCCCAGGCCATCAAATCTGACGAAACGCTGAAGGATACCCATCTGGTGCTGATGACATCTTTGGGTCAACGGGGGGACGCGAAGCGAATGGAGGAAATCGGGTTTGCCGCCTACCTGACGAAACCGGCGCGGCGGTCGGAGCTATTTGGCTGCCTGTCTGCTGTAATGGAAAATACGGCCGAAGCCCAACCTGTGAAGTCCATCGTAACTCGCCACACGATACGCGAGATGTGCCGGAGTGCGGTGCGTATCCTGTTGGCCGAAGACAACATCACCAATCAACAGGTGGCTGTGGGTATCCTGAAGAAACTGGGGTTGCGCGTGGACGCAGTTGCCAATGGAGCGGAAGCCGTCAAAGCCCTTGAAACTCTCCCCTATGATTTGGTGCTGATGGATGTGCAGATGCCCGATATGAATGGACTGGAGGCCACACAGCAAATTCGCAATCACCAATCTGCGGTCCGAAATCACCAGATACCCATCATCGCCATGACCGCCCACGCCCTTCAAGGTGACCGGGAACGCTGCCTGGATGCGGGTATGAACGACTACGTTACCAAGCCGGTTGATCCACAGGCGTTGGTGGAAGCACTGAACAAATGGCTGCCGAAAGAGGCGGCAACAACAAACGATCGAGAACCGGAAGCGCCCGAAGCAACCGCTTCTGTTTCCGTTGAGAGACCGAAGACGGCGATATTCGACAAGGCGAACATGATGGCCCGAATGATGGACGACGAGGATCTTGCCCGAACGGTGGCCGAAGGTTTTATCGAGGATATCCCGCGGCAGATCGAGGCGTTGAGAGGTTATCTGGATGCCGTGGATGCCCGGGGAGTGGAGCGCCAGGCTCATACGATCAAGGGCGCGTCGGCCAACGTCGGAGGAGAATGTCTGCGAGTAGTGGCATTTGAGATGGAGAAAGCGGGAAGGGCCGGCGACCTGGATGCCGTCAAGATCCACATGCCCGAACTCGATGCGCAGTTTCATGTGCTAAAAGAAGCAATGGAGCAGCATTTCAGCCACCAATGACAAGGATAAGGAGACACGCATGAGAATACTGATCGCCGAAGATGACTTTACGTCGCGGACAGTCTTATCGGGGGTTCTCATAAAATACAGACATGCGATCGTTGCCAAGAAAAACGGAGCGGATGCCTGGCAGGCCATGCAACAACCTGATGCACCCCAACTGGCAATTCTCGACTGGATGATGCCCGAAATGGACGGTATCGAGGTATGCCGCCGTATCCGCGCCCTGAAAACCGATCAGCCGCCTTACATCATCATGCTGACTGCAAAAGGCGATAAGTCCGACATTATCGCTGGGCTTGAGGCCGGAGCCAACGACTACTTGGCCAAGCCGTTCGACCCCGGCGAACTCCGCGCCCGCATCAAGGTCGGCCAGAATATGGTCGAGATGCAGGCCGCGCTGGCCGCCAAGATCGAAGAACTGCGCCAGGCGATCGATCAGATCAAGACCCTGCGCGGCATCATTCCTATCTGCGCAAACTGCAAAAAGATCCGGGACGACCAGGGCTACTGGAACCAGTTGGAAGTCTATGTCCGCGACCACACCGAAGCCGATTTTAGTCACAGTATCTGCCCGGAGTGCATAAATGAATTGTATCCTCAGTTTACGAGAACAACGGCAGAAGACAAACAGCGGGCAGCGCTTACGAAAAGCATGATTTCAGTCAGGACGGAGATGCAGCAATGATGGCTACGGGAGAAGAATCCTTCAAGTTGACAGAGGATAAGATGAATAGTCTAATTGAGCCGCCGTGTTCACAGGATGGTAAGGATAAGATCAAGATCCTGATTGTTGAGGATGACCTTACCACCAGGATGCTGTATGACAAGGGACTTTTCAATCAAATATTCGATAGGAAAATAGCAGTTTCTGGTAAAGAAGCAATTCGTGTTTATGATGAATGGCATCCCGATATTATCCTGCTTGACATTTATCTGCCGGAAATGACCGGGTACCAAGTATTGAAAGAGATTCGGTCAATCATAGAAGATAAGAAGACAACCATCGTGATGGCAACGACACTGTCCGCCAAGGAGGATGTCCTGTCCTGCGCGAAACTGGGTATTGAAGGTTACATCATCAAACCCTTCTCGTGTAGTGACATCGGGGCGAAGATCATGGGTTATTATGCAAAGAAAGAACCCGAAAGGGCGCGAAAGGCCGAGGCCCTGTGCAAGGAAATTGTGAGGCAATCTCAAGTTAAATTGCTTTTGGATAATGATAAGTCAAAGACGAAAGAAGATGCGGAAGGTGTGCGAGACAGCACATAGGACGCGAAAACAGGAGAAGCAGCGGGGGAATCGGTATCGAACAATGCCGCCAGAAACTTCCCGGGGCTGATTTTGCTGCGAGCGACGCCCGGCTTGCAAACGAACAGACGCTGCAATTGACCGGTCACAAGTAATCACCGAAAGAATGATTCATCATGTGATGCACTCGATTTCTAACGGCAATCATTCACTCATCCCGAAACTGAAAGTCACCGATAAGCAGGTGAACACAAGCACGTCATTATTCATGTTTTATCCCAATCAGCCTTATTGATAGTAAATCATATCTACACATAGGCTGATCATGCCAGATCAATGAATTCGGGATGAAAGCGCGCAGATTTTAATGCGTGATTTTTTAGGGGCAGGTAGTATTCCTGCCTTCCTCTTTAAGTAAACAATGTGCTGCAAATTTAGCTCGTATTTCTTACCATATAACCAGTATTGCATTGATAACATCCATTTATGAAAGTCCAAAACTTGAATACCCCGTCCTGTGGACGGGGATGAAAAGTTTTCCTGCCGAAGGCAGGGTGCAATGTGTTATGTATAAAGC